>Ga0182021_10010473_pt1 | contig 10990 bp, 9 predicted proteins | sample 612E3MmetaG_FD_120493 | JGI IMG/M metagenome (GOLD analysis project Ga0182021, IMG submission 120493) | Permafrost microbial communities from Stordalen Mire, Sweden - 612E3M metaG (Illumina Assembly) | ecosystem: Environmental > Terrestrial > Soil > Wetlands > Permafrost | place: Sweden...
CTCGATCTGGGGGCATGGGAGCACCGAGAGCCGTTGCCGTCGTCGGCTTCAAGGCCGCCGGGAAGACACGTGTAGTCGAAGCGATCGTCACCGAGTTGACGCGGAGGGGATACCGCGCGGGGACACTGAAACACACAGCGGACGATCAGTCCCTCGACAAGGAGGGGACGGACACCTGGCGCCACGCAGAGGCGGGGGCCGTCTCATCGGCGATCCTATCCGACAGCAGAACCGCCATATTCCTGAAGCGGGCGATGAACCTGCAGAGGGCCGCGGACACACTCGGGGAGGTAGACTTCATAGTCATGGAGGGCTTCAAGGCACTCGATATCGCTCCCCGAATAATGGTGCTCCGGACGCAGGAGGAGGCTGCCACCCTCACGACTGGGCTTGAGATAGCCGCTGTAGACGTGGAGGGCAGGACCTTCGACACCGGCGCTCTACCCTTGATAAAGCTGAGCAACGTCGTCGCCCTCGCGGACATCGTCGAAAAGCGGGCATACCCATTACTCGCGGGGCTGAACTGCAAGGCGTGTGGGTCCCCCACTTGTAGGGAGCTAGGGAAGGCGATTCTGGCTGGGGATGGGAACGCGCAAAGCTGCGTCAAGTACCGTCACGAGGTGCTCCTTAGGGTCGACGGTTCGGTCATCCCCCTGAACAAGTTCACTGGGGCCGCTCTCGCAAACGTTGTCCTCGGCTTCATGAAGACCCTGAAGGGTTCTGAGGCACCGCACCGGGTGGAGATAGAGTTCGAGGTTAGGGAAGATGCCTGAGGAGCTCCACATCTGCGTCGACAGCAACGAGGCGAGCAGCCGCTGTGACATCCTCAACTACCTGCGCCTATCAGGCGTCAACGTGGATATCCAGAAACTGACGGTCTGCGACTACGTCGTCTCTGACCGGGTTGGGGTTGAGAGGAAGGACGTGGGAGACTTCCTCGGGAGCATCATGGATGGGCGCCTCTTCAGCCAGGCGAAGGCGATGTCCGAGGCATACGAGAGGCCGGTCATCATCCTTGAGGGAGCGATAAGCAGGGCGCTCAAGCGTAGCGCGATGAAGCCAGCCTCCATCTACGGCGCTCTCGCGAGCATCGCCCTCGACTACGGGATCAGCGTCCTCCCCACGGAGGACCCCGACTCCACGGCTGTGCTTCTCCAGCGCCTCGCCTACCGGGAACAGACGAAGGACAACAGGACCATCCAGCTACGGGCGGTCGACAGGAGCCTCCCATTGAACAAGCAGCAGCTCTTCCTCCTCAGTGGCTTCCCCCAGATCGGGACGGCTTCCGCGGAGACCCTGCTGGAGAGCTTCGACACCCCACTCAGGGTCATTGAGGAGCTCGCAGCGGCCGAAATTAAAGTCTCGGCGAGCGGGAAGACGAAGAAGCTCACGGGACCACTAAGCGAGGTCGGTGGCATAGGCCCGACGATTGTGGAGTACGCGCAGACGCTCCTCAAGAGCAGCTACCGGGTGGCCTGCTTGGAGAACTCAGACTGAGCCGGGTACCCCTTTATTTTCGGCGGAAAATCTGGATCAACCATGGAGTCACTTACCCACACGTTCTCGATTAAGGCCCTACTGATCCTCCTCAAGTCGGGGCGGAGGATGACCCTTGAGGAGCTCGCGAAGGAGATGGGGGAGCCGCACGGCAGCGTTACCCACGCCGTCGACGCGGTCCGAGATGCAGGGCTCGTCGCCACGTTCACGAGGCGTGGCGCCCCGTACGAGGAGGATGTCTACCTCACCCCCGTGGGGCTGACGGTGGCTGAGAAACTGAAGGAGATAGAGGACCTCGTGGGCTGGACTGGCGTCGGCGGCATATCCTAGTACTGTATGCCCTCAGTGGAGACGAAGGACTTCGGCGCTTTAACCTCCCGGATCTCGTTAACAAAGTCAGCCCTGTCGATAAGCGCCTTTGGGACGTACCTCCCGGTGAGGACGGCATCTGTGCACGGTGGGAGCTTGTCAAGGAGGGCGATCACGTTGCTGCTCTTGATTATCCCCAAGTGAGCCGCGAGGCAGATCTCGTCAAGTATAATCAACTCGGGCGGGTGTTCGACTAAGATCATTTTTTCCGCATACTTGAGGGCCTTCCTCGCCGCAGCCTTGTCTTCATCCGTAGCGCTTCTGAGATTCGCCTTGAAGCCGCCAACATCGACGTCGTCGCCCGCCTTTCCCATCTTTATCCAGCCGGACCTCCCGAACTGTTTTATCTCGTAGAGAGGGGCGAGGGTCTTCGCCGCCTTGTACTCGCCCGTCTTCTTCCAGTACTTAAGGAACTGGACGACGACGACGCGGTGGCCGTGGCCTAGTGATCTGAGTGCGAGGCCGAGGGATGCGGCGGTCTTGCCTCCGCCGGTGCCGTAATAGAGGTATATGTGTCCCATGGCTGTCACCCGCAGATCTCGCAACCCTCGACTGGGCGGCCTCCGGCGTACTCCGCCTCGGCGGTGGCCACCTTCTCCTCGCCTCGTGCCTCGACGCCTAGGTTGAGTACCTGCGTCCCCTTGCTTCCGTAGCGGTAAATGGTGACGCCCTTGCAGTGGAGCTCGTGAGCGAGGCGATAAACACTCTCCACGTCCCCTATGCTGGCGTCCTCGGGGAGATTGACGGTCTTCGAAACAGCGTTCTCGGTGTACTTCTGCCAGGCGGCCTGTACCCTGACGTGCCACTCGGGCTTAATGTCGTGGGCGGTGACGAAGAGGTGACGTATGTCCTCAGGGACCTCCTTGATGTCCCCTATGGTGCCGTGGCTCACTATTTTCTCAAGAGTCTCGCCGCCGTAGAAGCCGCGCTCCTTCGCTATCTTCTCGAAGATGGAGTGTAGCTCGAAGAGGCGCGCGCCCTCTAGGACGTGACGCATGAAGGCGACGGCGAAGAGGGGCTCGACGCCGCTGGAGCAGCCGGCGATGATGCTTATAGTGCCCGTGGGGGCGACGGTTGTCACCGTCGCGTTCCTCCGCGCCTTGTACTTGCCATCCCAGATGCTGCCCTTGAAGTTGGGGAAGGAGCCACGCTTCAACCCGAGTTCCTCCGACGCCTTTGCGGACTCCTCCTCGATGAATTTAGCCATCTCCTCCCCGATCTCCACAGCCCTCTCCGAGTCGTAGGGGACGCCCATTAGGATGAGGAAGTCCGCGAAGCCCATGACGCCGAGGCCGATCTTCCTGTTGGCCCGGGTGATGGCGTCCGTCTCCTTGAGCGGGTAGGGGTTGACGTCTATTACGTTGTCGAGGAACCTGATTGCCGTCTTTATCGTGGCGCGTAGCTTTTCCCAGTCGACCGAGGCGTCTGACTTGAGCATCTTGGAGAGGTTTATGCTGCCGAGGTTGCAGGACTCGTATGGGAGCAGCGGCTGCTCGCCACAGGGGTTGGTCGACTCCAAAGCGCCTAGCTTGGGGGTAGGATTATGCCTGTTGATCTCGTCGATGAAGACGATGCCGGGGTCGCCACTCCTCCACGCGTTGTCGACTATCCTGTCCCAGATGTATCGGGCGTTGAGCCGTTTCGCGGGCTTCTTTGTCCTGGGGTTGATGAGATCGTAGTCGGTGTTCTTCTCAACTGCCTCCATGAAGGCGTCGGTGACTGTAACGCTTATGTTGAAGTTTGTGAGGACACCGGGGCGAGCCTTTGAGGTTATGAACTCGATGACGTCGGGGTGGTCGACGCGCAGAATGGCCATCATGGCGCCGCGGCGTCGACCCCCAGCCTTTATGACCTCGGTGGCGGCATCAAATATCTTCATGAAACTGACAGGTCCGCTTGCAACTCCCATGGTGGTCCTCACTATGTCGCCGGTAGGGCGTAGCCTGCTGAAGTCGAAGCCGACGCCTCCACCCGTCTGCTCGATTAGGGCCATGTTCTTGAGGGTGGTAAAGATGCCCTCTAGACTGTCCTCGACGGGGAGGACGTAGCAAGCGCTTAAGGCAAAGCCGGTATTGGTGCCAGCGTTGAAGAGGGTGGGGCTGTTGGGGATGAACTCGAGGCGGCTCATAGCGGTGTAGAATTCCTTGGCTCCCGCCTCGGGGTCGCCGCCGTACGCTTTGTCAGCGGCGGCGATGGCTTTGGCGACCCTCCAGAACATGCCGGTGGGTGTCTCCGTGATCTGCCCCTTCTCGTCCTTGAGGAGATAGCGGGCATGGAGCACCTCGATGGCGTTTACGGTGAGCTTAGGCTCGTCTATAATGCCTAGCTCCCCCCTTAAGGTGCGTAGCTCGGCCTTACGAAGTCGGTAGGCCTGGTAGTCCTTAGCTACGGTGTCGTGCCTTGTCTCGCGGAGGGTCTCGACGACTAGGTCCTGTATCGCCTCGACGGTTGGGACGCCTTCGGGGTAGAGCCTGTCGAGCTTCTCGACTACCCTGTCGCTGACTGTTTTGGCGGTTGTGCCGTCGCTGCCCTCGACGGCGAAGAGGGCCTTGTAGATCGCGTTCGTTATCTTTCCCTGGTCGAAGGGGACGATTCTGCCGTCCCTCTTCCTGATGCTCTTGACGGTGGACACGCCGTTTTCCTCGATTACTCGGGGTCAACGGCTGTATTAGAATTCGTGGGTGTTTCAGCTTCGGCTACTGCTTGGAATAGAGGTCGAGGGGCGTCTGCCCCGTGAGCTTGGACTCCTTGATGAGGAAGTCGCGTAGCTCGCCCTCGTCTTTGAAGATTCTAGTGCTGTACCACTCGAAGAATGGGCTGGGCTCGTACGGGTAGTAGACGTAGACGAGCTTGGCGAGGCTCTTGGCATAGACCATCTCGCACATAACGCCCGCCGAGATGCTCTGGCGCGGGTGGTAAACGACGACCATGTGGCTGTTCTCGATTATCTTGTAGTCGCCGTCGATTATCTGGAAGCGTAGATTCTTTATGGCTGCCTCCACCTCGGCGGCGTCTAGAATTACTTCCTTGGGGCCGTCGCGGTATTGGATTCTGACGGGTATCCTATTTGGGCGGGGCTCGCCGAGGTCGATGGCGGTGTTGAGGGCATCGCGCCAACACTCGACTATCTCCCAGTCCTTAATCATGCTCGGATCATAGACTATATAGTAGTCCCTGAGAGCGGCGGCGAACTTTGTGAAGTATTTGAAGGAGTCCTCGTCCTCGCCAGTGATGGGGTGGCTGAGATAGAACTTCTCCTTGTGGGGATTGTAGATTATATCGCGTAGAAAGTCTGGGCCGTTCTCGTATGCGACTATCTGGACCTCCTTGCGTGGAGTGAAGCTACGTGCCTGCTCATAGACATCAGCCATCTCCTCGCGGCGCCAGTTGGCGATCTCCCCGAGGGTGTATCTGTGCTCCATCCACTGGGGGTCCTTGGCGAGGCGCTCGCGGACCCTGATTATGTCGTCGAAGACGACGATGAAGAGGTCAGGGTCAAGGCGCTCAACGTCGCCGCGATCTAGGCCCTTGAAGCGGTTGCCCTTCCACTCAAAGTGGTGGGGGGTGCTGATTATATTGACTCCACCGTGTTCCTTGATTTCAGCTTCTATGCGAGTGACTGCTGCCTCGCGTAGGGCGTCCATCCTCTCAGGTTGGCTGTCGTAGAAGTCGAGTATGTTGAGTTTGCTTAGATTTGTGCCCTCGAGGCGTGCCTGCTCTACTATGTACTCGAAGAGGTGGTAGTAGTGGAAACTGGCCTTTTCCCTCATCTTTTTGAGCATCTCATCGCGGCCGTTGCCGGGTGGGCCGGTGCAGATGATGACGTGCCTCGCGGACATAGCTGATGAGTAAGCTTAGCGCCTTTTTATCTGCATGCCCTCTCAGGGAAGTTATTTCTAGCCGTAGAGACTATTCGGATGGGTGGTTTAGCATGGCTTTCTATGAGCCTCTGAGGTCGTTTGAACTTCACATGCCGAGCAGGGTTCTGTTCGGGATCAACTACGTCGAGAAGATAGGCTTCGAGGCGAAGCGCTTTGGCGTCGCGAAGGTTCTGGTGGTGACTGACAAGGGTGTCTCGAAGACGGGGGCGCCGGAGAGAGTAAGATCTCTGCTGGTAAAGGAGGGGCTCAACGCGGAGGTCTGGGACAACGCGGAGACGGAGCCCAGCATAGGCAGCGTTGTAGGGCTACATGACTACATAGTGAGTGGGGGCTTCGACTTGCTCATCGGCCTAGGCGGGGGGAGCTGCATGGACATGGCGAAGGCCGCCGCGGTCCTCAGTCGCAACGAGGGGGACCCGGAGGACTACTTCTCTGGCGGCAAGAGGGAGTTCGCGAAGCCGGGGATACCGTGCATCACCATCCCCACGACGGCTGGGACGGGGGCGGAGATAACATGGGATGCCGTAGTCAAGGACAAGACGGGCATCAAGGCCGTTTACGAGCACACATACATCATGCCGACCCTAGCCATCGTCGACCCTACCATGTCGGCGAGCATGCCCCCGAGGCTCACCGCCTCCTCCGGCATAGACGCTCTAAGCCACGCTATAGAGTCGAGCCTCACTAAGCTCACGAACCCCATAACTTTCGCACTTGCCCTCCAGTCCATACAGCTAATCTCTAGTAATCTTAGGAAGGCGGTCTACCAGCCGAACAACCTCGAAGCCCGGTACAATATGGCATTGGCGACGCTGACGGAGGCGTTCTCTGAGATGAACGCGGGGGACATCGAGGCGCACGGCTTCGGCCACCTCATCGGCTCCGTCTATAGGATACCCCACGGGATCGCATGTGGGATAGCCCTCCCACACGCGATGGAGTACAACATACTCGTCACCTCGGACCGCCTCGCCGCGATAGCAGAGGCGATGGGCGTCGACACAACCGGCATGACCCTCAAGCAAGCAGCCAACTCTGCTGTGGACGCCGTCGCCGAACTCATTGAGGACGTGGGTCTACCCACGACGCTCCGGGAGGTTGGCGTCAGGCGTGAGGATCTACCGAAGCTAGCGGAGCAGGCCGTTACCATTCCATGGATCAAGGTCATGTTCAGCTATGCGATACGCGACATGACGAAGGAGCTGGCCCTCGAGTTCCTCGAGGAGATATACGGCGAGGAAAACCCCCTCGTCTCCTAAAGGTGTCGTAGTTCGCGGAGCGTGGAAACGCTTTAAACCCTAATCTCTGAACCCTAGGTGGTTGAGCCCGTTGCCCAGCGGATAAGGCGCCGGCCTCCGAAGCCGGAGATCGTGGGTTCGAATCCCACCGGGCTCGCCACTACTTCTCAGAGGACTCAGACAGGGTAGGGTAGAGGTCCACGAACCTCTTGGCGTAGGTGGGGTCGATGCCGTGCTCCTTCATGCCTTCAACCATCCAGCTCACGTACTTCTTCGCGGGCGTGTACGGCCCCTCCGGCTTCACCACGCGGTAGAGGTCCGCTGTGTACCAATTGTCATCCTCCCCCAGAACCTTGAAGCCCTCCCTCTTGTAGATCCCCCGCGGCACCTTCTCAAGAATATCCAGTGCCGCGATCTCCTTAGGGTCGACCTCGTAGATGACGCCGTGGACAATCTCCCCCGGCGCCTCTATTATCGTACTGATTCCGCCCTTTAGGTTATCCGAGTAGCGGCGGAATTCTATGTGAAAGTTGGGTAGTAAGGCACGCCTGACGAAGACGGCGCTCGGCGTGTACTGCCTGACGTACTTCGTTGACAGGTTCGAGCCATAGGCGAAGTAGAGCATGAGGATACCCACACCCTGAGCCGATTTGAGACTACCCCCCTAATGTTTAAATCCAGTAAAATGACGGGAACGAACATGGCTCCACACTCCGGCGAGGCGCCTGAAATCCCCGAAGAACTTGACCGCGGCATTACCCTCCCCGTCAACGTGAAGATCGAGGCCGACCACAAGGTCTACGACCTCTCCGAGGCCAAGGCAATCCTGAGTAAGGCACACAGAATAGCCGTGGGGGACTGCCCCTGCAGGACCGAGCATCACAACTGCGACGCCCCACTCGACGTCTGCCTCAGCCTTGACGATCAGGCCGATCTCTCACTTGGCAACGGGAAAAACAACCGCGAGGTGACCCTCGACGAGGCACTTGCCATCCTGAAGAGGAGTCACGAGGCCGGGCTCGTCCACATGGCATACGTCGCCAAGGGCGACGAAAAGCCAAAAGTCCTCTGCAGCTGCTGCGCCTGCTGCTGCAACACCCTCGGACCGATGCTCAGGAAGGGCACACACCATCTCATACTCTCATCCAAGTACGTCGCCAAGGACGACGCCGAGAAGTGCACGGCCTGCGGAATATGCGCTAAACGCTGCATATTCGGGGCGAGGAAGCTTGAGGATGGGGAGCTTGTCTACGACCCTTCCCTATGCATGGGCTGCGGTGTCTGCGTATCCACGTGCCCCACGGTCACAATCTCAATGGTCCCCCGCTGAACAGAAACCCTCAGAAAGTAGCCTCGGATGGAGCGATACTCATTTTAAGACGCTGCCCCCCCGCCATACTGGACAAAAGAGTGAATTGACATGTCCAACCCCCTCGCGAAGCTGAGAGAGGAGTGCCAGCACCAGCTAGCCGCGGCAACAGAGGCCGCCTACCCCGGCGCAGTGCTCCCCGAGTCGAAGTTCAGCCAGCCTCCCGACCCCAAGATGGGCGAACTGGCATCCGCCGCATCATTTCAGCTCGCGAAGGTGCTACGGCTGAAACCAGCCGACATCGCTATCAACATCGCAAAGCACGTCAAGCGCTACGGCCTCGTCGCCTCCGCTGAAGCCGTAAACGGCTATATCAACTTCCACGCCGACGAGGGCAAGTACTACAAACTCGTCTTCGAAACAGTCGCAGGTGACCCAGAGTACGGGTACCTAAAGGTCGATAAACCCCAGAAGATCATGGTTGAGCACACATCCGCCAACCCCATCCACCCTCTCACCATAGGCCACGCTCGCAATGCAATTACAGGCGCCTGCCTAGCAAACATGCTGCGCCTACGCGGCAACCCCATGCGCGTCGACTTCCTAGTCAACGACATGGGCCGCCAAGTCGCTTTAGCCACGTGGGGCTGGACGCTTCTCGGCAAACCCGAGCCGGACTCTGCCACACGCGGAGAAATATTCATCGGCGCAATCTACGCCTCAACAAACGTCAGTATGGAACTCCTGCGCATCGCCAAGGAGCTGAAGGCCGCGGAGGAGAAGGGCGATGTTCCCATGATCGCCGAGCTGCAGGAAGACCAGGAGAAGTTCGAGACCGCCGCAGCCGACCTCGAGAAGACGAGCCACAAGATATACAAGGCCCTCAAGGAGAAGATCGCCTCCTACCTCGACCCAGCCGCCGAGATAGCCAAACTCAACACCGCCTACGAGAACAACGACCCCGAAACCAAGAAGGCAGTCCGCCACCTCGTCAAGATATGCATCGATGGCTTCATCCAAACCATGGGCGAGATGAACATCCACTACGACTCATTCGACTACGAGAGCGACCTAGTCTGGGAGCACAAGGCCGACGAGGTGCTCGAAGCGCTAAAACACACCGACTTCGTCGAGCGTGACCAGGGCGCACTGGTGCTCAATTGCAACTCGGTCGCAAACATCTACGTCCTCAAGCAGCGCTGGGGTCTAGCCCCCAACCACGAGATACCCCGCCTAGTCCTCGTCAGAAGCGACGGAACCACCCTCTACACCCTACGAGACATGGCCTACAGCATCTACAAGTTCGGCACAGGCATGGACAAGGTCATAAACGTAATCGGACAGGAACAGGCCCTCGCCCAGCTACAGCTCAGGATAGCCCTGGTCGCCATTGGAAAGCCCCAGATGGGGGACAACCAGATACACTACGGCTACGAGTTCGTCAAGCTCCCCGAGGGGAAGATGAGCGGACGCCTCGGTAGATACGTCTCCCTTAACGACGTGATGGACCGGAGTATCGAACTCGCCATGGAGGAGGTCACGAAACGCACACCCGACCTCCCCGAGCCCCAGCGTAGGGACATCGCCAGAATGGTCGGCCTGGGCGCTGTCAAGTACACACTCCTTAGCATGGACGCAAACAAGCAGGTCATCTTCGACTGGGCCAAGGCCCTGAACTTCGAGACAAACAGCGCCCCATTCATACAGTACAGCCACGCACGCTGCTGCAACATACTGAAACGCTCCGAGACGAGGCCCACCGCCGACTTCAGCCAGCTAACCGACCTCAAGGAGAGGGAGATAGCAAGTATCGTCGCCAACTGGCCCGAGATCTTCGCCGAGGCCGCCGACGTCCTCAAACCCGGCACAATCACGGCTTACCTCAACAGCCTCGCCGACAAGTTCAACAGTTTCTACTCTAGCCTCCGCGTATTGAATGCGGAGACCTCCGGCCTAGTCGGGGCACGCCTTGCACTCGTCGACGCTGTCCGAGTCGTCCTAAACAACGGCTGCACAGTCCTCGGTATCGAGGCACCGCAGCGGATGTAGCCTCCTAAACCAGAAAAAAAATATTTCATAAAGTGTCGCCACGAGTGCACACGCGCACGAGACCCGGAAACCCCTAAATACCCCCACGCAGCACCCACAGGGACTATGGCAAACACATCTGGCCTCTGGCGACTCCGCCTCACAATGGCGACCACAGTCGCACTCATCATAGCCGTAACCACTCTCGCCTTCTCCGCTATACTATGGTGGTTCGATGCCTTAGACATCGTCACACTCCTCACCACCGTTGCCATATTCAACGTTGCCCAATGGCTACTCGCCCCCTACCTCGTCAACATGATGTACAAGGTCAAGAAGGCCGAGCCTGGCGAGCGTCCCGAGCTACAGGGCATGATAGAGCAGATCAGCCAGCGCAGTGGCATAAGCACCCCTAAACTCATGATAAGCAGTCTCCAGATCCCCAACGCATTCGCCTACGGCTCACCCCTCACCGGAAACATGGTAGCAGTCACCGACGGCCTACTCACCGGCCTCGAACCCGAGGAGGTCGAAGCGGTCATCGGCCACGAAGTCGGTCACCTCAAACACCACGACATGCAGGCAATGATGATCGTAAGCTTCCTCCCAAGCCTCTTCTACATACTCGCCAGGAGCCTACTATGGAGTAGCTGGTTCGGCGGAAGCAA
>Ga0182021_10010474_pt1 | contig 10990 bp, 9 predicted proteins | sample 612E3MmetaG_FD_120493 | JGI IMG/M metagenome (GOLD analysis project Ga0182021, IMG submission 120493) | Permafrost microbial communities from Stordalen Mire, Sweden - 612E3M metaG (Illumina Assembly) | ecosystem: Environmental > Terrestrial > Soil > Wetlands > Permafrost | place: Sweden...
CGCGGTGCGCGCAGGCCAGACCGGCCGGGCCGGCGCCGACCACGGCGATGCGCTTGCCGGTGGCCGCGGCGCGCGTGAACAGCGGCGCGCCCGGCGCGCGCATCAGGGCGTCGGTGGCGTGGCGCTGCAGCAGCCCGATCTCCACCGGCTTGTCCTCATTCCGATTGCGCACGCAGGCCTGCTCGCACAGCACCTCGGTCGGACACACGCGCGCGCACATGCCGCCGAACACGTTGGCCTCCAGGATCGTTCGGGCGGCGCCGCGCAAATTGGCATCGGCGATGCGATGGATGAACGACGGGATGTCGATGCCCGTTGGACACGCCGCCACGCACGGCGCGTCGGCGCAGTAGTAGCAGCGCTCGGACTCGATCAACGCCTGCGACGGCGTCAGCGGCGGGTGCGCATCGCTGAAGTTCTCGGCGTACTGGTGGACCGACAGGCGGCCGGCGCGGACATCGGGCATCGTCATCCTGGGTGGCAGACTGAGCAAAGTAAGCCGCTCGCGCGGCTCAGGCCGGGCGGGCCACGGCGTGCGGCTCGTGGGCGCGCGCCTGGCGCTGCAGCGCGTCGAACATCGGTGCGAACGCCGGACGCGGGATGTGGCGGCCCGCGCCGCGCACCGCACGCAGGTCGCCGTCGATCCACACGATCCGGCCCTGCGACAACGTGACCTTGGCCACGCCGGTGACGGTGCGACCCTCGAACACGTTGTAGCCGACCTTGGAATGGCTGCCCGCGGTGGTGATGGTGCGGGTCGCGTTCGGATCCCACACGACCAGGTCGGCGTCGCTGCCCACGGCCACCGCGCCCTTGCGGGGGTACAGGTTGAAGATCTGCGCGCAGTTGGTGGACGTCACGCGCACGAACTCGTTGGGCGTGAGCCGACCGGTCCTCACACCGGCGTCCCACAGCACCGACAGACGATCCTCCACCCCGGCGCAGCCGTTGGGGATCTTGCTGAAGTCGCCGCGGCCCATGCCCTTTTGCTCGGCACAAAACGCGCAGTGGTCGGTGGCGGTCGTGTGCAGGTGGCCGGCGGCCAGCGCGCCCCACAATGCGTCCTGGTGGTGGCGCGCCCGAAACGGCGGGCTCATCACGTGGGCCGCCGCGACATTCCAGTCGGGATCTCGGTACACCGAATCGTCGATCGTCAGGTGGCCGGCCAGTGCCTCGCCGTAGACGCGCTGGCCGTGGCTGCGGGCCCGAACGATCGCCTGGACCGAGTCCTCGCACGATACGTGCACGATGTACAGCGGCGTGCCCAGGACCTGAGCGATGCGGATGGCCCGCTCCGCGGCCTCGGCCTCGACCGCCGGCGGCCGCGACAGCGGGTGGCCTTCGGGCCCGGTGATGCCCTGGGCGAGGAGCTTCTTCTGCAGCTGGAACACCAACTCGCCGTTCTCCGCGTGCACCGTGGGCAGTGCGCCCAGCTCGAGCGCGCGCGTGAAGCTGTTCACCAGCACCTCGTCGTCGGCCATGATCGCGTTCTTGTAGGCCATGAAGTGCTTGAAGCTGTTCACGCCGTGCTCGCGCACGAGCGTGCCCATGTCGGCGTGCACGCTGTCGTCCCACCACGTGACGGCCACGTGGAAACTATAGTCCGCCGCCGCCTTCTCGGCCCAGCCGCGCCACAGGCCGTAGGCATCCATCAGGCGCTGCTTGGGGTCGGGGATCACGAAATCGATGATCATCGTCGTGCCCCCGCTCAGGCCCGCGGCGGTGCCGGTGTAGAAGTCGTCCTTGGTCACCGTGCCCATGAAGGGCAGCTCCATGTGGGTGTGCGGGTCGATGCCGCCCGGCATCACCAGCGCCCCGCCGGCATCGACGCGCACGGCGTCGGCCGGCGCCGACAGGTCCGGGCCGATCGCGCGGATCAGCCCGCCTTCGCACAGCACGTCGGCGCGCACGCTGGATTCGGCATTGACGACGGTGCCGCCTCGGATCAACACGCTGCTCATGGTTCGTCCCTCGGGTTCAACGGGTTCAGGCCAACGCCAGGGTTTCGGGGCTCTTGCCGACGATCGGCAATTCGTTGGCTTTGGCCACCATCGCCTGCAACAGCACATTGCCACCGGCCTCGATCCACTCGGGCTTGGCGTCCTCGATCTCGTTGTGGCTGATCCCGCCCACGCACGGCACGAAGATCATGGCCGTGGGTGTGACCTTGGACATGTAACATGCGTCGTGCCCGGCGCCGGAGACGATGTCGCGGGTACGGTAGCCCAGCCGTTCGGCACCGGCTCGCACGATCGCCACACAGCTCTGCTCGAAGTGCACGCAGTCGTACTGGAAGATCTGCTTGAGGTCGTGTTCCAGCCGTGCGTCGGCAGCGATGCGGGCCACGCCCTCGCGCAGTTCGCTGTCCATTTGGGTGAGCTCGCCGTTGTCCGGGCAGCGGAAATCCACCGTCAGGAACACCTTGCCCGGGATGACGTTGCGCGAGTTTGGGAAGTTGTTGATCATGCCCACCGTGGACACGGCCAGCGGTGCGTGCCGCAGGCCGATCTCGTTGACGAGCTGAATCACGCGCGCCGCGCCGAGCAGCGCGTCGCGCCGCACGCCCATCGGCGTGGGCCCGGCGTGCGAATCCTGGCCCGTGAGCACCAGTTCGTACCACCGCTGGCCCTGGGCGTCGGTGACCACGCCGATCGTTTGGCCCTCGTGCTCCAGGATCGGACCCTGCTCGATGTGGGTCTCGAAGAATGCGTGCACCGGGCGCCCGCCCACCGGCTCGGTGCCGGCATAGCCGATGCGCTGCAGTTCCTGGCCCATCGTCTTGCCGTCCATGTCGGCGCGCGACAGGCCATACTCCAGCGTGAACACGCCCGCATACACGCCCGAGGCGACCATCGCCGGGGCGAAGCGCGAGCCCTCCTCGTTGGTCCACACCGAGGCCTCCACGGGGCGCTCGGTCTGCATGCCCAGGTCGTTGAGCGTGCGGATCACCTCCAGGCCCGCCAGTACACCGTAGACGCCGTCGAACCGCCCGCCCGTGGGCTGGCTGTCCAGGTGGCTGCCGGTGCCCACCGGCGCCAACGCATTGTTGCGGCCGGGGCGGCGCGCGAAGATATTGCCCATCTGGTCGATCCGAACCGTGCAGCCGGCCTCCTGGCACCAGCGCACGAACAGGTCGCGAGCCTGCTTGTCCAGGTCGGTCAGCGCCAGGCGGCACACGCCGCCCTTGGGTGTGGCGCCGATCTTGGCCATTTCCATCAGGCTGGCCCACAGACGTTGCCCGTTGATCCTCATCTCAGCCATGACATTCTCCTCGGCGATAGCTATCACGATAACAAACGGGCCCGCGCGACCGGCAACGTGGCGGAGCAAGGGCGGCGGACCGGCGCCGGCTGCCCGCCGGTACACCCTCGGTTATGCACGCTTTGCGGGCGCACGTCCATCGGTGCAACGCTCGACAACCGGCGAGCACGAAGAATGCCAGGCACGCGGGACTCAGCGGCTGAGCTCCAGCACCGTGACTTCGTTGAGCGCGGCGGGCCAGACGCGCGCGACGATGCGCTCGTCGTTGAACACGCCCACCACGGGCCGTTCGGTCGGATCGGCCAGTTTCAGCTTGGTTGCGGACACGCTGGGCACCCCGGCGGCGATGCCGGGAGGCGGTTGCTGCCCGTCCAGGCTGATGCGATCGCGCGACAGACCGAAGTAGCCGGTCGGGCGCACCATCGTGACGATGGCGCCGGCCCCCTGGTCCGCGTCGAGCAGCCGCTCGGCGCGCAGGTGGGCCAGGCGCGTGGAACGCGGCAGCGCCGAGTGGTACAGATGGGTGGTCGCGTGCCCGGAGGCAGAGACCACAAATTCAAGCGTGACGTGCGGGTCGGTCGCCAGCGGGCCCCAGCGGCCGTCCGGCCCGACGATCGAACGGTGCAGCGGCGCGGCCAGGCGCTCACCGGTGGTCGGTTCCGTCGCGTACACCTCCACCGTGGCGCCCACCAGCGGCAGGTTCGTCGGGACGATCTTCTGGCCGCTGAACACTTCGTAGCCGATCACCCGGCCGTCCAGCACCACGCGGCTCTCGGGCACGACCGCCGTGGTGAGCGGCGCCGTGCCGGTCAGAAAGCGCCACATCTGCCCGAAGGCGGCCGCACTGAACGCCGCCTCGCGGTGGTCCGCGCCCGGCAGAACGACGTTCTCCGCGCCCTTGAGCGCGGGTCCGTCGAAGTCGACGTGCGTGGGCTGACCCTTCATGCCGATCCACTCGCCGTCGGGCTGTGCATACTTGTCCATGCGGTCCGAACGGATCGTCATCCAGCGCACGCCCGGTGTGACTTCGTCGCCGCCCGGGCCCTGGGGTGCGTTCAAGCCCATCAGGAACGGTCCCGCGCCGTTGAATTCACTACCCAGCGCATGCTGCGCGTCGACAAACACGCCGTGGTCGGGCGTCGCGCACAGGATCGCATGCGACACCGTCTGGTCGCCTCCACCGTGGGCGATGTAGTCGCGCACGGCGTTGCCCCCGCGCGAACTGGCGATCAGCACCACGCGGCGCTCGTCGGTGGCGCGCAGCATGCGCTGCACGGCCTCGGCCAGGGACTCTCGGTTGTCAGCACTCGAGCTGCGGCCGGCCTGGGCGCGGCCATCGTCGTCGCGTGCCAGTGGGTATGGCACGTCGACGCAGGACAGCCGCTGGGACGGCCAGCCGTTGGACTCGAACCGCCACAGCGTGGTCATCCACAGGGCCGACGTGTCGCCGTTGCCGTGCATGAACACGATCGGCGGGCGCACGATGTCCGGTGCCGGACTCGCGCAAGCCGACAGCAGCGCGGAGGCCGCGCCGCCGAGCAACAGTCGCCGCCGCGCGGCGTCGGGTCCGGGGGCGTCGTGAGAGTGGGTCATGGTGGGGGGTTCCGAGTGACGGGTTCCAGGTCCCCTGCAGCCGGCAGGTCCGGCAAGCCCGGTCCCCGCAGACGCTGGGCGCTGCGCACCGCGCGCAGCACCGCCTCGGCCATCACCTGCGCGCCGAGCGCGCCCAGGATGGTGAGGTGGGTGGCCCCCGGGTTCGTACCGGTGGCCAACGCGAAGATCGTATCGCCGTCGGTCATCGTGTGCACGGGGTTGATGGTGCGGGCCAGGCCATCATGGGCCATCTGGGCCAGCTTGGTGGTCTGCGACTTGGTCAGTGCCGCGTCGGTGGCCACCACGCCCAGGGTCGTGGCGGCGCCGAGTTGAAGCGATGCGGGGCATTCGCCGCGCGATAGCGCCTGCATCGTGCCCAGCAGCGCGCGACCGTCGGCCGTGCGCGCACCGGCGATCACCTGCGCGCTGTGTGGATCGATCACATCGCCGATCGCGTTGACGACGACCAGCGCGGCCACGGTCACCCCATTGACCGTGATCGACGCACTGCCCAGCCCGCCGCGCATCGCGCGCTCGATGCCGAACAGCTTGCCCACGGACGCCCCGCTGCCGGCGCCCACGTTGCCCTGGCGCACGGGGCCCGCGTCCGCGTTCTGGCATGCCGAATAGCCCGACGCCGCGTCGGGCCGAACGGTCGAGTCACCCACCCAAAGGTCAAACAGGATCGCCGCCGGGACGATCGGCACGCGCGCCGGGCCCACCGTCAGACCCACGCCGTGTTCGTCGAGCCAGCGCATCACGCCGCCGGCGGCGTCCAGGCCGAACGCGCTGCCCCCGGCCAGCATCAGCGCATGCACCTGGTCGACCGCGTTGCTCGGCGACAGCAGCTCGGTCTCACGGGTCCCCGGGGCCGCCCCGCGCACGTCCACGCCGCCCACGGTCCCTGGTGGCGTCAGGATCACGGTGCACCCCGTGGGCCGGCGCTCATCGGTATGGTGCCCCACGCGCAGCCCGGGCACGTCCGTGAGCGTGCCGCGGGCTGACGCGGCGGTATCGAACGCCGCCGGCCCGCGGGCCTGCGCCCGAGCCGTCATCAGGCGAACACGCCGGCCGAGCTGAGCATGCGCGAGGAGACTTCGCCGAGTTGATGCATGCTGTCGCCGTAAGTCATCTCCATGACTGTCAGACGCTTGAAGTAGTGGCTGGCCGCATACTCGTCGGTCACGCCGATGCCGCCGTGCAGCTGGATGCACTGTTGTCCCACGAATCGCATCGACTGACCCAACTGCAACTTGGCCTGGGCGATCGCGCGGCGTCGGGCAGCCGCGCTCTCCCCCAGCTTGAGACTGGCGAAATAGCTCATCGAGCGACCCAGTTCGAGCTGCATCTTGACGTCGGCCATGCGGTGTCGCAGGGCCTGGAAGGTCGCGATCGGGACACCGAACTGCTTGCGCGTGTTCATGTACTCGACGGTGATGGCCACCAGCCGGTCCATGGCACCGACCGCCTCGGCGCACAGCGCTGCGATGCCGACGTCGATCGCGCGCTCGAGCGCCGGGAAGGCCGCGCCCGCGCCAAGCAGCTCGATGCCGTCGGCATCGTTGAGCGTGAGCTCGGCTGCGCAGCCGCCGTCTTGCGTCGGATAGCCGCGCACCGTCACCCCGCTTTCGCCGCGGGAGACCATGAACAGCGCGACGCCGGCGGGGTCGTCCACGTCGCCGCTGACGCGCGCAGGCACGATGAATGCGCCGGCGTGCGCGCCGGCGGGAACCACGGTCTTGGTGCCGCTGAGCTGCCAGGTGCCGCCCGTTCGGTGTGCGGTCGTCTCGACGTGTGCCAGCCGGTAGCGGGCGCGACGTTCCTGGTGGGCCAGCACGACCCGCTCCGTGCCCTGGGCGATGCCTTGCAGCCACAGGCCGGTGACGGCCGGGTCCCCGCTGGCCAGCAGGCTGACGGCCACCAGGCTCACCGGGGCGATCGGCTCGACCACGATCCCGCGGCCCAGTTCCTCCATCACCACCATCGCGTCGACCGCGCCGAATCCCATGCCGCCGTGCTCGGCAGGCACCTGCAGACCCAGCAACCCGAGTTCGGCCAGTTCCTTCCACACCGACGGGCTGAAGCCGCCGTCCTTGACGATCGCGCGGCGCCGCTCGAACGTGTAGTCCTTGTCCACCCACCGGCGCACCGTGTCGCGCAACATTTCCTGATCGTCGCTGAAATCGAAGTCCATCTTGTGTGTCCTTGAGAGGGTTTGCGTGCGGGTCAGCCCAGGACGGTCTGCGCCACGATGTTGCGTTGGACCTCGTTGCTGCCGCCGTAGATGGTGGTCTTGCGCATGTTGAAGTACGTGCCGGCCAACGGCGCGACCAGGGCCGCCGCGGCCAGATTGCCCTGCCAGCCGGCTTCCATCGCCTCGGCCAGGTACGGCACGCTGGCCGGGCCCGCGGCCAGCATCATCAGCTCCGCATAGCGCTGCTGGATTTCGCTGCCGCGGATCTTCAGCAAGCCCGCCACGTCCAGGCTTTGCTTGCCGCTCTTTTCAGCCGACAGCACCCGCAGCACCATCATCTCCAGCGCCACGATGTCGACCTCCAGCAGGGCGATCGCGTCGCGGAACCGCGTGTCCTCGTACAGGCCCTCGGCGCCGGCGATGCGCTTGAGCCGCTCGAGTTCGCGCTTGGCACGGTTCACGTCGGCGATGTTGGTGCGCTCGTGGGCGAGCAGGTGCTTGGCGTACGTCCAGCCCTTGTTCTCTTCGCCCACCAGCTGGTCCGCGGGCACCTCGACGTTGTCGAACCAGACCTCGTTGACCTCGTGTTCGCCGTCCATCGTGATGATCGGGCGCACCGTGATGCCCGGGCTCTTCATGTCGATCAGCAGGAAGCTGATGCCGGTCTGGGGCTTGCCGTCGGTGCTCGTGCGCACCAAGCAGAAGATCCAGTCGCCGTACTGACCCAGCGTCGTCCAGGTCTTCTGGCCGTTGACCACGTAGTAGTCGCCCCGGCGTTCGGCGCGCGTCTTCAGCGACGCCAGGTCCGACCCCGAACCCGGCTCGCTGTAACCCTGGCTCCACCAGGTCTTGCCGCTCATGATGTCGGGCAGGAAGCGCTGCTGCTGCGCCGGCGTGCCGAAGGCCATGATCACCGGGGCGACCATGACCGGACCGAACGGGACCACCCGTGGCGCGCCGGCCAGCGCGCATTCCTCCTCGAACAGGTGCTTTTGCACCGCGCTCCAGCCCGGGCCGCCGAACAGCTTCGGCCAGCCCCAGCCGTGCCAGCCCTGGGCGCCCAGAATCCGCGCCCAGCGCTGCATGTCGTCCTTGGACAGGCGCAATGCGTTGTGCACCTTGTGGCTGATGTCCTCGGGCAGGTTCGCGGCCACCCAGGCGCGGATCTGCTCGCGAAAGGCTTGTTCTTCGGGCGTGAAATTCAGGTCCATGGGGATGCGTCTCCGGGTCTGCACGACAACGTCGCGTTTTAGCACGATCGTGCCATTTTTTTCTGTCTCTGCCGCGACAAAGGCCGTGCCGGGCCGGCGGCCGGGCGGTGTCGCCGGGTGTCAGTACCGCTTGACCAGCGTCAACGTGTCGCTGGCGCGCTGCATGTCGAAACGGGCGAGAAAACTGTTGCCCAGCAATACCTGGTCCATCGGCTGGGGCACGATCACCGCGTCCACGTTGTACAGCAGCACGCCGCCGAGCTGCACCGAAGCCAGGGAGACGCGGTACACCACCACCTGCCCGTTGGCAGTTCCGGTCACGCCGCGCGCGCCCTTGAGGTAGTCGATCCCCAACCGGTCGGCCTGGGCCGCGCCGAGGGCGACATAGGTCGCGCCGGTGTCCACCAGAAAGCGCACCGCATGACCGTTGATCGATCCCTCGCCGACGAAGTGGCCGCCGCTGCCGGCCTTGAGCACGACCGTGGCGGCGTCGCTGGCGCTGCCGCCCAGGCTGACCGGCGAGCGGCCCAGCGACAGCGCAACGCGCTGGCGGTCGATCTCCACGACCGCTTCCGAGCCGCCCACACTGAGCAACTTGACGCCCTGCACGGTCTGGCCGATGTCCAGTGTGTGCGGCTGACCGTCGATCACCAGCAAGGCCTTGCTGCCCAGGCTGCCGGAGAGCGAAACGGCAGGCCCCGCCGCGCAGGCCTCGTCCGGCGCCAAGCTGCACGCCACCGCGAGAGCCACGGCCAGCGCGCGAGCCAGCGGTGCTGCGCCGCGCATCGGGCGGTCAGTCCCGGAAATTGGTGAACGTCACCGGGACGTGCTCGCAGTCCTTGCGGATCATGGCCATGGCCAGTTGCAGGTCATCGCGCTTGGTGCCGGTCACCCGCACGGTGTCGCCCTGAATGGCGGCCTGGACCTTGACCTTGCTTTGCTTGATCAGGGTCTGGATCTTCTTGGCCGTTTCGGTGTCGATGCCGCTCTTGACGATCAACAACTGCTTGACCTTGTCTCCGCCGATTTTCTCCACTTTGGCGCTGCGGTCGAGGAACCGTATGTCCACGCTGCGCTTGGTGAGCTTGGCGATCAAGATGTCCAGCACCTGGCCGATCTGGAAGTCGCTGTCGGCCCAGACGGTGAGTTCCTTGTCCTTGAGCTCCACGCGCGCCGACGAGCCTTTGAAGTCGAAACGGGTACCGATCTCCTTGGCCGTTTGATCGACGGCGTTGCGCACTTCGACAAGATTGGGTTCGAGAACGGTGTCGAAACTGGGCATGAAGGCCCTCCGAAGGTCAGGAAGAACGCGGACACGGAACGATGAGTGAAAATTGTGGCATGCAAATCACCTGCGGGGTCAGCCTCAAACCCTACAACACCTTCGGGCTGCCGGCGGTGGCCGGCACCCTGGTGAGGGTGGCCAGCGACGAGGACGTGCGCCGCGTGGTCGAGGACCCGGCGCTGGCCAGCGCGCCCAAATTCGTCCTGGGCGGGGGCAGCAACATCGTGCTGACCCGGGACATGCCCCAGGTCGTGCTCAAGGTCGAAGTCCGGGGCATGCGACTGGTGCAGGCGCGCGCGGACGCCTGGATCGTGGAGGCCGGTGCCGGCGAGAACTGGCACGATCTGGTGGCCTACACGCTGGCCCAGGGCTGGGACGGGCTGGAGAACCTGGGATGGATCCCCGGCACGGTGGGCGCCGCGCCGGTGCAAAACATCGGGGCCTACGGCGTGGAATTGCAGGACCGTTTCGAGTCGCTGGACGCGGTGGATCTGCACACCGGGCGGTCGATGACGCTGGACGGCGCGGCCTGCGCGTTCGGCTACCGGGACAGCGTGTTCAAGCACGCGTTGAGCGCTCGCACCGTCATCACACGAGTGCGGCTGCGACTGCCCCGACCCTGGCAGCCGGTGCTCGGCTACCTCGATTTGGAGCGCGTGATGGCGCACACCGGCCAGCGTGCGCCACCCGCGCGGCAGGTGTGTGAATGGATCGGGGCGATCCGGCGCGCCAAACTGCCCGACCCGGCTGTGCTGGGCAATGCCGGCAGCTTCTTCAAGAATCCGGTCGTCACGCCGGAACAGTGCCGCGACATCATCGGGCGCGATCCCGAAATCGTTCACTACGCGCTGCCCGACGGCACCTTCAAGCTGGCCGCTGGGTGGATGATCGATGCCTGTGGCTGGAAGGGCAAGAGCGTGGGCCAGGCCGCGGTCTACGAGCGGCAGGCGCTGGTGCTGGTCAATCGCGGCGGGGCGATCGGCTCAGAAGTGATGCTGCTGGCCCAGGCCATCCAGGAAAGCGTCTACGGGCGCTTTGGCATCCGCCTCGAACCCGAACCGCTGATCGTTTGAACGTTCGGGCCGCGCGCGGGCGTGCTCAGTGGTCGTCCGACGGCAGTCGCAGCAGTGCCGCGCCGGTGCCGCTGGACAGCAACCCGACCTGCGAGTAGGTGCGCAGCTTCTCGCGCGTGTCTTGGATGTCCAAATTGCGCATCGTCAGCTGACCGATGCGGTCCTGCGGGGAGAACGTGGACTCGCCGCGCTCCATGGTCAGCCGCTCGGGGTGGTAGGTCAGGTTCGGTGACTCGGTGTTCAGGATCGAGTAGTCGTTGCCGCGGCGCAGCTCGATCGTCACCTCGCCCGTGATCGCCGTCGCCACCCAGCGCTGCAGCGTCTCGCGCAGCATCATCGCCTGTGGATCGAACCAGCGGCCCTCGTAGAGCAG
>Ga0182021_10010475_pt1 | contig 10989 bp, 7 predicted proteins | sample 612E3MmetaG_FD_120493 | JGI IMG/M metagenome (GOLD analysis project Ga0182021, IMG submission 120493) | Permafrost microbial communities from Stordalen Mire, Sweden - 612E3M metaG (Illumina Assembly) | ecosystem: Environmental > Terrestrial > Soil > Wetlands > Permafrost | place: Sweden...
CAGAGCGGCGCGTCCTGGAACGCGATCCCGTGGAGCGGCAGCCAGATGCCCTGCAGCCAGACGATGAGGATGAACTGGAGTCCGCCGCGCGCCAGCGACGATAGGAACCCGGCGATGTTGCCCGCGGTGAACATGCGGATGCGGAATAGCTCGAGCCGGAACATCGGGTCCTGAACGTGGCCCTCGACGATGGCGAAGAGGACGAGCAGCAGCGCGCCTCCGGCCAGTTCGCCGATCACCCACGGATTGCCCCAGCCCATGTTCGAGTCGCCGTATGGCTGGATCGCATATGTGAAGCCGACCAGCACGAGGACGAGACCGGCGGCGAACAGGACGTTGCCGGGAATGTCGAGGTGCTGGTGCTTGCGGATCGTGGCCGTCTCGTGGAGCACGAGATACGCCCACACGGTTCCGACGATCCCGAACGGCACGCTCACGAGGAAGACGGCACGCCAGTCGATCTCGGCCAGGACCCCGCCGATGAGCAGCCCCACGAACATGCCGGCGAGGATGCCTATCTGGTTCACGCCCATCGCCAGGCCGCGTTGGTCGGGCGGGAAGGCGTCGGTCAGGATGGCGGCTGAGTTGGCCATCAGGAACGCGCCGCCCACCGCCTGGATGATCCGGAAGACGATGATCTGAAGGGCCGCGTCGTTCCCCTGGCCTTGCACGAAGAAGCACAGGATCGAGCCCAGCGTGAAGATCGCGAAGCCGGCGTTGTACAGGCGGACGCGGCCGTACATGTCGGAGATTCGACCCGCCGTCACGAGCAGCGTCGCGGTCACGAGCGTGTAGCCGACGAGCATCCAGAGCATGTAGTCGGATTCGCCGGGTGCCAGCGGGTCGACTCCGATGCCGCGGAAGATCGCCGGCAGCGAGATGAGGAGAACGCTCGCGTTGAGCCCGGCCATCAGGATGCCGAGCGTCGTGTTCGACAGGGCAATCCAGCGGTAGTCGATATGGGCGAGCCGCCGCTGCCGAGCGGGGGCCGTCATCGCCCCGCCTCAGGACCGGCGACGACGAGTTCGAGCTCGTCGGTTCCATCGGACGAGCCGTCGGCGTCCGACTCCGGCCGGATCGCGAGGACCCGCTCGAGGAGCTCGGAGAGCACCGCCTGGTCGGTCGCTTCGAGCGCAAAGAGCCGGCGAGCGACGTCGCTCTCGGCGAATCGGGCCCGGACTTCCATCGCATCCCGCCCGGTCCCCGTCAGTTGGACCAGGGTCACGCGCCGATCGCTCGGACTGGCGACTCGGGCGACGAGCCCCGCACGCTCGAGACGATCGACGAGGTTGGTGATGGTCGAGCGAGCCAGGCCGAGCTCGGCGCCGTACCGGCTCACGGGGACCTCGCCCAGGCGGTCCAGCACTCGTACCGCGAAGAGGTCGCCGATCGAGATGCCGTGGCTGGCCGCCAGTTCGTGTTGGAGCGGCTCAGCCAGGGCGACTGCGCGCAGGAATGCTCGAAGCGTGCGCCGCTGGGCGGCGGTCAAGTTCATGAAAGAAGCTCCCACGATGCGGATAATCCGAGCGTTGGGAGCATTGTAGCCGAGACGGGTGTCGGCGACTCGACACCGACCGCCGCGAGCGACGCGCATACTCGGCGCGCCACGTCTGCGGCGCGCCGCACCTGGCCTGAGGCCTGAGGCATGAGGAGGGATACCGTGGGAACTAGATTGCGCGGTCGGAGCCGATGGCTCGCGCCAGCCTGTCTGGCGATTCTGACGCTTGGAACCCCGGGGGTCGTCGCGGCCGACTCAAACGTGCCACCGGCGGTCACGGCGTCGGTGTCCAACTCCAACTCGACGGAACCCCAGACGGTCGTGGCCAATGCCACCTTCAACGACCCGGAGTCGGCCACCGAGACCTACACCTGCACTGTCGACTATGGCGATGGGGCGGTGGTCCCGGGCGTCGTTTCTGGATTGGCCTGTGCCGGCCCCGCTCACCACTACTCGGTCACCGGCACGTACAACGTCACGGTCACCGTCACGGACAGCGACGGAGCCTCCGGTTCTGGCGTCGCCACGGCCTCCTACGTCAACGTGGCACCGTGGGTCGGGGGTCTTGGCATCGTCGGGCCCCATGAACCGGGTCTGGTCGCTCATGCGGATGCAGCCATCGTAGATCCCGGCTCGGATATCGAAACCTACCAGTGCACTTCGGTCGACTACGGCGACGGAACGCCGCTGCAGTCCGGCACGCTAGTCACCACCGGATGGAGCGACGGGCTGCCTCGATGCGTCTTCCCCGACCACATCTACGCCGTGGCCGGCAAGTACACCCTGACTGCCGTCGTCACGGACGGGGGCGGCGCCATCGGATCGTGCCGGGCTATCGAAACGATCGTGCCCTATCTCCCGCCTCAGGTCATTGCGCCGGGCAACCAGACTGTCGACAGTACCCAGGGCCGGCACGACTTTGATCTGGGCTCATTCACGGATCCCAACGGGGTCATCGCGGCGCCGTGGAGCTGGTCCGTCGACTGGGGCGACGGCAGCGCCGAAGGGGCCACGACGGAGAGCCAAGGGGCCGTGCACGCCGGGCACACCTATGCGACCGGCATCTATACGGCATCACTAACCGTGTCCAACTCGGCCGGAATATCCGGCTACGCGGTGTTCCGGGTCACGGCCGTGGACCCCAACTCATCGCTCACATTCCAGTGGAACCCGCTGATAGCGCCCGAGGGCGTGGACGTCTATAACCAGATAACCATCAACGACCCGGCCGCCACCGCGCCGTTTGTTGTACACACGGACTTCGGTGACGGGACTTCTCAGGACCAGGTGGTCACGACCAATCCGTTCGCCGTTTTCCACACCTACGTCGGCGCCGCCCCGACGCTCCCGAGGGGTACGTACACGGCTTACACCGCAGTCGTCACGGTTCGCGACGCAAACGGCATCGTCAGGACGGGCAGCTTCAATGTACGCGTGGAGGATGTACCACCGGTCGTGACGGCCCCGACCGACATCGGCTTCGCCGAAACGGCCACCTCGCTCACACTGGCGTCCTTCACGGATGCAAGCGTAGGACCGTGGGTCGTCACTATCGATGGCCTCCCCGGCGGCGCGATCAGCTACACCTTCCAGCAGCCGTCCTCCATCTCGATTCCGTACAGTGGATCCCTGGGAGACAGGACCGTCACGGTGACGGTGAGGGACCAGATCGGAATGTCGGGCAGCGCCACAGTGCGCATCCACATCGTCAACAACGCCGCGCCCGTGGTCGGGACCATCGCGGTGCCGTCCCCGCTTCTCGAGGGCGCCCCGTTCACTGTCAACGCCGATTTCTCCGACCCCGGGTATGGGACCGGGTCGGGCTCCGAGACGTATACATGCACAGTCGACTTCGGGGACGGCTCCGGCCCGGCGCCGGGCGTGGTGACCGGTCGCACCTGCACGTCCAGGCCTTGGAACTACGACACCGTCGGCGTCTACACCGTAACCGTCGCAGTCAGGGACAGCCGCGGTGGCGTTGGCACGGCAAGCACGGTCGTGGACGTCGCTAACGTCGCCCCCGCGCTGGACCCCATCACCGCGGACGGATCGGGATATGAAGGGCCCGTGACTGTCAGCACCACCTTCTGGGACCCCGGACTCGACGGGTCCGAGGAGTACGCCTGCTCAATCGACTACGGCGACGGAACAGGACTCGAGGTTGGGACCATGGACTGGGCCGCCTGTACCGGCGCGCCTCACTTCTACGCACATCCTGGCACGTACACCGTCACGATGACCGTCACGGACAGCCACGGCGCGGCGGGCGTCGGAACCATCGAAGTCGAAAGCGGCAACGCCAACCCCGAGGTCTGGACCGGCACCCTGACGGGACCGGTCGCTGAAGGCGGGCTCGCCACCATAACGGCCGAATTCACGGACCCCGGGTCCGAGCTTGGGTCAAACTCCGAGAGCTACTCCTGCACGGCCGCGTTCGGCGATGGAGCCACTCCGGTGGCGGGCGTGGTCACGGGCACAACGTGCACCGCCCAGACGACCCTTCTTGATCCGGACCCTTACTGGGTCACGGTGACTGTGACCGACAGCAACGGCGCGCAAGGCTCGATAGCCTTCTGGATCGAGGTGTCCAACGTCGCGCCAGTCGTTGCAGCCGTGAGCACCGGTCCGGCAATCGAAGGCCAGGCCATCGTCGCCACAGCGAGCTTCACCGATCCGGGTTACGGCTCGGCCGAGACCTACTCCTGCAGCGTCGACTACGGGGACGGCTCGGGCCCCCAGGTTGGTGCCGTGAGCGGCAACGCCTGCCAGGGTCCGCCGCACACCTACGCGCGCCTGGGCACCTACACCATCACTGTGATCGTTTCCGATTCGAACGGCGGAACCTCGTCCGCTTCCAAGTCGGTGTCGGTGTCCAACGTAGCGCCGGCCATAGTCAAGGTGACCGCCACGCCGGCTCTGACGAAGACGGGCTCGACCGTGACGGCCTCCGCAAGCTTCACCGACCCGGGCACGTCCGAGAAGTACACGGCGACCTGGGACTGGGGCGATGGCTCCACCACCGTGGTGAACCTCGGATCGGCTGCCAGGTCGGTCGGCGGAAGCCACGTCTACTCAAGGGCCGGGTTCTACAAGGTCAAGTTGACGGTCAGTGACGGGCAGGCGAGTGGCTCGATGGAGGCCTCACAGGTCGTGGTCTACGACCCCGCCAGGACCCTCTCAGGTTCGGGATCGCTGACCTCCCCGGCCGGTTCTTGCCGGCTCTCCAAGGGTTGCTCGGCCGCTGGTACGGCGGGCTTTTCGCTCAGCGTCTCCTATGCGAAAGCCGCAACCAAACCGACCCTGAGCCTGGCCTTCTCAGTCTCCGGATTCTCGTTCGACGCGACGGCTGCCGATTGGATGGTCGCCGGCGGCGGTACCGCCACGGTGCAAGGCGCTGGCAAGGTCAACGGCGCGGGCGGATACACCTTCCGGCTGGCTGCCATTGACGGCAAGCCCGATGCCATGCGATTGCAGGTATGGTCTCCATCTGGCGTCCTCGTCTACGACAACGGATCCGTCGCGCCACTCAAGGCGGGCAGCATCACGGTCAAGTAGACAGCCCACAGGCTGAGTGTCCCGCTCGAGGACGTCCAGCTATCGTTTCTGCGGATCGATGCCAACTCCTGGAGCGACCTCTCCTCGGTCTCGGTGCTCCATCAGCCGGTTCAGAACTGAGACCGCCTCCTGCGCCTCGGGCAGGCTCACCGCGTACGAACGGCCAGTCTTGGACGTCACCCCCAGGGCGGGTCCACTACGGAGGATGCACAGGCCAGGGTTCATTGAAAGTACCGTCGTTCGAGGCTGGGCGGTGATGGTCTGCGCCGATGCAACCTGAGTCAGGGCGAGGCTCCAGCTCGGGGCACCCAGCAGCAACCGGCCGCTGACCCGGATTCCGGCATCGGTGATGAATACCGACGCCTGCTGGCCGGCCAGAACGAGCGCGGCCCAGGTCGCTGCAAGCAGCGCGGCGGCAGCAGGAAAGCCAGGGGGCAGCAGCACGAAGAAGGCAATCAGGATCGCGTATGGGATCCCCACGACCGTCCCAAACGCGAGGCGCCAGGACCGATCGGCGTTCACCTCGGTCAGCCAGGCGATGCGCTGGCTCGAGGCCGCTTCCCGCCGGAGACGCCTGATCGAAGCTGCCGACCCCAGGTAGCGCCCTACCCCAAACGACAGGAACAGACCGAACACCGTGAATGCAAATCCTGCGGGCACCTCGAAGACCATCTGATAAGTGCGGGCATCGAGGTTGATAAGCACGGTGCCTGCGATTACGAAGAACCCCGTCCCGGCGTAGCCAAGGGTCAGCGGGAGCGCGGTCTCGACTGCGTAGACGGCGCGGTCGTCGCTCCACAACACGATCCGAAGCAGGAAGAGGCCGACGAAGACAATGTCGGTGACGATCGAATATGACTCAACCTTGACGGCATCGGCCGGGAGTCTCGCGGCGAAGATCGGGATCAGCAGCACCGCGGGCAGGATTACTGCCAGGTGCGCGACAACGAAGGCCGTGAGCGGCCAGTTGACGCTTCGGGCCCGGTGTACCGAAAGCGCTGTGTTCATCGCATCGACTCCATCAACTTGGTGAGCTCGCCTGTTGTGATGCCCTGTTCGACTGCCTCGGCGAGGAGATCGCGCAGCAGTCCATTGAGGCGCGCGGAGGGCACCACGTCGCCTGGTACGACGATCGCTCCTCGGCCCTGTCGCAACTCGAGCAACCCCTCGTCACGCAGCTGCCCGTATGCCCGCTGGACGGTGTGCATGTTCACGTCGAGTTCCCGCGCCAGGTCGCGCGAAGGAGGCAGCTTTGCTCCCGGCCGGATCGTCCCAGCCACAATCGCGCGCCGAACGCAAGCCGCGATCTGGTTATAGATAGGAACGGGACTCCGGGTATCGATCTCGAATAGCATGATCTAATACTACTAGCTCAAGTGTGCTTGTCAAGCACATCCCGCTCCCTCAACGAGAGTCGCGAACGTCGCCGGTTTGAGGACGATCAGGGCTTGCCAGCCAATCAGGCTTTCAGTTCGGAAGGCCGGGGCCCGTTAGCGCAGTGGCATTCTTCTCAGGCCTTCAACGTTGCAGACTCAGGAGTCGAGTCCACCGCGGCGGGGGCCGTTCCGCACTTGTCGCAGCAACTGCGCGAGTGGGACAGTCGCGGTGCCATTCCCCAGACGGGGTCCCTGGAAACTCCGCGACAGATCAGTAGCTCCTTTCCTGCAACGGACCAACAGCAACACGGTTCCCGGCGTTCGAAGCGACGCTACACCGCGCAGAAGGTCCTAATGGAGGTGGGTGATGACCCAGGGGTCGAGCTCGACATGCGGGTCGTGTGGCAGAGGGCTCACCGCGGATACCTGGTTCTGTCCCGCGTGCGGCGCCGCGGTACCGAAGTTCTGTCCGAACTGCGGCGCTCCGCGGACGTCGCGGGCGCGCTTCTGCCGCGCGTGCGGCGTCGGCTTCCGTGCGGGCTCAGCCTCTGCCCACACCATTCCTCCAGCTGCCCCTGGAGCCCGCGGCCGTCGCCGGCCCACCGCCTATGCCGCCTTGGTGCTGGCGGCCGTGGTCGTTCTGGCGGCCGGGGCGCTGGGCTCCGGGATCGTCAAGCTTCCCGGCGCGGGGACGTCGGCGGCACCTACCGATTCGATCGAGTCTCCGCCGCCGATCGACAACCTGGCGACCCCGGCACAGGGAGTGCTGGCCGTCGGTGACACGTCGCCCGTCACGACCATCGGCCTGGATTCCAACGGCGCATCCACCACCGTCTCGGCCCCGGGGCAAGATTGGGACGGCCTCGAGATCGACGTTCCGGCCGGCGCCTGGCCCGGTGCGACGCTCCAGGTCACTGCCGAGCCGATTACCCGCTCCAGCTTCGGGCAACTCGTGACGCCGATCTCGCCCCTCTACACGGTCTCCGGCGCGGAAGGGATGGCCCCCGACCCGGTGACACTCAAGATCCCCGCGTCAATTCCGGACGGCTCGTTCGCGATGGGCTTCTTCTACGACGCCTCCTCGGGCCAGCTCGAGGGCATGCCGTTGCTGGCCGAGGACGGGACCTCGGTCACGATCGCGACCGAGCACTTCTCCAGCTTCTTCCTGAGCCTGGTCGACGGGGCGATCCTGCCGGAGACGATCGACTCGGGCTTCCGGCCGGGGGTGGATGACTGGCAGTTCCCCAACTACGGCTCCTATGTCACGCCGCTCGGCAACTGCGCCGGCGAGGTACTCACCGAGGCCTACTACTACATCGAACGGCGTCTCAAGGGCCGGGGCTTACCGCTGCACGGCCTGTACGACAACAACGGCTACGGGGCTACCCCGACCCCGACCCTCTGGATGGACGACTCGAACAGCTACCGCCTCGCGAGCGTCGCCCACAGCCAGTTCCACGCCGGGTCCGCGAACAACAACCAGTTCGTGAAGTTCTTCAACAAGTCGCGTGACAAGGGTTTCGACGAACTCGAGTACGACGCCTTTCGCTACGCCATCGCCGTCAGCGGCGAACCGCAGTACATGTCTATCAGCGACCCCCAGGACAAGAACGCCCACGCGATCCTTGCCTACCGAGTGGACTCGAGCGGCATCTACGTTGCCGACCCGAACTACCAAGGGCCGAAGAACTCGAAGCGGCTGGTCCCATTCGACACCAAGACCGGGAAGTTCGGGACGTATCTATCGGAGTGGGCCCACGACGCCGCTACCGGGGGCACCGGTATTGGGTACACGAATATCGCCTACTACGCCACGAGGGCGCTGGTGAACTGGCCCACTCTGGCCGCCGACTGGGCGGCCTTCGACGACGGCAAGATCGGGGTCGGTCTGTTTCCGGCCTACTCTCTCGAGGCGCTGGCCGGCCAGGATGCCCAGGGCAAGGAGGTCTGGGTGCCGCTCGTGGACCGCTACCAGACGTCGGAGAAGAGCCTCACGCTTCGGATACGCGACCCGAAGGGCGTCGACAGCGCGCAGATAGAGGTCTTCCCCGGCCTCTCAGGAACCCACCTGGCCCCCGAGGCCGGGCAGGTAACGATTCAGCTGAAGGATGGGGAGAACCCGCTGGGCATATACGAGCAAGGCAAACAACCTGGCTGGAAAGATTGGAAATACGTCGACTTCGTGCGACTCACCGTTATTGGCGGGCCCGCGCCGACTCCCACTTCCACGTCCACTCCGACGCCGGCCGCGCAGCCCACCTACGACTGCAACGCCCCGCCGCCCAGCGACCCGATCGATAGCGTCCGCTGGTATCTGCACTGCAAGCCAATCGGGGGATAGGGGCAAGCCGGGCGGTCAGGGACGCCAATGCTGGCGCTCGGCCGGCGGCCACTTCACCAAGAGGTTGGAGGTAAGGCTGATGTTGTTGAGAAGCAGAATCGTTGCAGGGATCGCGTGCGCCCTCGCCCTCACGGCAGTGGTCGGCTGCTGGCCCCGACCGGAGCTGCAGTTCTCGCCCGCGACCCTGCCCGACGCCCAGGTCGGCTCACCCTACGCTGTCACCATCACCATCAGTCAGGTCGAAACGGTCGTGGGTAGCGCCTCGGTCGAGGACGGCTCGCTCCCCGCTGGCCTGAAACTCGAATTGGTCTACCAGCCGGCAGACACGATCCAGATCTCGGGAACGCCCACGGTCGCCGGCACGTTCAGTTTCAGCATCTACGTGATATGCGCAGGCACGAACGCCGCCGGCCAGACCGCCACCCAGGGGTACACCCTGGTGGTGAAGTAACCAGGGAGTGTCTGGCTCGGGTGGACCACCGCAGGCTCCGCACCGCCCACGCCGAAGGCTGAGTGTCGTGCGGAGCACGGAATATCGTTTGGAGCGGGAGACGGGTCTCGAACCCGCGACATTCAGCTCGGAAGGCCGGGGTGCGTGAGCGCAGTAGGGTCACTCGTGGAGGGGCGAGCGTAGCGTGTCCAGTCATCGTGTCGTGGCCAGACCCGTGAAGGATATGATCCGGCCGAAGGTCGTCTCGTGGTAGTCCAGCCGGCGACGACTTCGAGGGAAGAGTAGCGCGGCATGACCTGGAGGCGTGAATGCAACCGCAGGCATCGGGCGCGGCTGACGTCATCGGGTATCGGGGCGCGTCGATCATCACTGCAGCCCTGCCAGTCTCCTTTCTCGCGATCGGCGCGGCTGCACTCCTTGCCGATGGCAACGCGGGCTATGCGCTTGACCTCGCGTTCCTTTCGATCGGGTGCGTCGCGTTGGCGATCCTGAGGTCGTTTCGTCCTCGGGGGGTCATCGTCAGCCCGGACGGACTGGAGAACCGAACTGGCATGTTTCGGCGCGACTTTGTCCGTTGGGCGGACGTGATCCGAGTCCGGGGAGAATGGCCTGGCGTCTTGGTGCTGAGTTCGACCGATGCCACCCGCTTTCGAGGCAATCGAAGCCGTGACATTGTGCTTCGAGGCTCCGATGAACTGGCGGCCCTCATAGGCCAACGCGAGGGTCCTTCGCTCGAACAACCAATCCGAGAGGCGCTCTCGGACTACCGCCGCCGATCCGGACAACGGCCCGAGGACGCGCCCTCCACGGTGGTTGTGTCATGGGCGATATTGCAATGGTTGCTAGTCGCCGCTTGTGTGGCTGTCGTCCTGACGGTGGGCCTCGTGGCCTTCCGATGGGTCGCTGACATTGCACCCTCCTGGTCCGGGAAGGTACGTCAGGTCGGATTCCTGGCCGCCGGCCTTGCAGCAGTCGCGCCCGCGTCGACGGTTCCAGGCTGGGTCGGTCCCCGCCTGCCCACCCACGCCAGCGCCCTCCTCGGCTGGCGCCCCGCCGCCGACCTGGTTCCGTTTCTCGTTCCGTGGATCGTGATGCTGGCGATCCGCGTCGCCTGATTGACAGATAGTTGCTGTCGGGTGGGAGACCTGGGCGCTAGTTATCAACTCGTCGAGCGCAGTAGCGACCTCGCCGGCCCCACAAAGCCCAGGCCCAAAGACGGCCTGAGTGTCGCCCCAAGCACGAAATAGGGACTGGAGCGGGAGACGGGTCTCGAACCCGCGACATTCAGCTTGGAAGGCCTGAGCGGCTATGCGCAGTAGCCTCCCTCGTGCAGACCCGGGCGTAGCGTGTCCAGTTATCGTCTCGTGGATTTGCTCTCGCGGCGACCGATCACACGCTCCAGACGTTCCCCCGGCGGCTCCATTCCGGCCGCGAGCCTACCGGTCGGCTTCAGCACGACGCTGGCGTTGCCGACTTCCCGGACAAGACATCCATATCTACTCGCCCGCAACAACAATCGGCCAGAGCCCGTGAAGCCATGCGTAACAGCGCAGTTCGGCTGCCATGAATAGCCCCTTCGTCCGCAGCGCAGACAACCCGATCATCACCGCCAGTGATCTCCCGTACCGGGCGCACGCGGCCTTCAATCCCGGTGCGACCCGTCATCGTGACGAGATCGCGTTGCTCGTCCGGGTTGAGGGCTTCCGGGGCCAATCGCACTTCGCCGTGGCCCACAGCGTCGACGGCGAGCACGACTGGCGCTTCGATC
>Ga0182021_10010476_pt1 | contig 10988 bp, 6 predicted proteins | sample 612E3MmetaG_FD_120493 | JGI IMG/M metagenome (GOLD analysis project Ga0182021, IMG submission 120493) | Permafrost microbial communities from Stordalen Mire, Sweden - 612E3M metaG (Illumina Assembly) | ecosystem: Environmental > Terrestrial > Soil > Wetlands > Permafrost | place: Sweden...
AAATCGGGATGTCGTTATACGCCGCGTCATCGATCAAGAATCGCACCTAGCCGGGCAGGGCTGCCGGAAGAACAATGGCGAAAAATCAAGACAGGAGATTCAGAAAATGTATGAAAAACTCAATGCCAGCGGGAAGCAGGCGATGCCGTCTGGCCTCGCGCTGCTGCGCGACCCCGCCCTCAACAGGGGCCCCGGCTTTACCGAGGCCGAGCGCGACAAATTCAATCTGCGCGGCTTTCTCCCGCCACATGTGCACACCCAGGCAGAGCAGGCCGTGCGCGTGCTTGCCCGCCTGCGCAAGATGACCGATCCGCTCGAAAAATTCATCTCGCTCAACGCGCTGCACGATCGCAACGAATCGCTGTTCTTTCGCGTGCTGTGCGACAACATCGACGAAATGCAGCCGTTGGTCTACACCCCGACCGTGGGCCTCGCCTGCCAGAAATTCGGCCACATCTTTCAGCGGCCGCGCGGCCTGTTCATCGGAGCGAACGACCGCGGGCGCATCGCCCAATTGCTGCGCAACTGGCCCTACCAGGCCGGCATCATCGTCGTGACCGACGGCGAGCGCATCCTCGGCCTGGGCGACCTCGGCGCCAACGGCATGGGCATTCCCGTGGGCAAGCTGTCGCTCTACACCGCCTGCGCCGGCGTGCATCCGCAGCTGTGCCTGCCAATCACCCTCGACGTCGGCAGCAACAATACGGCGCTGCGCGAAGACCCGTTCTACATCGGCCTGCGCCAGCGCCGCCTCACCGGTGCGGAGTACGACAGCCTGATCGATGAGTTCATCACCGCGGCATGCGAGGTGTTTCCGGGCGTGGTGATCCAGTTCGAGGATTTCGCCAACCACAATGCGTTCCGGCTGCTGAAGAAATACCGCGAGCGCATCTGCACCTTCAACGACGATATCCAGGGCACGGCGGCGGTGGCGCTGGCGGGCATACTTTCGGCGCTGCGCACGACGGGCGGCAAGCTCGCCGAGCAGAAGCTGCTGTTTCTCGGCGCCGGTGAAGCCGCGACGGGCATCTGCGACCTCGTAGTGACGGCTCTGATCGCCCAGGGCCTCAGCGAATCCGCCGCGCGCCAGCGCTGCTGGGCGGTGGATTCGCATGGCCTGGTGGTGAAAAGCCGCACCGGCCTCGCCGAACACAAATTGCCCTACGCTCATGAGCACCCGCCGGTAGGCGATTTTCTCAGCGCGATCAAGACGCTCAAACCCACCGCGATCATCGGCGTGGCTGCCGTTGGCGGCACCTTCACCCAGGAGGTGCTGGAGGAAATGGCGCGCATCAATCAGCGGCCGATCGTGTTTGCCCTGTCCAACCCGACTTCAAAGGCAGAGTGCAGCGCGGAGGAAGCGTACCGCTGGACCAAAGGACGCGCCTTATTCGCCTGCGGCAGCCCGTTCGACCCGGTGAAATACGAGGGCAAGACCTACGTGCCGCGGCAGGGCAACAACTCCTACATCTTCCCCGGCGTGGGCCTGGGCGCGATCGTCAGCCGCGCACGGCACATCACGGACGAGATGTTCATGGTCGCGGCAACGACCCTGGCGCAACTCGTTCCCGATTCCGATCTCGCGCAGGGCAGTCTCTATCCCGCCCTGCCGCGCATCCGCGAAGTCTCGGCGCACATCGCCGCGGCCGTCGCGGAAACCGCGTACAAGAACGGCCTCGCCGGCAAACCCAGGCCCGCCGACGTGATGGCCGACGTGCGCTCGCAGATGTTCGATCCACACTACTAGCAGTAGGGAATAAACCGGCGCTCTTGCTCCGCGGGAGCGCCGCTTGTGCTCGTTTGATCTACGTCAATGCGTAGAGCACCACTCGTACTATGCTCTTGCCAACCTTTCTCATAGCCGCAAGGCTCCCCCATGTATAAGATCGTCCGCCGAGAGGTATTTTCCGATACGACCTTCCTCTGGGAAGTAATGGTCCCCGACGTGGCGAAATCCGCGCAGCCCGGCCATTTCGTCATGATACGTCTGCACGAAGGCAGCGAGCGCATCCCGCTCACGGTGGCCGACTTCGACCGCGACAAGGGCACGATCACCATGGTGATCCAGTCCCTAGGCAAGACCACGCTGGAAATGCGCGATCACTACAACGAGGGCGACAGCTTCGCCGACTTCGTCGGGCCCCTGGGCATGCCGCAGCACATGGGCAAGTTCGGGCACGTCGTGCTCGTCGGCGGCGGACTGGGCGTTGCGCCGGTGTATCCGCAGTTGCGCGCATTCAAGGAAGCGGGCAATCGCACCACGAGCATCATCGGATTTCGCAACAAGGACCTCGTCTTCTGGGAAGACCGTTTCGGCAAATTCAGCGACAAGCTGGTCGTCTGCACTGACGACGGCAGCTATGGCCAGCCCGGATTCGTCACGGCAGCGCTGAAGGAGGTGCTCGAGCGCGACAAACCCGATCTGGTCGTCGCCATCGGACCGCTGCCGATGATGAACGCCTGCGTAGAAACCTCGCGTCCGTTCGGGGTCAAGACCATGGTTTCGCTGAACGCCATCATGGTTGATGGCACCGGCATGTGCGGCTCCTGCCGCGTCAGCGTCGGCGGCGAGGTCAAGTTTGCCTGCGTCGACGGCCCGGACTTCGACGGCCATCAGGTCGACTTCAAAGAACTGCTCATCCGGCAGCGGCGCTTCAAGGGCGAAGAGTCCAGGGCGAGCGACGATTACGCGCATATCTGCAACGTGGAGAAAGTGCTGTTCGAGCAGAACAAGCGCAACTACAAGAAGTTCAAGGACCTCGCGCCGCACGCCGTGAAGATGCCCGAACGCGATGCGCTCGAGCGCTCGCGCAACTTCAAGGAAGTGAACTTGGGCTACAGCATGCACGATGCGCTGGAGGAGGCCGAGCGCTGCATCCAGTGCACCAAACCGGACTGCATCGCCGGCTGCCCGGTGTCGATCGACATCCCGCGCTTCATCCGGCATCTGCTGGTGCGCGACATGGATGGCGCGCTCGCGGTCATCAATGAATCCAACCTGTTCCCGTCCGTTTGCGGCCGCGTCTGCCCGCAGGAATCGCAGTGCGAGGCCCAGTGCATCGTCGCCAAGAACAAGAAAATCGCGATGGAGCCGGTGGCAATCGGCCGGCTCGAGCGCTTCATCGGCGACAACGCCCGGGCCCCCAAGGCACAACCGCCCAGCTTCGAACGCAAGCTCGGCCGCGTCGGAATTGTCGGCTCCGGCCCCTCGGGCCTCGCTGTCGCCGCCGACCTGGTGCGCTACGGCTGCGACATTACGGTGTTCGAGGCGCTGCACGTGGTCGGCGGCGTGCTCCAGTACGGCATCCCGCCCTTCCGCCTGCCGCGCGACATCATCAGCCGCGAGGTCGAGAACCTGACGAACATGGGCGTCAAATTCGAAACCAACAAGGTGATCGGCAAGACCTTCTCCATCGCACAGCTCATGGGCGACATGGGCTACGACGCGGTGTTCGTCGGCGCCGGCGCCGGCGCGCCTTCCTTCCTCGGCATCCCGGGCGAATTCGCCGGGCAGGTGTATTCGGCAAACGAATTCCTGACGCGTATCAACCTGATGGGCGGAGACAAGTTTCCCTACCTCGACACGCCGATCACCCTGGGCAAGAGCGTGGTCGTGATCGGCGCGGGCAACACCGCCATGGACTGCCTGCGCGTGGCGAAGCGGCTGGGCACGCCGACGGTGCGCTGCGTGTACCGCCGCTCTGAGGCCGAGGCGCCGGCGCGCATCGAGGAACTGCGCCATGCAAAGGAGGAAGGCATCGAGTTCTTCTTCCTGCACACGCCGGTCGAGATCATCACCGATGCGGACGGCAACGTCCGCGGCATGAAGGTGCAGAAGATGATGTTGGGCGAACCCGACGAGAAGGGCCGGCGCAAACCCATGCCGCTGGACGAATTTGTCGACCTTGAATGCGACACCGTGATCTATGCGCTAGGCACCAAGGCCAATCCGATCGTCACCCAGTCGACGCCGGGGCTAGGCCTCAACAAATGGGGCTACATAGTCGCGGATGCGGAGACGCAGGCCACCACCCTGCCCGGCGTATTCGCGGGCGGCGACATCGTCACCGGCGCCGCGACCGTCATACTCGCGATGGGCGCTGGCCGCCGCGCGGCCAGGTCCATAGCCACCTATCTGCAGGGCGGCAAGCAGAAATGGCCCGTTACCCAGGCAGACGTCGACGCCTTCGTGCCACCGGTCGCACTCGGCGGGGCCGCACAGGCCGCCGCTGCGCCGACCACCACCCAGAGCGAGAGCCAGCCATGATCTCCTGCCCCAAATGCCACCGCCCGATCGAAGGCGACGAAGCCTACATCTGCTGCGCCAACCTCGAACTCAGATGGAGGTGCACTGCGTGCGGCAAGGTGAGCGAGGGCTTCGCCTTTCCCTACGGCATGTGCCCGCATTGCAAAGGCAAGCTCGAAATCCTCGACCGCGGGCCGATCGAGGATACGAAAGCCCTCGACGCCATCCGCGCGGCGTTCGAGATCGAACTCGGCGGTCATGCCTTCTACCAGCGCGCGTCCAGGGATTCGAAGGACCCGGCGCTGCAGGAACTCTTCGGCCGCTTCGCCGTGATGGAGCAGGAGCACATGCAGACCCTGTCCAAGCGCTACCACGCCGATCTGCCGCAGCCCTCCGAGGACTTCCAGATCGACCGCGCCGCCATCTTCGCCGGCGTGGACCGCAAGCCCGAGGATCCGGCCAACCTGTTTCGCATCGCCATCGCGTTCGAAGAGCGCGCGGTGAAATTCTTCAGCGAGCAGGGTGCGCGCTCGCCCGAAGGTTCGGTCGAGCGGGATCTGTACAAGGAACTCGCCGCGGAAGAGCGCGAGCACGTGGCGCTGCTGACCACCGAGTACGAACGCTGGAAATCCGGCAAGGCCGGGCTGCTGTAGCGGCACACGCCGCAACGGCAGGTAATCGACGAATGAAAAGGAAATCATGAGCAAACGCTTGGTCGTCCTCGAGGGTAACGAGGCCGCGGCACGCATCGCCCACCTCACCAACGAAGTGATCGCGATCTACCCGATCACGCCGTCGTCGGGCATGGGCGAGTTCGCCGATGCGTGGTCGGCTGCCGGCCACAAGAACCTGTGGGGCGCGGTTCCGGAAGTGATCGAAATGCAAAGCGAAGCCGGCGCCGCCGGCGCAGTGCACGGCGCGCTGCAGGCCGGCGCGCTCACCACGACGTTCACCGCGTCGCAGGGCCTGCTGCTGATGCTGCCCAACATGTTCAAGATCGCGGGCGAACTTACCCCCGCGGTGTTCCACATCGCCGCGCGCACCCTCGCCACGCACGCGTTGTCCATCTTCGGCGACCACAGCGACGTGATGACCGCGCGAACCACCGGCTGGGCGATGCTCGCCTCCGCCAGCGTGCAGGAAGCGCAGGACATGGCCATGATCGCCCAGATGGCGACGCTGCGTTCGCGCCTGCCGTTCATGCATTTCTTCGACGGCTTCCGCACCAGCCACGAGGTCAACAAAATCTCGCTCCTGCTCGAAGAGGAGGTGCGCGCACTGATCGACGACGAATTGGTCGCCGCGCATCGCGCGCGCGCGCTCAACCCGGACAAGCCGGTGCTGCGCGGCTCGGCGCAAAATCCGGACGTCTTCTTCCAGGCACGCGAAGCCTGCAACCGGTTCTATCTGGCAGTACCCGGTATCGTGCAGGAAAGCATGGACCGGTTCGCCAAGCTCACCAATCGCCGCTACAAGCTGTTCGATTACCAAGGCGCGCCTGACGCCGAGCGAGTGTTGGTGCAGATGGGTTCGGGGGTAGGCGCTTCGGGAGAAGCGGTGCGCGCCCTGGTCGCCCGCGGCGAGAAAGTGGGCCTCTTGACCGTGCGGCTCTACCGTCCATTCGATACCCATGCTTTCGTGGCTGCGCTGCCGCGCAGCGTGCGTTCGCTCGCAGTGCTCGACCGCACCAAGGAACCCGGCGCGGTAGGCGAACCCATGTATCAGGACGTCGTCACCGCCCTGGTCGAGGCGTGGCCGCAGGACATCGCCACGCCCAAGGTCATCGGCGGCCGTTACGGCCTGTCGTCCAAGGAATACACGCCGGCCATGGCCAAGGCGGCCCTGGACGAATTGCAGAATCCGCAGCCCAAGCGGCATTTCACCGTGGGCATCAACGACGATGTCACGCACCTGTCGCTCGCCGTGGACCCGGATTTCGATACCGAGGCCGACGACGTCACCTGTGCCGTGTTCTACGGTCTCGGCGCCGACGGCACGGTCGGCGCAACCAAGAATTCGGTGAAGATCATCGGCGAGAACACGCCGTTGCACGCGCAAGGCTATTTCGTCTATGACAGCAAGAAGTCGGGCGCCATCACCATCTCCCACCTGCGCTTCGGGCCGAGGCCGATCGAATCGACCTACCTGATCCGCCAGGCCGATTTCGTCGCCTGCCACCAGTTCGAATTCATGTCCAAGCTGGACGTACTCTCGGTGGCACGCCCCGGCGCCACTTTCCTGCTGAACAGCCCCTACGGGCCGGATGAAGTATGGGACAAGCTCCCGCGCGAGACGCAAGAGCAAATCGTCGAGAAAAAACTCAAAATGTACGTCGTCGACGCGCTCGCCGTGGCCAAGGAAGCGGGCCTCGCCGGCCGCATCAACACCGTCACGCAAGCCTGCTTTTTCGCCATTTCCGGCATCCTGCCGCGCGACGAAGCGATCGACAAGATCAAGTCCTCGATCCGCAAGACCTACGGCAAGCGCGGCGAAACAGTGTTAAAACGCAACTTCGCCGCGGTTGACCAGTCACTCGCCGCGCTGCGCGAAGTGAAGGTGCCCGGGAGTGCCGACTCCAAATTGCACCGCAGGCCGGTGGTGCCGCGCGCGGCCCCCGATTTCGTCCAGCGCGTCACTGCGATGATGCTCGACGGCAAAGGCGACCTGCTGCCGGTATCGGCGCTGCCGGTCGACGGCACTTTCCCCACCGCGACCTCGCAGTGGGAGAAGCACAGCATCGCGCACGAGATTCCGATCTGGGACGAGAAGATCTGCACGCAATGCGCCCTGTGCCCGCTGATGTGCCCGCACGCCGCCATCCGCATGAACGTGTATTCGCCCGATCAATTGAAAGGCGCGCCGAAGGGCTTTAAGAGCGTCCCCTGGCGAAGCAAGGAAGGCGGCCCGTTCCAGGGCTGGGCCTACACCCTGCAAGTTGCGCCGGACGACTGCACCGGCTGCGGCATCTGCGTCGACATCTGCCCGACGCGCAGCAAGGAGATGGTCAAACACAAGGCCATCAACATGGAGCCCAAGCTCGACCACCTCGAGGCCGAGCAACGCAATTACGCATTCTTCCTCGGCCTGCCCGAGACGCGCCCGTCATGGGACAGCATCGACCTGATCAAGGGCTCGCAACTGCGCAGGCCTCTGTTCGAGTACTCCGGCGCCTGCGCCGGCTGCGGCGAAACGCCCTATGTGAAGCTGCTGTCTCAGCTCTACGGCGACCACCTGCTGGTGGCCAACGCCACCGGCTGCTCGTCGATCTATGGCGGCAACCTGCCCTCGACGCCCTGGGCGCAGAACAGCGCCGGCCAGGGGCCCGCCTGGGCGAACAGCCTGTTCGAGGACAACGCCGAATTCGGCCTGGGCATGCGCCTCGCGCTCGATGCGCAACGTGACCTGGCGCACTCGCTGGTACGCGCGTTGAACGGCGAGATCGGCGACAGTCTGGCGGACGCACTGCTGCAAGCGCCGCAGGATTCGGACGAGCAGATACGCAAGCAGCGCAAGCGCGTGGCCGAACTCAAGACGATCCTGTCTCAAATCGAATCGCCGCGGGCGCAACAGCTGCTGGCCGTCGCCGACAGCCTGATCACGCGCAGCGTTTGGATCGTCGGCGGCGACGGCTGGGCCTACGACATCGGCTACGGCGGCCTGGACCACGTGCTCGCCTCGGGACGGAACGTCAACATACTGGTGCTGGACACCGAGGTGTACAGCAACACCGGCGGGCAGGCTTCGAAATCCACCCAGCGCGGCGCGGTGGCGAAATTCGCCGCTGCAGGCAAGAGCTCTGGCAAGAAGGATCTGGGCATGATCGCCATGGCTTACGGCAACGTGTACGTGGCCCAGGTGGCCATGGGCGCGAACCCGGTGCAGACGGTGCGCACTTTCCAGGAAGCCGCGTCCTGGCCGGGGCCGTCATTGATCATCGCCTACAGCCATTGCATCGCGCACGGCATCGACATGACGACCGGCATGAGCCACCAGCGCGAAGCGGTCAAGAGCGGCTACCTGACGCTGTATCACTACGATCCGCGCCTGGGGATGGGCGGCGCCAGCCAGCCGCTGAAACTCGATTCGCGCAAGCCGACGATGCCGATCGAGAGCTTCACCATGAAAGAAGGCCGCTACGCGATGCTGGCGCAGTCCGACCCGGCGCGGGCGAAACAGCTCGCCAAGACGGCGCAAACGGACGCCGACGCGCGCTGGCTGCTCTACGAGCAAATCGCAGGCGTGCAGCGCAAAGTATCCGAAGACAGCTCCCGCGACGACGGCGGTGATGCGGCGCCCGCTGCGCCCGCGCCCGGTACCAAGGAGGAGCAATCATGAGCGCCGATCTGCGCAGCCGGTATCTGGGCCTGGAGCTCAAGCATCCGATCGTGGCGGCGGCCTCGCCCCTGACGGGTTCGATCGAAAGCCTGAAGCGGCTGGAAGACGCGGGCATCGCGGCCGTGGTGCTGCCGTCGCTGTTCGAGGAGCAGATCGAGCACGAAGAGATGGCCACCCACGACCTGATGCTGTCGGGTTCGGAGCTGTCGCCCGAGGCGAGCGGCTTTTTCCCGGAAATGCAAAACTACAACGCCGGGCCCGACAATTATCTGAAACTGATCGGCGAGGCGAAGCAAGCGCTTTCGGTGCCGGTAATAGCCAGCCTGAACGGCTACACGCCGGGCGGATGGACGCAAATCGCGAAGAAGCTGGAGCAAGCCGGCGCGGACGCCATCGAACTGAACATCTATTTTCTCGCCACCAATCCGGAAGACACGGGCACCGCCATAGAGAAGCGATACATAGACCTGGTGACCTCGGTCAGCAGCATCGTTTCCGTGCCGGTGGCGGTGAAGGTGTCCCCCTATTTCAGTGCCATGGCCAATATGGCAGGGCGGCTCGCGACGGCCGGCGCATCCGGCCTGGTGCTGTTCAATCGTTTCGTACAGCCCGACATACTGCTGGACGAACTGGAGGTCGCGCCGCAACTGGTGCTGTCCACATCGGACGAACTGCGCCTCGCGCTGCGCTGGATCGCCATCCTGCGCGGCCGCGTCCAGGCGAGCCTGGCCGCCACCGGCGGAGCGCATACCCCGGATGACGTGCTGAAGCTGCTGCTGGCGGGCGCCGATTGCGTGATGCTCGCGAGCAGCCTGCTGCGCAAAGGGCCGAAACACGTGGCGACCCTGATAAACGGCGTCGAAAAATGGATGACCGAGCGCGAGTACGTCTCGGTCGAGCAGATGAAGGGCTCGCTCAGCCAGCAGGCCTGCCCTGACCCGGCCGCCTTCGAGCGGACCAATTACATGAAGGCACTGACGTCGTATACCGGCGGTCTGGTTTAACCCGCGCGGCATCCGGCATTTAACCCCCTAGGAGATTATGATGGCGCTGCTAATCAACGACGACTGCACTTCATGCGACGCGTGCGTGGAGCCCTGCCCCAACAAGGCGATTAGCTCCGCGAGTCCCATTTACGTCATCGACCCGGCGCTGTGTACCGAATGCGTCGGCGCGCACGACGAGCCGCAGTGCATGACCGTATGCCCGGCGGACTGCATCGTTCCCAACCCGGATTTCGCGGAAACAAAAGAACAGCTGCTGGAAAAATACCACAGCCTGCACGGCTGAGCGCCAAGCCGCGTAGCCGTATCAAAGGACGAATGGCGGCCGCCAGGCTCGGCGTCCCCAATACCATCCGCTACATCATTTTTAGCAATCGCGGCAGCCAAAGCGACATTTCCGGCATAAAGGTGACCATGACGAGGAACACCAGCATGGTCAGGAGCCACGGCCAAACGGCAACGGTGAGTTCCGTGATGCCGAGCTTGCTGATGCCGCTGGCGACGTAGAGATTGAGGCCGACCGGCGGATGGCAGAGCCCGACCTCCATGTTGACGTCGATCAGTATGCCCAGATGCACCGGATTCACACCGAGCGCGACCGCAGCAGGAAACAGGATAGGCGCCATGATAAGAATAATGGACGACGGATCCATGAAATTCCCCGCGATGAGCAACAATACGTTCGCTAGCAGCAGAAAACCGACGATTCCGAGTTCCTTGCCAAGAATCCAGTCAGCGAGCGCATGCGGAATGTTCTCATCAGTCAGAATGAACGAGAACAGCGCTGCATTGGTAATTATATAGAGCAGCATGGCGCTCATGTTTGCGGAGGTCAGCAACACCTTGAAGGTATCCTTTAGCGGCATCGCCTTGTACACGAAGACGGAAATGAAAAACGCGTACACCGCGCTCATCGCGGCCGCTTCCGTCGCCGTGAACACCCCCGAATAGATGCCGCCGATGATGATCACCACCAGCATCAGACCCCAGACACTGTCGCGGAACGCCTTCCAGCGCTCGCCCCAGCCCGCTCTCGGCATGCGTGGATAGCCACGCCGTCTCGCGATGAACCAGGTCACCGCGCACAGCATCGTGGTCAGGATAATCCCGGGGATGAGACCTGCGACGAACAGCGCGCCGATCGAGGTGTTGGTCGCAATCGCATAGATCACCTTCGGAATCGAGGGCAGCATCAGAATGCCTAGCGAGCCCGCGACCGTGATCACGCCGGCGCCGAAGCGCATCGGATAGCCGGCCCGCACCATCTCGGGCAAAATGATAGAGCCGATCGCCACCACGGTGGCGACGCTCGAGCCGCACACCAACGCGAACATCGCGCACGCGAGGATGCCGGCAAGCGCGAGTCCACCGTGCCAGTGCCCGATCATGGAAGTGGCGAAATT
>Ga0182021_10010477_pt1 | contig 10988 bp, 10 predicted proteins | sample 612E3MmetaG_FD_120493 | JGI IMG/M metagenome (GOLD analysis project Ga0182021, IMG submission 120493) | Permafrost microbial communities from Stordalen Mire, Sweden - 612E3M metaG (Illumina Assembly) | ecosystem: Environmental > Terrestrial > Soil > Wetlands > Permafrost | place: Sweden...
GGAGTTTTAATTAAAGATAATCATATCGAAGCCGCGGGCGGCATCACCTCAGCCATAGAGGCGCAAAGAAAAAATCTGACTCGCGCCATGAAAATTGAAATAGAGACCAGGAATATCAAAGAAGTGAAAGAAGCCCTGAATTGCGGTGTGGATATAATTATGCTCGATAACATGAGTATTCCGGCAATGAAGAAAGCGGTTGATTTTGTGGCCGGACGCGCGCTTCTGGAAGCCTCAGGAAATGTAAGCCTGCAAAATGTTGCCGATATAGCCGCTGTCGGAGTTGATTTTATTTCCGTGGGAGAACTTACTCATTCCGTCCGCGCCGCTGACATTTCTTTAAAAATCAAGGCTTGTTAGTAATTTAATCCGATAAAAATCAGAGATAATTTAAATTGCCTGGTAGCCTGAGCTCTATGGACTGGAATTTAGAAGAATTGAAAGAAAGACTTTCCGGAAAACATTTCGGGCGTCAACTTCACTATTATTCTAAAACAGATTCAACCAACGATAAAGCCTTTGCTTTAGGAATTGCCGGAGCTCCGGAGGGAACGGTTGTCATCGCCGACAGGCAGAGCAGGGGAAAAGGTCGCTTGCAGAGGTCATGGCATTCTCCTCCGGGCGTAAACATTTACACTTCTCTTATTTTAAGACCGCGCATTGCATCATCTGAAGCCGCCAGGATTCCAATAATGGCCGGTATCGCTGTAGCCGAAGTTCTGGATAAATACTATCCTTCCAAGATTAAACTGAAATGGCCGAATGATGTGCTTCTTAATAATAAAAAAGTTTGCGGCATTCTCTCTCAGGCAAAAATAGCCGGAAAAGAAATAGATTTTATTGTGTTGGGCATCGGCATTAACGTAAATATCAAGCACAATGAACTTCCTCTGGAAATATGCGATTCAGCCACCTCACTGATTATGGAAACCGGCAGGGAAATTTCCCGTCAGGAATTGATAATTAGCCTCTATGAAAATCTGGAAAAATGGTATAAACAGCTACTGCAAAAAGGATTCATTCGGATAAAGCAAAAATGGCTGGAACTGACACCGATGATTGGTCAAAATGTTCAGGTGATATTTAAGGATGAAATGATAGAAGGGAAGGCTACAGGCATTGATGATGGAGGCTCCCTGATTATTCTTGCTGAAGGAAATAAAGAAATTAAAATATCAGCAGGAGACGCGACAATAAAGAGGTGATTATTATGCTTTTAGTTATTGATGTCGGAAACACCAATACGGTTCTGGGACTTTTTGACGGGAATAATCTATTACATGATTGGCGAATCCGAACGGAAATTGATCACACTATCGATGAATACGGCGTGCTTATTTATAATTTGTATCAGTCCAGCCGGATGAAAGTTAAAGAAATTAAAGCAATAACGGCCATTATCATTTCCTGTGTCGTTCCTCCCATGCTCAATATTCTGGAACCTCTCTGCATCAGGTATTTCAACGTCAAACCATTGATTGTCGGGCCGGGAATTAAGACCGGAATGCCCATTTTTTATGATAATCCCAAGGAGGTCGGCGCCGACCGCATCGTCAATGCCGTCGCGGCTTTCAATAAATACCACAAAGAAGCAATTATTGTAGATTTTGGAACCGCCACAACATTTGATTATGTTTCTCCCAAAGGGGAGTATATGGGCGGATGTATCGCTCCCGGAATTATGATTTCCATCGAGGCGCTTTTTGAAAGAGCTTCTAAATTGCCGCGTGTAGAATTCAGCAAGCCCAAAACGGTAATTACAAAAGATACAGTCAGCGCCATACAGGCGGGTATAATGTTCGGTTACGCGGGGCTGGTGGACGGCATCGTGATCAGAATGAAAGCGGAAGTGAAAACCAATCCGCTGGTCATTGCCACGGGAGGGCTGGCGAATATCATTGCGCCGGAAGCAAAAACTATCGAAAAAATAGAAGAAATGCTGACGCTGGATGGTTTGCGGATCATCTATGAACTCAACAATAAATAAATCATGCTGAACATCGGACTGACAGGCGGCATCGCCTGCGGAAAATCAACCGTAGCCAGGATATTCGTTAAAAACGGAGCTCATTTAATAGATTTCGACAGGCTTGCTCACAAAGTACAGGAACCCGGGAAACCAGCCTGGCAAAGAGTTGTTGATTATTTCGGCAAAGAAATTCTCCTGCCGGATAAAATAATTGACCGCGTTAAGCTGGGTAATATTGTATTTGCCGATAAAAATAAAATCAATAAACTAAACAGAATCGTTCATCCTTTCGTTTATCAGGAATGGCAGGCGCGTCTGGAGAAAATAAGCAAAAAAGAAAAATACGCTATTGTGCTTTCTGATATTCCTCTCTTGTTTGAAGGTAAAAAACAGCATCTTTTTGATCTGACGATGCTTGTACTTATTGCTCCTAAAGAACAGATACGCCGTTTGATGGCGCGCGATCATATCAGCAGGGAAGATGCGGATAAGAGATTGAAAAGCCAGATGCCCATCCGTAAAAAAATCGCGCTGGCGGATATTGTTATTGATAACAGCGGAAGTATTCCCGAAACGGAAATAATAGTTAATAAAATCTGGCGGAAACTGCTGCAGAGGGAAAAAGAAAAAAGTGATTGAATCCAGTCCCGGTAAATCGGGATTGGATAATTCGACTTACAAATTTCACTGCACTAAGCTTATGAAATTTGAGTCTTATTAATATGGAGGAAGAAAATGATTGAGAAAAATGTTAAAACAGATTTCAGCGCGAAAATATCCGAGCCGGTGATTGGCGCGGACACCTTTGTGCATCCGCTGGCGGCGGTTATCGGCAATGTAATTTTGGGAAATAATGTCATGGTTGCGCCGACCGCGTGTGTGCGCGGTGATGAAGGCCAACCTCTCTACGTCGGAGACGGTTCCAATGTGCAGGACGGCGTGGTTATTCACGCGCTGGAAACAGAACTGGATGGCCAACCGGTGGAAAAAAATTTGATGGAAGTTGACGGCAAAAAATACGCGGTCTATGTGGGCAAGAAAGTTTCTCTGGCGCATCAGGTTCAAATTCACGGACCGGCCGTGGTCATGAACGATACTTTCGTCGGAATGAAGGTGCTCGTTTTTAAATCCTTTGTCGGAAAGAACTGCGTTATTGAACCGGGCGTAATTTTAATGGGCGTCAAAGTAGCCGATGGCCGCTATGTGCCGGCCGGATCTGTTGTGAAAAGTCAAGCTGACGCAGACGCTCTGCCCGTAATCACACCGGACTACCCTCTAAAGGATATGAACAAAGGCGTTCTTCATGTGAACAAAGCGCTGGCGAAGGGATATCTGGCTGCGGCTAAATAAGACCATTTCTAAATCAAAGCGCTATCTTTGTTGGCCTCGTCGCCTCCGCCTAGCCGCCTCGATATCATCTTTGATTTAGAAATGGTTATAATAATATTGAGCATGATATCAAAAAATGGACAAAATATTTGATTTAAATTTTAATATGAACCGAATGTTTTGTGATTTAAGATGTTAATAAAAAGTAAATCTTCCGCTAAAAACGAAAAGAAAAATCATTTCTGTCTTTCCTGCGGGACAACGGAAAATATTAATAACCGCCGTTATTGTTCCGTCAAATGCCGCCAGAATCTCAGACAAAAACTAAATATGAAAAGCGGTTTACTGCAAACCTTGAATGCCCGTTATGCGACTTTTTATTTTTCCGACACAATGATTGTGCTGGACATTGTTCCTCATGGCACAAAAGAGATATTCCGTTATTCGTGCTCGCGCAAGGAAGGTAATAATCCGGCGGCCGATTTCCATATCATGACCAATAAATTAGGCGAGGCCTGGTGGGCGGAAGAGAAGCGCACAAACAGAAACTACAAAGCCACTCAACATGTTCTAAAGTTGGCAACACGTCATAATATTTCCGATGGATTACAGCGTCCGAAATTAATAAGGATTCCCACGGTAAAAATTGAATCTTTGAATTATCTGGAAATAAAAAAAGCTGATCTTCATTCGCACGAGTTAAATAAAATTATTAAAAACGCTTACCGTACGCAGGTAAAAATTCATCATCCCGATCTCGGAGGCCATGCGGCAACTTTTCGAAAAATTCATAGCGCCTATAAAGAACTATTACGCTGGGCGGACAATCCGGTTTATATTCACCGCCGCGGCTTTCCTGACAAGTGGTATTATAATGAAGAAAGTAAAAAGTGGGTTCAGCCGACGCCGCTTCATGAATGATTCAAAAAATCATTTTTGATGAAGTTTTAAATCCTCCGGCGTGTTAATGTTGAGAAAAAGGCGTCCGTCTTTATTGAAAGGTTTGGTCTTTTCTTCGGTAATTCTTAAAGTACGCGTTTCTTTGAAAAGGCCGGCAATTTTAAGTTTATCCGACAATATCATTTTTTTTATATCCGGCAGGCAGCGGCGCGAATAAATAGCGTGCAAAGCCTGAAACCCTTCGGAAATTTCGGGGACAATAATATCGTGCTTGCCTATCTGTTCTATCATATAAAGTATAAAGTCTTTATTTAAAGAAGGCATATCGCAGGCGGCGACAAAAGAATAATCGTACGCGGCGTAAAACAATCCGGTATAAATTCCGCCTAATGAACCCTTTCCTTTGTAAATATCAGTAACAATAACCGTATCGGGAAAATCCGTGTAGGGAAGGGGATCGTTTGTCACTATGATTATTTCAGCGAAAATATTTTTATAAACATCTAATATATTATCAATCAGGCGTTTTCCTTCAATTTCCAGAAATGCCTTGTTGACGCCCATGCGGGAATTTTTTCCGCCGGCCAGAATGATTCCGGTAATATCCTTGTTCATATTAAAAGACATCATCCTTATTGTTCCATCATGGTGCCTATATCCTTATTGCCTCCGAATCTTAATACGTTAAGCATAAATATTTCCAGTTTATTTATAACATTGGGAGGTAAAAGGTTGCCATCAATTTCAATGGAAATAGCTGGATACTTTCTTTCCCTCGCCCAGGGAATTATAACACCTTCAATAACTCTGCCGATTAAACAGGCAAAAGGGGAAATATTGACTATACCCGAATAACCGTCCATCATGGCCGTAGCGGCAACGCCGCTGGAGATACTTATTTCGGAGTACAATTCGTGGCTGACGAAATGCTTTTCAGTGTTGCGCATAATTTCTTCCATGTCATGCGGAGAATCAGGCACCAGACCGGTGACGGAAAGTTTGTCGAGAATGTTCTTTTCCACTTTCTTTTTATAGGCATGCTCGATTTTCCATTTGATGATATCTGAAAATTCTCTCGCGAACATTCGCTGGTACCAGGGCAGTAATCCAAGCCGTTTTTTAAGCTCATAATGACGGACAAAGTCGCAATAGTAAACCCACTCAGCTACACTTGATACCTTGCCGATAATCCCGCGACGGCTGAAATGCTTGATTAATTCATCAACGGCAAAATCATCACGGCGCACGTAAATTTCACCAACAATTAATACTTTAGGACATTTATCTATGTTTTTCTTTAAGGGAATTTTGGTGATATCGGCGGATATTTCCTTTAAAACCGGAAGCATTTTGGTTACATCCTGCTCAGCCACGCTAATCATTTTCTGCCAGATTTTGCCATAGTCCAGCATTGCTTTTGCGGGATCTTCGGCGCAGGTTCTCAGGGAAGTTTCTATATCTTTCATATAATCGCCGATAATCACCGCCCACCAGGCGTATTTGGAAAATTCCGCCCCCAGCTCATTATAGGAATTATCCGCGTCTAATGTAATAACGACAACATTTTCCAGACGTAAATCTTTGAAGAGATTTTCAAAAAAAACAAAATACTGGCCGGTCCGGCAGGGGCCTGTTGTCGTGGGAAGAAACAAAAGATAAATTTGATCTTTACGATATTTATCCGATGATAAATATTTAAGAGTGCTTCCCAGAACAAGATGAGAAGGCAGGCATTCCTTTCCGGATGCGTGATTGCGCGCCATTTGCAGAGTGTAGATATCCGGTATGGGCATTGTTTCCGCGTTAATGCCAAATCCGCGGATGGAGGCGCCAACCAGTTCCGACGAAAGCCTGCCCATGTTCGAAAGCAGAAGTTTGACCCGCGAATTATTTTTAATCGGTATTATTTCTCCGGTAAGATTATTTTTGATGTGAATTTCTTCTCCGGGGTTATTGATAAAACGCAGGCCGTTATCATAACGTTCTTCAAGGATATCGGTGAGCTTGGAGCGGTAACCTTCAATGATGTCCAGAAACGCTTCAATGCGGGTATCCACACCGGCATCCGCTGTGTGTGAATCCAATTCCAATATCAGGAAAGGTTTGACGCCCATAATCCATTTCAAATAATGCAGCATGAATGAATCCGGCGCGCAGGAAAAATTGGAGATGTATGTTACAAAGATGTTGTCTTCGTTTTTTAGAAGAGCCGCGGCTTTCATATCCTGCTGACCGTAATACCAGTACATATTGGGATAAATGTTCTGTTCTTTGAAAGGAAGAATATCAAAAGGAATGACTGAATAGCCGCTGGACGTATATTTTCTGGGTATACCCATGTTGGCATCAGCCGTAAATGAGTTATACGGACGCCCCAGAACAGCGATGACCGGTCTTTTGGCCTGGCGCGCTTCTTTCAACGCCTGACTGCCCAACTCGGAGAATCTGGCAAAACATTCCATTTGTTTTTCATAAGCTGAAGTGAATGCATTTTTAGCTTCATTTTCAGCAAAGCCCAGATTAACAGCCATGGCAATGAACGGCTCGGCGGCTTTATCAATTCCATACATAAAGCTGACAACCGGAGCTAAATATTTTTCTTCAGAAATTTCCGGAAAGGCTTTTTTAATATAATAGGGAAGGCCCTGAGTGATCGGACAGAAATTTGCCGGCGTATTTTTCTCGTAGCTTTCCATATCCCGGAAATGCGGCAGAAAAATATAATCTATTTTCCGGTTAAAAATATCCTGTACCGCGCCATGGGCGATTTCCGCCGGAAAACAGTAATTGCTTTCCACGCGCGCAGTTCCTTCGTGAGAAATTTCCTCGGAAACAAATGTTTCCACGCCGAGATTATGGAAAAACCAGGAATAAAGAGGCCAGAGGGTATAAAATGAAAAACAGCGGGGAATGCCGACGACAAAATCTTTTTTTCTGATCAGGTTGCCGGGATCGGGAGCGCATTCCCTGAAAATGATATCATTGCGTTTTTCAATATAGTCGGTCACCTCGGTTTCGTTGAAAACTTTCTTCTTACGTATATTGGCATATTTATTACAGCGGCCTCCAAACATATACTTGTGACCGTTCACATTCAATATACGGATCGGGCAAAAATTATCACAGGCTTTGCACTGAAAATCCTTCTCATAAATAATTTCAGTAGCCAGAATTTCATCGATGTTATAACTGGATTTACTTAAGAATCCTTCTTCCGTTTTTTGTTTGGCCAGGATGCCGACACCGAAACAACCCATCAGTTCCGGATCGGGAGGAACGATTATGTTCCTATCCAGAAGCATTGCGAAGGCGAGAGGGACAGCTTTATTTTTGGCAACGCCTCCCTGTAAAACAATATTTTTTCCGATAGTGCGGTTGCCTACAACGCGATTAAGATAATTGGAAACAATTGAAGTGACTATTCCAGCCGTAATATCTTCACGTCGGGCTCCCTGTTGAATAGCTTTGCGGACATCCGAATTTATAAAAGCGGAACAATGTTCGCCGAATTTAAGCGGCTCTTTTGCTTCCAGGGCGATGTCGCCGATTTCCCAGGCGTGGGCAATATTCAAATCTCCCTGCGCCGATTCTTCCAGAAACGAACCCGTTCCGGCGGAACAGGCTTCGTTCATGGCGTAATCGATGGGAACTTTATTTTTTAAAAAAACATATTTGGCATCCTGTCCGCCGATTTCGAATATGGTATCTATATTTTCGTTATAAAAAGTCGTGCCGACGGAATGAGCGATGATCTCATTATAAACTGCCGGGGTTTCCAGAAATACGCCGAGAAGTTCTCTGGATGATCCGGTTGTCGCGGCAATCGTTATATTGATTCTTTCGTTGCCGATATCTTCTTTGATTTGTTTTTGCATCTCAACGAAACAATTTTTTAACGCCTTGACGGGGTCACCATGAGTGCGGCCGTAAAACGATGCCGTAATCTCATTTGTTTCCATATCAATCAGGCAGGCTTTGGTTGTCGTTGATCCGCCGTCAACGCCAAGGATATATTCTTTCCCGGCGACAACTTTTGCTTTTGAGGAGGAAAGATATGTTACTTTTTTTTCGGCTGTTTTGAGACTTGTAAATCTCTTGAATTGAACCATATTCTGCTTAAAAAGATTCTTTCGGGAAGGCAATGCGCTTCCATAATTTCTGGCTATCAGCGCCGCTCCGTATGCTTCGAAATAATTAGCCTGCGGGGGAACTATGAATTCATTCTCCGGCATGCGCTCCTGAATAAAGCGAATGAGGTGTTTATTTTGCGTGACTCCGCCGACAAGGAGCACTTTATTTTTTGTAATCCTTGCTTTTTTGATAAAATCAATAACTTTTATGGCCATCACGTCGCTCAAGGACAGGACAATATCGCCTATGCTGGCTTCGCCTTTATTTAATCGGTGGGTGCAGTCGCTTTTCATAAATACGGAACATCGTGAAGAAAGCTGCAAAGCCCGGCATTCTTCGGGAAGAGAATTGATGTCATCGAGTTTCATATTCATCCGGGCAAGCTGCTGCTTGAAGAATTCACCTGTTCCCGATGCGCATTTGTTTCCTGAAAAACTTGTTATGATCTTTTTATTTTCGTCTAGGGTATAAACAACGAGATCTTCTCCGCCCAATGAAACCAAAGCATCAACCTGATAATGAAGGTGCCTCAGAGCTTCTTCTATGCAAAGGGGTTCAATGACACTGTTGATGTTCAAAAGATGCCTGCCTTCAGTGCCGGTGGCCATAGCTTTAATCTCTTGTGGTATATTACTGGCTGATAAAATATTTTCGAGTGTGTGAATAAAGTTACCCTCGTGGGGTTCTGCTTTGTTCCATAGAATATTATCTTCCTCTAGCAGTACGACCTTAACACTGGAGGAACCTATGTTAATTCCCAACGTATTCATAAAACACCGAATTATCAGATAAGAAGAAACTTGTTTTATTCAATAGTACGATCAAATTCGATCATCAAGTATCATATTATTAATGTATTATAAAATCCAAGAAAAACTGAAATCTTCAAGACAAAAAACGGCGGGAAATCCTGTTTTTCTAAAATATGATTTCCCGCCGCTATTCTATCAGGTTCGAAATAGTTTAAATTAATGACCTTCTTCCATCGCTCCCGCAATGTACATCATGGCCAGGAGCATAAAAACAAGTGTCTGAACCAAAGATGTAAAAATCATCAGAATAAAGACGGGAAGCGGAACAAACCAGGGAACCAGAAAAAGAACAACCAGCAGAACGATGTCTTCTCCCTTGATATTGCCGAATAACCGGAAAGTCAAAGAAAGCGGACGAGATATATGGCTGATAACTTCGATGGGCAGCATCAGAGGAGTCAGCCACCAGACAGGCCCCATAAACTGTTTGAAATATTTTAATCCATGCTCCTTGACTCCGACAACATGAGTGGATAAAAATACAACAATGGCCATCGCCGCGTTGGTGTTTATATTCGACGTGGGAGATTCAAAACCGGGGACAAGACCAATAAGATTGGATGTAAGAATAAACAATCCTAATGTGGCAATCAGCGGGAAAAATTTTCTGCCGTTGTGTCCCATGATTTCATTCAGGAGAGAATCAAATCCGCCCAAAATGACTTCCATTACATTTTGAGCCTTGCCGGGATAAACTGCCAAACGTCTCGTGGCCAACAGTGAGAGCAAAGATAAAAGGGCAACAACAACCAATGCATACATGACTTGTTCCGGAACGTAACGATTTTCTAAAAAAAGTAATGACTCCATATTCTATTCACTTAACCTCCTTAAGAAAGTTGTTTTTTGACAGACTGATAATTACTAAAGTGATGATATTGATTACAACGACGGAAAGCCCGATAAGCAAACCGATAACATTGACTGTCTCATAGGCAATGAGAAAATATAAAACTACAGCAGTGATTGCCAGTCGTATATAATATTTAAATAAGACGGGGCCTTTGACATTGCCGCCTATTTTCTGGAAAAGACCGCGCAGCCCGCGTTCCATCCAGTAAAAATTAAGAATGCTGATGAACCCGCCTAACAACACGCCCAAAGCAAATTTTTCAGAAGCAAAAAATAACGAAATAACGAAAAGAACGGCGAGAATAATCCAATTGGTAAACTCAATTTTTCTTTGGAGCGGGTCTTTGACGATGAGGTTCACTTTTTAAACTCTTTATTATTTGGTCTTCATCAGTAAAATTTTTTTCAATGAGAACATATATGTTCCGGAATCCGGCCGCAATGCCTATCAACAAAAAAATAACTGTAAAAACATGGCCGGAGTCAAACTTTTTATCTAAATAAACTCCCACTAAAAGACAGCCAAAAATTGCCAGAATCATGGCAATGCCGATACTGCTGGCAAAAGCCATTTGAATGGCATATTTTCGGGTTTCTTTATCCATTCTCTGTGCGGCTCCTTAACATCAACGACGGGTAAAGTCAATCAAAAACATGACCGGCGTTCATTTTTTTAATAAATGACGATTCTTTCTATACCATTCAATGGTTTTTCTGAGACCTGTATTAATATCGGTTTTTGCTTTAAATCCAAATTCTTTCATGGCCTTAGAGGTATCGAGCATCCGTTTTGGTTGTCCGTCAGGTTTCGATTTATCCCATATAATCCGACCTGAAAAACCGGTTAAATCCGCAATGATTTTTGTAAGCTCTTTAATTGATATTTCAGAGCCGGAGCCCAGATTGACAGGCTCGCTTTTATTATATGATGAAGTGGCCAGATAAATAGCTTCAGCGGCGTCTTCCACATAAAAAAATTCCCGTGTAGCTGACCC
>Ga0182021_10010478_pt1 | contig 10988 bp, 6 predicted proteins | sample 612E3MmetaG_FD_120493 | JGI IMG/M metagenome (GOLD analysis project Ga0182021, IMG submission 120493) | Permafrost microbial communities from Stordalen Mire, Sweden - 612E3M metaG (Illumina Assembly) | ecosystem: Environmental > Terrestrial > Soil > Wetlands > Permafrost | place: Sweden...
ATCGGGACGAGCTGGTCGCGCGCGCCAAGTCGTTGAGCGCCGAGCTCGGAACCGAGATCGCGCCCGGCTTCGAGGCGCTGGTGTTCAAGGCCGCGCGCGGCATTGAGGACGTCTACGAATTGACCAAGATCCGCAAGGACGGCAGCCGCTTCCCGGCGGTCGTCTCGGTCACGGCGCTGCGCGACGCGCAAGACGCCATCATCGGCTATCTGCTGATCGGCACCGACAATACTGAGCGCAAGCAGTCTGAGGCAGAGCGAGAGAAGATCAGCCAGCGCCTGCGTGACCATCAGTTTTACACTCGCTCCCTGTTCGAATCCAACATCGATGCACTCATGACCACCGATCCGTCCGGGATCATCGGCGATGTCAACAAGCAGATGGGGTCGCTCACCGGCTGCACGCGCGACGAACTGACCGGCGCGCCGTTCAAGAGCTACTTCACCGATCCGGTGAGAGCCGCAGACTGCATCAAACTGGTGCTGAGGGACGGGAAAGTCACCAACTTCGAACTCACAGTGCGGGGCAGGGACGGCAAGGAAACCGATGTCTCCTTGAACGCAACGACCCTCCACGACCGGGACAGAAAGCTGCAGGGTGTGTTCGCCGCGGCGCGCGACATCACGGAGCGGAAGCGCCTCGATCAGATGCTGCGCGAGAAGAACATCGAACTGGAACGCGCCAAGTCCGAGGCCGAGAAGGCGAACCTCGCGAAATCCGAGTTCCTTTCCAGCATGAGCCACGAGCTGCGCACCCCGCTCAACGCCATCCTCGGGTTCGCCCAGCTCCTGGAGTCTGACTCCCCGCCGCCGACCGCGGCCCAGAAAGAAAGCATTGCCCAGATCCTTGAGGCTGGATGGCACCTGTTGAGGTTGATCGACGAAGTCCTTGATCTCGCGAAGATCGAGTCCGGGCATGTGCCGCTCTCGCAAGAACCGGTGTCGTTGGCCGAGGTCATTCTCGAATGCCAGGCCATGGTCGAAGCGCAGGCGCAGCAGCGTGGCATCACCCTGGCTCTTTCCCGAGTCGACGGTCCGCTCTTTGTCCGTGCCGATCGGACTCGGGTGAAGCAGGTCCTGCTCAACCTGCTCTCCAACGCGATCAAGTACAACATCGGGCAGGGAACAGTCGACGTGGAATGCACGGAGAGCACTCCCGGACGCATCCGCGTGAGCGTCCGGGACACCGGCGCGGGGCTGTCTCCAGAACAGCTGGCGCAGCTGTTCCAGGCGTTCAACCGTCTTGGCCAGGAGGCCGGCGGCGAGGAAGGCACGGGCATCGGCCTCGTTGTAGCCAAGCGACTCGTCGAACTGATGGGCGGCGCGATCGGCGCGGACAGTACCGTCGGGGCCGGAAGCGTGTTCTGGTTCGAACTCATGTCGGTCGTTGAGCCACGCTTTTCAATGGAAGTGGACGACGAAGCGGCTTCGGCCCGAACGCACGTGCGTCGCGAAGCTGGGCTGCACACCCTGCTCTGTGTGGAGGACAACCCGGCGAACCTGAAACTGGTCGAGCAGATCATCGCGCGCCACTTCGACATGCGCCTGCTGACCGCTCTGAACGGGTACGACGGCATCGAGATAGCGCGTGCATCCCGGCCGGATGTGATCCTGCTGGACATCAATCTGCCCGACATCAGCGGCTTCGAGGTCCTCAAGATCCTCCGCTCAGACCCGGCCACGGCACAGATCCCCGCCATTGCCCTCAGCGCCAATGCCATGCCACGTGACATCAAGAACGGCCTGCAGGCGGGGTTCCTCAGCTACATGACCAAGCCGATCAGGGTCAATGAGTTCATGGATGCGCTGGATGCGGCGTTGGAATTCGCAGGAAGAGGATCTGATGACAGCAAATAGGGAGCCGCGGTCTTGTGGTGAGCTCGTCTGATGTTCTTCGCGGCAAGCTCCCGATAGTCGACGATCAGGAGGTTAACGTCCTTCTGCTCGAGCGGATGCTGCTGCGAAGCCTCTGATCGGGCCGCCGCTCACCACTGCAGCGCCGACCTGACCGCGCCGAGCAGCGCGTCCGGGTCGGCAGGCTTCTGGAAGAACGCGTCGGCGCCCGCCCGCAGGGCCTCACCCTCGAGCGACGCGTCCCGCGCGGTAAGGATGATGACCGGTGTGCACGTCATGGCAACGTTCGACTTGAGGTTTCGTAGCACCTGCAGGCCGCTGCCGCCCGGCAGACCGATGTCCAGAACGATAAGATCGGGCTTCTCACGGATCGCGACCATCATGGCCTGGACGGCATCGGAGGCTGCGACGACCTGATACCCGCCCTTCTTCCTCAGGATCAGCGTGAGCCCGAGCAGGGTGTCCCGATCGTCGTCGACGATGAGTATCTTGGCCCCTGCCATAGTCGGCGCGGCTCCTTCACTGCCATCGCTCACCGTGCACCAGCCCCTTCGTCGATTGACTGCTTCAAATACGAGGTAATGGCGTCTTCGAGGAGGCGAGCCGCGACCGCGGCAGACGGCCCGCCTTCACGCAGGCCCCCGGTCGGCAGCGGTGCCGTCTTGATGATGCCGACCCGAGCCCGCACGCTCAGCTGCCGCAGTTCGGGCGAAGCCCGCAGCTCGCCCTCGATTCGCGCCGCAACGACCTGGGTTCCTGCCTCATCGGCCAGGGGCAGGATGATCACGATCGAGCGAGGATCTGCCGAGGTGACCGGCACAACGATGTCGCGCGTCTGGATGATGCACGAATCGATGATGCTCCTGGCCAGGATGTGCTCCGCCTGCAGGCTACCTTCGGAGGGTGCCGCCTCGGTTCCGGGAAAATCGACGATGACGACGTTGACGCCGCCCGGTGAGCCCCGGTAGCGCTCGTAGACGCTGGCGGGCAGAGCGGCATACGGGGATGTCGGCAGCGTGAACCGGAACGCGGTAGCGTCACTGCGGCTGGTATCGGCCCAGATCGTGCCCCCGTGGCGATCCACGATCTCGCGCGCGATATACAGGCCAAGACCGAGCCCCTTGCGACTCGCAGCCGACCCCGGCTCCTGCACAAGCTGGTCGAATATCCGTGTCGCCGCCTCTGGTGTCAGACAGTGACCGCGGTCGATGACGGCCACCGTCACGAAGCGCGCGTCCCCGTCGTCCACGGCCGCTGCCACGGCAACGGGAGCCCGTTCCGGCCCATGTCTGATGGCGTTGTCCAGAAGGTTCACAAGTACTTGTTTGGTTCGCAGAGGGTCAGCATAAACCCGAGGCAGCGTCGGCTCTACGCTCACCACCAAGTCGATGCCCTTCTCCTGGGCACTCGGTCGCATCGAGTCTGCGGCGCCGCGACACAGGTCTCCCACATCCAGCATCTCCTGAGCAAGCGTCAGCTTCTCCGCCCTGAGCCTCCCGGCGTCGGTCAGATCGGAGATGAGCGCCGCGAGCTGTTTGGCGTTCCGTCCAGCGATCGAAAGGTACTCCTGCTGCTCGGGGTTCAGCTCGCCTGCCAAGCCGTCGACGACAAGCGTGACGAAGTGGCTCAAGGCCGTCAACGGAGTACGCAGCTCGTGCGCCACTTGAGAGAGAAAGAGATCCTTCTGGCGCAGCGCCTCTCTGCGGGTGCTCTCCAACTCGTTCAAGAGCCTTTGTCGCTCCACAGCGTGCGCAATGGCGCGAGACAAGAGGGCACCGTCCGTTCCGCCCTTGACGAAGTAGTCCTGTGCTCCGGTAGCGACCGAGTGCTCCTTCACCGCTCCGTCGTCGGCGCCGGACATGACGATGATGGGCAGCCCCGGATCGGCTGCACGTACGGCGGCTACGGTGTGCTGCGGGTGGCTGTCCGGAAGAGAGAGATCGAGGAGGACCAGATCGATCCCGCCGTCCTCTATGCGCTCCAGGCCCTCTTCCAGAAGACTCGCGTGAAGCAGCTCGATGGAGCGCTCGTCTCTGAGGGCCTCGTGGATGAGTCTGACATCCGCCGGGTTATCCTCGATGACAAGAATGCGCTGCACTCTGCCTCTTCTGTACGGTCCGCAAGTGACTTGCCGGACGCAACATCTCATCTATCTTACAACCGCTATCGGCCTCCGGGGTCGCCGAACTTGAATGTGGGGCAGCGGTCGTGCTGAGTCGAATACATGTGACGGCCGCGCTTCGAGAGCCGACTACGACCCGGGCGTGCCGCGACGGCGAGCCCGTCGGCCCGCTATCGCGAGTCCCCGACTATCATCGTGACGCGATACCGTCATGGCCTACTCTCTTGGCCGCATACATCGCCTGGTCTGCGGCTTCGAGCAGGTCTTCCGGTCCTCCACACTCAGGCGACCAGAGCGCCGCGCCGATGCTGGCCGTTACCGGCCATGCCCGGCCACCGGCTTCCACCGGCGCGCCGGCGAGCGCTCCTCGGATCCTGCGCACGACGACGTCTGACACTGCATCGTGCACGCATCCGTAAAGCAGGACGACGAACTCGTCGCCGCCTAGGCGGGCGACCATGTCGCCGCCCCGGACCGCGGCGACAAGCCGTTTGGCGACGGTACGGAGCAGCTCGTCGCCCGCATTGTGGCCGGCCGAGTCATTCACAACCTTGAAGCGGTCGAGGTCGAGCAACACCAGCGCCATTCCGGCACTCGAGTCGCGACGTGCGCGAGCGAGCGCCCGCTTCAACTCCGCTACAAAGCAGGCCCGGTTTGGAAGGCCTGTCAGGGTGTCGGTGTAAGCCTGCGCCTGCAGGCTCTCGCGCTCACGGACCTGGCCGGTGATGTCGCGTCCCACAAGCGCTGCGCCGAGCCGTCCGGCCGCGGCATCGACGAGCGCGCTGAACGAGAGCTCGTACCAGGTCTTCTTGCCGACGCTCTCACCTAAGGTCGCCTGAACCGTGTACTCCTCTCCGGCAATGGCACGTTGCCACAGATCGAGAGCAAGCTCCTGCTCTACAGGCCACGGTGCCAGCAGTTCCCGCAGCTGGGCTCCGACCTCGACTTCCACGCCGAAGAGGCGTTGCATCTCCCGGCAGTAGGACGTGTTGGCGACCAGGAAGTGACCCTCGGTGTCGAGGGCCGCCATCATGTCGGCGCACCCATCGACCACGCCGTGCAAGAGCGATCGGGCGCGACGCAGCGCCAAAGTCCTGTCGTCGGCCTCCAGGCGCAGTGCATGACGCTCGACTGCGTAGACGATCGCCTGGTCGAGCGTGGCCGACGTGAGTGCGCCTTTCGCCAGGTAGTCCTGAGCACCGCGCTGAATGGCGGCCACGCCGATCTCGTGGTCCTCCAACCCCGTGAGGACCACGATGGGCACATCCTTGCTGGCAGCCTGAAGCTCGTCCACGGTGGCCAATCCGGCGGCATCGGGCAGGTTCAGGTCGAGCAGCACGACATCGAACGGGTCCTCCGAGTGTAGAAGTGAGACGGCTTCGTGCAGGTCGGCTGCGCTTTCCACGACGTAGCGCGCCCGCCGGCCGTCGGAGAGTGCCATCCGCGTCAGACGCTCATCGGCGGGGTTGTCCTCGACGATCAAGACCCGGCGCTCATCCATCGGACTCGAAGCCCTCCCTCGACGGCTGACTCCATGTTCCCTTAGGGCTGCCATTCGGAACAGCCTGCTAGCGGTACCGCGTGCCTGCCGCCCGGCCCCATCTGGGTCACGGGCGCACACTGATCGTGATTACTTGGACCGCGGCGCAGTGTCGTGCGAGCGGCGTCCGTCTTGGGGTTGCGTGAAGCCGAGGCCAAGCCGCTGCGGATGATCACAGCCGCACGTCATATAGACTCGACGCCGTCCGCACGTGGCCTCAGGTCATGGAAGTGCCATGCAGAGTGCTGCGTCATTCAACAGGCTGGAGAGAGCAATCCCGAGAGCAGGTCTTCGCCGGCGCGGCGCCCCAAGGCCGCCGAGACTGACGTCGACGACGTGAGGTTCTTCGACGCTCACTGCGACACGATCCTGCAGGTCGTGGAGGAGGGCAGGGACTTCCTCACCGGCCCGGGGCTTCACGTCACCCTGCCCGACCTGCGCGCCGCCGGAGTCTGCGCGCAGGTCTTCGCCTGCTTCGTGCTGGAAGCCCGCAGTCCGGGCCGAGCAAGAGAGCACGCGGTCGAGCTCATCGACGCGGTCCATGATCTCTGCGCCGCCCACCCGTCCGAGCTACGTCTGGCGCAAACGTCCGAAGACGTAGCGGAGGCTTGCGCCGAGCGCGGCCCGACGGCCGTTATCGCGGACGCCTGTGGGGGCCACTGCCCGACAGCCGTCGTCCTCAGCCTGGAGGGCGCCGACCCGCTGGAAAGCGAGGTCGAGGCACTACGGGACTTCCACGCTCGCGGCGTCCGGCTGCTCACGCTGGCGTGGGACGACAACGCGTTCTGCGGCGCCGCTTTCGGCAGCGGCGGCGGCCTGAGCCGGCAGGGCGAGGAGCTGGTGACCCTGTGCGAGGAGCTGGGCGTCATGGTAGACGTCTCGCACGCTTCGGACGCCGCCTTCTGGGACGTGTGCCGGGTGGCCACCAGGCCGTTCGTCGCCAGCCACAGCGACTGCCGCTCGCTCTGCGATGTGGGCCGCAATCTCAGCGACGACATGATCCGCGCCCTGGCCGAGCGTGGCGGCGTGGTGGGCATCAACCTGGCCGCCGGCTTCCTCTCTCAGCAGTTCGCCGACGCCGAGGCGGGGGCGCGGGAGGCGTTCTGGGCCGCCCTGCGGTCGGGGGAGAAGGGACTCGACGAGGCGCACGAGGCCGAGGCGCGCGCTACGCGCGGTCTGCCGAGGCCGCCGCTGAACGTGATCGCCGCCCACGTGAAGCACCTTATCAAGGTGGGCGGCGAGGACTGCGTCGGCCTCGGAGGCGACCTGGACGGCATCGAGAGTATGCCGGCTGGCATCCAGGGAGTCGCCGACTACCCCAGGATCGCTGAGCTGCTGCTGGGCAGCGGACTCACGGAGGCGCAGGTGGAGAAGGTCTGCTGCGGGAACTTCTCCCGCGTCCTCTCGCAGACCGGCTAGGCACGCAGCGCGGATGTCTTCTCGGCCCGGGTGGCCTTTCGCATGCGGATGAACAGGCCGGCCAGCTCCGGATCGAACTGCGAGCCTGCGCCGGCGCGCAGTTCCTCCAGCGCCTCGTCTTCCGTCATCGTAGCGAGAGCCCCTTCCCATACCTGGCGCAGGCGGCCATGGGCAAGGGCCTGCCAGGCCTTCGGACCGGAAGAGGCCGGGTCGGCGGGAGCGGCAGTCGCAAGGCCAGCGTCCGCGAGAAATCCGCAGCCCGCCTCGTGGGCGCCGTTTGTCGCTGTCGCGGCTGAAGCCGCGGACGCGGGTTCGATCATTTTTGCCGACTCCGGGAGAGGTGCGCACGGTCACTATCGGCCCCGCCGGTGGGCAACTTGAGGTTCTCCATACTAAGTGTCTAGAGCCGAGCGCCTCGGCGGCGATGGACGCCGCCCGAAGCTCCCCTGAACGCTTAGGGGGCCAGTACCGCGGCTATCATCCTGACATGAGCACGCAAGGCGCTCTGTGTGTTCGTAGTCACTGGACCGCCGTCCTTGACAGCGTGTGCGCTGCGGTCCGCGACGACTCAACGCCCCGCGACCGCCGTGCAACCGGCGATCGCTTCGCGGTCCGCAACCGTTCCGCCGCCCGGCTTGGCGGTCTTTGGGCGATCTCTCGGCGGAGCCAGCCAACCCGTCTCAGAGCGCTCTTGCTTTCTGTGCATGTCTTGCTGGTCAACAGAAGTCGTACAGAAAAGCAGAGCGTCCTATCGGAAGCGTCACCGCCGACTCCGTAGCGCGGCGGGTCGCCGTCGCGCCGCCAAGCCGTCGCGTGGCCGATAGCCGGTCGTGAGCATAGCCGCCGGAGCTACCGCCGGCCCCAGCCGCCCGGTGGGGCACGTGGACCTGGACTACGCCTTGCAGGCGGTCTCTATCCCGTTCGCATGGCTCATCGGAGCCTCTTCCAGCTTGCCGGCATACCGCTGATCATGGGCGCTCGACGGGCCGAGGAAAGCGAGTCCGCAGTCGGCGCGGCCCCGGCCGGCAAAGGGGACCTGGCGACGGCGTAGGGCGTGGTGTCGTCCGGGCTGCACGACGGCGCCACCGTTCTTACGACTTCGCGACTCCGCTGTCGTCCAGACCGGCCGGAGCGCCGGGGCGTGTGACTCTATCCGGCGAGCTGTTCCGCCGCGGAGAGGTAGGCCTCGGCGAAGGTCGGATACTGATAGATCGTGTCGCGCAAGAAGGCCGCCGTGAGCCGGGCGGCGACGGCGATGACTGCCACGTGGATCCACTCGCCGGCAAGCGGGCCCACCGCCCAGGCGCCCAGCACGACGCCGCTTTGCGCGTCGGCTATGAGTCGCAGCAGGCCGCGCGGCTCTTTCTCATAGGTGTACGGCCGCGTGATTGCGGTCAGTTGGGCGGTCGCCGTCTTGACGGTGACGCCGGCGGCCTGGGCGGCGGCCTCCGTGAGGCCTACGGCCGCCACCTCCGGGTCCGAGAAGACGACCCGCGGCACGGCCCGGTAGTCGAGCGGCCGCGGCTCGCTTCGACCGGTCACCGCGTGCAGGATGTTGGCGGCGACCGCCCGGCCCTGGTACTTGGCGACGTGCGTGAAGGCGGCCACGCCGGTCACGTCGCCCACCGCCCACAGACCGTCCGGCCCGCCGATCACCCGGCCGTACCCGTCCACGTCCAGCTTGTCCCTGTCGCCCAGCCCGACCGACTCAAGGCCGATGTCGCGGACCCTGGGCCTGCGGCCGGACGCCACCAGGAGCTGGTCGCTGGCGACGGACTGCCCGTCGGAGAGGCCTGCGACGATCTTCCCGTTCTTGCGCGCGACGCGGCTCAGGCTGACGCCGGTACGCACGTCGATGCCGCGTGCCCGGAGTGCTTCGGCGAGCAGGCGACTCACCTCCGGGTCTTCGCGTCCCAGCACCCGGCCGTGCTCAACGATCGTGACCCGGGCTCCGTAGGCGGCCATCATCTGCCCGAGCTCCACGCCGACCGGGCCGGCGCCCAGGACGACGGCACTGGCGGGCACAGCCTGCAGCGCCGTCGCCTCGCGGTTGGTCCAGTAGCCGGTCTCGGCCAGACCCTCGACCGGCGGGATCGCCGGCACTGAGCCCGTTCCCACCACGATGTGCGGCGCCTCCAGACGCCGGCCGCCGGCTTCGACCACGCCGGGGCCGGCAAGGCGCCCGGCGGCCTTGACGACGGTGACGCCCATCTCGCCGTATTCGGCGACCTGTTTGGCGTCGTTCCAGTCCCGCGTCATGTAGTCCCGATACTCGCGCACCGCTGGCCAGTCGATGGCCGACGGGCCGGTGCCGTAGCCGCGCCGGCCCTCGTCCGCGATCTCCGACGGTCGCAACAGGGTCTTGCTCGGTACGCACGCCCAGTAGGCGCATTCGCCGCCGATCAGCTCGGCCTCGACGAGGGCCACTTTGAGGCCCTTGGGCGCCAGACGGAAGACGACGACCTCGCCGCCCGGACCCGCCCCCAGCACGATGACGTCGAACCGCTCGCTCATCGCCGCCCACCTTCGCCAGCTGTTGGGCGCTGGATGCATGCGGCTCGGTAGCCGCTCGCTCTCCGCGCCGACCATTGTCCGCTGGCTTCCCCAGGTGGCCGGAGTCGAGACCCCGGCGGCGTTGGGCGAGACCCAGGCGTGGGGGACGCTGGCGTCCGGCGCTTCGCTCACGCCGCGCCCACGGTTCTGGGCGCCTGGCAATCGTCAACCAGACCGGCCGATCGTCACTCTTGTCCGCCTCACGGTCGCCGCCTACGCTGACCCCCGGCGGCCCGCCACCCTCTCTTTTGCGCTCGGGCCGACACCGCAGTTCCTGGGGTCGGCCTTGGTGCTTCCGCATCGGAAGTGCCGGGCGCAAAGAGAAGGAGGAAGTCAATGAGACGATGGACCGTTCCGGTAGCCGGAGGCATCGTGATCATCGCGTTCATGCTAGGGGCGGCGGCTCCCGCGGCGGCAGAGTCCGCCGCGGCGCAACCGGCCGCCCAGGCTCAGGCTGCCGCCGAGCAGTATCTGCAGGCGCGCGCGGCGGCAGTACTGCCCGCCGCCGCACCCTCGCTGGCGGAGTGTGTGCCCGCGGGCTCGCAGCTGCTTTCCGCCCAGCGACTGATCGCCGCCGGCAAGGTCGCGTTCTGGCGCTCCTGGCATGAGCGCCCCGTGGCCGTCAGCTGCACCGTTGGCGACGGCCAGGCCAGCACCGACCAGGCAGGTAGCGGCGCCACCGTATCGGTGTACGCTCGGACCACGGTCACGCTTGCCAACGCCAAGGGCAGCACGCGTCAGGAGCAGGAGGGCATCCCGCACCAGCTGGCGCTATCGCTGGTGGACGGCCGCTGGCTTGTCACAGCCGACCAGTACGCCGACACAGCAGAGCCCGCGTACCTCAAGGCTGCGGCCGCCCCGGCGGCTACTGTGCGCACGTGCAAGCAGCGGCTGGTCGACCTGGCCCGCTCCGAACAGCTTGCGGCGCTGCTCACACCGGTGCCCTTCACACAGCCGGCAGCTGCCGCGGCCGTGCCCCGGTTCGCGACCACCTTCACCTATGATCGCGCCGCTGCGGTCGCCTATGCAGACCGCTGGACGACCGAGTCAGACGCCACCGGCATCTCGCACAATGGTTCCAAGTACAACCCGGCCTACTACGACTACGCCTCCAACGGCGGGCCGGGCGACTGCACGCCGTACGCCTCACAGTGCATTCGGGCCGGCGGCTACCCGTACCTCACAAGCTGGTTCTACGACGCGGCTCACCCTTTCTCGTCGGCTCCCGCCTGGTACAACAACAACCCGCAGCACACCTACCTTGCCGGTCGCTACCTGGACAAGGTCGACTCTGTCACCGACCTGCAGAAGGGCGACCTCATCTACTACGACTGGAACTCAGACGGCTACCTCGACCACACCGCCGTGTACGTCGGCATCTACAACGGCGTCCGCTGCGTGGATGCGCATACCTCAGACCACCGCCATCACGCCTGGAACCTGGGAGCCGGCAAGTACTACTTTTACGCCGTCCGCGACTCCATTCACTGGCCCATCCCCA
>Ga0182021_10010480_pt1 | contig 10988 bp, 8 predicted proteins | sample 612E3MmetaG_FD_120493 | JGI IMG/M metagenome (GOLD analysis project Ga0182021, IMG submission 120493) | Permafrost microbial communities from Stordalen Mire, Sweden - 612E3M metaG (Illumina Assembly) | ecosystem: Environmental > Terrestrial > Soil > Wetlands > Permafrost | place: Sweden...
GTTCCATTACTTACAAAGAAAATATTTGAGTGAGACCCTTCAGTAATATTTCCGTTTCTTACAAAAATGCATTCTTTCAATCCGTTTTCGCATGCTTCCTGAAAACTAATAGTATTAGCAAGCAGAGATACTGATTTGATATCGCATCTGCTCCACCTGATATCCTCTTTCAGCATTACCTTTATTCCGGATTCAATTGATGCTTTGTCAGGGTTAAATCCCCAGGAATATGCATAAGAAGTAGCTGCAACTTCAGGTGAAGGGAAAGAATGAGTTCGCCGGGCTGGTCCCCGTGTAACCTGGAGGTATACCATTGCCGGCTGGTCTTCAAGTTTATTAAGTTTTAACAATTCATCTGCAATAGTTGGAAAAGAGTCTGCTTCGGGCCAGTTAATTCTCAGTTCCCTGAGGCTTCTCTTCAGTCTTGTTAAATGGCTGTTTATATCATAAAAAAAACCTTCATACCATCGGATCACCTCATAGACACCATCCGCAAAAAGAAATCCGCGATCGTCAGGACTGATCCTTACTTCTTCTTTAGGAATAAATTTCCCATTGAAATATGTTGTTTCCATGTTTAATATTTTAGGCTTAATGGCGTAACGGCGCAAAGGCATTAAGATTTACGAAGATAGCTTATTTATCGCTTTTTGTCCCTCTGCCAGCTTTTTACCCCCTAAATCCCCCCAAGGGGGGACTTGAAATCCTGTCTGCTTTTAAGCCCCCCTTGGGGGGGTTGGGGGGTCTAAAACAAAGGGGTCAGAGGATCCGGCTCAATGATTTCAGTCTTGTAATTGATTGCTGATCTCGCTTCTTCAGGTGATGATGCATTGCCGCACGCAGCCTGGACAAATAACGAGGCGCCGAGGACTGTTGTTTCTTTCTGGTCGATAATTTTGAGAGGAACCCCGGTATAGTCTGCTTTTAACTGATTCCATAATCTGTTCTTCGATCCTCCTCCAACACAAAGAATGCTTTCCGTTTTAAAATGACCGGCATCTTCAAGAGCTCTTTTTCCTTCGGCAAGTCTGGCTGAAAGTGCTTCGAGCATTGCCCGGAATATTTCTTCACGGGTCGACTCCAGAGTCAGACCAAAGATCTGACCGGCTGGTTTGCCATTTAATTCTTCGTAAAATTTTGGTACGACTTTTACCCCATTGCATCCAGGTGGCACTTTTTCCGCACCGGATATCATTAATTCATATACCCTGTCAGTAATATTGCTGTAAAAATTGCGTCGTGCCCACTCAAGGACACCTGAGGCAATCCATTGGTTACCAATATTATACAAACCAGGTCTTGAGTCAAGCTCAGTAGTAATACCAAGATCAAGCTGCTCTTTTCCTGACCTGTATTTTTCTGACCTGACCATCAGTATTTCCCATGTACCCGAACTTAAAACCGGCTGGTTTATTTCAGCTCCTGATCCGAATATTGCGAATTGAGTGTCATGGCCTGTAGCTACGACAGGAGTTCCCACAGGGATGAGTGTTTTGGCGCAAGCATTGGAATTTATTTGTCCGGTAATAGTTCCAGGTTCAACTGGTACTCCCATTTTTTCGAAAGGGAAATTGATCTTGCCAATAATATTTCCGGAGTAGCCTCTTGTCCTCAGACTGGTAAGCATAGATGTACCGGCCATGGTGATGTCATTAACCATTTCACCCGTCAGATAGAACGATATTATTGAAGACATGAAGAGGAACGATGAACTCCTCTCGGCTATATCGGGTTTTTGTTCAACAAACCAGATAAGTTTATTAATTGTATTGAAAGAAAATGGAAGAACACCGCTTTCATTATATAATTCATTAAGCGGCAAATATTTATCAATATTTTGCATTATCTTATTAGTTCTTTCACACTGCCATGATATTACAGGGTAGAGCATATTCCCCGATTTGTCAAAGAGTGTTCCATCAACCCCAAATGTGGTCACGGTGACGCCGGAAATATGGTTTTTATTAATCTGGCTTACAACTTTCTGAGATGCCAGGCACATCTTAGACCAGATTTCTTTCACATCCCAGATTCTGTAAGAAGGATAAAACGGATCAGGTCTGGCATTATTAGGGAATGATTCGGAAGCCAGAATTTCACCTTTACTATTGATTGCTATCACTCTTATGTTTGTTGCACCACAATCGAATACAATAACAATATCACCTTTTGGCATTTTAAAAAACGTAGTTAATCAGACACAATAAAAGATGGTTTCCCTGAGGTTTACTTTTTAAAAGAAACTATTGTTTTAAATGATCCGGATTGTCACAGTCCCTTTAAAAAAGCCAGGGATGATCCGGCAACAATTAGTACTACAATATAAAGTGAAAGTATTATTATTATAAGAACCCCGAAATATGCAAGACAAGCTTTCAGATTTTTAATGGCTTTGTGAAATTCGAGCTTATCAGATTTTTGTATTGCATGATGAGAGTGTTTGGAAAAGCGAAACAAATAAAGAACAGGGAAGAAGTATATCACCCCCAACACTAGTACAGGTATAAACATCAGTGATTCAGGTATTCCTAATTTCTTTTCCCCGGTATTAAAAGCCGTCAGAAAAGTTCCTGCAATAAGACCGATTAAAACCAGCAGGCCAAGAAATATAAACCCTATAATTGACAGGAACATTGCCCATTTTCTTGCTGTATTCAGGTGACTCAGTGTCTCCTGTCCGACTTCTATTTTTTTGATTTGAAGAGGTGAATCCATAAGATTATTCTTTGTCGTGTTTTGGATATTGCATTTATTAGTCTCTCAGTCACTCAGTCCCTTAGTCCCTCAGTCCCTCAGTCCCTTAATCTCCCGCTCTATTTATACATCGCACCATATGTCTGGCATGCCCTGTAATCAGATCCTTCTTTTTCCATTCCGAATGCATTCCATGAACTTGGACGGAACACTTTCTCTTCTTCGACATTATGCATGCAGACAGGTATTCTCAGGATCGATGCAAGGGTAATCAGATCGGCTCCTATATGTCCATAGCTTGATGCGCTATGGTTAGCACCCCAGTTTGACATTACAGAATAAACATCAGTGAATGGTCCTTTACCGGTTAATCTTGGAGCAAACCATGTTGTAGGCCAGGTAGGATCTGTACGTTCAGTAAGTATTTTGTTGACTTTTTCCGGAAGTTCGACAGTCCATCCTTCCGCAAGCTGAAGTACCGGACCCAATCCTCTTACGAGGTTGACTCTTGAAATTGTCACTGGCATAACTCCTTTTGTATTGAACTGAGAGGAAAAACCTCCTCCTCTGAAATAGCCTGTATTAGCGGGTGGCCATTGCGTGGACTCGAGGCATGCAGCAGCATCTTTACCTGTGATCTCCCAGAAGGGTTTAATGCATGATTTTTTATTCATGGTTTGCCTTCCTGAAAAATCGAGAGCAGAAGCTCCGGAATTAATAAGATGAATGACTCCGTTTGCAGCCAGACCTTCCGGTTTAACCTTTGTAACCCTCTTTATTGCCTCAGGGCTCCAATAAGTACGGATATCTGAAAACATCTGTGCTGTATTTGTAAGAAGATAACCGAACAGCATAGGTACCCCATTCATTGCATCGTTCTCAGTGGCAACCAGGTATGGAGGTCTGATCCCATTCCAGTCAAATGATGAGCAGAGTATTGCTTCAAGAAAATCTCCGTTTGGCATATGATCAGTCCATTGACGTTGTCCCTGAAAACCGGAAAGAATAGCATTATGTCCCAAGGCTTCCTCTCCAAAGCCAAGTTTTTTGAGTTTAGGATTGCCGACCATCAGATCACGGGCAATGAGTGCCATTTTCACGACCGTTTCCCATTCCTTGTCCAACTGATTTCTGGATTTTTGAACAGGATTAAGGTCCTTGCCTTCCAAACAGTTTTTCTTAGTCCACAGAAGTGCTTTAATATATTCCTCCTTGTCAAAGATCTCCTCATTCAGACGCCTGCTGAACTCGCTCATATCAACATATTCATTACGCATTCCAAGGTATTCCTGGAAAAAATCTTCGCGTACAATTGATCCTGCTATTCCCATCGAAACGGATCCCATTGAAAGATATGATTTGCCTTTCATGAATGATACTGCCAGTCCGGCCCTGACAAACCTCAGGATTTTTTCACTGACATCATCCGGTATATCCTGATCTCCTGCATCCTGGACATCATGTCCATATATGCCGAATGCAGGTAAGCCCTTCATTGCATGTCCGGCCAGTGCTGCAGCCAGGTAAACAGCGCCTGGTCTCTCGGTTCCGTTAAAACCCCAGATTGCTTTTGGTATATTGCTGTTCATATCGATGGTTTCACTTCCGTAGCACCAGCAAGGGGTTACTGTAAGGCTGACGCCTACACCCTGTTTACTGAATTTTTCAGCACACATTGCTGCTTCCGCAACGCCTCCGATGCATGTATCGGCAATGACAATTTCAACCGGTTTCCCATTCGGATATTTAACGTTCGATGTGAGAAGTTTAGCGGCATTCTTTGCCATATTCATAGTCTGGTCCTCAAGTGATTCCCTGACTCCGCGCATCCTGCCATCAATTACAGGACGAATACCGACTTTTGGGTAATCTCCGATAACTGTCTGATAGTTTTGGTTTACCTTTAACTCATAATTAGCCATCTGATATATTATTTAGAATTTATAATTAAAATGAAGTATAACAAATATAAGTTTTTTTTAACCACAAAGAACACAAAGTTAGCTCAAAGAACACAAAGATAATCTGATTAAGAATTTCTTTGTGCCCTTTGCGTAATGACTTTGCGGACTTTGTGGTTAATAGATTTCAACTCTATAAATAACCACAATGTTTGGTGCCTTTTTTGTAACTTTGCCAGGTCAAAATCATTAAAATTAAGATGCAAAAAAGAAGGCGCTTACCCGGCTGGCTGAAAATGAAGAGAGCCAGCGGAGAATCCTATTCAGCTGTTAAGCATATTGTAGTTGAGAATCATCTTCACACGATCTGCACCAGCGGAAATTGTCCGAATATAGGCGAGTGCTGGAACAGGGGCACAGCAACCTTTATGATACTTGGTGATATCTGTACCAGGGCATGTAAATTTTGTGCCACAAGGACAGGCAAGCCTCTGGCCCCGGATCAAAATGAGCCAGAAAGGCTTGCCGGGTCGATTAAGACTATGAGACTTAAGCATTGCGTAATCACTTCTGTCGATCGTGATGATCTTCCTGATGGAGGTGCATCATTCTGGGCAAAAACAATCCGGAAGATAAAAGAAGTAAATCCCGGAATAACAATGGAAACATTAATTCCCGATTTTAACGCAGATGGTGAATTAATTCAATTGATAATTGATGCCTCTCCCGAAGTGATCTCCCATAATATCGAAACGGTAAAACGTCTTACGCCAGTGATCAGGACCAAAGCAAAATACGACAGTAGTCTTGAGGTTCTTCGTTACATCTCTGAAAAAGGGAAGACTGCAAAATCGGGATTTATGTTAGGACTTGGAGAAAATGAAGATGAAATCTTTCAGACAATTTCTGATCTGTACGGCACAGGTTGCAGGATTCTTACAATTGGTCAATATCTTCAACCCGGGTCTGAATATATGGAAGTCGTGGAATATGTTCCGCCAGAAAAATTTGAAGAATACAGGATTTTTGCTCTCGGTCTGGGTTTTTCTTTTGTAGAAAGCAGCCCGCTTGTCAGATCATCTTTTCATGCAGAAAATCATGTTAAGGCACGATTAATTTAACTATATTGGCATACTTAAAGAGAAAATCATAAATTGAGCTATAGCGTTATATATAAGGATATTGGACAGAAAGATTATAAAGAAACCTGGGACTATCAGACGGATCTTTTTTCCAGACTTATAGGTAGTAAGAAAACCGGAATTCCTGTAGCGGAGGCAGTTCAGAATGCTTTCCCCGGTACACTTATTTTTGTTGAGCATCCACATGTTTATACACTTGGGAAAAGTGGTTCTGAACAGAATCTTCTGCTTGATTTAATTCAACTCAAGGCTAAGGAAGCATCATTCTACAGGATAGACCGGGGCGGTGATATAACTTATCATGGGCCAGGCCAGATTGTAGGATATCCGATTTTTGATCTCGAGGTAATTAAGATAGGTCTTAAAGAGTATATTTACAGACTTGAAGAGGCAATCATAAGAACTGTAAAAGAGTTTGGAATAACTGCATCAAGACTTGAAGGAGGAACCGGTGTATGGCTTGACCCCGAAATTGCAGGTAAGGCCAGAAAGATTTGCGCTATCGGTGTAAAAGCAAGTAAGTTCGTTACTATGCATGGGTTTGCATTCAATGTCAACACCGATCTGACTTACTTTAATAATATCAACCCTTGCGGCTTTACCGATAAAGGTGTTACATCCCTAAAAAATGAGTTGGGAGCCCAGCAGGATTTTGATTCAGTAAAAAACAAAGTGAAAAATAATCTGCAGGAAGTTTTTGATTTAAATTGGATTAAGTAGCAAGAAGATGGAAAAAAGATGGGTAGTGAAAGAAAAGGGTGATGCTGCAGTTGTAAAACAGCTTGCCGGGGCTCTGGGTGTATCGGAATCACTGGCTAATCTGATGGTCCAGAGGAATATTACATCCGCCGCCGAAGCAACAACCTTCTTTAATCCCAGTCTTGATTATCTCAATGATCCATTCCTGATGAAAGATATGAACATCGCAGTCGACAGGATTTCCACTGCTATTAAGAAAAATGAAAGGATTCTGGTTTATGGAGATTATGACGTAGATGGAACCACAGCTGTTGCACTGATGTATTCATTTTTGAAAGATCAGTATTCAAATGTGGAATATTATATCCCCGACAGATACAAAGAGGGCTATGGGGTATCATACCAGGGACTTGATTTTGCTCATCAGAATAATTGCAAGTTGGTAATTACTCTCGACTGTGGTATCAAAGCTGTGGAAAAAGTCAAATATGCGAGGACTAAGGGTCTCGATGTCATCATATGTGATCACCATTATCCGGGGGTTGAAATACCTAAAGCGTTAGCAGTCCTTGACCCCAAACAGCCTTCCTGCAGCTACCCTTATAAAGAACTATCAGGATGCGGTGTGGGCTTCAAGCTCGTTCATGCTTATTCGAGAGTTCACGGCATCCCTTTCAGTAAAATAGCCCACTATCTTGATCTTGTTGCAGTCAGCATCGCTTCAGATATTGTCCCTATTACCGGCGAAAACAGGGTAATGGCCTATTTTGGTCTGAAAAGACTAAATGAATCTCCAAGGACAGGGCTGAGAGAAATAATCAGGGAATCGGAAGTAACCAAAGCTCTTACCATTGAGGATGTTGTTTTTAAAATAGGACCACGAATAAATGCGGCCGGACGAATGGAGACAGGCAGCAAAGCTGTTGATCTCCTTGTTTCAAGTGATTCCAGACTGGCAACAGGGATAAGCAAAGAGATCAATAATTTCAATATTGAACGCCGGAGTGTTGACAGAATAATAACTACAGAGGCAATGCGAATGATAGCTGAAGATCAGAGAACTGTAAATTCCCAGACAACTGTGCTTTATAACCCAAACTGGAAAAAGGGAGTGATCGGAATTGTGGCTTCAAGATTAATTGAAACTTATTACCGTCCTACTGTCATCCTTACAGAATCTAATGGTTTTGCGACCGGCTGAGCCAGGTCGGAGCAGGGGTATGATCTTTACCAGGCAATAGAAGCTTGCAGCGATTTGCTTGAGAGTTTCGGCGGGCATATGTATGCAGCAGGCCTTACCTTAAAAAAGGAGAATATCCGTCCTTTTATGGAGAGATTTGAACAGTATGTTTATAGCACTATAACTGAAGAACAACTGGTTCCTCGTATTTTTATTGATACTGAACTATCGTTTTCTGAAATAAATGATGATTTTTTCAGAACTATGAGCCAGTTTCAGCCATTTGGTCCCGAAAATATGTCACCTGTTTTTGTTTCAAGAAATGTCTTTGATACAGGATCCGGTCGCATGGTAGGATCGAGCGGAGAACATCTGAAGCTTGACCTTTGTCAGGAATCAACAGGCCAGAAGAGTTTCTCTGCAATTGCTTTCAGCCAGGCTAATCATTTTGAGTATATTAAAGGAGGTAATCCTTTTGATATATGTTATTCCCTGGAGATGAATGAGTTCAGGGGAAACAGAAACCTTCAGCTTAATATCAGGGATATAAAGACGCCTCTCAAAACCAGATCCTGAATTGCATTTTAAATTCATCAGTGTTTTTCTCAGTATTTCCGTCAGTAATCTGGGAAGTGACACCATATTTTACTCTTAGCTCTGCATATTTTCCGAGCTCCCATTTCACCATCAGATAACTTCTGCTGCCTTCTCCTGATAGTGCAGGAATGCTGAAACTGTACAAAAGATCATTTTCATAAGTATAGATTCTTGAATCCCAGTCATCCGTCCTGAACAAACAGTATCTGAACCAGACTGAAACAGGATATTTTCTGAATTTGTAAATCACATCCTGTAGCAGAAGTGTCCCTCTGCTTCCCGAAGGATCGGCCAGCTTGAAATCTGCCCTGATTCCAATTGTCAGATTGTCGGAAACAGAATATCGTACGGAACCCTTTACATTTCTGTTTATGAGTTCCTTCTGTTCAGGTATAGCTGCAGAATCAGAATTATTGACCATCGAAAGCCGGTAATTGACCAGAGCTTCAAAAGTGAGCTTTTCTGTTGGCAGATATCTGGCTCTTAATTCCCGACTAATGCCCCGTGTCGGACCGCTGCAACGGTATTTTAACCATGGGAAATCATGAATGTCAAAACCTCCGCTTATAAAAAGATGTTTTGCAGCCTCATATGAGAAATTTCCAAGAATCCCTTTCTCATTTGTAGTTTTTGAACCACTTCCCGGACCATTTCCATGGAAAGTTGTGTAACCGGAATTATAGTTTCTGAATAGAAAATTTACAGATAATCTATCGGACGGCTTTATGGAAATTCCCTGTATGGCTGCATACTTTTTATTATCACTTACTGATAACTCACCATAGAATAAAATATTATTAATGAAGCTGTTATAGTAAATTGAATAAAGATCGTTCCGCTTTCCATTAAAATCAAATACCTTCGATGGATCATCTCCGGACAAATTTACGGGAAGCGAAAAACTGTTTTCTGACCATGTTAAGCCGATTTTCAGATTAGAAGGGTTATACGATAGATTTATTGCATGTCCTGATTCTGTAACAACACCTTTTTTTTGTAGTAGGGGAGAAGTATTGTGTAATCCTGCCAGATAAAAATTATCGATATAACCAATTGAATCACCTGATAAATAAGCGATTGTGGCGTCTCTTGTTTTTCTGGAGAAAAACATTGACAGTTCGAAATTCTTCAGAGAAAATTCAGCAGCCATTCCTCTGAAAAAATTGTTCTCATCAGACGAAGTATAAGGCTTAAGCTCATCACTCGATGACATATATCCCGGGGATGAAAGAGAAATCCCTCTCCTGATACCTGTATTTATATTTGTACCCTGACCAAATCGGGCAGAATAATCTCCAATTATAATTTTTCTTATCAATCCGCTGCCGTTAAAGACTATATGGGCTGACAAAAAGTCTGGCAGCGGAGGATTTCCTGTAAATAATTTTTCTCCGGGATCTTTTTCCATCGTCAAACCACCGGAAAATACTCCGGCAGAGAATTTGTATTTTGTCAGTGATTTCCAATTCGAACCCAATGATGATGTATCATTACCGGCTGGTCTTATCGAGAGATTTGAAATAATTGAGTTTCTCCATCGTACAGAATCTGAGTCATTTACTGGTTTGTAATCCAGAGTGATAAACGGAATGATCATTTCAACGGTTTCCTTGTCAAACCCGGGGATGGTTGCCAGTTCATATACAGAAACTATTCGACCGTATGAATGAGCATAATCTTCTAATGCTTTAACCTGGAAATCAGAAAGAAAGAATAGTCTCGATAATTCGTCTTCAGCTGAAGAATTAACCTGTACAGGATTCTCAGCAAGTTCGTTAAGGCGCTCAATATAGATTGAAACCGCCTCAGGATCCGTATCATCAGCAGCGAGTTCTTCGGCGATGCTTATTATTGATTCTGATAGTTTTGTCTCCTGACTAAACCCCAAACTTGGAAAGAGCGAGATGATTATTAACAAAAATAATTTTTGAATTGATGGAGATTTTATTTTAACCACAAAGTGCACAAAGGTTTGCACAAAGGGCACAAAGAATCCTGTATACTTTTTTTGATCTCTCATCCTGTAGATGATTATTGCATTTTCATTTTATTACCCTTCTGATTCCATCCCTTAATAATAAAACATTGAAGTTTATAAGTAATCCAAGCTTATGCCCGCCAAGTTTCATGTAGGTCAGTATCTGAGCAAGATGGACATCATTTAATGTCTCCACACTTTTAACTTCAATAACTACTTTGTTTTCAACCAGAAGATCAATCCTATATCCACAATCTAGTCTTACCTCTTCATAAAAAAGAGGCATTGGCTTCTCTTTATCAACATGAAATCCCTCTTTTCTTAATCTATAGAATAAACATTCTTTATAAGCACTCTCAAGTAATCCGGGTCCAAGGGCCTGATGGACTGATATTGCTAATCCTATAATCCTATTTGATATTTCATTCTCATTCATTTTTATATGTTATTTCTTTGTGTTCTTTGTGAAAACCTTTGTGACCTTTGTGGTTAATAGATTTCATTTTGCGGTTAATGAATTTTGAAGATGAGAGAAAGAGAGGATGTCACTCCAAGTTTTTCATGAGTTACAAAACCGAGATCAATCTGAACTATTTTTGCAAGAAATCCGACCCCGAAACTGAATGAATTATGTTCAGTGCAGAACCCGCCACGCAGCCAAAGCTTCTTTGCCGCTTCATATTCGAAACCGGTTCGGACTATCAATTTACTGCCGGTAAACATCTCAGCTTCAATCCCTGCAAAAAGCGATTTGTTCAGATAAGTTCCAATGCCGGTTCTTAGCGAGGAAGGGAAGA
>Ga0182021_10010481_pt1 | contig 10987 bp, 9 predicted proteins | sample 612E3MmetaG_FD_120493 | JGI IMG/M metagenome (GOLD analysis project Ga0182021, IMG submission 120493) | Permafrost microbial communities from Stordalen Mire, Sweden - 612E3M metaG (Illumina Assembly) | ecosystem: Environmental > Terrestrial > Soil > Wetlands > Permafrost | place: Sweden...
GCCTTTTGCGATATCGATGATCTTGACGACATCCCCATAAGGCAGCTTGGCACTCGCGCTGATAAACATGTTCTTGTTTGCCCGGGCGCTATAAATATCGCGGAGCTTTGATGCCAACTCAGTGATAGACGTAGGCTCCTGATTAATAGCCAGCTGAGCAGTTTCCGACATCGACACCACGATTACATCCGCAGGCGGAGGTGCAATTTTCTGGTTGTCCTCGGAGGGTTGAGGCACCTTCACCTCAAGATCCTGCTGCCGGACCGGGGTAATGACCATAAAAATAATGAGAAGCACGAGCAGGATATCGATGTACGGTGTGATATTGATATCCGACTTCGGGCCCTTGGTGGTTCCAACTGCCATTGACATGGGAAAACACTTCCTTTCTGCCAGCCGCCGAAATCATGGTCCCGCGCATAACCCACTGGTGGATCAGACACAGCCCATAAAGCCAACGCAAGCGACAAGCATTCCGCCTGCCGGTTTCACAGCGCCAGCCGGTCCAAGAAAAACTGCTGCGGCGTGGTGGCGATGGCGCCACCACGCAATTCCCACAAGAGGTTTACTCCAGGAGCTACCGGCGCAGCTGCTATTTTTCTTTTTCCGTCATCAGGCCAATTCGTTCCACGCCGGTCTTGCGGCACTCGTTTACGACCTCAACGACGCGTCCATAGAGGACGGCCGTGTCGGCCTTCAAGTACATGACCTTATTGATCTCGCCGCCGCTAAACCGCTTAGTTAGAGCATCCAGCAGGGCGGTTTCCGTCGTCTGGTTTTTTCCCAGATACACGCGCCCTTGCCGGTCTAACGCCACCACTACAGCCTCTTTCGAGTCCGCATCTGGCGCCTCCAGCGGGAACTTGGCTTTAGGAAGATTCACGCTGATTCCCTGCTGGAGCAGCGGCGTTGTGATCATAAAGATGATTAACAACACCAGCATAATGTCGGCCATCGGCGTGACATTGATGTCGCTGGTTACCTTGCCGGTCGATATATGTTTAGCCACCGATCTGACCCCGCTTTTTGAGGAAGTAATCGATCAGTTCAGAAGACGAATTGTCCATCTCGATGGTGAAGGTTTCGATCCGGTTCGTGAAGGCGTTATAGGCCCACACTGCAGGAACCGCGACGAACAAACCGAATGCCGTCGTTACCAACGCTTCCGCGATACCGCCTGCCACAGCCGCGATACCGGCGGTTTCCTCAGTCTTCATCCCCTGGAAGGCGTTGATGATTCCGACCGTCGTTCCGAACAACCCCACGAATGGAGCAGTGGAACCGATCGTCGCCAGTCCGCCCAAACCACGCTTCAGATCGGAAATCCCGATGGCCGTTGCGCGATCCAACGCCCTCTTGGCAGACTCAATGGTCTCGCCCGGAATCTCTTTGCTCTTTGCGTGGGCCTGCAGTTCATGAAGTCCGGAAATCAAAACCTTCGCGAGATGGCTCTTGTTGTTCTGCTCGCCAAGAGCGATCGCTTCCTCGATTTTGCCTTCCTTCAGGCATTCAGCAACCGCCGGGGTGAAAACGCGCGACTGATTCCGCGCCTGACGATACGTGAGCCATCTCTCGATCATGATGCTGATCGAATAGGCCGACATGATAGCAAGGATGCCTACCACGAATTTGGCAACCACGCCCATGGAACTCCACAGTTCGACTATATTAATTCCCATCGATTTCCTCTAACCTCCAAGTGGGTTATTTGCTAAGTTTGAATTCTACCGTCACAGTAGCAACAACCGGGACGGGCTCTCCGTTCAAAAGTGTAGGAGAATACTTCCATTGTTTCACCGCATCGATTGCGGCCTGCTCGAGCAGAGGATGACTCCGGAGTACGCGAACGTTGATGACGTTCCCCTCCTCATCCACGTTGACTTCGAGTATGACCGTCGCTTCCACGCGCGCGCGTTTTGCGAGTTCCGGATAGACCGGTAAAACCTTTCGAATGATCTTGGATTCCTGGACCTGCCCTCCCACGCGCACTGGATCGATCTTCTTGGGACGGGGCGGCGGCGGCGGCGGCGGCGGCGGGGCTCCCCCGAGCAACCCGCTGGCGACCCCTCCAACACTGCCTACAGTTCCGCCTACGATTCCGCCGGCTACTCCGCCGATGACTCCACTGACTCCGACTACAGGCGGTTCATCGACCGGTGGGGGAATCTCTTTCGGTATCTCTGTCGGCGCCACGAATTTCGTTGGATCCACCGTGACCTTCTGAACCTGAACAACTCTGTTCTGCGAGGGCGGCGGTGGTGGAGGCGGTGGCGGTGGTGGAGGAGGCGGTGGCGCGATCAAAAACGTCAGCAGCTCGCCTTCCGGGAGCACGTTGAAAAACACCAACGGTAAAATCACGATCACAACGATCACGATCACGTGCGCCACAAGGGAAATCACAAGCGTCAGGAGGCGCTTCGTTAAATCCTTGCCAGTGGTTTGATCTAAGGTTTCAAACATTGTTTCTCCCGTATACTGCCCTCGGGTTAGAGATTAGGATTGATGCGCGGTGCCGATCGGAAGCGCGATCTTAATATCGGCCTGCAAAAACTGTCAAGAAGATTCTGCCCGCGCTCGCCTGCATCTCAATTCCTCAAAAGAGCTCCTTGAATTGCGCTGGTTTTACGCGCCTTTTCCACGGTTTAGGCAGCCTTGTGCTTCGCCTTCAACTCTGTCGTCCGGTACCACCACTCGACGATCGGAGAGGCGATGGCGATGCTTGAGTACGTGCCTATGATAATTCCTACAGTCAGGGCAAACGAGAAGCCGCTCAGCACTTCCCCGCCGAAAACGAGAAGCGCAAATACCGACAAAAACGTCATCCCTGAAGTCATGATAGTTCGGGAGAGCGTCTGATTGATGCTCAGGTTGAGCACGCGCGTGAGCGAATCCTTGCGCATTGTCCTGAGGTTTTCTCGGACGCGGTCGAAAACCACGATGGTGTCGTTGACCGAATAACCGGTCAACGTCAAGAGCGCCGCGATGACGGTCAAGGAGATTTCCTTTTGAGTCAACGCGAACAGCCCCAAAGTAATCAATATGTCATGAAAGAGCGCAACGATGGCGCCTACTCCGTAAATGGGTTTGAATCGAAATCCGATATAAACCAGCATTCCCAGAAACGAGAGACTGACAGCCAGCGCCGCACGATTGCGCAAGTCGGAGCCTACAATCGCTCCCACGCTGTGGTTGCCAACCACCGCAAATGGTCCGGCATAGAACGTCTTCGACATGCTTGCCAGGACAGCCGAACTGACACCGGAGACGCTCTTCAGATTGTCCAGCGAGCCGACAATGCCGCCGCTGACCTTGTCACGATAGTTGGCCATGGCCGCAGCCAGATCGCGGTAGTGCGTCTGTGTTTCTTGTGCAGATTTGCCCTGGCTCGCCCAATTGTCAGGATCAGATTCCAACAAACTCTTTGCGAGTGTATCCGTGCCGACGTTGTTGAAATCAAGCAGGCTGGAGCCTATGTGTCCTGGATCGAACGTTTGTTTCAGCAACGTCTCCAGCTGCTTATGCCCAGCATCCGCATTCTGGCCACCTGCAAAAACCTGCTGCATGCGTACCATCACGGCGTTGTCCGCTAGGGGGCCGTATCGTTGGATGATGCTGCTACCCACCGCCTCCGGCTTCAGCGCCTTACGGATCTGATCCATGTCCGGGGTTTGGTTGAATTTGAGATTCACCACGGTGCCGCCCTTGAAATCGATTCCTAAGGCGAGCCCTCCGTGGACGAAGTAGCCGACTACGCCCAGAGCGAGCAGAAACCATGAGAACCCGAAGAAGTACCACTTCTTGCCCAACCAGTCGACTGAGACATTTTTAAGGATTTCCACTCACGACTCCAAGTTTTTTCCGGAGTGCCACTATTCTCAACCGGCCGGTCGCTCGACTCTCGCCCGTTGATTGGACCCCGTTTCGCTTAGCAAGTTCCGTTAAATAGACAATGACTCCACTTTTCTCCGACTCAGTGTGAAATCGAACAACCGGTGGGATACATAGACGGCCGTGAACATGTTCGCCAGCAGGCCCACGGTGAGGGTGATGGCGAATCCCTTGATCGGTCCGGTACCGAACTGAAAGAGCAATAGCGCCGCGATCAGAGAGGTCAAATGCGTATCGAAGATGGTCCAAAAAACTCTCCCGAATCCAGTGTCGACCGCAGCCCGGATCGTTTTCCCGTTACGAATCTCCTCGCGGATCCTCTCAAAAATCAGGATGTTCGAATCCACCGCCATTCCTATTGTTAGAATTACGCCCGCGATGCCGGGGAGGGTCAGCGTCGCGCCGACCACGCCCATGAATCCCAAAAGAATGACCAGGTTTCCAATCAGGCAATAGACCGCGTTCAAGCCCGAGTGCTTATAGTAGATGAGCATGCCGATTATCACGAGCCCGAATCCTATGATCGCAGCCGTGATACCAGCGCGAATCGAATCATTCCCGAGAGAGGCCCCGACCACGTGTTGCTCCGCAATCACGAGCGATGCAGGGAGAGCGCCTGTTTTAAGCAGCATCGCCAGATCCTCCGCCTCCTGCACGGAAAAGCCGCCGGTGATTTGCCCGCGTTCATCGATGCGTCCTTGAATTATGGGCGCGGACGATACCTGGCCGTCCATCACGATCGCGAGCCGGTCTCCAAGGTGCTGTTCCGTGGCGCGCCCGAAGATTCTGGCGCCATTAGCTGTAAGAAAGAAATCCACGTCGGGGCGTCCATTACTGTCAGCGCCGCGCCGTGCGTTTTTCAAATCCTTTCCGGTGATGGTTGGAACGGAGTCGAGTACCAGGTACTGCTCAATATTCGTGTCGCCGCGATCCCCATGAAAAGAGAGAATCTGATATCCATCGGGAATCTTGCCTCCGTTGGCCTGAACCGCTGCTTCCAGCGATGGAAAGGGGCCCCCGTTATCCTTTTTGACCATGCAGAGTGTCAGCTGTGCCGTGTCCTGAATGAGGTCCTTTACGCGATCAAAATCATCGACCCCGGGAAGTTCCACAATGATTTCGTCGTCGACTTGACTCCCGCCGGCGCCATAAATCTGCGTCATCGACTCGGTGACGCCGAGAGCATTCACCCTGCGCTCTATGGTCGCCTTGGCTTGCTCGACCGTCGATTCCTGCATGCTGTGCACGACGGAAGCCATCATCGTCAGGATGAAATCGGTCTTGCCGTTTACAAGCGAACCGCTGATGTTGTATTTCCCGGCGCAAAACGGAGTCAAGTAGTTGCGCACGTCCTTGTCCTGAGACGCGTCGACTCCCTTGATTTCCACGGTGAGCCCGTTTCCCTTCTTCGACGATTCGAACGCAATCTTCTTGTCTCGCAGATCGGCCGCGATGTGCTCGGCGTCCTGAGACAATTCCTGATTTAAGGCGTCCGCCGTCACTACCTGCAGCACCAGATGCATGCCACCCTTCAGGTCCAGTCCCAGGTTGATGCGCGAGAAAATCCCGCCGCCCGGTTTCGGACTTACGAACAGGTAGATCGAGACCACCATGATCGCCAAAATAAACAGAAACTTCCATCTGAGATTCTTTTGCATAACGGTACCTAACCTCGGATTCTAGAGAGCTGTTTCCGGGGATACGGCAGACCGGCAGTGGATCGCACTAGCTGCCCGTTGAGGGATCATCCGGCGCCTGCAACCCTGAAACCGCGCTTTTGGCGACTTCAATCTTCACCTGGTCGGCAACTTTGAGAATCAGGGTCTTATCCTTCACCCCGGCGACAATGCCATAAATGCCCGAACTCGTGATCACCTTGTCGCCGTTTCGGAGCGCGCCGATCATAGCCTCGAGTTTCTTTTGTCTTTTCCGCATGGGCATGAAGATGAGGAGGTAAAAGATCACGCCGATGATCAAGACCGGCGCGAACGAAATCAGAATGTCCGTGGGAGCAGCTTGTTGTTGCGCTATCGTTACCCATTCCATTTGGCTATTGAGAACCTCCCAGTAGCGTGAATTCCCTGCTTCCGCTCTGAAGGATTATCCGGTTGGAGCGGAGATCCCTTTTAAGCGCGGACACAATCCACCGCGGCCCACGAACTTACTCGGCCCGTTTCTTTAGTGACTCCAGCCATTTGCCCAAGGAATCAGACCGAATAAAATCCCTTATTTTACTCATTGTGTCAAGATAAAAGGTCACATTATGAACGGTATTGAGAATTGCGGACAGGTACTCTCCCGCCATGAATAGATGCCGCAAGTAAGCCCGCGAATAGCGACGGCACGTAAGGCAGGAGCAATTCGCATCCAAGGGCCTCTCATCACCCGTATAGGCGGCATTTTTAATCAAAATCCTTCCCTCGCTCGTAAACAGACAGCCATTTCTCGCATTGCGCGTGGGCAGGACACAATCGAACATGTCCACGCCGAGGGCGACACAGCGGATCAGATCCTCGGGTGTTCCCACGCCCATCAGGTAACGTGGACTGCCTTCCGGCATGCTTGGAACCGTGGCTGCAAGGACTTCCATCATCACGTCCTTTGGCTCGCCAACGCTGAGGCCTCCGATCGCCAGACCGTCGAACCCCATGCCAAGCAGAGCCTCGATCGAGGCTCGCCGCAATTCAGGGAACACACCTCCCTGAATGATTCCGAAAATACCTCCAGGCACCACGGTCTCGGCGCCCCACCGTTCCGCGCAGCGCGCAGCCCAGCGCATCGAAAGGCGCATGGACTTTTCCGCATCTGCGCGAGAGCACGGGTAGGGAGTGCATTCATCGAACGCCATGACGATGTCCGAACCCAAAGCAAGCTGGATCTCGATCGATTTCTCCGGACTGATAAAGTGCCTGCTGCCGTCCAGATGCGACTGAAAGTGGACGCCTTCCTCGACAATCCTTCGCAAGTCCCGATGGCTGAAGACCTGAAATCCACCGGAATCCGTCAGAATCCCACGGTTCCATGACATGAAGCGGTGCAGGCCCCCAAGCTTCGCAATGCTCTCGTGACCTGGCCGCAGGTACAAGTGATAGGTGTTCGCCAGCACGATGCCGCAGTTCATTTCCTCAAGCCACTCATGTGGAAGGGCTTTTACAGTCGCCGCGGTCCCAACAGGCATGAATACAGGGGTCTCCACATCTCCGTGCGCAGTATGGAGCACACCCAATCGTGCTGCCGAACTCTTATCGTTACGAAGAACTTCGAATCCGAACATTTACAGTCCCAACTCACCGACGCCGTACATCCGGTTTCAGACCTCGGCAAACTTCCGAGGTAAGATCATAGCATGCCGCCTGGTAACCGAGCATTCGCCCCGGACACTCTCCGAAGCTTCATAGGCCAGCTGATTTGTTGACGGTTGATTGACGCCCTTTGCTGGTTTGGCGCTCCCTCCGCCGGATCGCCGGCCCCGATGTCTGGTATAGTACATCCATGAAGGTCGGCATCGTTGGCGCGCGTCTCGCCGGCTCTTACGCAGCCCTGATTCTATCTCGACTGGGACATGAAGTCCTATTGCTCGATCCTTCCACGGGCGGCGAAAAGGCATGCGGCGGCGGTATTACCGCCAAGGCTCATCTTACGATGTCGTGCCTGAAGGAGATCAGGCTGCCGCACAGCGAAATTCGAATCGTCGAACTGACGACGTCTCAGGGTTACTCGACAGCATTGCCGCTCCAACACCCTATTCAGGTTTTTTCGCGCGCCGCGCTGGATGGAGCCTTGCGCATGCAGGCGGTTCAGGCCGGCGCCTGCTTTATAGCCGAACGGGCGCTGCGTTTCCATTCCAACGGGAACGGCTGGGCCATTGAGATTTCTTCTGGGACGACCCATGAGGTTGATTTTCTGGTGGGCGCCGACGGCGCCGCCAGCTCCGTACGGGCTGCCGTTTCCGACAAGCTGGCCGCGGAGGATCTGTCGCTGGCGCTGGGATACTATTTGCCCGGCATCTACCATCCCGATAAGGTCGTGATCGTCTTTCAGGAACAGGGGTTTCGCGGCTACCTCTGGTCTTTTCCCAGAGTGGATCACGCCTCGGTCGGCATTATTCATCGCCTGTCTGATGCCCGGGCATCCGACCTGCGGCGTAGAGTTGCGGACTTTATTTTGATGCGCTACCCATCGGCGTCCTTCGACGATTTGAATTTTTACGCGGCTCGCGTCCCCTGCTTGCGCCGCCGTACCCTTGCCAGCCAACGCGTCTGCGGCCGCAACTGGGCGCTATTAGGAGATGCGGCGGGTTTTGCGGACGCGATCACCGCGGAGGGAATCTTTTTTGCTCTCCGATCTGCGGAGATCCTCGGCGATGCGGTCCAGGACGAAGCGCCCTCGTCCTATGGGCAAAGGTGCAAGCTCGATTTTGGGGTCGACCTTGATCTTGCTGCCGGCTGGCACGAGAGGTTTTACACGGGTGCCATTCTTCGCGATTCGCTCACGCGCCGTGCCATTCAGATGATTGAACGAAGCGCCAGTGTGCGATGCATTACCGACGGGCTGATCTCCGGACGCCAAAGGTACGCTCAGTTGCGAGCGCGACTGCTGTCCCGCAGCCCGCTCATCCTTGCGGAAGCCATAGTCGCCTCGATCTTCAGGCATCGGCATTAACTATTTCCTGTCGCAAGACTCCTTGACTCTTCGTCCTAGACCTGGACTTCGACTTGGACCTGGACATGCGCAGACAGAGGGCAATGTGGCAGATGTTATGTATGGAGAGTTTGCTTCGGACAGGACCGTCCACGTCGAGGTCCAAGTCCAGGTCCAGGCGGCTCACTCGGTTTTTCGATGTAACCAGTGAGTTTCGCGACAGAACCTAGCTTACCCGTCCCGACGATTCGCCCATCTGTATCCAATAGATGGAGCTACTATCGGCAAGATAGATGTTCTTGCCATCCAGTGCCACTCCCACCAACATGGGAGCAGCGATGTAATGAAGCAGCTGCTTTTTTCTCAACGAACAACGAAAGATGCCCTTCTTTCCGCCGTACGCGGTGGCAATCCACAAATCTCCGTCCGGACCTACGGCAAGCCCTTGAGGTCGAGCCAACCCCTGTAAAAAAATCGAGACTTCGCCCTTGCGCGAGATCCGATACACCGGGTCCCGAATTGCCACGGTTGGGCCCGTCACATAGAGATTGTCGTTCCGATCAAAAGCCAGGTGGAAAGCAGATACACTCGGCGGTATGGCCGCAAAATCCTCATGGGATCCTGTCTGCCCAATCCGAATGATCTTGCCCGTGCGGTCGCCCACATAAAGCCGCTCTTCGGAATCGAAAGCAATTCCACAAGCGACGCCAAGATCCTCCGCGACCACTTCAAGTATATCAAAGTCCGTATATCGCAACACCGTGCCGTCGGCGCGGCTCGAAATGTACAGCTGCCCGCTCGGACTGAATGCGAGACCCGTGGGATTCAGGATTTCACAGGCAAACGCCTTAACCTCTCCGTTCTTCGACACTTTTATTAAAGATCGAGGAGACTGCTGTCCTCGTGCCCCGCTTATCGTGGTGATGACTGCGCCATCCGCGGCGACCACAGGATTGGCCACCGGATGCAGTCCGGCTGCCAGGCGGGCGCCCAAAATGAAAGGAAACGCGGCGGATTTTGTACCTTCGATGCCCAATGCAACCCCTAAGCCTTGGGCGCCCTCGGGTACTTTCACAATGACTCGCTCCTCTGAGGCCGAGACGATATCCGCCTCGGTTGTGCCAAACAAGACCTTGGATACCGATGGAAGGCCTGGCTTGAATCCGCTACATTGAATTGAGATTTCGCCGCCAGGAATCCCAACAGCGGGCGTGATTGCTCCAATCGAAAGTTCCTGCGATGTCATAACAAAGAAGGTACGTCATTTCCGCATCCAAGATCAAGCCGCGAACTCTCGCTTTTCCAATTCAGACGCTTCGGCCGACTCCAAGAAACGGACCCCAGGCCGATCAGCGTCAGACGTGCAAAGGCTCACGATGGGCACGATGGTCCAGGTCTACGTTCAAGTCCAAGTCAAAGTCCGCTTGCGATATCCATCCTATGATCGGGCGTGTGGGCGTTGACACTTCATTGCAGTGAAAATATTATTACTTGTTTGGACTACTCCCTTTTTTCGGATAGGAGAACGGGCACTTGGCCTCTGGAAGCAACGGCGCCATCGTAGTTATGGGCGCCAGGGTTCATAATCTGAAGAACATCACGATCGAGCTCCCTCTCAATTCCCTGACAGTAGTCACCGGGGTCTCAGGCAGTGGCAAGAGCAGCCTCGCCTTCGATACCCTTTATGCTGAGGGCCAGCGTCGATATGTGGCCTCGCTTTCCGCGTATGCCCGGCAGTTCCTCGAGCGCATCGACCGTCCCGATGTGGACGACATTATCGGGATATGCCCTGCGCTGGCCATCCGCCAGAAGAGCTATACCCGCAACCCGCGATCGACAGTAGGAACCGTTACGGAGATCAATGATTATCTCCGACTGCTCTATGCGCGCATCGGAGTTACGCATTGCCATAGCTGCGGCCGCGTTGTCGAGAAGGATACTCCAGAGAAGATCGGTGACTTCGTAATGTCGCTGCCGCGCGGCACCCGCATCTATGTCAGCATGCCGTTGTCGATCCCTGTCGCACCACGGGCCTCGCAAATCCCGCATCGGAGAGGTACGAGAAAACCCTCCTCGGCAACTGGCGGGAATCAACTGGATTCTCGCGTCACCGGCCTGGCTACGATCCTTCCCGGACTTCAGCAACAGGGGTTTGTGCGTCTTCTTATTGGGAAAGACCTCGTCGATCTATCGAACGCGCTCGAAACCTTGGAAAAGAATTCCGATGCTGACGTGCGCATCGTTGTCGACCGCCTGGCAGTCCAGGATGACGTGCGCGGGAGGCTCCTGGATTCCCTCGAAATGTGCGGCCGCGAATCGGAAGGACGCGTTGAATTGCTGCTCCTGTCTGAAGGCCAGAAGGACTCTGATCAGGATTTTGCCAATTCCTATCCTGACATTCGGTGGGTGCGGCATCCAGCCGGCAGGCTGGTGAAATTCAGCGAACGCTTCGAGTGCC
>Ga0182021_10010482_pt1 | contig 10987 bp, 6 predicted proteins | sample 612E3MmetaG_FD_120493 | JGI IMG/M metagenome (GOLD analysis project Ga0182021, IMG submission 120493) | Permafrost microbial communities from Stordalen Mire, Sweden - 612E3M metaG (Illumina Assembly) | ecosystem: Environmental > Terrestrial > Soil > Wetlands > Permafrost | place: Sweden...
GACCACCAACACCGAAAACCTGACCATCGGGACCCCGCCATTACCTGACCTGACCGTCAGTAATGTGACAGTCAACGTCGTTCACACCGGCACCGTCCAAGCCACCGACCCGACCACTTTCAACGTTTCCTTCCAGGTCAATAACATTGGTACACTGGCGGCCGGCGCCAGCACCGCTTATGTAACCGTAAACAGCGGTTCCCCCATCCCTGTGGCGACGGCAGCAATTGCCGCGGGCGCCAACTCCGGTATCCTGACCAGTTCCACCATTACTTATGATGGGGCTTCAGATGCGATCGTAGTTACCGCCGATGCCACCAACGTTGTCATCGAAAGCGATGAAAGCAACAACACCGCCAGCACCAGCTACTATTTCTCATATCCGCTTGCCGGTCAGCAAACCGATGTCTACGGCGATATCGTAGGCAGCCTTTCCTTCACCCAGCCTGCGACCATTAACCTGGGATCGAGTTTAGCAATCGGCCCCAACACCGTTAACAGCACCGTCAACGTAATCTCCAACCAGACCTGGACAATCACCGTCCAGGGCCTCGCACAAACCGTTGGCGGCGATGCCAACGCCAACGTTGATGCCGGTAAAATGACCAAAAAGACCGGAACAACCTATAACCCCTATATTAAACTGCAGGCTCAGCTTGCCGTAGGCACCAACGGCGGTTACCTGACCCCGTTCCAGACTGGGCCTTCCTCCTATGCTACCCCTTCCAACACTGCCTTAAACTTAACCGGTACACAGCAGGTTCTGGCAATCGGTATCCCGCAAGGCCAGATTACTTCCAGCAACGGACTGTCATCTTTGGGCGAAACACGCAACCTCGTCTTCCAACAGTACGTCCTGGCCTCTGACCCTGCCCTGGCCAGCCCTGCATACTATGATATCCCGGTAAACTTCCAAGCTACTGCAACCGCCTGGTAAATTTTCTAACTAAATGCGAATGGGAGAGAGGTGAAACACCTCTCTCCCATTCCTAAAAGCAAGATGGAGGGGAGGAGTAAGCAAGTGAATATAATGACATGGGTAAAAAAGTTTAACAGGTTTTTATTGCCAGGCTTATTAGTTATCTGCTTACTGCTCAATATCATACCTGCCGCAACAGCCTTGGCGGCGAATTCTCCCAGCATTACTGTGGGCCCGGACATAGTCAGCAACGATACACTGATGCCGGGCAGTTTTTACGCGCAACCTTTAACGGTCAGCAGCATCGAACCGGTGACGATTTCGATTGCGGGACTGGGGCAAACAGTTGGGGGAGCGCCGATTGCCGTTCCGCCGGCAAGTGATACCTCTCCATTTACCGCCCGTTCCTGGATCAGTGTGGATAAAACAACATTACCGGCCGGAAATAATCAATCGGTAACATTTACGATAAACGTTCCTACCGGAACCGCTGCCGGACAAGATTACGCGGCAATATTAGTACAAAGTTCGGACGGAACTTTCAGCGTTTTGGTACCGGTGCTGTTAACTGTAGATAAAACTCATTTTACAGCGAATGCAGCCGGACAGATTTCCAATGTGAGTGTACCCCAGGTATATCAAAGTAAACCTCTGGACGTTTTAACGAATTTCAGCAATACAGGCAATTGTCTGATTACCAATGCTAATATCAGTGTGGTGGTTACAAACAGCAGCGGAGCCACCGTCTGGCAGAGCAACGCTACAATTAATGCCCCATCGATAATGCCTTCATATCCCCGTGCAATCGACAACAATAAAAGCGACGGGTTACTTGCCGGTAATTACACCGTTACTTCGACGATTACACTGGCCAACGGGCCAGTTTATCATAATACAGCGAATTTTACTGTGCTTGCACCAATTCCACCGCCACCCGCACCGGTTTTAACCTCTCCCGGCGGCTCCGCCGCACCGGGACCGGTGATAAATACTTTTACCCCGACATTTCAATGGAACGCTTCCACCAACGCCGCTTATTATGAATTAGATATCAGTTTAGCCCCGGGAGGGCAAGCCGGAACGCCAATTTTTACACAGCAAAACCTGACTTCCCCTTCTTTCACGCTGCCATCGGGTATAATCTGGGGCGGACAGTATTACAGCTGGACGGTAACCGCCAGTAATATCTATGGCACAAGTATTTCCACACCAGAATATTTCCAAACTTACGGTACATCGATTCGGATCAATACAACCAGCGCAACAAATATTACTACGACCGGAGCAACGCTGAATGCCAACCTGCTGTCAATGGGTACTGATAGTTCGGAGGCAGTAAATTTTGAGTATGGAACGACAACGGGTTACGGCAGCACTACTACGGCGCACACTCAAACAGCGACGGGCGCAGTCAGCTTCGCGTTAACCGGACTTACACCTAATACCACATATCATTTCCAGGCACAGGCAGTCGGGTCAAGTGAAGCATGGGGCGGCGATGTTACTTTCATGACGAGTAACCCCGCGCCGACGATTACCAACATCACGCCCGCGAGTGCGGGAGTCGGTGCGACCGAGACTATCAGCGGCACGAATTTTATTGCCGGCACGATCGTAACATTTAACGGCACTGCAAGCACGAACGTAACGATTGTTAACGCGACGACACTGAAAGCGACCGTGCCGAATTTAGGCACTAATAATATCAATAACGTCACTGTCGTGGTGAAAAATACCAGCGGCAGCGCTACCAGCGTCAGTTTTAACTATGTGGCGCCTAGCCAGGCACCGAAAATAACCGGTTTTTCGCCGGTATCCGCCACGGCGGGCGATAATGTTACGATTACCGGCAGCAATTTTAACGGGGTTAATTCTGTCAGCTTCGGCGGCGTACCGGCGGCCAGCTACAACGTGACGTCTGTAACTCAAATCATCGCCGTAGTCGGGAACGGGAACTCCGGCGCAATCAGCGTTACCACCGCCAACGGAGCCGCGACAGTAAACGGATTCGTTTTCGTACCGCCGTCTACGACAACAAATACAACATCAACGGCGACTACGCCGACGCAGACCGCAACCACGACCACGCAGACTACAACATCGGGAGTGACAGCGACAACCACGACGCAGACCACGGTGCCGCCAACGTCAACAACAACTACAGCGATTTCACGCTCGTATGCCGGTTATTTTCCTCCGGAAATTGACGAATCCAGCCTGACCTACCAGGATTTTACGAATGACGCAGATTCAGACTTTAATGCCGCAGCGCAAACAGGCGCAGAAGTCTCACTGACCGGAACCAACAAAAACGGGACGATAATAATAGTTCAATACCTGAGCGCACCACAGACAGTAACGCAATTTTCTGCCGGCGGTATCAAAGGCGGCACCGGTAAGTCAGCCATTAAATTTGTCGGTGTTCGCGTCGAAGGGGCGACGGCCGGCACGGCGCATGTAACTGTTGTTTACAACGATAACGATGTCAGCGCTTACAATGTAAACAGTCTTATCCTGGCCTATTTCAGCGGCGGAAGCTGGCATAACGCCGGCAATATCAAAATTTCATCCGCCAACGATACGATTTCGGGCGATATCCCGGTTTCCAGATTATCCGGAACCGCGATTGGTTTAGGCGGCGACCGGACTCAAGCCGCGGGCGGAATTCCAAATAATAATCAAGGTAATAATACCGGGAGCACACCCGGTTTCAGCTGGGCGATGGTAGGAATAATCATGGTTTCCATATTTATCGTGGGAACAGTGATATTTGTTATTGAGAGGAACCGCAGGAAAACTCAAACGAACAAGTAATTATTAAAGTTATCAGGAGGACGGCACCTGGCAAATACAGATACGTGGAAAAAGAAAAGTTGGGGAAACTGGAAATACTTGCGGTCGAAGATATATCAGAAACAATTAAATGCGAAGGCGGTGGATTATAGATGTTAGGAAGAGCAGTTAGAATCGGGATAGTCTTTTTGCTGATATTCGGTATTTTAGGTTTAAGCGGAAGAGTGGTTTTAGCGGATACCTGCAGCGTCAGTACGATAATATCTGCGCAGACGGTAGCTCCCGGGGGTAATTTTGATGTTGATGTTAGTGTGACGACCGGCAATCCTACCCGTGGTATAACTTTTGCAGTATCATGGGACCCGGGTAAGGTAACGTGTAATTCGGTTGAGGAAGGGCCTTTCTATAAAACTTTTGCAGCACAGAACAGCCTTACCGAGCAGATTTTTCCAAGCGCTTCCCCGAGCGTAGATAATACAAACGGTAAATTCCCGCAGAGCAGCGCTTTCGGCAATGATATTAGTCTTGCGGTTTTGGGGGGAGTAAGCTTTGGCGGTGGAGCTCTCCCCGGTCCGACCGGAACCGGCAACGTCTTCATATTGCATATGACGGCAAAAAGCGGAGCCAGCGGTACGGACACTTTTACGCTTTCAGATGTGCAGCTTGTTGATAATAATGATCCGTCTCATTCGCTGAACCCGACGGTCACGAGCGGCCAGGTGACGATTTCCAGCGTAACGGCGGCTGCGCCGACCATTACTGATTTTAGCCCTAAAACCGGCGGGGCAGGCACGACGATAACCATTACCGGCACTAATTTCACCAACCTTACCGGCGTTAAAATCGGGGGAACCGCGGCTCAAAGTTATTCTGCTGCATCCATTACCTCGATGACGGCAGTAGTTGGCCAGGGCGCTACCGGTGTGATTAATGTGGCCAACACGGGGGGGAACGTTAACTCATCTGCCAGCTTCACTTTTGTCCCTGTTCCGGCGATTACATCATTTGCTCCCACCATTGCGGGGCAAGGTAAAACGGTAACAATTACCGGAACAAACCTGACGGGAGCGACCGCGGTAACGTTCGGCGGGACTGCGGTGACAATCGTTTCTAATACCAGCACACAAATTACAGCAACAATCGGCAGCGGCGCCAGCGGTACTGTCTCCGTGACAACCGCGGGGGGAACAGCGACTAAAACCGGATTTACTTTTGCACCGGCGCCGACCATCACCGACTTTAACCCTAAAACCGGCGGCGTGGGGACAGTGATAACAATCACGGGAACCAATTTTTTTAACGCCGGCAACGATGTGAAAATCGGCGGAGTAGTTGCCGGAATCACGGGGGTTCCGACTTCAACCCAGATTACCGCGACAGTGGGCGACGGTGCGACCAGCGGCAGTGTAAGTGTGACTACAGCCGGTGGCACCGCGACACTTGCCGGGTTTACTTATGCTGTGCCGGCGCCGACAATTACCTCCTTTACCCCGACTTCAGGCGCCGCGGGGACTTCTGTAACGATTACCGGGACGAATCTCTCTGGAGCTACCTTAGTAAATATCGGCGGGACTGCCGCTACGATCGGTTCTGACAGCGCCACGCAACTTTTTGTGACAGTTGGTGCCGGGGCGAACGGTAATATCAGCGTTACGACTCCAGGCGGCACTGCGACCAAGGATGGTTTTACATTTACAACAGCAACGTCGACGACTACCACAACTACCTCAGGCACTACCACTACTACGTCAACAACTACGACCTCAACCGGTACGACAACGTCAACCGCCACTACAACGCCTTCGACAACCGCCACGTCTTCTACCACCACGCTGTCTGCGACGACTACGCCGACAACGACAAAAACTCAACCCCCAGTTACAAGCAGAACGACTACAACGACGACACAGCCTCCGCAAAAAGATACCTTATACGGCACCGGGCCTGTGACTTCGCTTGACCTCTCAGATTCAATGGATTCCGGCGGAATGTTGCAAAGTGATTTTACCCAATGGAATATCCATTACGGCGGTAATAACCAGATTGTCAGTTTAAGCATTCCCGACGGAACACGGATAGTAGGCGTCGACGGCACTCCTGTGGATAATATTTCGATACAGGAGGGAGCCAACCTGCCTTCAGCGCCAACCGGAGGAAACATTGTCAGTGCCGTTGATTTAGGACCGAACGGAACAACGTTCAGTTCCCCGATTAAAATTGTTTTAGGGTATGATGCAGCTCAAGTCCCCCAAAACGTCAAAGCTAATAATTTAGCTTTAGAGTATTTTAATAAGCAAACAAATAAATGGACTCCTGCTGATTACACAGTCGACATTCAAAATCATCAAATTACGGCGAACATCAGTCATTTTAGCCTTTATGCCATCATGTTTACAAAAAACAGCAGTCTCTTCGGAATGGGATGGAGCTTTGCAACATTTCTTATCATTTTTGAGCTGCTGTTGGGAGGATTGGTCATATATTACTTCCTGCGGCGAAAACCGCAGCCGGCCCCGACCTCGGGGCAGATATCTCAACCGGCATTGGAAATTAATGCTCATAATTTGCCTGCCGGCGCTGAAGCAAGCAATGTTAAAGAGTCCACACCGATCAGTTGGGACGACATAATCCCGCGAACTGTGAAAAAAGGCGAACCTTTTAAAACTCATCTGGAAATCGTCGGAGGAAAAATTATCATTCCTAGCGGTGATTCTGTGGGTATTGAATTGGTTAATAATCCTGACTCACGTATTTTAGTGAGCTTAGAATATGATCCGGAACTATATCCCCGAGGCTTGGCTAAAATCATGGTCCTGGGTACAATCGGTTCAGAAGAATATGAAAAATCAAAAGGGGGCAAAAAGATTGAAAAAAATTAATTTGGGAAAAACTCTTCTACCGGTCGCAGCAGGTATATTGGTGTTTGGAACTATTAGCGCGTTATTAGCCGGGTGCGGCAGTTCTTCAGCGACAACCACACCGGATTTCAGTAATTTGCCAACCGGAACAACTACAAGCACCGTGGCAGTAGCCGCCAATGCCAGTGTAAGCGCTTTACCTTCGTTAACCACGGTCAGTCCCGGCAGTAGTTTTGATGTCACATTACAGGTACAAACGGCGATTCCTACCCGGGGGATGCAACTTGAATTAACATGGGACCCAAACAAAGTGTCGTGCAGCTCGGTTGACGAGGGTACTTTTTATTCGGGTTTTGCGAACCAAAATAATTTGATAGACGAGTTGATGCCCAGTTCCCTCTCTGCGGATAACGCTATTGGCAAATTCCCACCTGGGAACGATGTACAGGGAACGATTCAATATAATCAGGGTGTTTTTCTGGCTGGAGGGACAAAAGCGGCGGATAACACCTATCCAGGCCCCAGCGGTATGGGAGCGGTTTTTATTTTACATATGACTGTTCTTCCCAGCGCCAGCGGCAATTGCTTATTTACATTGAGCCATGTTCAACTCAGCGATAACAGTGCTAATGCAAATTCTTTAAACCCAACGATAAATAACGGGCAAGTAACGATTGCGGCAAATTAGCTTTTCGACTGCAAGGATAGCAGTTTTTTACCGGTGGAATGGAACCCTATAAAATGAGGGTTACTATTCCATCGGCTACCGGAAGGGGCAGTGTTTGAATGGCACTTAACTCGGGGAAAATGAGAGTAAAATTTAAATTAATTCTAATATTTTTAGCAGCGATAGATATTTTGTTATTCCTGAACGGTTGTTCTTCCGGATCTCAAGACCCTCCCATCAAGGTTGCAGTTCCGGGTGACCTATACTACCTCGGAGCAATGATAAATAATGCTTCGTTGACTGATGCCGAAGTTCCGTCTCTTCAGATTAATTTTTCGGAGAATGCTATTAATAAACTTAAAGATGCCAAGGTCGATGCTGTTTTGCTGGGCAGAGAACCGACAGCCGATGAGTTTAAGGGACTTAACGAATCCGAAATTGCGCTTGATGCAGTGTGTATTGTGATGGATGAAAATTCCTATAGTGGCGGACAATATAATGGGAACGGCCATCCGACTGTAAAAACCGATGGACTGAGAAATCTGACAGTACCCGAACTTACAGACCTATTTAGCACGCCAACCGGCACCGCTTGGGCTTGGAACGGCAATTACTACGTCCGGAACCCTTTGATGGATCCCAACAGCTGGCTTTATTCAAATCCTGATTTAGAATGGATACAGCAGCCGGCAAATGTATTACATCCGTTTAATTTTCCTGTCGGAGAATTTGATACACAATCGGTAATTTACCAGGATCTGGGTTTAAACGAAAAGGAAGAAGTAACGCACAATGGGTCTTACCTTGACCCGAAATTACATCTGGAACAAGAGGTAATTTCATTTCAATATGGTAATCAGAGTTATTATCCGAGCCGTAACGGCACGCAGGATTTTGAATTTGAGCTGGGTTTTGCTTCCCGGGCTGTGATGACAATTGCACCTTCGCATGTCCCTGTTAGCGTGTTGTCAATCAATGAGATTAATCCGATGACCGATACAAAATCAATTTATGACGGCACCTATAAATTTAGCAGGAAAATTTATTTATTAACGCGTCAAAACAGTACTAGTTCCGTGGTAAAATTGGCCGATTTTCTACAATCGCCTGCGGGACAGAAATTAGTTACGAATGCCGGTTACCTTCCGATTATACCGAGTAATTAGGTAAATAAGATGCAAAAAAACACAACAATAAATAGAAGAAACAGTAAACTTTCAGGAATAAAAATCATCACATTTGTGCTGGCATGTATTCCCATATTAGCCTTATTGGCGATAATAGTAAGTTTGGTGTTTAATAGCAGGCTTGCGATTCATACCGCCGGGTTGAGTCTGTTTTCGACGACATATAACCCTGGAATAGGAGGCTCATATGGGCTAATGCCGGCCGTTTGGGGAACAGTGCTGGTGGTGCTGGTAGCGATGATAATTGCAGCGCCGGTTTCGTTGTTTCTCGCGGTCCTGGCCAATGATTTTTCCTTTGGTTTTTTAGGTGCAATTATCAGATGGATGATAGGAATATTATCCGGAATCCCGCCAATAATATTCGCTGCTCTGACTCCGGTCTTTTTTAATTTCTTTATCTGGCCGAAATTTGCAGGGAAAGGACTTACCGAAACTATTCTTTTAAAAATGACTCAATACAGTAGCTTGCCGCTGAACGGGAGCACGCTTTTGGGCGGTATTTTACTTTCCTTGCTGATAATACCTTTCTTGACACCTTTATTAGACGACGCAATAAAAAATGTGCCTTACTCTCTTAAAGAGGCATCGTTTTCACTGGGGGCTGACCGTTGGCATACTTTAGTGAATGTTACATTGCCGTCTGCTGTTTCCGGGATAGGCAGCGCTCTGATGTTGGGTGTGTTGACGGCCATGGGCGAAGCGGTGATTGTAGCCTTCGCCATCGGTTTTGCAATTGGTAAAATGCCTCAACCGCTTTTTGATATTCTGAAAAGAACCGCTCCTTTGACAACGGTCATCGTCGGTTTCTCTGCCGGGGGATTTAGCCCTATTTCGAATGGCGCTTTATTGACTTCAATCGGTAATTTTGCCGGTCTGATGCTGCTGTTGGTGGCGTTTGTTATTCTTGGAGTATCAACGTATCTCCAAAGTCGGTTCAGGAAAAGGTTCCAATTATGAAAATAACGTCATCTTTCGCACTGTTAGTAAGTACCATAGTATTGGTTTTAGGTTCCCTTTCATTAGCTACAAATTCTCTTGAAGCTTATCCGGCACCGGCTTTCTATATACTATTTTTGGCATTGACCGGTCTTGCTGTTTCTAAACGGCTGTCCCGAAAAAGAATAAAACCATCAATAATTATTCTTGCCGGTTTAGCATTAATATCCGCGATCGTTCTTAAGTTATTGCCGGTATACATTCAGGGATTTAGTATTAACGGTCTTATTCACCGATCTATCATTTCTGCTTTACTTTTAATCGGTATTGGAGTTCCATCCGCTTGCTATGCTCTTTATTATTTTCTCGGGGCAACTCCGCGAGCAAGCGATATTTCCAGATACCCTTTGTTGGCATTTCCGGTAGTACTGATATTGGCAGCTTTTGCGATAATTGTTTTTAAGATTATCATTGCCGGAGCTCCCCAATTAAACTGGTCGCTGTTAATCACTGCTTATAAAAACCAGAGTTGGTATACCGAAGTCTGGCAAAACGGTTGGCCTGATTTTATATCTAAAACAACTCTGCAGATTGGACTACGCAATGCGGTACTGGGCACGTTCCTGCTGATGGGGTTAACTGCGATAATATCGTTACCGATAGGAATAGGGGTGGGTATATTTGTACACCAATATGCCGGACCGAAACTCGGGGTCGCAATTCGTTTTTCAACGACCGCCCTTCGCGCTATTTCAGGGATAATTCTGGCGATTACTGCGCTAAGCTTGATACATGTCGTCAATAATTCTTTTCATGGCACGTTGTTAAATTATCTGGTACAAGGTTTTGGTTATTATTCAAACGGCGCATTACTTACCGGCAGAAGTTCTTTCATTTTTGCTGCTCTTTTTATTTCTTTATTGGTAATTCCTATTATTGCCCGGGCAACTGAAGAAGGACTCAATTCATTACCTAAAGATATCAAAGAGGGTTCTCTTGCAGTCGGCGCCTCCCAAGAACATACACTGATTCACATTTTACTGCCGTGGTCATTTCCCAATATTATTACCGGGTTGGTGCTTGGTTGCGCGGAAGCTTCCGGGGCGCTGGCAATCATCTTCTTAATGGCGGGAACCGGTCAATTAGGGGTGACTCCATTGGCGGAAACAACCTCACTCGCTTATTTTATTTTTGATTGCAACTTTGGAACGCAAATGGGGGACTCCATACAAACATTTATGGGGTCCTACCAATATGCTGCAGCTTTTCTGTTATTGGTTATTACAGTGGGTTTAACAGTTTTAGCTCTAATATTAAAGAGTAAAATTACGCGGAGGTACAAAGGAGCATGATAAACACTGTAACGCGGGAAAATGAAAAAGCAGTTACTTCTTGTGTGAAGAAAATGCCCGGCGGCATAGAAATCAAACAACTTGAAGTTTATTACGGCCAAAATAAGATTTTAAAAGGAATCGACCTGATTTTCCCTCCCGGCAAAGTGACAGCGATAATCGGCCCTTCAGGGTGTGGGAAAACGACACTTTTACGCAGTTTAAACCGATTGAGTGAATTAAGTAATGGATGTAAGGTCAACGGGCAAATACTATTAGATGGTGAAAATATACTC
>Ga0182021_10010483_pt1 | contig 10987 bp, 22 predicted proteins | sample 612E3MmetaG_FD_120493 | JGI IMG/M metagenome (GOLD analysis project Ga0182021, IMG submission 120493) | Permafrost microbial communities from Stordalen Mire, Sweden - 612E3M metaG (Illumina Assembly) | ecosystem: Environmental > Terrestrial > Soil > Wetlands > Permafrost | place: Sweden...
CGCTCCAATTGGAAACGCGCATTGGTCACGCTGGCGGCCGGCCAGAAGATCGATTTCTTCGAGGGAGTCTAGTCCATGGGTCTTCGCACCATCAACCCGACAACGCCCGGTGTGCGCGGCAGGATCGCGCCCGATTTCTCCGATCTCACACAGGGCAATCAGCCGCTCAAGGCACTCACCGAGGCCAAGCCCTCGACGGGTGGTCGCAATCACTACGGTCGCGTGACCTCACGCTTTCGGGGCGGCGGCCACAAGCGTCGCTTCCGTGTCATTGATTTCCGGCGCGACAAGATTGGCGTGCCCGCCAAGGTGGCCAGCATCGAGTACGACCCCAACCGCAGCGCACGCATCGCGCTTCTGCACTACTCGGACGGCGAGAAGCGATACATCCTGTGGCCGGTCGGGCTCGCGGTGGGGGACACGGTGATTTCTTCGGCCGGCGCCGACATCAAACCCGGCAACGCCTTGCCCCTGCGCAATATCCCGCTCGGTACCACCATTCACAACGTGGAACTGAAGGTGGAGGGCCGCGCGCAGATGGTTCGCTCGGCCGGCAGTGGGGCGCAGCTCATGGCCAAGGAGGGCGAGTGGGGGCAGGTGCGCTTGCCCTCGGGCGAGGTCCGCCGGGTTCACCTGGAGTGCCGGGCCACGGTCGGGCAGTTGGGTAACGTCGAGCACAGCAGCGTGCACAACGGCAAGGCCGGTCGCACCCGCTGGCTGGGCCGGCGCCCCCACAATCGCGGCGTCACCATGAATCCCGTCGATCACCCAATGGGCGGTGGCGAAGGCCGTTCGTCCGGTGGACGCCATCCCTGTTCGCCCTGGGGCCAGCTCAGCAAGGGGCTCAAGACGCGGCAAAACAAGAGGACGGATCGCATGATCATCAAGCGCCGAGGAAAGAAGGCGTAGCCATGGCACGCTCAGTAAAGAAGGGCGCATTCGTGGATCGTCACCTGATGACCAAGGTGACCGATATGCAGCGGCAGAAGGCCAAGAAGGTCATCAAGACCTGGTCGCGTCGTTCCACCATAATTCCCGACATGGTCGGGCTGACCTTTGCCGTGCACAACGGGCGCAAGTTCCTGCCCGTATTCGTGACCGAGAACATGGTCGGGCACAAGCTGGGCGAATTCGCGCCGACGCGGATTTTCCAGACTCACTCCGGGGATCGCAAGGCGGCCGCGGGAGCGGCCACGCCGGGCGCGCCCGCGGCTCCGGGTGCGGCAGCCTTAGCTCCGGGTGCGGCGGCGCCTGCGGCGCCCGCGGCTGAAAAGAAGTAGGAAGAAAGACGACGAAAATGGCACACGCAGTGTTGAGACGGTTCCGGCAGTCGCCGCGCAAGGTGCGCATGGTGGCTGACATGATCCGCGGGCGACATGTGGCCGAGGCGCTGTCTATCCTCGATCTTCAGCCGCGCAAGGCCGCCCGGATGTTGTCAAAGGTCCTGAGCTCCGCGGTCGCCAACGCAACCACCAACGACAAGGCTGACGCCGACGCGCTGGTGGTGACCAAGGTGAACATCGACCCGGGGCCGACCGAAAAACGCTGGCTGGCGCGGTCCATGGGACGCGCCAATCGGATCAACCGCCGAACCTCCCACGTGACCGTGGTGGTCGACGTGGTGCAGGAGTAATCGCAATGGGTCAGAAGACACATCCAGTAGGGTTTCGTCTCGGGGTCGTCCGTGGCTGGAGCTCACAGTGGTATTCAGAGAAGGATTTCGCCAAGTGGCTGCATGAAGACATCCGCCTCAAGAAGTTCGTGAAGGAGAAACTGGGCCATGCCGGGGTGGCCTCGGTCGAGGTTGAGCGCGCCGCCAACAAGGTGAAGATCAACATCTATACCGCGCGGCCTGGCATCGTCATCGGCAAGCGCGGCGCTGGCGTCGAGACGCTGAAGAAGGAAGTCCAGGCGCTGACCTCCAACGAGGTGTTCCTCAACATCCAGGAGGTTCGCAAGGCCGAGACCAACGCGCAGCTGGTGGCGGAGAACGTGGCGACCCAGCTCGAACGTCGCGTGGCCTTCCGCCGCGCTATGAAGAAGGCGGTGCAGACCGCGATGAAGTTCGGCGCCAAGGGCATCCGCCTGGCTTGTTCGGGCCGTCTGGGCGGGGCCGAGATGGCGCGCTACGAGTGGTATCACGAAGGCCGCGTGCCCTTGCACACCCTGCGTGCGGACATCGAGTACGGCTTCACCGAGGCGCACACCACCTACGGCGCCATCGGAGTCAAGTGCTGGATCTTCAAGGGCGAGGTCCTGCCGCAACGGTCGGTTCGTCTGGCCTAGGCGCAACGAGAGGAAACCATGCTGGCACCTGATCGAGTTAAGTGGCGCAAGCAGCAGAAAGGCAAGATGCGCGGCGTCTCCAAAGGCGGCGCCTTCGTTTCTTTCGGCGAATATGGCCTGCAAGCCTTGACCTGCGGCTTCGTGAGCGCGCGCCAGATCGAAGCGGCCCGTACCGCGATCTCGCGCCACGTGAAGCGTGGTGGAAAGCTGTACGTGCGCATCTTCCCGGACAAACCCATTTCCAAGAAGCCGGCTGAAACCCGGATGGGCAAGGGCAAGGGCACCCCGGAGGAGTGGGTGGCTGTGATTCGGCCCGGCCGGGTGATGTACGAACTCGAGGGCGTCACCGAGGAACTGGCCAAAGAGGCTTTCCATCTGGCCGAGCACAAGCTGGCGGTGCGCACGCGGGTCATCGGACGGGAGCACAGCCTATGAAAGGCAAGATCCAGGCGAAGGACCTGCGCGGAAACGAGCCGGCTGAACTGGCCCGCACGCTCAGAAAATTGGAAGAGGATCTTCTCCAGTATCGGTTGAAGAAGAACACCAACCAGCTCGAGAACACGATGCTGGTGCGCCATACCCGGCGGGACATCGCGCGGGTGAACACAGTGCTGGCCGAGCGGCAACACAAGTCGGCTGTGCCGGCCAACCCCGCGAAGGAGAAGTAGGCCGTGGCCAACCAAGCATCCAGCCCTGCCAAGAGCGACCAAGTCGCCGCAAGTCCGCGTTCCAAGTCGCGGAAGCGAAAACTAGTCGGTGTCGTGACCAGCGACAAGATGAACAAGACGCGCGTGGTGACGGTCGAGCGCCGGCTGGCCCACGCCAAGTATGGCAAGTACATGACCAAGCGCGCGAAGTACAAGGCGCACGACGAAAAGAACGAATACCGATTGGGCGATCGCGTAGTAATCGTGGAGTCGCGTCCGCTCTCCAGCCAGAAGCGCTGGCGGGTGGAACGGCTTCTGGATCGACCCCAGGAAATCTAGCCGGCGCGCAGTCAAGAAACGGACGACAGGTTCAGATCATGGTCCAGACGACGACAACCCTCGATGTAGCCGACAACTCGGGCGCCAAGAAGATCATGTGCATCCGGGTGTTGGGTGGCACCAGACGCAAGTACGCTTCCCTGGGCGATGTGATCATCGTGGCAATCAAAGAAGCCATCCCCAACGCCAAGGTGAAGAAGGGCGAAATCGCCCGGGCGGTCATCGTGCGCACCAAGAAAGAAGTGTCGCGGCCGGATGGTTCTTACATTCGCTTCGACGCGAACTCGGCGGTTCTGGTCGACAAGGACAACGAGCCGGTGGGAACCCGCATCTTCGGGCCAGTGGCCCGTGAGCTGCGCGCGAAGCGATTCATGAAGATCATTTCTTTGGCGCCGGAGGTGCTGTGATGCACGTTCGCAAGGGCGACACCGTGGTCGTGATCGCCGGCAAGGAGAAGGGCAAGCGCGGTCGCGTGTTGCGCATCCTTTCCGCCAAGGGACGCGTGCTGGTCGAGCGGATCAACATGATCAAACGCCACACCAAGCCCACCCAGCGCAACCCGCGTGGCGGCATCATGGAAAAGGAAGGTTCACTGGAAGCCTCGAACCTGGCGCTGTGGTGCGGGAAGTGTGGCGCCGGCCGGCGGTCGCGGGCTGACGTCAAAGAGGGACAGAAGAAACGGCGCGTGTGTGCCAAGTGCGGGTCGGCGATTGAATCGGCGTAGGCACCAGAGGCAGAAGGAAACAACCGATGGCTGAGCAGAACGACAAACCCGAGAAAGCCGAAGCGGAGAAGCCCAAGGGCGGCAAGCCCGTGCTCACCCCCGAGCAGGAAGCGGAAGCTGCGGCCAAGAAGGCTGCGCGCGCGGCAGGCAAGGGGAAACCAGGCAAGGGCAAGGGCGGGCCCGGCGGAGCCGCCAAGGGTGAGCTTGCCGCCGTGCGCGTCAAGCGAAGTCAACCGTCACGCCTGCGCAAGCTCTTCGAGACCGAGCTGCGCACGCGCCTGATGACCGAGTTGGGCCTGGCCAACGTGATGCAGGCCCCTCGCATAATGAAGATCACGGTGAACATGGGCTTGGGCGAGGCTGTCGCCAACCCCAAGATACTGGACTCGGGCGTCGATGACCTGGCGCTCATCACCGGCCAGAAGCCGGTGGTCACCAAGTCCAAGAAAGCCATCGCGGCTTTCAAACTGAAAGCCAACCAGAAGATCGGCGCCATGGTGACCCTGCGGCGCGACAGCATGTACGAGTTTCTGGACCGCCTGGTCAGCTTCGCACTACCCCGCGTGCGCGACTTCAAGGGCGTTTCGCCCAAGGGGTTCGACGGCCGCGGCAACTACACACTCGGGATTCGCGAAGGGAACATCTTCCCCGAGGCGAGCTTCGAGCGCGTGGAGAAGTCCAAGGGTATGAATATCACGATCACCACCACCGCGCGTACCGACGAACAAGGCCGTGCGCTGCTGCGCCACCTCGGGATGCCGTTTAGGAGCTAGCGAAAAATGGCGAAGACCGTCGACATGTTCCCCAAGCCCCCCAAATATGCTGTCCGGCACCGGAATCGCTGCAAGCAGTGCGGCCGTTCACGCGCCTTCATTCGAAAATTCGAGATGTGTCGTATTTGTTTCCGGCTGCTCGCCCTGCGCGGCGATGTTCCCGGTGTTGTCAAGTCGAGCTGGTAGGTGCCCATGACCGATCCCATTGCTGATTTTCTTACCCGGATTCGCAACGCCATCATGGCGCGACAAGGTGACCTGGTGTCTCCCTCGTCGCGTTTCAAGGTGCGCTTGGCCGAACTGCTCAAGGCCGAGGGCTACATTGCCGGCTTTGACGTCCGCGACAACTTCGACGGGCACGCCGAAATCGTGGTTCGCCTGCGTTGGCCGCAACCAGGAACCAACGCCATCACTGGCCTGCGCCGGCGCTCGCGTCCTGGGCAGCGCGTGTACGTCGGAACCGATCGGATTCCCAAGATCCGGTCCGGGCTGGGCATCGCCATCCTGTCCACCTCCCACGGCCTCATGACCGATCGGGCGGCCCGCAAGGCCGGGGTCGGGGGCGAACTACTTTGTGAGGTCTGGTAGATGTCGCGCATCGGTCGCAAGGTGATTCCGGTTCCCAAGGGCGTCACGCTCAGCCAGAAGCCTGGCCAATTCTCGGTCAAGGGGCCGAAAGGTGAATTGGCCAAGAACCTCCCGACTGGCGTCAGCATCAAGCTGGAAGGCGACAAGATTGTCGTGTCCCGGGTGGATGACTCGCGCGAGCACCGGGCGCGCCACGGTCTGGTGCGGGCGCACCTCGCCAACATGGTGAAAGGCGTGACCGAGGGCTGGACGCGCGAGCTTGAGATCAACGGCGTCGGCTATCGCGCCGAGGTAGCAGGCGACACGGTGACGTTCGCGTTGGGCTACGCGCATCCGATCGTCTTCAAGCTGCCCAAGGTGGTCAGCGCCAAGGTGGAGAAGAACCGCCTCACCCTCAGCTCGGCCGACAAGGACGTCGTGGGCGAGATTGCCGCCAAGATGCGCCAGTTGCGGCCTCCCGAGCCGTACAAAGGCAAGGGCGTCAAGTACGTGGAAGAGGTCATCAAGCGCAAGGTTGGCAAGGCTGCCGCGACCGGCGCTGCAGCGGGTGGGGGCTAGCCGCGAGGACCCTGGTCAAGGGAAGAGCGAAGAAGAGGACACATGGCAAGTAAGAACAAGATCGAAAGTCGCACGCGCCGGCAGCGCTCGCTGCGCAAGCGGATTTCGGGAACGCCGGAACGGCCTCGGCTGGTGGTCTACCGCAGCGCCAAGCACATCTACGCCCAGGTGGTGGACGATCTGGCGGGCAAGACCCTGGTGGCGGCCTCCGACCTCGTGGCCAAGAAGAACCCGCCGGCCGAGTTGCCCAAGGGCAAGAAGAAGGATCGGGCCAAGCAGGTGGGGTCCTGGGTGGCAAAGAAATGCCTGGAGAAGGGCATCAAGCAGGTTGTCTTCGACCGTGCCGGCTATCGTTACCACGGTCGCGTCTCGTCGATCGCTTCCGGCGCACGCGAGGCGGGGTTGAAATTCTAGGGTCAGAGTGACTAGGAGCAAGAATGGCGATTAACTACGAAGAAGTTGGCGAGCTGGTCGACAGCGTCGTCTTCATCAACCGCGTCGCCAAGGTCGTCAAGGGCGGCCGGCGGTTCTCGTTCTCGGCGCTGGTGGTGGTCGGCGACCAGCGCGGGTACGTGGGCGCAGGGTTGGGAAAGGCCAACGAGGTTCCCGAAGCGATCCGCAAGGGCACAGAGCAGGCGAAGAAGAACCTATTCAAGATTCCATTGGCAGGCACCACCATCCCCCACGAGGTCAAAGGGACGTTCGGCGCAGGCACAGTTCTTCTGCGGCCCGCCAGCCCCGGTACCGGAGTGATCGCGGGTGGTGCGGTTCGGCCGGTGCTCGAGGTGGCGGGGGTGCAGGACATACTCACCAAGTGCATCGGAACCTCGAACCCCCACAACGTCATTCACGCCACCATCGATGCGCTCAAGAAGCTGAGCAGCGGTGCCACCATTGCCGCCCTGCGGGGCATGCGTTTGGAAGATATTACGTCAGCGGGTTAGACCATGGCCAAGAAGCTGAAAGTCACTTTGATCCGGAGCGGCATCAACCGCCCCGAGCCACAGAAACTGACCATCTGGCAGTTGGGCCTGCGCAAGATGGGGCGCAGCGCAGTTTTGCCGGACAATCCCGCCGTGCGCGGGATGATCCGTTCCGTCGCCCACCTGGTGAAGGTGGAGGTTGCGGAGTAGATCGCGAGCGAGAGCCGAAAGGAACCTGGAGCATGGGTACCACGTTACACAACTTGAAGGGACCGCGCGGCGCGAGCCGGAATCGCAAGCGCATCGGTCGCGGTCCAGGCTCGGGGACGGGCGAACAGTCAGGCAAGGGGGTCAAGGGTCAGAAGGCCCGCACCGGTCATCACGGCGCGCGACTCGGTTTCGAGGGCGGTCAGATGCCCATGCAGCGCCGGCTGCCCAAGAAGGGCTTCAAGAACATCTTCCGAGCCGAGACGTTCGCGGTCAATCTCCACGACATCGAGGAACGATTCGAGGCGGGGACGGTCACTCTCAAAGAGCTGCACGGGGTGGGTCTGGTCCCGCGGCGCTGTGGCTGGGTCAAGGTGTTGGGCTCGGGAGAGCTGAGCAAGAAGTTCGTGGTGAAGGCCAACGCATTCTCGGCCAGCGCCAAGGACAAGATTGAGAAGAAAGGCGGACGCGCCGAAGTCGTCCAGGGCTGAGAGCGTCGATCAGAAACGGATGAACGTCGATTTCTAGGGGGGACTAAATGGCCTCTGGCTTCCAAAATATGGGGAAGATCCCCGAGCTGCGGAGGCGCATCCTCTACACGATCGCGCTGCTCGCAATTCATCGCATCGGTGTGGTGGTGACCACCCCGGGGGTGAACGCGAGCGTGATGGCGAAGATCGTCAACCAGGCCTCGGGCAGCTTCCTGGGCTTGTTCAACATGTTCTCGGGCGGTGCCTTGGAGAAGATGTCGATCTTCGCCTTGGGCATCATGCCCTACGTCAGCTCGTCCATCATTCTGCAGCTTCTGACCGTGGTCATTCCCAAGCTTGAGCAGATCCAGAAGGAAGGCGAGATGGGGCGGCGGAAAATCAACCAGTACACACGCTACGGTTGCATCATTTTGTCGTTCATCCAGTCTTTCTTCATCGCGCGCTGGCTTGTGTCGAACAACTCCGCTTACGGTCATCTGGGCGAGGTGGTGCCCGACCCCAACTGGCATTTCTACCTCCTCACCATGTTGTCGCTCACCACCGGTACGGCCTTCATCATGTGGCTGGGCGAACAGATCACCGAGCGCGGCATAGGCAACGGCATCTCGCTCATCATCTTCGCCGGCATCGTGACCGATATCCCTGACGCCCTGGCTCGCCTCTACTTGCGCGCCAAGGACGGCAACGTCACGGCGTTCTCTCTGGCCCTGATGGGGCTCATCGTGGTGGTGGTGGTGGCGGTCATCATCTTTTTCGAGCGCGGCCAACGCCGCATTCCGGTCCAGTACGCCAAGCGGGTGGTCGGGCGGAAGATGTTTGGCGGCCAGTCAACCCACCTTCCGCTCAAGGTCAACACCTCGGGCGTCATACCTCCCATCTTCGCGTCGTCGATCCTGATGTTCCCCCAGCAGGTCGCTTCGTTCTGGGACAATCCCATCGCCAAGGCCTTCTCGGATGCGTTGCATCCGGGGGACTGGCGCTATGGCGTCCTCTACGTCGGCCTGATTGTCTTCTTCTGCTACTTCTACACGGCAGTGACCTTCAATCCGGTGGACGTGGCGGACAACATGCGCAAGTACGGAGGGTTCGTTCCGGGCATCCGCCCAGGCAAGGCCACGGCCCAGTACATCGACAAGGTCTTGACCCGCATCACGGCGGGAGGCGCTGTGTACGTGTCTGCCATCTGCGTGCTGCCCACGCTGCTGACCACCCACATGGGCGTTCCCTTCTACTTCGGCGGCACCGGCCTCATGATCGTGGTCGGCGTCGCGCTGGACACCGTACAGCAGATCGAGTCCCATCTAATCACGCGCAACTACGAGGGCTTCACCGGACCCAAAGGACCGCGCATCCGCGGACGGGGCGGACGCGTGACCGCTCCGGTAGGCGGCTGAGCTTGCGGCTTGTCAGGTCTCACTCTCATGACCACGGTTTGCGCACCCAGCGCTCGCTGGGCCGGCGGGATGTCCAGAAATCGCGTGGGGAGCCCGCCGGCTTTGCTGGCGGCGCACCGTCGCGGGAGGGTATGGGAACCCTCCCAGGGTTCCCAGGTGAATTGGGCGAGGCGGACGTGAAGGGGATTCAGCTTAAGTCAGCGGCACAGATCGCCAAGTTGCGCGAGGCAAACCTCGTGGTCGCCGAAGTGCTGGACGTTGTGGCTGCGGCAGTCGCACCGGGCGTGAACACATGGGAACTCGACCAGCTTGCCGCCAGACACCTCAAGCATCTGAGAGCCGAGCCGGCATTTCTCGGCTACCGGGGCTATCCCGCCGTGCTTTGTGCTTCCCTGAACAACGCCATCGTACACGGCATCCCACGCAAGGACCTGGTGCTCAAACAGGGCGACATCCTTTCCTTGGACTTCGGTGCCTTCAAGGACGGTTGGTGCGGTGACTCAGCACGCACGCTCGAGATAGGGCCGGTCTCAGCGCAAGCACACGCCCTGGTCGAGGCGACACGGGCGTCTCTGGACAAGGCGATAGCACAGTGCGTGGTCGGGCGCCGGCTGGGGGACGTGAGTTGGGCGGTCCAGAGCCACGTCGAGGCACGTGGATTTTCCGTCGTACGGCAGTTCGCCGGACATGGTATAGGGCGGCACATGCATGAGCCGCCCCAGGTACCCAACTACGGCGAAGCCGGCAAGGGACCCCGCCTGGCGCCAGGGATGGTTCTTGCGGTCGAGCCCATGGTGAATCAGGGCGGCGCCGATGTGGTGATCGAGGAGGATGGGTGGACTGCGGTTACCAAAGATGGTAGCCTCTCGGCCCATTTTGAGCACTCGGTGGCAATCACCGAGAACGGCCCGATGGTTCTCTCACGGGCGTGAAACGGGGCAAGGGTTCCATGAAGGTCAGAGCATCAGTCAAGAAGATCTGCGACAAGTGCAAGATTATCCGCCGCCGCGGGGTGGTGCGCGTCATCTGTGAGAATGCGCGCCACAAGCAGCGGCAGGGCTAACCAGGATGAGAGTAGGAAAGGAAACCGCATGGCCCGTGTAGCAGGCGTCGATCTTCCCCGGAACAAGCGCATGGAGTATGCGCTGACGTACATCAACGGGATCGGGAGGACCAAGGCGCGCGAGATCCTGAAGGCCTGCAATGTATCGCTGGACAAGCGCAGCGATGCGCTGGATGACAACGAGAGCCGCCGCATCCGTGAGGTGATCGAGCAGATGGGGCTGAAGATCGAAGGCGACCTGCAGCGTGAGATCTCGATGAACATCAAGCGCTTGATGGATCTGGGCTGCTACCGGGGGCTGCGCCACCGGCGCAGTCTGCCGGTTCACGGCCAGCGGACCAAAACCAACGCTCGCACGCGCAAGGGACCCCGCAAGGGACAGATGATCAAACGCAAGACAGAGGGCACGGGAGCCTAGAAGCGAACCGGTCAGTCGTCTTCGCACCGAGGACTTCGGCCGCAACCTGAAAAGAGAGACCGACCGAACATGTCGACTGAGCAACCAGTAGCCAAACCAAAGCCCAAGGCCAAGAAGGCCAAGAAGAGCATCCAGAGCGGCATCGCGCACATCACGGCGTCGTTCAACAACACCATCGTCACCATCACCGATGTGTCCGGGAACGTGGTGTCGTGGTCGTCGTCGGGTGTGAAAGGGTTCAAGGGCTCGCGCAAGTCAACCCCCTTTGCCGCCCAGCTTGCCGCCGAGGATGCGGCTCACAAGGCCATGGAGCACGGGATGAAGTCCATCAACGTGTTCATCAAGGGCCCGGGTTCGGGGCGTGAGTCAGCCCTGCGTGCACTGGCCGCCACCGGCTTCAAGATCAATCTTATCCGCGACCTCACCCCAGTTCCCCACAACGGTTGCCGGCCGCCCAAGCGGCGCCGGGTTTGATGCGTTGGTATTCGATGTTCCAGAGTCAAGTGAAAGCATGAGGAAGGTAACCTAGCGATGGCGAAGTATTCCGGTCCGGTTTGTCGCCTCTGTCGCCGCGAG
>Ga0182021_10010485_pt1 | contig 10986 bp, 11 predicted proteins | sample 612E3MmetaG_FD_120493 | JGI IMG/M metagenome (GOLD analysis project Ga0182021, IMG submission 120493) | Permafrost microbial communities from Stordalen Mire, Sweden - 612E3M metaG (Illumina Assembly) | ecosystem: Environmental > Terrestrial > Soil > Wetlands > Permafrost | place: Sweden...
ATAACTTTTTTATTTCCGACCATCACTTTGATTTTTTCAATGGTCGAGTTTATAAAATTCGCGGCGGTCCAGTCAGCGGAACAGCCGCATATATCAAAGAGGAAGTTGCGCAGAATTGTATTACCGTATTCGGTGTGGGCCACTTCGGGATGAAACTGAACACCGTAAATCTTCCTGGCCGGATTCGCGATAGCACAGAGAGGCGAATTATCGGATCCCGCGGTAATATGGAATCCCTCCGGCATCGCGGTAAGCAAATCTCCGTGACTCATCCAGATGATTGATCCGTTAGCGACATTTTTAAAAATGAGATCGTCGTTTAAGATTTCGAGATGGGCCTTTCCGTATTCCCTTTTCTCGGCATGCTCAACTTTTCCCCCGAGATTCGTAGCGATCAACTGCAACCCGTAACAGATTCCGAGGATTGGAATTCCCAGCTTAAAGATTCCTTCCGGAATTTTAGGAGAATCCTCCTCATAGACGCTCATAGGTCCGCCGGAAAGAATTATTCCAGCCGGCATCATCTCAGTAATTTTCGCGGCTGATATTGTATGGGGAAAAATTTCGGAGTAGATATGGTTTTCGCGCACCCTGCGAGCTATGAGTTGAGTGTACTGTGAACCGAAATCGATGATTAATATTTTCTGAAAGTTTGTCATGTAAACGGGGATTAATTTAAACAAAAGGCGGAACCCGGATTGAATTCCGCCTCAAATAAAGATGTTTTAAAAACTATTGACCAAGCTGATCCTGATAGGCCCCGGGATCGAGAAGACTTTCAAGTTGAGAAGGATCGGAGAGCTCTATTTTGATTATCCATCCCTCGCCGTAAGGGTCGGTATTAACGAGCTGCGGTTCAGGGTTCAGTTTCTTGTTTAGTTCCAGAACTTTTCCGCTTACCGGGGCATACAGATCGCTCACGGTTTTAACCGCTTCTATTGTACCGAAGGATTCTCCGGCAATTAATTCCGCGAGCGACGGATTAATATCGATAAAAACGATGTCGCCTAACTCTCCCTGGGCATAATCAGTAATGCCTATAGTACCCGTGCCACCCTCAACCTTAATCCATTCATGGTCTTTAGTATACTTCAAATTACCGGGAATATTCATTTTATCCTCATCAATTTATTTATAATGTTGGTCAATAAACGAAGTATCGAAATTGCCCGCGATAAAATTTTCATTTTCCAAAACTTTCTGATGGAAAGGAATGGTTGTTTTTACTCCTTCCAACCTGAATTCTTCAAGCGCCCTTCTCGCTCTTCTGATTGCATGAGGACGGTCGGTTCCCCAAACAATCATTTTAGCAATCAAAGAATCATAATACGGGGGAATAAAATATTCGTTATAGATGTGAGAATCAATGCGGATGCCGAAACCGCCGGGAAAGTGGAGATATTCAATTTTACCGGGAGACGGCCGGAAATTATTATCCGGGTCTTCAGCGTTAATTCTAAATTCAATCGCATGGCCGCGCGGTTCTTGCGGATAATCCTCAATCGGCCGGCCGGCTGCGACAAGAATCTGATTCTTAACTAAATCAATGTTCCTGACCATTTCTGTAACAGGATGTTCGACCTGGATTCTCGTATTCATCTCGATGAAGAAGAAATTGTGGTCCTTATCAACGAGAAACTCGACGGTTCCCACACCCTCATAATTTACGGATTTAACGCCGAGGAGGGCGGCATTTCCCATTTTCTCGCGAATTTCGGATGTTAGAAAAGGAGATGGTGATTCCTCAATAAGTTTCTGATGCCGGCGTTGAATCGAGCAATCGCGCTCGCCGTACTGATAATAATTTCCGAATTGATCGCCTATCACCTGAATTTCAACGTGGCGCGGATTCTGAATATATTTTTCCAGATAAATATCAGCATTACCGAACGCGGCGTTCGATTCATTACCGGCGCTTTGAAATGCCTTTTCAATTTCGCATTCTTCGAAGACTATTCGCATCCCTTTGCCCCCGCCCCCGGCCGTGGCTTTGAGCATAACCGGGTAACCTATATCGGCTGCAATTTTTTTTGCTTCTTCTACATCCCTGACTACACCTTCGCTGCCGGGAACAACGGGGACTCCGACTTTCTTCATAGTCTCTTTGGCGAAGGCCTTGTCGCCCATCCTGCGTATAGAATCACCCGAAGGTCCTATAAATTTTATATTCGACTCCGCGCAGATATCGCTGAATTCCGCATTCTCGGCAAGGAATCCATAGCCCGGATGGATGGCATCGGCGCCCGTAATTTGAGCCGCCGATAATATGGATGGAATTTTCAGATAACTCTGATTGCTCGGAGGGGGCCCGATGCAAACCGCCTCGTCGGCAAAAACAACATGGAGGGAATCGCGGTCGGCCTCGGAATACACGGCAACGGTAGGAATACCGAGTTCTTTACATGTTCTGATTACTCTTAGTGCTATTTCGCCCCGGTTAGCGATTAAAATTTTCTTGAACAAAATTACCTCTCAAAAGTTGGATAACTCTAAACCGTTTCAATCAGAAATAAGGGCTGGTTGTACTCGACTGGAGTGGCATTTTCGACAAGTATCTTAACAACTTTTCCGGTCGCATCGCATTCAATCTCATTCATAAGTTTCATGGCTTCGACAATGCAAAGAACCGATCCGGGCGAAACGCTGTCGCCGATCTGAATATAAGGATCGGCATCGGGTGAAGGTGCGCGATAAAATGTTCCCACTATCGGAGATTTCACTTCATAAAATTTCAATTGATCCTGAATAGCGGGTGCCTCCGCCGGAGTCATGGATTGCCCGGGATCAGCCAATTGTGTTGCCGGCGGAGTCTGATAGATCCCGTAATTCGGCGAGGGTTGCATGTATATGTGAGAAGACTTATCGGGATTTTTGGAAATACGAACCTTCAGGTCGCCTTCCTGAACAGAGAAATCGGTGATTCCGCTCCCCTCAACTAATTTGATTAGTTTCTTAAGTAGATTTATATCCATTTTCTTCTGCCGTTAGTTTTTAACCCGTTCTACGTAACCCCCCGTTCTTGTATCGATTTTCAAAACATCCCCTTCATTAATAAAAAGAGGAACATTAACTTTGGCGCCTGTCTCGACCTTTGCCGGTTTTAGGGCATTGTTGGCTGTATCGCCCTTAAAGCCGGGCTCGGTTTCAACAACTTTAAGAATAACAAAGATCGGTACCTCAACAGAAATAATCTGATCGGCATCGTCAAGCAGCAGCTCAACTTCCACTCCTTCTTTCAGATAATCGGCTCCGTCTCCGAAAAGACTCAAGGCTACAGTCAACTGTTCGTAAGTCTGATTATCCATCAAAACAAGTCCCGCCGTTTCACGGTAGAGGTATTGATATTTTCTTCTTTCGACCCGGACAACATCGACTCCTTCGCCGGAGCGGAAAGTGTTATCGAGCACCCGGCCTGTTTTAAGGTTTTTCAATGTGGTTCTTACAAAGGCTCCGCCTTTGCCCGGTTTAACGTGCTGGAATTCAACAATTACATAAGGATCATTTTTATATTTTATTATTAAACCGTTTCTGAAATCGGATGTATCTGCCATAAAAATTTTAGTCCTTCCAAAGTGATGAGAATATAGCCCGTTGCTGTCAGATTATTTGTATTAAATATCTTTCAAGTTCGGTAGCAGCCGAACTCTCTTTATAATCACTCTTAATCGTGTCGAATACGCTCTTCGCTTCTTCCTTTTTCCCGAGTTTAATCAAATCGATACCTGCACGAAGAAGATAATCGCTGTTGGACGGGTTGTCCTTAGTCACCTTAGCGGCGTCGCGGTATAGTACCGCTGCTTTTTCGTAATCTTTTTTGGATTCCAGGCATCCGGCTTTACCGGCGAGAGAGCTTGCCTTGAAAATAGGATTGGAACCGGAATAATCGTCATACATTTTGAGCGCGGTTTCGTTATCTCCGGTTACGGCATAAGCATTAGCTAAAAATATTTTCGCGCTTTCACCCTGTTCACAACTCCCGTATTTGTCTACGATAGCCTTAAATCCCATCGTATTCGAAGGTTTGATGCCTTCAATAGCTTCCTTGAATGAACCGGCATCGTAGGCGGGCATTATTTTCGCTATGAGTGCCGAGGCAATCTGATTATCGTTGGCTTTTTTATTCGAGATAAGAATAATCGCTACAACAACAAGGGCAACGGCGCCTATACCGATAAAAATCTTAGCCTGGTATTTCTGATAGAACTCGATTGCCTTATAATATGTAGTTACTAACCGATCTTCTTTGATCTGTTTTCTGGAAATTTTTTTCCTTCGTTCGAGCACTGTAAACCTCTATTAGTTAAAAATCATAAAAATTCGGCGGGAAATCTAAGAAAAATTATAGACCTATTCTAATATGATTTGAAAAAATCCAGGCATTTTTATTCCTGTAAACTTCGATCCGGTATGCGCCTTTTTCTTTAACCCGATGTTCAAAATACGGCATTTTCGATGATTCAAGCATCATTCCGTTGCAAATAAGCCTTATTTCGACTTCTTCCGCGGGAACTTCGGTTTTCAGAATAACCCCTTCCACCGAATCGATCGACGATCCCATCAAAATGGAAGTTCCATCCTGCAGCTGCGCGAAAAAGCGGAAATCCCCGGCGTCACCGTGGTAAAAATTAGAAACGAAACATCTTCCGTCAGCAAGGGCGGCGTAAATCATTTTTTTGGATCGATCGATATTCTCGCGTTCATTCGAAATGAGCAGTTTTTCATCGAGAAGTATATGAGTCCGTATTGATTTGAACAAAACCTTATATGGGAACACCTCCAGTTCGACCAGTCCCAGCAAATTAATCTTATGCGCATGAGCGTCAACCCCGCCGATGCCGACTACATTGCGGCGCATGCTGATTTTATCCCATATCTCGAGGGTCTCCTTGGGCGGAGAATAAATTGATTTGAGAGGATGGATGAAGTAATTATATTTGTTTTGATCTGTTAATCCTTCCATCCATTCCGACATATGATTCCAGATTTCGATTCCGGTAAAATCGTCAATATCCCATTCGGTCCAGGGATATGGAGGATGTTTTTTCATCAGGTTTCTTTTTTCATTCGGATGGGCAAGAAAACCGATTCCGCCGGCTTCTTTTACTTTCGCGACATACTCCTTTGCGGGAAGGCGGGTTGAGAAAGTTTCATTTATGCCAAGGGCGAGATAATGATTTTTATTCTGCTTATCGTTGATTTCGCAGCCGACCAGGAGAAATGTTTCATTATGCCAGCCTTCAAATCCTTCATGAAGGGCGCGGAGGGTATTATGGTCGGTAAGAATTATAAAATCGAGTCCGCATTCATTTGCATAACCGGCAATCTCATCAATGCTACCAGTCCCATCTGAAAAAACGGAATGTATATGTATTGCGCCGGTGTATTCAACCATTTATAGTCCCGGACAAACTGCCGGGAACAGATTCAATTATTAAAATAATAAATTACGAATTATTTACTTCAAACAAAGTTGAATATTGCGTGCTTTGTTCTTTGATCATATCGGAGAGTTTAGTCATTAAAATATCAACACGTTCGTCCGTGTTTTCCTCAAAACTTTCGTACGATTCTTTATTTTTGAAAATATAAATTTCTTCAAAGGAATTCAGTTTATTTTTTTGTTCGAAAACGGAATAGCTTTCCAATCCTTCGGCTTTAACGATATTCTTCAGCTCACGAACTACATCCAGGTATTCGGTTCTTCTTTCCGGAAAAATATTATAACGAATTGAAAAGATTACTTTACTCATTTATTTCCTCATTTAGATTGATAATTCTCCGCTAAAAATAACTTCAGCCGGTCCGGTTAAAGATACCTCCTCAAAGTTCCCGCCGCCCCTTTTAAAATGGACTAGCAGTTCCGAGCCGCCTTTGGTAGACAATCGAACCGGCGATTCCAATCCGAAAGCCGAATTAGACAGAAGCGCCGCAGCTACCGAACCGCTGCCGCATGCAAGGGTTTCGTTTTCAACGCCGCGTTCATAAGTCCTGATGTAAACTACATCATTACGGATCTCAATGATATTGACGTTTGTTCCTCCGGGCGCGAATTCAGGAGAGTACCGGATTTCCCTGCCTATTTCAAAGAGAGGGAAATCATCAATACTTCTGAAAGCCGGTTTCGAATTATTGTCAAGAACATCATTTATATTTATCACAACGTGCGGCGAGCCGGTATCGATAAACGATGAATTCAGCTTAAAATTCCGGGTATTGAGCTTAATATTGTATTTCAAACTCCCCGGGGGATTTAAGTTGAACCGAACGAGTCGATCTTCAAGAACAGAGCCCGAATATCCTGTTCCGTTTAACGTGAAGTTGACAAGTTCGTTTCCGAACCTTCCGCTGATTTTACAGTAATAAATTGCGCACCTGGCTCCGTTGCCGCATAAACTTCCGCCGGATCCGTCCGCGTTATAATATTGAACGTCGAAAGCAACACCGGGATTATCCGAAATCAAGAGAATTCCGTCACCGCCGACTCCATACTTTCGATCGCAAATCTTGCGAATTTTGAGCGGATTTAGCTTTAATCCAGAATTTATACGAGAATCAAATAATACAAAATCGTTCCCCGCGCCGCTCAATTTTGTAAATAAATATTTCTCCATATGGTTTTCAAATTTAAGTCATTAATTGACCTAAAGCAATAAAATTAGGCTTATTGCGCTATTTTTAACTTTCACTGAAATAAGAAATGATCTGAAAAGGATTAGTATTAATGACTTGATAATTAAGTTTTCAATCATCATATTACATTAAATTTATTAAAATTAATCTATAAATTATTTTATTATTAATAATAAGCCTTGTTTTAAGGCAACAAGAGAGGAGGTTATGAATGTTAATAAATTGACGGTAGCACTATTCTTTTTTTGCCACTCTCTTCTTGTTTCACAATCTAAAGTGGGATGCATTTGGACAAATCTGAATTGCCCTGTAGAGCCCTACAGCGGATTTTACGATGACGCGAAAGATGAGCTCTACTTCGCGGGCTTAGTAGCCGTATACAAACTTAATAAATCAGATAACAGTTGGATCAAGCTGGGATCTGTAGCCGATTCAAGCATTTGGGCGAATGCGGCTATAGTAACAATATATAAGGATAATAAAAACGTCTTTTACGCAGGCTGCAAGGAATCGACTCATTCCTGGATATCAACGCCGGGAGGAAGAAGCTGGAAAAGAATTACGGATCCCTTATTCATGAGCAGCGACAGTTTGACGCACCTGAGAGTAACCGCGATTTACCAAACCGCCAACGGATCTGTTTATTTCGGGACAAATAGCGGATTATATGTAACGACCGATAATAACATCTCCTATAAGAAAGTAACTACTCCTTTTACGTATGTAACTTACCTTACCGGAGATAAAAGCGGGAATCTGTTCGTGGGAACTGCCGGCGGTTTATATTTAACAAAGGACAACTGCAAATCATGGGTACGGATGCAGACCAAATGGCCGGGCGATAATGTTAATTCGATTGCGTTCGACCCCAAAGGGATCATTTACATCACATCGAGCAACGATCTGGCAAGATCGACCGACGGCGGTGATACCTGGGTCTCTTTGAAGTCTCAAATTACAACTGATGTCCAGTTTATGCCGAAATATATTGCGGTTGACAATCGCGGAGATATTATATTTGAATGGAATGGGTTAAATTATTCGACCGATAGCGGAGATACATGGAAGATACTTAATTTCGTTTCTTCGGAACTATATCCTGATGGTAAAACCTATAAAAATATCGAACCGACGGTAATATTTTTTGACCTGAAAAATGATCTCTACGTTATCAACGGATACGGCTACTATGATCCGAGCGCTGTATTTAAAGGCGTAGTTGCGCTGACGGATATCAAGGGGAGCGACAATACTTCGTTACCGGAGAAATTATTACTGAAGCAGAACTTTCCGAATCCGTTCAATCCCTCCACAACAATACAATATTCAATCCCCGCTCGTGAAACGACGCGGTCCGGCGGCTGCCGGATTGTCTCCGACGAGCGTAGCGAAGGCGGGATCTCTACGTTGAAGGTTTACGACATTCTAGGTCGCGAGGTAAAGACACTTGTCAATGAAGAAAAAACCCCGGGCAACTATGAAGTAAAATTCTATGGTACCGGTTTTTCCAGCGGTGTCTATTTTTACACATTGCGGACGGGCGACTTTGTTCAAACCAAAAAAATGATAATTATGAAATAAGGACATTTGATGAAATTCCCCGCCGCAGAGTGGCATAGCCACGCAGCAGCGGGGTATCAAATTTGGTACTTTATTATTACACACCGCAAGCCTGCCTGCGGTAGGCAGGCGGTGGGGAATTAACCCCGTTTCCTCTTGTCCCGCCCGTCTGCGCCGGGCAGGCCGAAGCGCTTACCCTGAGCCTGCCGAAGGGGTACGCAAGGCGGTATTAAAAATTCCCGCAGAGATCCCGGCAAGCGCAGCGAAGTTGAGTTGATGCAGTCTGCGAAATCCAGGGAATAGCTTGCTATTTTCGGGATCGGGATCTCCCACCAGTGAGAGACGATCCGTCAGTTATTGGATGAACTGTGAGAAATGCCCGAGCAATGCCCGACTAAGTTGTCTGCTCGGGCACTCCTCGGGCACTGCTCTCGCTTCACCTTCAGTATGACTCCGGGAAAAACAATCCGGACTACAAATCCTATGAGCTCCAATGTCTGAGTATAATATGTATCGTGAAGATGTAATTCGACATGTCATCTATATCGTTTTGGAATAGATTTGTTTCGTACAGATATAGGAATTGGGAGGACAAATGCGTTTTTTCGCGGGATACTTAATTTATTTGTGGAGGTGCCGGCAACATTGATATCGCGCTTTCCGGAAGCGTCAATCATTCAAACAATTCCGAATGAGAACCAGTCCTCACCAGGATTAATTTTTCACCTTCAAGTTTATAAATCAACAACAAATCAGGCGTGATATGACATTCTCTATGATGCAAATATATAGCGAAGGAGTAATGAACGTATAGAATCATTTCTCTAAGTCCGCGAACATTTCGTCAATATCCGTATAAGCTTTACTATAAATTCCTTTGTCAACTTCCTCCATCGCTTTACGAGTTTCGGCGTTCGGAATCTTCAACTCATACGGTAAACCGTTGTGCAAGACCAAAGATTTAAGAAGTAATCTGACTCCTTCGGATTCACTTAGTCCAAGTTTATTTAATATTTTGTTTGCTTCGCGCTTTAATTTGGGTTCCACACGCGTTCTAACCACAGCCGTTTTAATTGCCATTTATATTTCCTTTTAGTTTCCTTTTTGTGCTACAAAATAAACAACCGGAAATAAAAAAGCCGCTGATATTAAATTCAATGGCTTTATGTTAAATCTGACCAACCAATAAAATTATATTAGCGAAAAATTATCGCACTCCATTCCTTAATGTATTATAATAAAAGATATATTGTGGAGGTGCCGGGAGTCCCCTCTTTATGTCTAACTATTTATATTATAATAAGTTATAAAACACGAGGGATATTTCACACACTATTCACGCAAAATCCTTCTATTTTAGTACTATTTTTATGACTTTGTATTTCATTTTATGACCCCCTTTCCTTAGTATTACAACTATGATGAGAAGTGCAAATATTACAGGGGCAATTTTTTTTAGCAAAATGTCTTACGCCAACAACTGCTCCGTCTTTTCTATCTGCTCTTTTGAAAATATGATTAAATATTCTATCTTCGTTGTTTTCAAGATATCTTCTGATCCCATAAACGCAAACGTCAACTATTTGTATCATGCTTGTCAATTCAGAATTTACAAATAAAGGTGTTTCGATTATATTCACAATCGATGTCCAAAATGTTCCGCTTTTATGATAAGTTTTCATCAATTCGGTATGTCTTTTTGCTACGGTTTCATTGTTGTCGTGAATGAGTATCCCATAATTATTAGTTTGTTCTGATTGCGTGGTCTTGCTTAAAAACTGTTCAAATCTTGATACGACTTGCTCAAATGCCTGTTCATCAATATTTTGATTTCTTTTGCTTTTTGAAGGATCAAAATAAAGTTTATCAATACATTCGGCGAAAAGTCGAGCATATTTCCAACCGCCAATTGTAATGGCAATTTCATCAACTATCGTTATTCTTTCCTCAAGAGTTAAATGAATATAAGAGTCTGTATGTCGATAGTTCTTCTTAGTTTGTCGGTATGTTTTAGGATTGCTTTTTTGAAGCCGAAGGAGTTCAGCGTTTCTTAATTTTACTACTTCCGCCCTTCTTCTTTGATAAGATAATTTATCAAAATTAGGGATTTTATTTTGTTCAATATATTTTCTTAAAAGCCATGCTGTATGAATTTCGGAGTCTTTTAGGTTGTATTTCGTTTTAATAGAGACGATGTCCGTTTCACACTCCTTCCAACGCTCAATTGGGATAGCCATGCCGGCAAGAACATAATGAGAAGAGTTTCCCGGCAACTCAGGAGTTCCAGATTCGTCAATATAACATAAATACATAGACTTTTTCCCCCAAAAAAAAAGCGACTGGGGAAAGGGACATTGTCCCTTCTTTGAGGCGCTTAGCGACTCTTTCCAGACGCAATACAAATTTATGGAAACATTTAAGTCTTTGTCAAGAACAATCGGAGCTTTAAACCGAGACTCATCACATTAGACACTTCTATTTTCGGACCGGAGAAAAGCAAAAAATATGGGATCTTCATACGGATATCAGAGAATAAGTAAACCGGCTGTCGATCGAGATATCGAATTAATGCATGAGATAAATAACTTGAAATACTATATAATTCGTGACAGCATTATAAACCGTACCAGGGATGTTTAAAATAAATCAATGCGGGAAGATAAACCAACCAATCTACAATGCCGCCGTTAATATCTTAGAGCTTCAGGCAAAAATGGGTGGATTTATTGATAAGAAAAACGATAAAGGCGATGCTACGAACAACTTATGCATTGTCACAACTTATGTTATACCCGC
>Ga0182021_10010486_pt1 | contig 10986 bp, 8 predicted proteins | sample 612E3MmetaG_FD_120493 | JGI IMG/M metagenome (GOLD analysis project Ga0182021, IMG submission 120493) | Permafrost microbial communities from Stordalen Mire, Sweden - 612E3M metaG (Illumina Assembly) | ecosystem: Environmental > Terrestrial > Soil > Wetlands > Permafrost | place: Sweden...
AAAAAAGGAATTCTGCCCATCGATATCGCCTTCGTACACCTTTCTCCACCGGACCCACATGGGTTTTGCACATTTGGCTCAGAAGCGGGATTAACTATCAGCCCGGCAGAATCAGCAAAAGCGATCATCGCTGAGATCAATCCTAATATGCCCCGAACTTTGGGTGAAACATTCATTCATGTAAGCAAACTCACCCACATCGTTCCCGTTGATTATCCAATGGCGGAACTGGCCATGGGGGAAGAAGGCGATCCGGTCATCAACGAGAAGATCGCCCAATTCATTGCTGAGCGTATTCCAGATGGGGCTACCCTTCAAACCGGTATCGGAGCCATCCCTGATGCTGTTCTGAAACATCTCAAACATAAAAAGAACCTGGGGATCCATTCGGAATTATTCTCGGATGGCGTGCTCGACCTTGTAGATGCAGGGGTGATCAATGGTTCCATGAAAACGATTAACAGGGGCAAGATCACCGCAGGTTTCATCATTGGGACCAAGAAACTCTACGAATGGGTCAACGATAATCCCCTTGTCGAACTACATCGCACCGAATACGTGAACAATCCTTTCATAATCGCACAGAACTATCGCATGGTTGCTATCAATTCAGCAATTGAAGTGGATCTCACCGGGCAAGTATGTGCTGACAGTATCGGCCCAAAGTTTTATAGCGGCGTCGGTGGACAGATGGATTTTATATATGGTGCCTCCTTATCTGATGGCGGATTACCCATTATTGCCCTGCCCAGCTTCACCACGTTACGGGATGGAACAAGTCTCAGTCGGATCGTACCGATGTTAAAACAAGGTGCAGGTGTGGACACTACTCGTAGCCATATTCATTACGTGGTCACGGAATTCGGCATGGTTGATCTTTACGGAAAAACGATACGGCAGCGCAGTAGGGAATTGATCTCTATCGCTCACCCACAATTCCGCGAGGAATTGACTTCGAAAGCTAAAGAAATGAATTATCTCTAATGGGCAACCATATGTCACGCAAAGCGAAAATTGTAGCTACACTCGGACCAGCAAGTGATTCCGAGGATGTCTTAGGTAAAATGATTCTGGCTGGAATGGATGTAGCCAGGTTTAATTTTTCCCACGGAACTCATGACGAACATGCAAAACGACTTGACTTGATCCGTAGAATCTCCAGAAAATTAAAGAAACCGATAACCTTATTGCAGGATTTACAAGGACCTAAATTAAGGGTTGGTATGCTTCCAGAAGAGGGTGTGAATCTTGTGGCGGGCATGCTTGTCAGAATGTGCACTGAAGCCCAAGGTCAGAGTTCTCCTTCAGGGTTGCTCACCCTCCCCATGGATGTTCCCGATCTAATTCATCACCTTTCCATCGGAAGTCGCATTCTATTCGATGATGGTCGATTGGAAGTCCAGGTATCCTCGCTGGTGGGTGATGTCATTGAAGCCAGAGTGATTCTGGGTGGAAAGTTAACCTCTCAAAAAGGGGTGAATCTGCCTGGTGCGGATTTGCAGATCCCCGCGTTCACGGAAAAGGATCGCAAGGATTTGGAATTCGGTCTTGAAAATAACTTCGACATGCTTGCCATTTCATTTGTGCAAACCGTGCACGATATTGAGATGGTCAAGGCCGCTATTGAGGAGATCGACGCAAAGAAAAAAGATCTTCCCATCATCGCAAAATTGGAGCGCCCCAAAGCCATCACCAACCTCGATGAGATTCTCCAGAATGTTTATGGAGTAATGGTTGCTCGCGGCGACCTGGGCGTTGAAACATCACCTTCAGAAGTTCCGATTATTCAGAAAAAGATCATCGAAAAAGCCAACCAGCAAAACAAGGTGGTCATAACGGCCACCCAGATGCTCGAATCCATGATCGACAATCCCCGCCCCACTCGTGCGGAGGCAAGCGATGTAGCCAATGCCATTTTTGATGGAACGGATGCGGTGATGCTTTCTGCAGAAACAGCAGCGGGAAATTTCCCTGTTGAAACCATCAAAATGATGGATGGGATCATTCAAGAAGCAGAGAATCATTTCGATGAATGGGGGCACTGCGAAACCCCTTCTACTGCCATTATCCAGGATGATGCCATTGCAATGGTCAGTGCCACTCGCGCCCTTGCCCATGATCGTAATGTCACTGCGATTGCTGTCTTTAGCCTTTCAGGAAAAACTGCGTTGTTAATGTCCAAAGCTCGACCCGAAGTACCGATATTGACTTTCACCCCTAACGAAACCACCTATCATAAGCTTGGTATTCTTTGGGGGGTGCAACCCTTCCTTGTACCTGTAGCGCAATCAGTAGAGCAAATGATATCGATCGTGGAATCTTCCATTCTTTCTTCCACCAAATTGAAGAAAGGGCAACAAATCATCATTGTTACTGGCTTACCCGTCTATTCCATGCGTGCACCGAATTTTGCCCTTCTGCACACCATCGGAGCGGATTACTCCTAGGTTCTCCAGAAACTAAAAACAACCCACCTATGTGGATTGTTTTTAGTTTTTATTAATAAAGAAGCTCATCCTAGAACATTAATTTATTGATTTCTTCGATGGATTCTTTGCTCGGTCGCAGCTCCTCGGTAGGAGTTCGGTTGAGCGGAGTTGTGGGCATTTGGTACACATCAAATAGATCGGGGCTATGCTCATCCACGTACAACAATCCAGTCAACAGCCATCCTTTCTTTTGTGCCTCTTCCAATTTACGCAAAGCCTGCCATCGATCTGTGGGGTCGTATTCTTTATCCAATTTTTTTAATATTATGGCGGAACCGTCGAACATAATAATTTCACGCGTATCCCCTTCCTCGAAATCCTCAATAGTGATTTCTTCTCGGGCAGGCACAAAGGATATTTCCTGTAGGGCCACTTCATGTTCCTTGCCACCCGCGTAGGAATGGATGGATGATTCCTGGTTATGGAAAGTCACGCAAGGACTGACCACATCCAGTACCGCAATCCCTCTGTGTTTGAAAGCGGCTTTGATCAATTCCTTCAATTGCTTCGGATCTCCAGCAAAGGAACGAGCGACAAATGTTGCATTGGAGATAAGAGATTCCATGCAAATATCAATAGGAGTGAAGGGATTGATCCCCTGACGGCGTAATTCAAGGTATTGTTCGGATGTAGCCGAGAATTGTCCTTTGGTTAAGGCATACACCCCGTTGTTCTCGATGATATATACCAAGGATAAATTCCGACGTAAAAGATGCTTGAATTGCCCAAATCCGATACTGGCGGTATCCCCGTCTCCGCTGATGCCAATACTCTTGACGGTAACATCTGCAAAAGAGGCCCCTAAAGCAATGGAAGGCATTCTGCCATGAACACCATTGAAGCTGAAGGACCGATTCAGGAAATAGGCAGGACTCTTGCTTGAGCAACCAATCCCGCTGAATTTCATCGCTTTTTCAGGAACAATATTAAGTTCATAGCAGGCTGATACGATTTGAGCTGCCACTGCGTTGTGTCCACAACCCAGGCAAAGGGTACTGGGGGTTCCCTTGTAATCCGCTCGGGATAGACCGGCTTGGTTCGTTTTTTGGTCGGTTGTAGGTTGTATCATGGCTATTTTTCCTTCGACCTAATCTGATCTGAAATCCATTGTGCAGTAAGGGGTAATCCGTCCAGGTGACAAGCTTTTACCAGATGCGATGCTTGCGCAGGGTATGTAGCGCTGATCAGTTGCCTCATTTGTCCATCACGATTCATTTCCACGACAAAACACTTTTTATGTTCAGAAATGAACCTCTCAACTTCCTTGTGAAAAGGTATAGAACGGATTCGAAGGTAATCGGTTGGAATCCCCTTATCTTTGAGGATATTCCTGGCTTCCTCAATGGCCGGATCCGTCGAACCAAATGCAATGACCCCGTATTTCGCATCTTTCATTCTTGAGATAACTGGTTTTGGAATGTATTTTTTCGCTGTTTCAAATTTCTTCGCGATCCGGTTCATCACTCGTTCCCAAACTTCCGGTTCCTCGCTGTACTCGGCATATTCATTATGCCCGGTACCTCGGTTGAAATATGCGCTTTTCGGATGCTGGTTTCCTGGGACAGTCCGGTAGGGAATTCCATCCCCATCGATATCCAGAAACCTTCCCCAATCTCCATCTCGCCGATCGAGCATTTCTTGAAGGTCATCCTCCCAAAGGATCTTCCCCCGGTCAATAGGTGTGGAAGGATATTCAAATTTCTTGGTCATCCATTGGTTCATCCCAAGATCAAGATCGGTCATGACCATTACCGGTGTTTGCAACCTTTCAGCAATATCCAACGCCTGCCAGCCAAATTGAAAACACTCATTCACTGATCCTGGGAAGAGCATCACATACTGCGTATCGCCATGACTCATGAAATAAGTGGAAGTGATATCTCCTTGGGCAGTACGTGTTGGTAAACCTGTGCTCGGTCCAACTCTTTGCACATCCCAGACCACAACCGGGACTTCGCTGTAATAAGCCAATCCAAGATACTCTGTCATCAGGCTCAAACCAGGACCGGAAGTAGAAGTCATCGATCGGAGTCCCGCCCAACCTGCACCAATAGCCATTCCGATGGCTGCCAACTCATCTTCAGATTGCACCACAACTACGTTTGATCTTCCGGTTTTGGGATCTTTCCTCAATACAGGTGCCCACTCGATAATGGATTCCGACAGGGATGACGCTGGAGTAATAGGATACCAGGCTGTGAACTGCACTCCTCCGTATAAAGAACCCAGTGCGCCAGCCACATTTCCGTCCGACATAATGCAATCGCATGTTTTGTTCAGTAATGAGACACTGTAAGGATCCGCTTTCTTAAGGTTCTTTTCCGCCCACAGCGCGGCTTTTTCCACAATGGAAAAATTGGACTGGATTGGCTTTTGCTTTCCTTTGAAGTGGAATTCCATGGCGCTGTGGATATCCTCCAGACTGATCCCCAAGATATTACTTAGCACTCCTACATAAACCATGTTGGAAATGTATTCCCGGAGTTCTGCTGGCATTTCCGCGGCCTTGACTATTGCCTGGACAGGCATGGGGTATTTTGTAATATCCGGTCTGGTTTCTGGGAGCTGAATATGATCAGCGTAAAATAAAACCCCATTCGGAAGAATGTATTTCATCTCCCTGGCAATGGTCGCAGGGTTCATGGCAACCACAATATCATCCAATGCTAGCCTGGCCGTATAACCTTGCTTGCTGACCCGGATACTGTACCAGGTGGGAAGGCCCTGGATATTGGATGGGAAAATGTTTTTTCCAGAGACGGGAATCCCCATTTTAAATAATGCTCTTAAGATAATGTTGTTAGCAGTTGCGCTTCCCGAACCGTTAATAGTGCTGAAAGTGATGACAAAGTCATTGACGATTTTTTGGGTTGGTTTCCTTGACATTCAAGTTCCTCGCACTTTATTCAAATTTTTGTGGAAGGGGTATGTTCCGTATTTGTGAAATCATTTTTTGGTGGTCTTTGAGTAGTTGAAAGCCTCCGCTGAAATCACCTAAAGAGATGGCCTTAACCATTTTTTCATGATAATCCCATACACTGGAAAGGTAGGAAAGGTCTGAAAAAGTGCTAAATCCTATAGTCTCATATAGATCCCAATAACTCTCTAGTAAACCGATTACATAGATATTATTGATCCGCGAATAAATGGTTAAATGCAAGCCACGATGTTCTTCATGCGGGATGCGAATAGGGCGTCCGTTTAACTTCGCCTTTGCGCTTTGGACTAGTTCATGCAATTTTTGAATGTCTTCTTGGAGCAAAGCACTGGTCCCCTGATACCAATAGGCTTCTTCTATATGGTTTCGCAGGTCTGAGAATTGATTGAAGTATTCCGGTTTCAAAGCTGAGGCAAAGGTAATGGACGCCAAAACAGGTGGAGCAAAAGAATATTCTAATTGCCGTATCCCTAATTTGGGTTTTGCTTCGACCAATCCCAATATTCGGGCGGATTCCAGTTGTTCACGCAGGCTGGCAACACTTACACCCAATTCCTGACTAAGGACGGAAAGGGGAGAAATCCGACCAAGTTTTGTCTGATGTTGGATCAAATATATGAGGAAGCTGGATAGCTCATATTTCATTTCATTTTATTATCGTATTAATCTGATTATATTGATTAAGTAAATATATCACATTTCCAAATCAAGGTCAAATAATTACCTACCCATCTTTCCGATTCAATAATTCAATCGTGGAAGAATACAAGATTTGCAATGCGACGGGCATCGCATCTTCATCAATATCGAATTGAGGGTGATGGTGCCCATGGATTTTTCCCGTTGTTGCGTTAGCAGAACCGACAAACAAATAAGTACCAGGAAACTTATCCAGGATCAGTGCCATGTCTTCCGAACCCATGGTTTTAAATCCACTATCGATTTCCACTTTCAATCCACTTTTATGCACAACTTCAGTAATCGTTTCCGTAGTCGCACTATCATTAATCACCGGAGTTGTTAGGGGTGTAATTCTTATATCCGCATGACACCCATAGGCTTCGGCACAATCTTCAACGATTTCGGTGAGTCGTGTAGCTAGGATATTGTGGATCTCTGTATCGAAGTAACGCAGTGTCCCCAACAATTCCGCTTTTTCCGGGATCACATTATACGTCTCACCAGAAGTGAACTTTGTTACGCTGAGGACCGCAGGTCTAAGGGGATCGACATTCCGTGAAACGATAGTTTGCAAGGCTTGAATTATATTCGCACCTGCAGTTATAGGATCTATTGTCTTGTTCGGGATCGCACCATGCCCCCCCACACCCATCAATTGGATCTCGAAAACATCATCCCCTGCCATCACAGGTCCGGAGGCCACACCAATCCATCCCAGTGGTTTTTCGTTCCAGACGTGAAAAGCTAAGGCGCAATCAGGCAGGTCTTCATTCAACAAGCCCGATTTTAACAAGGCTTCTGCCCCTCCAAAATTCTCCTCGGCAGGCTGGAAATAGATTTCCACAGACCCCTTTAATAGTTCTTTATTCTCTGCCAAGAGTTTGGCAAGGACCAATCCGGTTGCCATGTGGCTATCATGTCCGCAGGCATGCATCCTGCCGGGGTGGATACTCTTGTATTCCACTTCGTTTTTTTCTTGAATGGGCAATCCGTCCATATCGAAGCGTAACAACACCAGGGGATGTTTCTTTTTCCCCTCCATCCGTGCTAGTATTCCCGTGCCACCGATTCCGGATTGGTATTCAATCCCCAGTTTATCCAGTTCAGTACGGATCATTTTGGAAGTCTGGATTTCCTCAAATCCCAATTCCGGGATCCGGTGAAATTTCCGGCGTAATTCGACTAAACGCGGTTTTAATTCCTCAAACATTTTGGTGTTCATGCTAGCGGAAACAGATCCTTCGGAACCTTTCTTCAAATTTCGGTTTTTCTTCTGTGCTTTCCGGCGAACGACGGTTCTTCATCCGTTCCTTGAAATTTTGGATATCTCCTACCTGGCTCGTATGACAAGCTAATGCAGAAATCTTCTTATCCCAATGAGCAGTGACATCGAGGATCACGTTGGCCACCTCGGGTAAGGAAAGCCAAACTTCTTTCACGTTATGAGGCTGCAAATCCTTTTCGAGCAGATCGGGAAAAAACAGGGGATTCCCTGCCCCTGGATAAACAGCTTCAACAGTCGCTTTGCCTGCAGCGATATGATCTGGATGGTTGAGAGCATTTTCACGGAAATACAATCCATTGGGATCACAGGAAACCAAGATATCAGGCTTCTCCCGTCGGATCTCAGCGACGATAGTCTTCCTAAGGTTCAAGTCAGCCACAAGATAGCCATCCTCATGGGAAAGGAAGTTTACCTTTTTAACTCCCAATACTCTTGCAGCGCTTTGTTGTTCTTCTTGGCGAATCCGGATCAATTCCTTGGGATCTACCTTTACCCAATCGTTCAATCCTTTATCCCCCCTGGTAAGTAGCGAATAAGTTATTTCGTTCCCCGCTTCCACCCAACGTGCGATGGAACCTCCACAAAAAAATTCTGGATCATCCGGATGTGCCAGGATGACCAGAATTTTTACGGGTTCTTTCCAATTTTCAGGTTGGAGGATTTTCATTTTCTGGGAGGACGGTTTCCTGTCCGTCTGTTGCTGATAGGATTATTCTTTTTAATCCCCTCGGTTTTCTGAGGTTCTTTTTCGTCATGGGTGTCGATCTTGAATTCAGCAGATATCTGGGGAGGATTTCCAGGATCCATGGCAGGTTCAACTTCCTCTTTGGAAAATTCTCGCACCCCAATTTCAGGCAGCTCGATAAAAAGGGAGTTTTTCAAAACATTAATATCAACGACTTTACCTACACCCAATGGAGTGGTTACATGGCTGTTTCGTTTGGGCAGCGCTTGCCGGGTTTGTACATAAAAATCATATTCATAGACCAGACAGCAGCGTAAACGGCCGCACATACCTGTGATTTCCGTTGGAGTCAACGAAATCCCCTGTTCCTTAGCCATCCGGATGGAAATGGAATTGAATTCCGTCAGGAATCTTGAACAGCATCTTTTTTCCAGACCGCAAGCACCCATCCCACCCAGGCATTTCGCTACATCCCGGGGACCGACTTGTTTTAGTTCAACGGAAGGAAGATTAAATTGTTTATGAATATCCTGCTTGAGTGATTTGAATTCGACTTTATCTTCGCGTTCCGTACAAAATAGGATTGTACAGCGGTTCCCATCGAAACTAATTTCCGTTGTTACGATCTTGACTTCATGGATCCCAAGTTCTTTCAATCGCTTCCGAGAATAATCAACGATCTCGTCTTCTTTTTGTAGGTAGATCTGGCGTTGTGCCAGGTCCCGGGGGGTGGCTCGCCGTATCAATTGTCGTAATGAGCCTTCTGATGCTTCAGCCGGTTTATCGACGAATTGAGCTACCTCGCCTATTTGTAATCCCCGGCTGGTTTCTACAACGACTTTATCCCCTAGGGTGAGGTCATCCACTTTTCCTTTTTCAAAATGGTACATTTTACCGATTTTGATAAAGCGGATGCCAACAATATTATTCTTTTGCTCTTCCATTTGTATTGAAGTATCAGCTTGGTTAAGCTAATTCCTTATCTTTGATATATTTACCAATTTCCTTTTTGGATTGCTCATATGTTCTCATTAGTTCTGAATCGGATCCTTTAAATCTGCGAAGAGCTTGCCGAATGCAAAACTCGCAACCCTTCATGGCACGGAATGAATCTGAGTCACAATTTACGCATCCCGCTAACTTGACAAGCAGCAGTTCCATGGCTAACTGATCGAGCAAATGGCTTTTCTGTCCTGAGGCTTGACCGACCATTTTCGCCCAGGTCTCACTGCGAATGCCTTTTATGTCAGGTAGTAATCTCGGTGGAAATAATAATTCAGCGTCTGAATTGAACATTTCAGCAATAATTCCAATTTGTCGCAAGGAATTCTAACACAATTTACTCCACCGTCACCGATTTCGCCAGATTACGGGGTTGATCAACATTTAAACCTTTCAGAGTTGTGATTTGATAGGCCAGGAGCTGTAATGGGATGACATTGACAACCGGACTCAGTAACCAGGGAACTTCAGGTACCCAAATAACGTCATCGCAAAGATCGGATACCCTTTTATCTCCATCTGTTGCAACAGCGATCACTTTAGCGCCTCTGGCTTTCGCCTGTTCGATCTGGCTGACCATTTTTCCATACCAGGGATCCTTGGTGACCAGCGCCACGACTGGCATATTCTCATCGATCAAAGCAATCGGACCGTGTTTCATTTCCCCCGCTGCATAAGCTTCGGCGTGGATATACGAGATCTCTTTGAGTTTTAATGCCCCTTCAAAAGCGATCGGCATATTGATCCCACGGCCAATGTACAGCGCATCGTGAACATGGACCAACTTTTCTGCAATTCTTAGAATATCCGCTTCTCGATCCAGACACCGTCCTACGGAATCTGGGACGAGACGCAAATCTTGAACCATTTGGCGTCTTTCACTTTCACCGATCTGCATTCTTTGATCAGCAAGCAAAACCGCTAGCATATACAAATCCAGAATGGGAGCCGTGAAGGCTTTTGTAGATGCCACTCCAATTTCTGGACCTGTCTGCATTGAAATATATCCATCCGCAAGCCGGATGGCCTGGGAACCTATTGCATTGACAATAGACCAGATGGTGGCACCTTTTTTCCTGCCCTCTTCAATGGCAGCCAGTGTATCCGCGGTTTCTCCGGATTGGCTGATCGCTAAAAGCACGGAATCCTTAGCTATGATCGGGTCACTATATCGGAATTCAGAGGCAATCTCCAACTCAGAGGGGATCCGGGCAATTCTCTCGATCAGGATTTTACCGATCATCCCAACATAAGACGCTGTTCCACAAGCAGTTATAAAGATCTTAGGGATGGAATTGCTGAACTTCGGGGTCAGGTTCAATTCTGGGAGCCGGATCGTTCCTTTTTCAAAATCCACCCTACCTGCCAAGGTGTCATTTAAAGATCGAACCTGTTCATGGATTTCTTTTTGCATGAAATGCTTGAATTCCCCTTTTTGAGCCGACACAGGGTCCCAGTCGATCGTTTGAACCTTGCCGGTCACTTCCCTCCCCTCCAGGGTCTGGATGGACCAGGACTCCTTTTTTACAACAGCCATTTGTTGCGATTCCAGGAAAATGACTTTATGAGTATGCTCCATGATCGCTGGAACATCCGAAGCGATAAACATTTCATGCACCCCCACTCCGATGACCACTCCACCGGCATTCCCTATTCGGGCTGCAATGATTTGGTCGGGTTGATCTGCAGATAACACCACGATTCCATGCGCTCCCCGGATTGCTTGCAAGGTTAACCTAACAGCTTCCTCTAAGGAAGATCCATCCTTCAAATTCTTCTCGATCAGGTGGGCAATGACTTCCGTGTCCGTATCCGAATGGAACTGGACCCCTGTTTTTTTCAGCTTTTCCTTCAATTCCAGGAAGTTTTCCACGATGCCATTATGAACTACGACCACCCTTCCCGT
>Ga0182021_10010487_pt1 | contig 10986 bp, 11 predicted proteins | sample 612E3MmetaG_FD_120493 | JGI IMG/M metagenome (GOLD analysis project Ga0182021, IMG submission 120493) | Permafrost microbial communities from Stordalen Mire, Sweden - 612E3M metaG (Illumina Assembly) | ecosystem: Environmental > Terrestrial > Soil > Wetlands > Permafrost | place: Sweden...
CTGACGTGCTCCTGCGGGTCCGGGCTGGCGTAGACGTAAACCACCTTGCCGGCCGGACTGATCACGTAGGAAATTCGACTGGCCCGTTCGGCGCCCGGACCGAACGAGGCGTCGTATTGCTTCGTGACGCCGCCGGCGAGATCGGCCGCGACCGCGAACTTGTCGCGACAGGCTTCGACCGAGAACTTCTTGAGCGTGGCGATGTCGTCGGTGGACATGCCCACCACGGTGGCCCCCAATGCGTTGAAGGTCGGCGTGGCTTCTGCGAATTCATGGGCCTCGGCGGTGCAGCCCGAGGTGAACGCCTTGGGGTAGAAATACAGAACGACAGGGCCTTTCTTCAGGGAGTCGGCCAGCGACAGGCTGAACTCGTGACCGGCCTGGGCCGCCTGCACGGTGAAGTCCGGCGCGGTGTCTCCCACCGCCAAGGCGGCGTGCACGCCGGTGGCGCACAACCCCAGGGTCGCGGCGAGCATCCACGAGTTGAACGACTGACGGTGTCTCATCGCAATCTCCTGACGGGAACGAAATCCTGACACAGACTGCGGCCTGCACGATGCCGGCCGGTCGATCAACCGCACCGCGCGCAGGGCGTTCGGCGGTGCGGCGATGGCGATCGGTCGCCGGGCGCCGGCGTCGGCGACCCGGCGCACGGGCCCCGAGGTCGCGGTTTCGAGCCGAGGGGGCGCGACGCCGGCCGCCGGGCCGGCAAGACCACGATTCAGGCGCGGCTGCGCCCGGCCTTGGGCACCGGTGCCACGCGTCGCGCGACCGGCGTCCCTTCCACGCCTATGTCACTGCCCACGGTGAAGGCATGCGGCTCACCCCAGGACGAGGAGGCCTTGGCAAACACGAGATCGGTGGTGCGGATACGGCCCTGCGTGAGCTGGACGTAGCCTTGGGGAACGGTGGGCGGGTTGATTCCGGTCATGGATGATTTCAAGCGTCTGGGCTGCAGATTGTCGCCGACATTCGCTCCGACGCCCTGGCAGCGTCGCCGGGGCGTCGGCGGCGGCTCGAATCCGGACGTCGCGAACGTCGCCGGGCAATGCGTTACGCTAGCGCTGCACGGACCGCCGTGGCATCCGTTCGGCGGATCGGATTGACGTCGAAGGAGCCCCGAAGATGACGACCTGGACCTTGTTCGCCCACACGGCATGCCCGGTCCGCGCGGCCGGATGGCCCGCGCTCGAGGGGCGGTCGTGATCGGCAGCGTGCTGGTGCTCGGCGGCACGGGCTTTGTGGGCCGCGGCCTGTGCGACGCGCTGGTGGAGCGCAGCGGCGCCGGCGGCGCGCCGCTGGTCGTCGCGAGTCGACAGCCCGAGCGCGCCAAGTACCTGCTGCCGCTTCCCACGCTGCGCGTGGTCCAGGCCGACGTGCACGACGAGGCCACGCTGCGTCGTCTGGTACGCGGCCACGACGCCGTGGTCAACCTGGTGGCGATCCTGCACGGCAGCCCGGCGGCGTTCGAACACGTTCACGCCGAGCTGCCGCGCAAGCTGGTGCGCGCGTGCAACGACGCGGGCGTGACCCGGGTCGTGCATGTGAGCGCACTCGGCGCGGCGCCGGACGGTCCGAGCCACTACCTGCGCACGAAAGGCCTGGGGGAGGCAGTGATTGCTCACTCTGGGCTTGCGTTCAGCGTGCTTCGTCCGTCGGTGATCTTCGGGGCGCACGACCGGTTCATGAACCTGTTCGCCTCGCTGCAGGCCAAACTGCCCGTCGTGCCTCTGGCCGGTGCACAGGCACGGTTCCAGCCGGTATGGGTCCAGGACGTCGCCCAGGCCATCGTGCGCTGCCTGGATGACCGGACGACGGTGGGCACCACCTACGAGTGCGCGGGGCCCCAGACCTACACGCTGGCGCAGCTCGTTCGGGCCGCGGGCCGGTGGTCCGGCCACGAGCGTGCGGTGCTTTCCTTGCCACAGGCGCTCGGCCGGTTGCAGGCGCTGGCGATGGAGTGGCTGCCGGGACCCACCCTGATGTCCAGGGACAACCTGGACTCGATGCGCGCGCCCAACGTGGCCGGTGCCGTGCTGCCGGGACTGACGGCGCTGGGCATCACCCCCGCCACGCTGGACAGCATCGTGCCGCAATATCTGGCGCCGGGCCAAGGACTGGCCCGCTTCGACCCCTGGCGCGCTCGCCATGGCGGCTGAAAGGTCGCTCGCGACACGTCGCGAACACGCGCACGAGGATCGTCCACGCGCGGCCAGAGGCAGGATAATGGCCCGATGGACGCCTTTGGAATCCGTCTTCCATGATGTTCGAACGAATCCTCGCCGCGATCGGCCTGGCCATGTGCGTGCTGCTGTTGGTGCGCCTGCTGATCGGGCCGCGCCGACGGGTGCGGCTGGACGCCCGGCTGAGGCAGACCTGGCTGGCCACGCGTCGCCGGGCACACACGCTGCGCCGTTGGCGTTCGACGCGTCGCGAGGCGGCGCGCGTGGCCAACGAGGCGATACGCCGTGCCCGCGGGCGCGGCGAATGGGACGGCAACGTCTACACGCCCAAGGACCTGCGCAAGCCGCCGCGGGACAAGATGCACTGAGTGCTCGCGCCGTCCCCGGCATGACGCACGGCGCGTCGCGTTCGCGATGAGCACGCGAGCGGGCGCCGTGGCCGGCGCCGCACGGGCACCCGAACACTGGTGCGCCGAGGCGGGGCTGCGCGACGTCGCGCGGCTGGAGATACCGGCCGATGCACTGCGCGAGCGGACCTTCGAAATCTACTGCCGGCTGGTGACCGCGGCATACGCCGGGCGCGCCGATGCCACGCAGCGCCTGCGGGTGCTGGTCAACGGTGCGCTGCAATGGGATCGCACGGGCCGCTCCAGCCCCGACGGCCCTGACTCGCTCGATCTGCGGCTGCGCCGCACGGTACCGGTCGGTCAGCCGCTCAGGCTGGCCGCGACCTGCGAGGTCCGCGGCGCGGCGCGCGTGAGTCTGGACATCGTCGCCGACGAAGACTAGCGCAGCGCCGGCAGCGCCGCCGGGCTCAATGGAACATCAGGCGCGGCAGCCACAGCGACAGCGGCGGCCAGAACGTCACGAGCACCAGGAACGCGATCATCGTGAGCAGCCATGGCCCGACGGCCACCGTCAGCTCGGTGATGCCCATCTTCGTGATGCCGGAGGCCACATACAGGTTCAGCCCGACCGGCGGATGGCACAAACCGACCTCCATGTTCACGGCCATCAGGATGCCGAAGTGCACCGGATCGACACCGAGCTTGACCGCCACCGGGAACAGGATCGGCGCCATGATCAGCACGATGGCCGACGGGTCCATGAAGTTGCCGGCGGCCAGCAAGATGACGTTGACCAGCAGCAAGAACACCACCAGGCCGAAGCCCTGGCTGGTCATCCATGCCGCCATGGCCTGGGGAATCTGTTCGCTCGTCATGAGGAAGCTGAACAGCACGGCATTGGTGATGATGTACAGCAGCATCGAACTCATCGCCGCTGCCGTCAAGAGCGACCTGGGAACGTCCGACAGCTTCAGGTCCTTGTAGACAAAGACCGAAATGAAGAACGCGTAGACCGCCGCCATGGCCGCGGCCTCCGTGGGCGTGAACATGCCGCTGTAAATGCCCCCGATCACCACCACGATCAGCAGCAGCCCCCACATGCTCTCCCGAAACGCCCGCCACCGCTCGCCCCAGGTGGCCCTGGGCATGCGCGGGTAGTTGAACTTCTTGGCCCGGTACCAGGTGGTCGCGCCGAGCAGGAGCGACAGGCACACGCCGGGGACGATGCCGGCCAGAAAGAGCTGGCCCACCGACGCCGAGCCGACCGGCTCGCCGTTCGGTCCCGAGGCGTTCATGCCGGCCGTGGCGATCGCGTAGATCACCAGGTTGATCGACGGCGGGAACAGGATCCCCAGTGCCCCGGAGGTCGTGATGACGCCGGCACCGAACCGCTACGGATAGCCCTGCTTGATCATCGCGGGCAACATGATCGAGCCCACCGCCACGACGGTGGCCACCGACGAGCCCGAGATCGCCGCGAACAAGGCGCAGGCCATCACGCCCGCCAGACCCATGCCGCCATACCAGTGGCCGATCATGGAGGTGCAGAAGTTGATCATTCGCCGGGCGACGCCGCCGTGCGTGAGGAAGTTGCCGGCGAGGATGAAGAACGGGATCGCCATGATCTCGAACTTCTCGATGCCCGTGAACAGCTTCAAGGCCACCGACTCGATGGGCACGTCGGTCAGCGTGAACAGGAACGTCAGCACCGTCAGACCCAGCGAGATGCTGATGGGCATGCCGGTGAGCATCAGCGCCATCAGCAGCGCGAAGATGATCAGCGTGTTCATGGTTGGCCTCCCCGACCCTGCAGCGCCTCAATGTCGTCCAATGCCACTTCCTCGACGCCCTTGACACCGTGGTCGGCGTGCGGAACCTCCCCGGTCTTCCAGAACCCCACCGCCACCTGGAGGAAGCGAAAGCACATCAGGTACGAGCCCAGCGGAACGCAGGCGTACGGTATCCACGTCGGAACTTCCAGGTCCGGCGAGGTCGGGCCCTCCGGCAAGTCGCCCACGTCCAGGCTCAGCCAGTTGTGCAGCAGCGCATAGTGAAAGCCGTTCTCCCAGACGAAGCGCGCCCCCAGCGTGCCGACGACGCCGGTGAACACCGCACCGGCCAGCAGGCCGAACATCACCAGATACTTGGCCTGGGCCTTGGGCAAGGCGCGCACCAGCACGTCGACGCCCACGTGGGTGCCGCTGCGCACCCCGTAGGCCGCCCCGAACTTGGCCATCCACACGAACATGTAGATGCACAGCTCCTGGGCCCAACTGACGTTCAGACGCACCGTGTAGTCCTGCAGGTACGGCACGCCCGACGCGAAGCGGTGAACCACCGCCAGGAAGATCACCACCGTGGCGGCGCCCATCAAGCACGTGATGAGCCATTCCTCCAAGTGGTCCAGGATGCGAAGAAACACGGCAGTCTCCGGGTTCAGGGCGCCGCACGGCGGCGCCGCGCGAGCGATTGCGGGGTCCTGACGACTATTTCGGCGCCACGAATCCGGCGGCCTTGTACACGGCGTCCATCGTCGCCTTGCCAACGCGCGCCTGCATCTCCTGATGCACCGGCATCAGCGCCTTCTTCCACTCGTTGGTCTCGTCCGGCGTGAGCGTGTAGATCGTCGTCTTGCCGCTGGCGCGCATCTTCTCGAGGGCCTGGTCGTTCTCGGTGGCCGCGATGGCATTGGCATAGATGCTGGCATCACGCACCGCCCCTTCCAGCGTCGTGCGGATCTCCGGCGGCAGCCCGTCCCAGAACTTCTTGTTGACGATCACCGCGTAGGCCAGATGGCCGTGATACGACAACGTCGTGTGCTTCTGCACCTCGTAGGTCTTTTGCGTGTAGAAATTCGACGGCACGCCTTCGGTGCCGTCCACCACGCCCGACTGCAGCGCCTGATACAACTCGCTGAAGGCCATGACCTGAGGGATCGCGCCCAGCGCACGCATCTGCGCGTCCAGCACCTTCGAGCTCTGGATCCGCATCTTCAGGCCCTTGAAGTCGGCCACATGGTGCAGCGGCCGGTTCGCGCTCATGATGTGGAAGCCGTTGTCCCAGTAGGCCAGGCCCTTGATGCCCTTGGGCTCGAGCTTGTGGAACAGGTCGGCGCCCACCGGGCCCTCCGTCACGGCTCGGAACGCCGCCTGGTCCTTGAAGATGAAGGGCAGGTCGAACACCTCGAATTCCTTGACCCCCAGCGGTCCGAACTTGGCCAGAGACGGCGCCAGCATCTGCACGGATCCCAGCTGCAGCGCTTCCATCTCCTCCTTGTCCTTGTAGAGCTGGCTGTTCGGATACAGCTCGACCTTGACCTTGCCGTTGGTGCGCTGCTCGGCGAGTTCCTTGAAGCGCTGGGCCCCCTTGCCCTTGGGCGTGTCCGGCGCGACCACGTGACTGAACTTGATGATGATCGGTGCCTGCGCACGACCCAGCATCGGCGTGAGCAGCAACAGGCTGGCGCAACTGGCCACGGCGAGTCGACGCAGTTCAAAGTGGCGGGAGGCTTTCATCGGCGGGATCTCCTTGGTGGGGGCGGGCGTCGCTCAGTGCGACGCACCGGTGACACGGTAGACTTCATCGAGCAGGTTCTGGCCGATGCGAGGGGCCATTTCCCGGTGCACCGGCCAAAGCGTCTGGCGCCACACGTCACGCTCGGCCGGCGTCAGATCCAGGATCTGCGTGCGGCCGGTGGCCCTGAGCTGCGCCAGCGCCTCGTCGTTCTCCTGGGCCACGAGTTGCGCCTCGTAGTCGGTGGCCTGATCCACGCAGTGCGCCAGGATGGTCTGCAGATCGGGCGCCAGGGCGTCCCAGAACCGTTTGTTGACGATCAGCGCGTAACCGGTGTGCGTGTGCCGCGTCAGGGTGATGTACTTCTGGACCTCGAAGTACCGCTGACTCGTGTAGCTGGACAGGATGTTCTCCGTGCCATCGACGACACCCGACTGCAGCGCCTGATAGACCTCGGAAAACGCCAGCACCTGCGGCAGCGCGCCCATCGTGCGCAGGGTCGCCTCGAGCACCTTGCTCGACGGGATGCGCATCTTCAGACCCTTGAGGTCCTGGGGCGTACGCAGCGGCTTGTTGGCCGAGTACACATGAAAGCCCCCGCTCCAGAAGGCCAGCCCTCGGATGCCCTTGCCCTGCAAGCTGCTCATGAGCTCCTGTCCGATCTTGCCCCGGGTGACCTGCACGAACTGGTCTTCCGTTTGGAAGATGTAGGGCAGATCGAAGAGTTCGAACTGACGCGCGCCCAGCGGCCCGAACTTGGACAGCGACGGCGCCAGCATCTGAACGGCGCCCAGTTGGAGCGCTTCCAATTCTTCCTTGTCCTTGTACAGCTGGCTGTTCGGATAGACCTCGACGACCACGCGCCCGTGGGTCTGCGCCTCGGCCAGCTCCTTGAAGCGCAAGGCGGCCTTGCCCTTGGGGGTGTCGGGTGTCACGACATGGCTGAACTTGATGACCACCGGAGCCGCCCAGGACGAGCCGCCGAGCGACGACAACACCATGCCGGCGGCCAGCGCCAGCCCACGCACGGGGGCCTTCCACACGGGTTGTCTCCTGTTCTTGGAGCGTCGGGTCGTCCGACGCGTTTGGCTGCGGATTGTGGGGCCCGAGCCCCGACCTGGCCATTGTGGAGTTCCACATTTGCGGCCCCACGCCGACGCGCCCGCCTAGACTTGCAGGCATGCCCGAACCGGCCGCCTCCCCGATGCCCCACCCCGACGTGCACGCCCCGCCCAGGCCGGCGCTGGCATTGCCGCCGCACCCGGCTTTGCGCCGCGGGCTGTGGGCCCTGCCGCTGCTGCTGTCGCTGGCTTTCGTCGCCGGGGTGCTGGCGTGGCTGCACAGCACCGGGCTGGCGGACCTCGAGGAACAGCGTGCCGCGCTGATTTCGGATGCGCTGTCGCTGCAGTCGCAGGTCAACGCGCGGCTGGAGCACGAGACCGCCCTGCTGCAGGAGTTCGCCACCGTGCTCGAACGCCGGCCGGCCGGCGTCGACGCGTTCGCCGCCCTGCCCGAGGTGCAGCAGGGGCTGCGCCGGTTCTGGGTCGAGCTGACCTGGCTGGATGCCAGCAACCGCATCGTCGCCCACGTACCGGACATCGCGCCGCGCCCGGACCTGCCGAGCCTGAGCCGCGCGGGGCTGTCGGCGCACCTGCGCGCACCACTGGCGGACGGCGGCACGCTGGTCGCGCGGTATTCACCGGGCGAAATGCTGCGCCAGACGGTCCCGTGGTGGGTCGCGCGCAAGTACGACGTGCGGCTCGTGGACGGCTACGACAACGTGCTGGCCACGACCACCGAGGGACGCTCGGTGGACGCCTACGAATCGCACCGCATCAGCCTGGAGCCGGCGCTGACCGACGGTTACCTCGAACTGATCGCCCGCGACCGCGTCGCACCCTGGTATCAGCGCCTGCCGGTGGCGATGGTGGCGGGTTTCGTGCTGCTGATCGGCCTGATCACCTGGATGCTGCGCCGCCAGGTCCACGACGTCTCGCGGGCCGAGGTGGCCTGGCGCAACGAGGCCGCGTGGCGCAGCGCGATGGAGGACTCGCTGACCGTGGGCCTGCGCGCCCGGGACCTGCAGGGTCGGGTGCTGTACGTCAATCGGGCGCTGGCGGACATGGTGGGGTACGCCCCGGAGGAGCTGATCGGACGGCTGCCGCCGATGCCCTACTGGCCCGCGGAGTCGATCGAGGCGTCGATGCAACGCCACCGGCGCAACATGGCAGGCCAGGCACCGCGGGGCGGCTACGAGGCGCTCTGGCGACACCGTGCGGGCCACCCGCTGGAGGTGATCCTGTTCGAGGCGCCGCTGGTGGATGCCAGCGGCAGGCACATCGGATGGATGGGCTCGATCCTGGACGTCACGGAGCGCAAGCGGCTCGAAGAAGGACAACGCCGTCAGACCGAGCTGATGGCCCACCACGCGCGACTGACCATGCTCGGCGAGGTCGCCTCGACACTGGCCCACGAACTCAACCAGCCGCTGAGCGCGATTTCGAGCTACAACGCCGGCGTGCTGAACTCACTCACACGGCCCGGCCCCGCGCGGCCGCCCGCCGACCCCACCGTGCTGCGTGCACTGCAGCGACTGGGCGAACAGGCGGCTCACGCCGGACGCATCGTCCAGCGCATCCGCCAGTTCCTGACCCGGCGGGAGCCGCAACTCGAACGCTGCGCCATCAATGCCGTCGTCTCCGGGGCGCTCGCGCTGCTGCAGCGGGACCTGGACCGCCAGCGCCTGACACTCACCCTGGCGCTGCAGGAGGATCTGCCACCCGTCTCTGCCGATGCCGTCCTGATCGAGCAGGTCGTCATCAACCTGGTACGCAACGCCTGCGATGCGCTGTCCGAGGTCGCCGTCCAGCCCGGCCGCTCGCGTGCCATCGAAGTGCGCACCGGCCTGGCAGCGGCGCGGCGCGCCGTGCGGGTCGAAGTGCGCGACAACGGTCCCGGCCTGATGGGCCGACCGATCGAGTCGCTGTGCGCGCCGTTCTATTCGACCAAGGCCGACGGCATGGGCATGGGTCTGGCGATCTGCCGGTCCATCCTGGAGTCGCACCAGGGGTCGCTGGAGGCCGCCGACGCCCCTCAGGGCGGCGCGTGCTTCTGGATGGAGCTGCCGCTCGATCGCGCCGACTCACCCGGCGCGGCCGTCCTGGCGGCGTCCCGGCCATGAACGAGCAGACGGCGGGCGTGGTGTACCTGCTCGACGACGAGGAGGCCGTGCTCGACGCCCTGAGCTTCTTGCTGACCTCGCGCGCCCTGGACGTGCGGGCGTTCAGCAGCGCCGCACCGATGCTGGCCGCCGTCGACGCCGCCCCCCGGCCGCTGGCGGGCGTCTTCGTGCTGGACATCCGCATGGAACCGATGTCGGGACTGCGGGTATTCGACGAGCTGCTGGCGCGCGGTCTGCGCAACCCGGTGTTGTTCCTCAGCGGCCACGGAGACATTCCTATGGCGGTCGACGCGCTCAAGCACGGTGCGTTCGACTTCCTCGAAAAGCCCTACAGCGACAACGCGCTGGCGGATCGCATCGAACAGGCCATCGCCGTCGACTCGGCCATGCACCGTCAGGACGCTCGCCATCTGGAGCGCCAGGCGCGACTGGCGAGCCTGACCGACCGTGAGAGCGAAGTCATGCGCCGCGTGGCCGCGGGCAAGCTCAACAAGGTCATCGCCGACGAGCTGCACGTCTCGGTGCGCACCGTCGAGGTCCACCGGGCCAGGGTCTATGCCAAGCTGGGCGTGCACTCGGCGGCCGAGGTCGCCACCTGGCTGGCGGCCTGACCCCGCAGCAGGGCGGCGCTACTCGATGGCCTTGACCATGTCTTCCACGACCTTCTTGGCGTCCCCGAACACCATCATCGTCTTGTCCATGTAGAACAGTTCGTTGTCCAGGCCCGCATAGCCGGCCGCCATCGAACGCTTGTTGACGATGACCGTCTTGGCCTTGTAGGCCTCCAGGATCGGCATGCCGTAGATCGGACTGCCCTTGATGTGGGCCGCCGGGTTGACGACGTCGTTGGCCCCCAGGATGATGGCCACGTCCGTCTGGCCGAACTCGCCGTTGATGTCCTCCATCTCGAAGACCTGGTCGTAAGGGACCTCGGCCTCGGCGAGCAACACGTTCATGTGCCCCGGCATCCGGCCGGCCACCGGGTGGATCGCGTACTTGACGTTGATGCCTTTCTCGGTGAGCTTGGCGGCGAGCTCCTTGACCGCGTGCTGAGCACGGGCGACGGCCAGACCGTAGCCCGGGACGATCACCACCGTTTCGGCATTGCCCAGTACGAAGGCGGCGTCGTCGGCGCTGCCGCTCTTGACGGGGCGCTGCACGGCGGCGCCGGCCGCCCCGGCCGCGGCCTCGCCACCGAACCCGCCCAGGATGACGTTGAAGAACGAGCGGTTCATCGCCTTGCACATGATGTAGCTCAGAATCGCACCCGACGAGCCGACCAGCGAGCCGGCGATGATCAGCATCGCATTGTTCAGGCTGAACCCGATGCCGGCCGCCGCCCAGCCCGAGTAGCTGTTGAGCATCGACACCACCACCGGCATGTCGGCGCCACCGATGGGAATGATGATCAGCACGCCCATCGCGAAGGCCAGCGCCAGCATGGCGAAGAACGCCGTCCAACTGCCGCTGGCCATGAACAGCAATCCCAGGCCCAGCATCAGCAGCCCGAGGACCAGGTTGAGCTTGTGCTGCCCGGCGAACTGCACTGGCGCCCCCTGGAACAGACGGAACTTGTACTTGCCGCTGAGCTTGCCGAATGCGATGACCGAGCCGCTGAACGTGATCGCGCCGATGGCCGCACCGAGAAAAAGTTCCAGCCGATTGCCCACCGGGATTTCCTCGCCCTTGGCGACGATCTGGAAGGCATAGGGTTCGGCCACGGCCGCCACCGCGATGAACACCGCCGCCAGGCCGATCATGC
>Ga0182021_10010488_pt1 | contig 10985 bp, 9 predicted proteins | sample 612E3MmetaG_FD_120493 | JGI IMG/M metagenome (GOLD analysis project Ga0182021, IMG submission 120493) | Permafrost microbial communities from Stordalen Mire, Sweden - 612E3M metaG (Illumina Assembly) | ecosystem: Environmental > Terrestrial > Soil > Wetlands > Permafrost | place: Sweden...
CGACAAACTCTTGATCTGCATATCGGCTTTGCGCAACCGCATAGCAAGCTCTGCTAATAATGAAATTGTTACCGTCGGGAATTCATTCAATAACTCTAAAAAATCCCGCCGATGAATCATAAACAATTCGGATTTCACTGTTGCCACAACACTCGCAGATCGTGCCAACCCATCCAGCAAAGACATCTCCCCAAAAAATTCACCAGGTCCAAACATCGAGAGGATAACCTCCCGTCCATCCTCATCCATTCGCACTACTTTTACCTTGCCGGTGATGATGACGAAGAGAGCAGCGCCGCTTTCCTGTTCAAGGACAACGATGTTGCCCTTTTTATATTTTTGACTTGTACCGAGTTTGACAACCCTCAGCAAATCCTTCTCTTCAAGTTCAGCGAAGATAGGCACATTGCGGAGAAAATTGATTTCTTCTTGAGGCATTGTGGCCTGTGTTTGATATATAAGTTAAAATACCTGTGTGATTAACAATTAAATTTTTACACGCATGAACATTAGCAATATATCTTCCGGTGTTGTGAAATGCAAGGCTTTAATAGCCTGAAATTAGGGCTCTATTATCAATGCTCTTAATTAATAGACATCTAAAATCTGACCAGTTTACTTCACTTTTCCTAGTTCGCTTTTGAGAAAATCTATAACAGCCACCGGCTCCGGATCCTCATTGTTCAAGATAGCAAGATATAGAGTTACCCAATCACCAAAATGGATAAGGGAAAACATTCTCGCAAGCAGCGATTTTCCTTCACTCTTCACTTCCGTCACCATACCAGCATATTGTGCTACAATGTGCTTTGTAATTTCCTCGCGAATTGCAACACGTTTATGGGTACCTGCATCTCTAAGAAAAATGACATGCATCTGCTTCATCAGATCGGTTAATACCTTCCAACCGACAAGTTCATTGTGATTCATCTCTGGCAATACGTGGCCCGAGGATAGCTGTTTGGCATTTTCCGCAATCTGCCCCCGCCATCGAATGTTAATAGTATCGAGATGCTCGGTGGGAGAATAAACAATAGGGAACTTGCCCTTGAGCCGCTCTGCTAATTTCAAAGGCATATTCTCTGATGATTCTGGATTACTGTAGAGTGTGGCTTTGGCTTTAAGAAGCTGTATTGTTTCTTTTATATCTTTGTCTTTTGATTTGATCAAACCCAGCTTGCCAAGTACAACAAGCAATGGAAAGAATGAGTATCCCAGAGCTGCACGCGGTGATAGTCCCGGCGGAATTTGAATCCACGGCTGCTTGAATTTTTTCGCAGTTTTTGCTGTCTCTCCTCCTGTGCTAATACACAGAACTCTCGCTTTTCTCTTTATTGCATCTTTATGTGCAGAGATGGTTTCTTCTGTATTACCGGAATAACTGGAGACAATGACAAGCGTGTTTTTTCCAATAAACTCCGGCAAAACATAATTTCGATTGATTATAAACGGCACTTTGAGTTCTTCAGCAAGATACGAACGAAGTAAATCTCCGCCGATAGCCGAACCACCCAATCCAGTCAGGACGATGTTTTGTATCCCCTTTACATTGAGCTTTATTTTTGCTTCTTTCCCTATGCGAACAGCTTGTTCAATCTGTTTTGGGAAATCAGCAATCCAGATTGACATTCCCTTGGGATCTCTTCGTGTAATATCGTCGAGCGTCATTATTCTTCTCCTTTTGACGTTTCTTGATAGTATAAAACTCTGAACGGTCCGCTGAAGACTATCAACCAACTTCCTCTAGTTGCCTGTTCGTTTCTATGCTCAAATCATTAACCTATATTTTTCTTTATTCGATAGGAATATCAGGAAACTTACGCTTCATCAGATTTTTAAGGTACGTTTTAATCTCGTCTTCAGACTGCATCATCAGCACACGTTCAGCAACGCGTATTGCTTCCGTATAATGGATCGAGCGAATTATCTTTTTGATTTCTGGTACTGCATTCGGCACCACGCTGAACTCGTCCAGACCGAGCCCAACAAGCAAAATAGTCGCCAAAGGATCACCCGCCATTTGTCCACACATACCCACCCAAGAATTCTTTTGTTTCCCTCGTTCGATAATGCGGCGTAAAAAACGAATGACAGCAGGATGAAATTCCTGAAAGAGTTCTGAAACAATATCGTTGCCGCGGTCCACTGCCAGTAAGTATTGAATAAGATCGTTTGTACCGATACTGAGAAAATTGACTTCTCGTCCAAGATGATCTGCAATAATTGCCGCTGCGGGTACTTCAATCATAACACCGAGTTTTATTTTGTCATCGAAGGCAATTCTCCGAGCGCGTAAGTCATCTTTTGCTTGTGCAATCAACTGTTTCGTGAGCTGAACTTCTTTTAAATTCGTCACCATAGGAAGCATCACAGCGATATTTTTTTTCTTGCTAGCACGCAGAATGGCACGCAACTGATCAAGGAATATCTGAGGCTTATCCAGCATGACTCGTACGCCGCGCCAGCCAAGGAATGGATTATTCTCCTTCACTGTCTGTGCCATAAACTTGTCGCCGCCGATATCGAATGTGCGGATAATGACATCTTTTGGATACACCGCTTCCGCGATACGGTGATACACTTCATACTGCTCTTCTTCAGTCGGGAATACTTCTTCACCGAGGAGCAGACTTTCTGTACGATAAAGCCCAATTCCGTCGGCACCCTGCAGTTTGATGAACTCAAGTTCTTCTTCCAATTCAACGTTTGCAGCAAGTTTAATACAATGCCCATCGAGTGTTTCCGCAGGAAGTTCGCGAAGAGGGGCAAGCGTTTCTTCAAATGTACGGTAGTCCTCTTTCTTCTTCTCGTAGCGTTTTAACACCTCCGGACTTGGATGAAGAACAATTGCCCCATCGTATCCATCTACGATGACGAGATCATCGGCGTGTGCGAGTAATGAAATTTGATGAACACCGACTACAGCGGGAATCTTTAATGCACGCGCAAGCAATGCCATGTGTGAAGTTGCGCCGCCAATTTCTGTTACATATGCCATAACTTCATTACGACTGAAAATAAGTGCGTCTGCTGCAGCAAGGTTGCGCGTCACGACGATATGAGAGCCGTCGATCTTCGAAATAAGTTTTTGTTCCTCAAGATTTCGAAGAATACGATTCTCCACATCAAGCAGATCATCAGCACGCTCACGGGCATACTGATCATTTGATGCCGTCATCAAGCGGTGATATTTTTCCATCTCGTCTTGAATTAAAAATTCGACATTCTTTAGTTCTTCCTTGAGCCTCTTATAAACAACTTCAAACAGAACTGCATCTTCAAGAAGGAGAAGCTGTGCTTCGAATATCTTGGATTGATCTGCACCTAATTTTTGTTCGGCAAAATCAAAAACCTTTGTGAGTTCTTTCTTAGATCGCGCAATTGCATTTTGAAGACGGCTAATCTCTTTCCCGACCTCACCAACCTCAATCGCGCGAATCTGGATTGTCGGCTCATGTTTCCGAAAAAGATACGCAGGTCCAATGGCAATGCCAGGAGACGCTGGAATTCCCTTCAGCTTTATCTCTTGTTTGGCTGTCTTACTCATTTTATGCCTGTTCGGAATTAAAAAAAATCTGATTCTTTGTGATTATATCGGCTCACCGAAGCCGCTATCAAACAGCTCGGCCATGGCCCGGTACGCTTCTTCTTCATCAGGTCCATCAAAGCGAACTAAGAGCTTCGAACCCTGTTCCGCGGCCAGCGTCATCACGCCGATAATACTTTTACCGTTGATCTGAAAGCTGTCCTTTTCAATAAAAAACTCGGATTGGAATTTCGCTGCCAGTTTGACAATCGACGCAGCGGGTCGAGTATGTAGACCAGCCCTATTCCGAATCGTTACTTCTCGTTCAATCATTCACGACACATATCATTAGTAAGTTCTATTCATTAATTTTTCAGCTAGCCAACGAAGTGTATCGCGTGCCGTGGAAGCGGGCAAGGCGACAAGTTGGTTCTTCGCTTCTGTAATGTCGGTCTCGATTCTTTTCCTTGCAGAATCAATGGCACCTGTTTCTTCATAGATTCTTCGAAATAACGGCACCTGTTTACGTGGCACACCGCCGTCAGTGAACACATGGTGGAGCATCTTTTTCTCCTTTCCTTTTGCGCGGCGCATGGCTTCGAGAAGCAGGAATGTTTTCTTACCTTCCACTAAATCGCCTCCAATGGCCTTGCCGAACTCCTTTTCATTCGCAACAATATCGAGCAGGTCATCTTGAAGTTGAAATGCACGCCCGACGTACTCGCCGTATCTCCGTAGTGCTTCCATTTCCGTCAGAGTAGCCTTCCCGATAAGTGCACCGATCTGCGTCGCAGCAGAGACGAGTTTTCCGGTTTTCTTTTCGATCATTAACAAATATTCATTTACATGAACGCGATGGCGTGTTTCGAATTCCTTATCTAACGATTGTCCCTCACATACCGTGATAACGCTTTCAGTGAACAATTTACTGATTTCTTGAATAGACGATGATTTTGTTCTGAGCAAAGCACGATGGGCTAGTCCAAGAAGCACATCACCAGAGAGAATCGCGATGTTTTCATCCCACTTCTTGTGGACGGTAAGACGGCCACGTCGTGTTTGTGCGTGGTCCATTATATCATCGTGAACCAATGTAAAATTATGTAGGATTTCAATTCCTGCTCCGGCATGCAGCGCATCGCTGGCAATACCACCGACGGCTTCGCATGCAAGCAATGTCAATATTGGACGAATTCGTTTACCGCCGGCTGCGAGAACATATTTTGCAGGAGCATACAACGTTTTCGGCTTATGTTCGCTGATAAAACTGCGAAGATACCTCTCAACGACTATTTTATGCCGTTCATACCTTTGTTCTGGATTCATATTTTTTCTCACACTCTCGGAATCATCTGCTGCTTCTGCAGCACTGCGATTGATCGCGAACCGGTCAAGAACATTGCACCTTTTAATTCACATTCCCACGTATCGATAAGCCGAAGAACTGACTTCACTCCGCTGTTTGCGAGTGCCTTTAGAATGGGCCGTGCAACAGCAGCGTAATCAGCACCGAATGCTAAAGACTTCGCAATGTCGATGCCGTTGGAAATGCCGCCTGAGGATATAACTTTCACTCCGGATGAAGTGCTCTTTACTCTACACACACCCCTCAATGCATCTATCGTAGGAATTCCCCAATCCCAAAACTCTTGTAAGTTCAATCTCACTTCTTCCTTCCTTTTTCTATCCCTATTCTTACCTCTTAAAATCTCAACGCCAGCCCAACTGGTTCCTCCCGCTCCTGCAACATCGATGATCGTTACTCCGCTATTAATGAGTCGCTGTGCAACAACTGCGGAAATACCAGCACCGATTTCTTTCACGATAAGCGGAACAGGAATTGCTTTCACCAGCATCTCAATTCCGGCAAGCACTCCATGGAAGTTTGTATTACCCTCTGGCTGAAGTAATTCCTGAAGGGGATTAAGATGGACGGCAAACCCATCTGCATGAATCAACTCAATTAAACGAAGTATTGCCGATGCATCTCGTAATTTTGCCACTTCTGCCGCGCCAATATTTCCGAACACAGGGATATCTCTTGCTACTTCGCGCACTACAGAAAATGAACGATGATAGTGATCAGTTTCCATCGCCTGACGCTGACTACCCACACCCATAGCAATTTTTTTTATCGCACATACTTCCGCAAGCTGCCGGTTGATTTTTACGGCATCCTCGTAACCGCCGGTCATGCTGGAGATGATAAATGGAAACGATATTTTTTTCCCGAGGAACGATGTTGATGGATCAACATCGGACAGATTCAATTCAGGCAGGGCATTGTGTAAAAAATCCCAGCGTTCAAAACCGGCTGTCTTAGTGCAAAAAGAGACATCTTTGGTTAAGCTAATATCTATATGCTGTTGTTTGCGTGACGATGTCCGTGTGGTTTTCATACATTATTTTCTCGAATGAATAATAAAGAAATCAGTTTCGAGAAGCAAGGTAGGACGTGGAAAGCGTTTCTTGATTTTCCTTCAATTTTTCTGTATCTAATTTAACAGATAGGCTCCATGAAATAAAAACAGTGAAACCTTGGATGCGGCAAAAACCAGCGGCACGACGTAAAACATATTTCTTTTCCGACGCTCATCTCGGCCTGGGCTCTCCAGAAGAGGATCGCCAGAGGGAATTGCGTCTAATCCGGTTCTTAAATTTTATTCAGCGCGATGCCGAACAGATATTTATTGTTGGCGATTTGTTCGATTACTGGTTTGAATACAAAACAGTTGTTCCTAAAAAATATTTCCGTCTTTTTACAAAACTTGCAGAGACAACCGAGCGAGGCATTCGCGTGCTTTTCATTGCAGGCAATCACGATTTTTGGGTGAAAGATTACTTCCGCACTGAACTTGGTATGGAAGTGTACCTCGAACCCCTTGAGACGGAAATTCGCGGAAAACGGTTCCTCATCCATCACGGTGATGGATTACTGAAAGACGATATTGGTTATACAATCCTCAAGAAAATTCTTCGCAACAAATTGAATATATTTCTCTTTTCCCTCATTCATCCGGATGTGACAGGATGGATTGCACGGTGGTCATCGCATACGAGCCGACAGTACACGAGCAATCGAACGTACGAAAGCAACGGCATGGTGGATTTTGCAGCGCAAAAGCTTCAGGATGGATTTGATTTTGTCGTCATGGGACACAACCATATCTCATCGCGTCAAATCATTGGAAACGGAGTGTACATCAATCTTGGTGATTGGATTTTTGAAAACACCTACGCGGTATATGATGGCAAAAAAATTGAACTCAAAAAATATATAGATTGAGCAATGAGAATCGAGTGATGCACAATGGCTGATCGAAAATTCAGTTCGGAAGAGATGGAACGATATTTCAATGATCCGGAATACCGGCATACACACATGAAACTTAATAAAAAGAACTTCGACCAAAAACATTTGATTCTCTACGGTACCATCTTCGCTTTTATCATACTGACTGCTTGGTACTCTGTGTATATTATTCGAGGGTTGCCGACCCTGGATCAATTGGAAAATCCAAAACCGGAACTTGCTACAAAAATCTATTCTATCGACGGTGAAGTGCTGGATCAGTTCGCATATAAGAACCGAACGCGCATTTCACTCGATGAACTTCCTCCGGGGTTGATTAAAGGATTGATCGCAACAGAAGACAAGGACTTTTATAATCATTGGGGTGTTAATTTATCTCGTTTCATCCGGCAAATAATTCTCGATGTCGTCACATTCCGCCAAGCAGGGGCAAGCACCATTACTCAACAGCTCGCGCGCAATTTGTACAAGCTGCAAAGTAAACGTGAATCAATGTTTGACAAGATCACACGGAAGGTTCGTGAATTTCTCACATCGATACAAATCGAACGAAATTTTACAAAAAATGAAATTCTTGAGTTGTATTTAAATGTCGCCTTTTTTGGGAAAAACGCCTATGGGATCGAATCCGCCGCCCAGACGTACTTTGGTAAACCTGCCACCGAGTTGACACCACCCGAGTACACCTTATTCATCGGTATGCTCAAAGGACCAAATTATTATGATCCTCTTCAACACAACGATCGTGCTATGGCGCGCCGCGATGTGGTCATCAATCAAATGGTCAAAGAAGGATTCTTCACCGAGGAAACGGCAAAGCAAATCCGAACCGATTCGCTTGATTTCAAATCTATTGAAACAGAGTTTCGCTCCGGTATTGCACCCCACTTTGTCGAATGGATCCGCCGGCAGCTTCTAAAGAAAGCCGAAACGCATGGATATGATATTTACCGGGATGGCCTGCGTATTTATACTTCGCTCGATAGCCGAATGCAACGGCATGCGATCTCAGCCATTGAAGATCATCTGAAGGAATTCCAAACAGCATTCGATTCAACGTGGGATTGGAAAGAACATCCAGATATCTTGAACGATGTCATCAATAAAGCAATTCGAGATGATGAATCGTACCGTAAATCTCACATTATGGCTGTACAGGATAGTATCCGTGCACTATTGCTTGGCAGCCGCACATTTATCGACTCAATAAAAAAAGCAGCGCAGACTCTTGAAGTAGGTTTTGTCGTCATCGATCCGCATACGGGACAAATCAAGGCAATGGTTGGCGGTCGGAATTATCGCACATTCAAATATGGATTGAATCATGTGACTCAGATTCATCGACAACCCGGTTCGGCTTTTAAACCATTTGTTTATACTGTAGCGCTTGATAACGGATATCCGGCGTGCTATGAAATATTGAACCAACCTGTCACTATCCCAATGCCCGACGGCACTCGCTGGACACCGGAAAATTTTGAAAAAGACATCGGCGGCAAATTTACATTGCGTGAGGGAATAAAACGCTCTAAAAATCTTATTGCTGTGCGTGCTATTCTTGAAATCGCTCCTGCCAAACAGGTCTCCGACTATGCGCATCGAATGGGTATCACATCGCGCGTACCGGCGTACGAATCTATCGCGCTCGGTTCTGTGGAAGTATCACCATTAGAATTGACATCGGCGTATGGCGTATATCCTAACGATGGAGTGCTTGTTTCACCTATCGCCATCCTTCGTATCGAAGATAAAGATGGGAACGTGATTGAAGACAACTCACCAAATAAGAAAGAAGTACTGAGTAAGGAAACCGCTTACCTCATGACTGACTTGCTGAAAGGCGGAGTGAATGGGGGTACGGGATCAAGAGTACGTTCTTTTTACAGCGGCCCATGCGCAGGCAAGACTGGAACAACAAACGATTTTTCCGATGCTTGGTTCATCGGTTTTACCCCGCAATTAGTGGCTGGAGCATGGGTCGGATTCGATGAACCCCGCATCCGTTTAGGGAGCCGCAATGGTCAGGGCGGTATTGCAGCTGCGCCAATCTTCGGACGGTTTATGCAAAAGACGTATGAAGATCCGGCTATCGGATTAGCGCTCGAATATTTTGTCCAGCCGGAAGGCATTATCACGGATACGATTTGTATGGATACAAAAAAGAAAGCGCGTGAATGGTGTCCGAATAAGACGACGGAAATCTTCAATGTGAAATTTCCCATTGGGCTGTGTGATAAGCATACTTCCGCTGATTGGAATCAAAATAAGGAAGGTGAGGACGTAAGAAAAAATAGTAAAGTGGCGTGGTAATCATTGAAGCGAGCACCTTCAACTTCTATCGAAGGTACCTAGAGGTGTTACTTCGGTTTGAGTAGTTCTCTCACAGCTGATCGAATGAGATTCGATTCCACATCATCCACAACCTTCACTTCGCCAATCTTTGTCGGCAGAACGAAACGAAGTTTCTTTGCGATACGCTTCTTGTCGCGGCCCATGGCATTGACGATATTTGCCAACGTCAATGAGGAAAGCTTCGCCTTTATCGGCGCGCGGTGGACGAGAGAGATGAGCCGCTTATAAGAATCCGCATCGAACAATTTCATTTCTTTGGCGATAGAAGCTTCACCAATCATCCCCAGAAGGACTGCTTCACCGTGCTTCAGGAGTTTATACCGTCCGGCAGATTCTAATCCATGGCCAATCGTGTGTCCATAATTGAGAATGATGCGAATGCCGGACTCTTTTTCATCCTGTGATACAATTTCTGCTTTAATAGCTGCACATGCCGCCTGCACATGCATCACTGCTTTAACATCAAACTGCAATAATTCTTCAAGATGCGATTCAAGATAGGAAAACAATTCCGCATCGCGCATAATGCCATATTTGATAACTTCGCCTAAACCGCAAATCATTTCGCGCTTTGGCAGCGTTTTCAGATAATCGATATCCATCCACACAAATGAAGGCTGGTGGAACGCACCAATCATATTCTTTCCCAAGAGATGATTCACACCGACTTTCCCGCCGATAGAACTATCCACTTGGGCAAGCAACGTTGTTGGAACTTGTACGATCTTTATACCCCGCTGATAAGTTGCGGCCACAAATCCCGCAAGATCACCAATCACACCACCGCCCAAAGCAATGATGGCCGCATTGCGTGGAATTCTTTTTTTCAGCATTTCTGTAAAGAGTTTATTCGCACACGTGAGAGTTTTTTGAGTCTCTCCCGCTGGAATGATAATCGTCAGAGGCTGGAATTTATGGTGAAGAAGATCTCGCAACAGCGGTTGAAGATGAAGACGCGCGATGTTCCGATCTGTTATAATCACGACGGTATCCGAAATCCCATGCTGGCGGCATACGGGGCCGAATGACGAGAGCATATCGGTACCTGTAACAAGAGGGTATGAACGGTCGCCCATTGCAACATCGATTTGCCGGTGAATCATATGATTATTCCTTTTCAATCATACCGCGAATATTTTTTATAATCTCATCCACTGTCACTCCGATGCGCATGTTATCAGCGCAAACAATAACATCGGCACGCGAATAGAATAATTCGCGAGAGGAAAGAAGATCCAGAATACGTTTTTCCAATTCTTTTGCCTGTAACGGGTTGCCATCGGCATCCTTCAACATCGGCCGGTCATTTCGGTACTGCACACGCTGAAGGATTTCTTCCGGTGAAATTTTGAGATAGACGAGAATTCCATTTTGAGATACAATCTGACAGTTCTCTTCGTTGGCGATTGTGCCGCCTCCGAGAGAGATGACAGAGTGATCTAGTTTTGTGAGCTCATGCAATATGTCCCGCTCTAATAAACGAAATGCTTTCTCGCCTTCTGTACGAAAAATTTCTACAATCTCTTTCTGTGTCTTCTGTTCAATGAACCGGTCAACATCGACGTACTCATACCCAAGTGTGTTGGCAAGAATAGGACCAATTGTACTCTTCCCGCTGCCCATAAAGCCGGTAAGAAAAATAAGCGATTTCTTATTTCCGTGAAGTGTCTCTTTCATTGTCCATGCTAAAAAAAAGGCGTCCCGATGAATCGAGACGCCTTATCGAAAAATTAAAAATTTTAGCGAAAGAATTTATCCCGATGATCAACAATATCCGCTTTCTCGCGCAGCGTC
>Ga0182021_10010489_pt1 | contig 10985 bp, 10 predicted proteins | sample 612E3MmetaG_FD_120493 | JGI IMG/M metagenome (GOLD analysis project Ga0182021, IMG submission 120493) | Permafrost microbial communities from Stordalen Mire, Sweden - 612E3M metaG (Illumina Assembly) | ecosystem: Environmental > Terrestrial > Soil > Wetlands > Permafrost | place: Sweden...
AAAAAAAGGTAGCTAGTACTTTAATTATCGTATTAGAGGTTATAGATCTGATAATTTACGAGAAGTCCACATTCCGGAACATGAAAAGCAAACAAATTGAAATGAATTTATAATAGGAATTATATTTAATGTAAAAATATATAGTGAAAATTATTGTGACAATAAGAGCATAATGTTGTAATGGACAAAACAAACTAATAATACTAATTATAATATAGTAATTTAATGTGTCATCTTATTTTTATAAGAATTTTTTAAATCTATTAGAGAGATCATATGACCTACAAGACAGAACAAAAGATTTTAAACGCTTCCTTGAAAATATTTGCTGAAAAGGGTTATAATGGCGCTACTGTAATGGCCATAGCTGAGGAAGCAGGATTCAGTGAGAAAACAGTATTCCGTAAATTCAAAACCAAAAAGAACCTATACGACACGGTTTTAATAAAGAATGGTGAGAAGTTTGTTAAAGAGTTTATGGAATCATTAAATTTAGATATAAAATTTGAAACACCTGCAGACTTTTTAAGAAATTTCATAAAAAATCTAGCCAAAGTAATGTTGAATAATTTCGAATTTTTTAATTTATCCATCAATGAATCAAATGAAATACTAGAACCCATGATGAACGACGCTGTTGAATTTATGGGTATTTACATCGAAGATAACATCCCCAATCAGAATATAGATTACAAAATATTCGGCTTCTCCATATCTTCATTTGTCTATGCCATAACCCTCGAGAGATATTTCGGACGTACCTACATCAACTATGACGAAGCTATAGATAATTTCATAAAAAATACTATTCAATGTGTATCAATTTCGAAAAAACGGCTTATGAAAAAGACTTCAAATAGAATATAATAATATTTAAATCTTATAAACGATCAAATTCTCTTATATTTTCCCATGGACATGCATCTGGCCTTATCCCCTAATAATTCCACTATAACTGTGGAGTTATCTACATATTCAAGTGTTTCACCACATTCGGGGCATACAAAGTTATTCTCAGAGGCATTTTCGAATTTGTATCGGTGACCATTGCTCTTGCATGCAAAGAATATATTTTCTTCTTCATATTTAATTGATTTTTCAATTTTCTTCGATAGATCTTCATATTTTTTGGATATTATTTCCGATACCTTATTTTGATCAAATTTCCAGCTATAAACTTCCCATTTAGTTTCAGGATCTTTGGTTCTCTTATATGAAGCGACCCCTGCATCATATAATTTGTACAGAACCTTTCGAACCACATTCAACTTTATCTGGGTTTCATCTGAAATTTCTTCATCAGATGTTTTTCCATTCATTATACATTCGATGATTGAAAAACTATTTTTTTCATCATCGGTTATGTCCATTAATATTTCTTGAACCACTGGATCTTCAAGCAATATTTTACCCCCTAATAAAAGTTTATCTTATTTAATCTTGTTTAATGGAAATGTTAACATAAATATTTAACTGTTGTGTATTTTTAACATCTTATGAAGTTTTACTGTTATCCATTAGAATGATAATTTTTTGAATCACATATCTAAGATGTAACATCAGTAAATCATATGGTTGAATGTGAATTTCGAAAAATATTATCATTAAATTTTCAGAGGATCATCCAAAATTGATTTTATAAATATATGTCTCTTTAAAACGCCCATTATATCCTACAAATTTTTTTTAAATTTCGTTTTTGTTAGTCTGCACAGACTCCCATATAAGTTTTACTAAAAAAAGTTTGATCAGTAATTTAATATTAATGATAAAGATATTGAAAAAGGTACCAATAGGGTGCATGAGGATATTTATTAAATATTGCTGATTATCTCTAAGGGGTTATAAATTATGGTCAATTCAAATATATTAATTGTAGAAGATGACTTCATAGTTGCCATAGATTTACAGCAACACCTGGAAAAAATGGGATATAATGTACTTGATATTACTGACAATGGTAGGGACGCAATACATAAAACTGAAGAAAGAAAGCCAGATCTGATCCTGATGGACATAAGTTTAAAAGGCGATATGGATGGGATAGATGCAGCCAAGCAAATACATGAGCTCTGTAATGTTCCATTAATATATTTAACAGGTTATTTTGACGAAAAAACATTAAAACGCGCAGATAATACTAGACCATGCGGGTACATTGTAAAACCCTTCGAGGACAAAGAAATACAAACATTAATTGGAACGCTAGTTTAAACCAAACAATTATCTATTCTATTTTAAAATTGAAAAAAAATGTTTTAATCCATTATTTATTGTAAACTCATCTAATTTTTTAATATTCAAAAAATTTCAAGGACATATATTAAAGATAATTAGAATTCGACATAATACTAACCAATTTTTTTTTATTAAATTGAAAGTTTTAATATTCTCATGATGGTTATAAATTAAAATTTAATACTATAAACTATTATATAACGATTTTAAACTGGAATTACAGTTATACTAATATTAACTCTGAAATAATGTTAAATATAAAGTTTATTCTTTTTAATCCGGGTCAAAAAAATTCTTTTTTCTTATAATAATATGAAGATATATTAAAGATTATTTACAGAATATACTACTTACATACAATACTAATAAAGAAGAAGATGATTGGAATTTCTAATCACAATAATATTATGATGTGAATAGTGGATATATAGAGTTCTGAAGCTTTATAAACGGAAATCCATGTTTAGTAATGGGATCAGCATAAAAGAAACTATATGTTGATTGGTGTTGAGGTGATTTAGCATGATGTTTGATATTGACGAGGGTGATAAGACGGGTAATTTTTTTAATAGAATCACAAATTTTTTTAGAAATAGAACCATTTTAATATATCAAGAACTTTATCTGCTTGAACGAGACGCATCAAAAGAAGGAAAACGTGAATACGATGCTGTAGAATCAATTATATTAACTTCAAAAAAAGATCTAGAAGATCTCATTGATAAAGGTTACACAACAGGGGAATTTTGTAGATTAACAGATTTAACAGAAAAATTTTTCAGAAGTCAAATTCTTTTTGGAATTTTTTATAAAAAAAAATTAATTCATATCAGCTTTTTAATAATTGAAAATAAGATAGAATTTCACCCTCCAATGAAATTAAATTTCGACAAAGATGTTTATGTTCACTGGTCAATAACGGATCCCGTATGCAGGGGGAGGGGATTTTATTCCTATAACCTCCAAAAAATGACCGAATTTTCATCAGATATTGGAAAGGAAAAATTAAAAATGGCTGTTGGAAAGGATAATGCAAGATCTTTGAAAGCAGCTAAACATGCCGGATTTGAGATATATGGTGAAGGAAGGTATATTAAATTTTCAAAATTAGTATCCTGGAGGGAAAAATATTACTAAAAAATTTTTAGATTAATTTTTCAATATCCTCAACATCATCAACAAAATTAACATACTTGCTGGTTAAATTTTTAAATTCTTCATCCGACTCATGAAGCATTTCATCATCGGACATGGAACGCATTATATCAGAAAGACTGATAGCATCAATATCATAAAACACTTTAGAATTCAATAAAGCTGTACTTGAATAACCTATTACACATACAGGGTTTAAATTAGGGATTATTTCTTCAACTGGAAAATTGTTTTCGATAATATCAAAATCACAATCTTTTAAATTATTGTATTTATCACTGGTTTCTCTTGGATGAGGTTTTATAACGGGTTTAATCCCTTTTTTGTTAATAACCTTAATTAATGACCTCATTAAACTAAGTTCCTCTTCTAATGAAATGGTGTTCATCTCTGAAAATGGTTGTGTAATAATAAGTACAGTCTTACCAAATTTATCAATGTTCAAATCATTATTTCTAAGTTTCAATACGTCTTTATATGAACTACAAATATTATCGTTGATCTTTAACTGGGATTCCAGAGTGAAAAGAAACCTTCTTTCTACTGGCATTGATCTAAGGATCATCTCTCTGAAAATGTAATCAACGGATCTGAAAATATTTGAACTTATAGTGTACATGAGGGTTGAATCCACTTCTTTTGCGTCTTCATTTCTCAATTCCTTTCTTAATTGTTTCCAATTCTCTTTTGAAACATAACTGGCGTATCCCTCATCAATCAGGACAAGAATGGGGTTATATTTGGATGAAACTTTTTTATTACCGAAATAAATCAGCAGTTCAGTGTAAGGTAATTGTGGACTTAACAAGTATAAATTATTTGATCCTTTTCTAGATCGGATGTTTCTTAACCCGGAAGACATGGTAAGGTATTTGGAAATAAAATTAGGCAACCTTTTGGAGATAAAACTCTCATCTTTTGGAGTAATATCAACAAAATGGAATTTTAAATCGGCGTAATTATCATTAAGAAAGTCTTTTTCACTAATGACGTAGCCATCTGTTATGTGGGGCTGTATCAAAATAAGAGCTTGGACTTTCCTGTCATATCGATTTGAAAGATCATATAAAAACGCATCAATACCCAAAGCGTGCCAATGTGATATTGCAACTGCAATAACATCTATTTTATTATTCTCTAAATATACAAGAAGTTCATCTTGATCTAAAGTAACCATAATCATTAATTTAAAACTAATTAATATAAATAATAACCTACTGTCCGTTTATCATATAAGAGTTTGGTATGTTTTTATAATGAGATGCAAATAAGGCTTGAATATATATTATTAAACCTTATTGTAAATTAAAACTGATTTAGTATATACTATTTTGATCAGAAATTATGGAAATTTATATAGAAATTAATAGATATAATTTCTATTTTCAAATAGAGTGTCGTTTATGATCCTACTTATCTCATCTTTAGATAACTTATCAACATAATCGGAGTTGTATTCCATGGTGTTATTCAAATTTTCCTGATTATTGGAATTTAAAATGAATAATTCCCCATCATCAACGGCATAATGGGATTCATCAGCTGTCATCAGTTCTTCATACATTTTTTCTCCAACCCTTTTTCCAATAATTTCTATTCCAATTTCTTCAGGGTTGTGGTTGTAGATATTGGCTAAGTTTTCAATCATAACCTCTGCAAGGTCCATGATATTGGTTGCCGGCATCTTTAAAATAAATATTTCCCCACCATCAGCCTTTTGACCCGCTTTGAGTATTAATTCAACAGCTTCAGGAATTCCCATAATAAATCTTGTCATATCCTTGTCTGTAATTTTAACAGGACCGCCATTTTTGATTTGATTTTTAAATACTGGTATAACAGAACCTCTTGAATTTAGGACATTTCCAAATCTAACACATGAAAATACTGTTTCTTTATCACCTGTATAATGATTGGCAGATATGGTAAGGCGTTCTGCCAAGAGTTTAGTTGCGCCCATGACATTTATGGGATTTACTGCCTTGTCAGTGCTCACAAATATAACCTTCTCAACATCCCTATCCAAGGCCACATCTAAAACATTTTGAGTCCCTATAATATTAGTTTTAACAGCATCAAATGGGTTAAATTCACATAGGGGAACATGTTTTAAAGCGCCTGCATGAAAAATAATATCAACATTATCAAACGCTCTTTCCAGCCTGTCCTTGTCTCTTACGTCTCCATAAAAAACCCTTAACTTATCAGAATTAAGTTCTTCTTCAAGTTCAAATAACGCAGTTTCATTATTATCTAAAACCCTAATTACCGCAGGATTATACTCCAAAACCTTTTTAGTAATCTCACTACCTATAGAACCCGCTCCACCGGTAACAAGCAATACTTTATCCTTGTAGTATCCTTCTACTTCACTATTCGTTTTTGACTCCCCCATCATTTTTTAAGGTGTTACCCTCCTCTAGTTGTAAGCAGTTTTCAGAAGATTTTCGGATGTAGTCCCTGGATTTTTCTCCTGTGTTAAATAATAGATCAATGGTAGATAAATATGCTATAAATTCAGACCCTATTTGAGGGTAAAGTGGATGAGGGAATTCAAACCAGTACAGATCTACATTTTTCTGTTTAAATTTTTGAAATTCATTAAAATCAATATAATCCTTAGCAGCAGGGCCACTGATATATGCATCAGCTCCTACCTCATTACAGACATTCATTATATAATCTACCTTTATACCCTCAGCATCATTTAAATCTGATGCTTTAATGAAATCAGGTACTTTTAACCCCAGTAATTCTGAAATTTTTTCTGTTGCGTATATATCAAGATCCAATAAAAGATCCCAGTCTTTGGTAAATATTTCTTCAATATCATCTTTATAATCATCAAAATAGGGTGCTTTAGAATATGATGAAGTTATTGACTCCCAATGTTTTTCTTTCCAATTCACCATAGTTTGTTTTTGTTTGTAACTAACTGAGTTATTTATGGCTACTTCATTTATATTCTGTTTATATTTGCCAGTTACAGGCACAGAAATCCATTTAGAAGTATTATTCATGGTTTTTATTTTATTCCTTCTCTGCCACGATTTCTTTAAAAACTGAAGATTGTCAGCAAAAACAAAAATATCAGCCTCATCGATCATTCCAAAGTAACCTATCCATGGTAAATAAAATGGTTGTACAATAACTGCCTTCATTTGATCACCGTATCTCTCTAACTTTAAATGTCTTTCATATTTTAGATATCTATTAAATCAATCAAAGTAATTATAACTTAATTTATTTTGTAACTAATAATATAAAGTTCAAAGTATATCTTTTTTCTAATAAACTGGATACATTCTGAATCGTATCTATATATTCAGGTCATCACGATGGTATTGCAGTTTATCCCCTTAAATTAAGTTTTCTCATTTTATTTCTTGATAGTTGAGTTTGATTCTTTTTCTAAGATTATTTGTGATAGATAATCAATAATTTCAGACTTCCCTTGCCCAACTTCCAGTCGATTGAAATATGCTATAACTTCATTTCTTTTGGTTAAAGATGATAAATCCCGCATATACTCCTCTAAATTATCTATATCTGATTTTTTTATCAAATATTCGTAATTAAGGGGACTATAATAACGATTTTGTAGTGCGTTTTGGGATATTACAAGGACTGGCGAGCCAACGTATACGGCCTCAAACATAGATAAACCCGGAGATGTTATTACCAGATCTGCATTGTACATTAATTCAGCAACATTTCCAGGTTCCTTGTGGACTATTACATTATCAGCTGGTTTATTCTTCAAAATCTTATCCAGATTGTCAAAATGCTTAAATTCTGGTCCTAGAACAATATTTATCCTTAAATCATCATTTAATTTTTCTAATACAGTTGAAGTATGATTGGATGGATCACTACCGCCAAAAATTAATAAAATATCTTCTATTTTAGGCTTTAAATCCTTCTTACTTTTAAATATATCAAATTCATCCCTTAAAATTAGATATTTAGGACCACAGAAGTACATGGTATTAATATTATTGTTATAGATGTTTTTATTAGAAAAATTACTCCTGACCAGACTCATTACAATGTCAGCATATTCATCATTTTTTGGTGTTAAATTATCTACCATCACCATCTTGGCATTAACCGTATCATTTATCTGTTTCAGGATTTTTTCTTTAAAATCCAGATTATCAATGACAATAAGGTTTATATCCAATTTTTTTAGATGATCAACGATTTCTTCATCTTCTATCAACTTAACCGTTGGAAAATTTTCATCTTCTATTAATTTAATTACATTATCACCACTTTTAGTTAAAAAGTATGCTTTGACCCCTAAATTTGCCAGTAATGCTCTAGCAAATGTTATGGATCTGTAAACATGCCCCATACCCATTTCAGAGCTTCCTTCGGTTAAAAATGCAGTATTTATGGGTTTGATGGTATCGTCAGGGTTTTGTTCAACACCGGCGTTTATACGATAAATGTCAGGATTAACTTTCAATAAATTAATTACATCTCTGATTTTTAAATTTTCAAGATCACCCAGATTTTGATAAATAGCTTTCATAAGATTTAAATCTTCATAGGTATCCACAGTTAAGCGGATATCCTGATTTCTAAGATTTGAATAGAATTGTAATACTTGGTAATCTTCTGGATGGGATCTTATGTAAGGTGTAACATGTTCCCTTTCTGAATCTAGATCAGCTTTTATAGAGATATCTTCCAATACCTTTGATTCAATTATTTCAGCACTTACACCAAGTGGTGTGTCTAAACAGTAGGTATAATCTAGATTATTTGTAAAATGTATATTTATTAACGTATCAACCAGATCTGTATCAATAAGTGGATTATCACCCGTAACTCTTACCACAACATCTGCATTAGATATTCTGGAAGATTCTACATATCTTTCAAGTACGTCATCTTCACTTCCACGATAACAAGTTATGCCCAGTTTATTGGATAACCTTTCAACAGCATCGTCTTCCCTGTTTTTTGTTGTGGCTATGGTTACATCATCGACGTATTTCGATTTTTTAAGTCTGTTTACTAAAATTTCAAGGAGGGGTTTATCTCCAATTTTTTCAATTACCTTACCCGGCAATCTGGTGGAACCCATTCTTGCTTGTATAATTGCTACGACTTTTCTCTTCAACATATAAAATCCCAATTAATAGTTTGATTCTTTTTCACATCTTTATTTACTGTTTTACCCATAACTTTGTCAACATACTTTGGTTTTATACCCATTCCGGGTCTTAATATCTTTATATTGTCCTTAGATATTTTCCCACCCTTAGGAATATCTTCAGATGATGTTATACTTCTTCGGGCTAATTCTTTCATTTGTTTCTCATCGTCTGTTAAGCTTTTAACACCGTCACCCATTGCAGATTCTGTTATTTTAATATCCTCAACCATTTTCTCAAATTCTTTTGGATCAAGGGATAGTTGATGATCTGGTCCTGGTAGATTTTTATCAAGAGTAAAATGTTTCTCAATCAGATCTGCACCTCTAGCAACGGCTAGTGATGGAATTAGTGTTCCTGTGGTGTGATCAGAGAACCCTACTGGAATTTTAAAAACATCCTTAAGATTTTGGATGAAATTGAGGTTTGAATCTTCATACTTGGTTGGATAGTTGGAAACACAGTGCATCAATGCAACCTGCTGATTTCCTGATTTATATATGTTGTTCAGGGATTCACCGATTTCACCGATGGTTGCCATTCCAGTTGATAATATTACCGGTAAATTCTTTTTTGAAACATAATCTAGAAGGGGAAAATCTGTTAAATCTCCAGATGCAATCTTGTAGAGTGGTGAACCTATCTCATTTAATAGGTCGGTACTTTCTTCGTCAAACACACTGGCTGAAAACATTATTTCATTATCATTGGCTAAATTGGCTAGTTCAATCCACTGGTCATCGTTAAATTCCAGTGATTTGAAAAGGTCAAAGTACTCTTCATTTTCGCTGATAAATTCTTCGGTTTTAAATATTTGGAATTTAACGCAATCGGCACCTGTTTTGGCAGCTTCTTCAACGAGTTTTTTAGCTTGGTTAAAATCACCATCATGATTCAGCCCGGCTTCGGCAATTATGAATGTTTCCTCGCCTAAACCAATTTTTGTATCTCCTACTCTAATTTTTTCCATAATTACACCTCATAATAATCTATTATTTTCTTAACAGCAGATATAACATCTTCTACATCTTTATCTTCCATATTAGGATATATTGGTAATGATATTTCGTTTTTGTATAAAGATTCTGCATTTGGAAAATCATCACCTTTAAAACCGTATTTCTCTTTATAATAAGGATGTAGATGTAATGGTATAAAATGAACACTTGTGCCTATATTTTCTGCTTTTAAAGCTTCTATGAATTCATTTCTGTTAATGCTCAACAGGTCTGAGTTCACTTGGATTGGATATAAATGCCAAGCATGGGTTGCGTAACTTTTAACAGTTGGAATTGTTATCTGGGGAATTTGACCAAAGGATTTATTGTACATATCTGCTATTTCTTCTCTTCTTTTCTGCATTTGATCCAGTTTTTTCATCTGATGAATACCAATACTTGCCTGTAAATCGCTCATATTGTATTTATATCCTGAATATGCTATTTCATAGTACCATGATCCTTCAGAAGAGTACCTTTTCCAGGCGTCTTTACTGATTCCATGAAGACTCAGTATTCTCATTTTATCGGCTAAATCTCCACGGTTGGTTGTGATCATTCCCCCTTCTGCTGTTGTAATATTTTTGGTAGCATAAAAACTAAAACAAGTTGCATCTCCAATACTCCCGATCTTCTGATCTTTATATTTTGAACCTATTGCATGCGCTGCATCTTCTATTACATACAGATCATATTTTTCAGCTATTTCCATTATTTTATCCATTTCACATGCGTGTCCAGCGTAATGAACCACAATTATGGCCTTGGTTTTGTCGGTTATTTTTTCTTCTATCTTTGCTGGATCAATGTTGTAAGTATCTTTCTCAACATCTACAAAAACAGGCTTAGCATTTGAATTTATCACAACTTCTGCTGTAGCAGCAAATGTGTACGGTGTTGTAATTACTTCATCACCATTTCCAATTCCTAAAGCAACAACTGCTAGGTGCAATGCGGCTGTACAGGAGTTTACTGCGATTGCATACTTTGAATTAACATATTCAAAGAATATTTCTTCAAATTTGAATGTTTTAGGTCCTGTTGTAATCCAATCCGATTTTAAAGTATCAACCACTTCGTCTATTTCTTCCTTACCAATGGAATGTTTAAATGGATGTAAAAATGAACTTCTAACAGGTTTACCATTCACTATTGCGGGTTCTAACATTTTATCAGCTTACAGTGTTATTTTTATTTCAATCAGAGGACTATTGATATTTGAATTCGATTATAAAGAATAGATTTTATAAAGATTTAATTGAGTATTTTAAATTTTTTTCTGGAAGTATACATTGTTTCCCGAGCAAATCTAAGGAACAGCATAATATTAATTCTCCCATTAGTATATTAGTTTTATATAAATAAATATAATGGAATAAAGAATAAAATCTTAAGTCTATTTCAGGTGAAACATTTGAATGAATACAAA
>Ga0182021_10010490_pt1 | contig 10985 bp, 10 predicted proteins | sample 612E3MmetaG_FD_120493 | JGI IMG/M metagenome (GOLD analysis project Ga0182021, IMG submission 120493) | Permafrost microbial communities from Stordalen Mire, Sweden - 612E3M metaG (Illumina Assembly) | ecosystem: Environmental > Terrestrial > Soil > Wetlands > Permafrost | place: Sweden...
GTGATGCCGGTGGCGTTGCGCGAGTACACACAGAAGTTGACTCCGCCAGCGCTCACCGTCGCGCCCACCGGGTACGACACGCCCGCCAAGCTCGCGGTGGAATCGGTGGACCGAATTGCCTCGTCCGCGCTGATGCTCATGAGCTCACCTCGATTAGTAGCCGTACATGTGCCCACCAAGGTAACCGAACGGCTCCCGTGTTACCCCGCGTGCTTCTGCACCCAGTCGAAGGCGAAGTCTGCGACCTCTTCCCAGCCGTCCTGGTTGCAGATGAAGTGCGAGCGATGGTCGAACGCCTTGAAGTCCACGATCCCGGGGCCGGTGTACGCCTTCACCTGCTTCTCGATCAGGGCCTGGGGGACAAGGTGGTCGCTGTCGCCGGCGATGACCAGCAGCGGCGCATGCGCGCGAGCGAAGTCGACGTGGCCCTGCTGGGTCAGCGTGCTGCGGGGTACGTTGCGGCTCTCCGGTGTGACGTACATGTCGAACGCGGCCTTGCTGTCGGCGGCACTCATCGTGTTGCAGAACGTGTACTGGAAGCGTTCGGGCGTCATGATCACCGGCTTGTTGCCGGCGAACGGGTTGATGTGCGGGAAGTTCGCCTTGAAGAAGGTTGGGTCGAGGGTGAAGATGCCTTGCGGCGGGGCTGGGCTGATGGCTACTCCCAGCGCCCCGAAGCCCTCGTTGATGAGCTTCTGCACGACCAGGCCACCGATCGAGTGGCCGATCAGGACTGGCGGTGTCGCCAGGCCGCTGAGGATCTCCTTGAAGTGGTCGACCACGGCACCGAATGTCAGCATCCCGAGGCCCGTCGGGACGTTCGCACGAAGCTGGGCAGGCGGGCCGTCATGGAAGGGCCACGACGGTGCGCTCGACTCGAAGCCGCGCGCCTTCGCCCGCTCGATCCAGGGCTCCCAGCTCACGCTGTTCATGTACATCCCGTGTACGAAGACGATGGCAGGCTGTGCGCTCATGACGGTCTCCTCGGCAAGGCGATCCCGCGGACGTCGACATCGCGCGAGATCCCATGATCACGCCGACGCCCAAGCCGCGTTGAAGAGCATGATCCTGGTCGCGTAGACCGTTGTCGAGGGTTCCGTTGGCAGGAGTGTGCGGCGGGCGACCGCAACTGTTCTCGAGCGCCCTGCCGCCGCACCTTCTGTGGCCCACAGCTGATCGTGGGATGTGCTCTGTGGCCGGGGATCGAAGTAGCCGGCCGGTCCCCAGGGACTTCACTGGGGGTACCCGGCTTAGGATGGACTCGTTCTCAGTGAAGGAGTCTGGATGACTGCGTTGGTCCTGGGTCTGCCCGGTGGCATGGAGTGGGTGATCCTGCTCATCGTGGCCCTGCTGCTCTTCGGCGGCAGCCGTGTCGCGGGCATGGGCAAGGGCGCCGGACGCGCCATCCGCGAGTTCAAGGAAGAGATCAAGGCTCCCACGGGCATCGACGCCCCGAAGGCCGCTGAGCCCGAGGATCTCTCCAAGCCCGTCGACGCCGAGATCGTCACCCCGGAGCCCCGTACAGAGAGCTAACCCTCTGCTTCGAGCGCTGCGCGACGCGTACGGGCGGATGAGTCACCGTTGACCCCGACGGCGTTCGTCTCCGGATCCTGATGAGCCATAAATGGTGCGGCCGCGAGAGCGAATCGCCGCTGACGTCGGCGACGGGCGGCTTGCTGCCGCGGGAGCCACGATGGCGCGGACCTGATCCCGGCTCGATGCGGGGGATAGACGGCCAGCGCGATTTCCTTCTCGAGCCGTGTTGAAGGCAACGGGCCGAGGCTCGGCTCCCTTTGGTTGGTCGGAGGATGACTGACAACTGACATCCGGGGACGGCGTGGGCTCATTTTCAGGGCTGGGGTCCGCTTCGTGCTCCTCACAAACCTGACCTCCTGATCTTCTCGCCGGCGTCTGGCGCTCCCCTCCCTTACGGCCAGACCGGGGTCGGCGGGACGCTTCGCATCAAGACAGGGTCGCGTTGGGCGCTGGACCCGGATCCACCACGCTTCTGCCGGGGATCGCGGCGAGCAGTTCCTTGGTGTACTCGTGCTGGGGGTGGTCGAACAATTGGTCCGGCCTCCCGCTCTCGACGATCTGGCCGCCGCGCATCACGTGCACTTCGTCGGAAATCATCCGAACCACGGCCAGGTCGTGGCTGATGAACAGATATGTGAGGCCGATCTCGCGCTGCAGCGACGCGAGCAGCTCGAGGATCTGGGACTGGACGAGCACGTCCAGGGCGGAGACGGCTTCGTCGAGCACGACCAGGTCGGGGCGCAGCGCGAGAGCGCGAGCGATAGCGACCCGTTGGCGTTGCCCGCCGGACAGCTCGTGCGGGTAGCGGTCGGCCATGACGCGGGGCAGCGCCACCTGGTCCAACAGTTCCATCACGCGAAGCCTACGGCTGGCGCTGTCGCCGACTTTGTGGACGACGAGGGGTTCCGCGATCGTTCGGGCGATCGTGTAGCGCGGGTCGAGGGAGGAGTACGGGTTCTGGAAGACCGGCTGTACGCGTCGACGGAGTGCGAACAGTTCACGTCCCCGCATCGTCGAAAGGTTGGCGCCTTCGAAGAGGATGGCCCCGGCCGTGATGGTCTCCAGGCCGAGCAGCATGTTGGCCGTGGTCGACTTGCCTGAGCCCGACTCGCCGACGAGCGAGACGGTGCTGCCCTGGCGGATGTCGAACGAGACGTCGTCGACCGCGCGGAACGGCCCGGTGGATCGACCCCGCAGCGCGTACTCCTTGACGACGTTCCGTACCGAGACGAGGGGCACTTCCTGCTCGGAGATCCGCTCGCGAGGCGCAGTCCGTGCAGGCGCCCGGCCCAGCGAGAGCCCGGGGACGGCAGCGATGAGGGACTTCGTGTACCCGTCTGTCGGGTTCCGGAGCACCTGCTCCGAGAGGCCCTGCTCGACGATTTGTCCTTGGTACATCACGGCGACGCGGTCGGCCCGCTCCGCGGCGAGCGCGAGGTCGTGGGTGATGAGGAAGACGGCCGTGCCGAACCCTGAGGTGAGGGTCTCCAGCTGGTCGAGAATGCGGCGCTGCACGGTCACGTCGAGGGCGGACGTGGGCTCGTCCGCGATGAGCAGTCGCGGGTTACAGGACAGCCCGATCGCGATGAGGACGCGTTGCCTCATCCCGCCTGAGAACTCGTGGGGGTACTGGGTAGCCCGCCGGACCGGATCGGGGATCCCGACCAGCTCGAGCAGTTCGTGGACTCGCTGGGTGGTTGCCCGCCCCGTGGTGCGGCCATGGACCTCCAGCGCTTCACCGATCTGGTGGCCGATCCGCATGAGCGGGTTGAGGTTGCTCATCGGGTCCTGCGGCACCAGGCCTATCCCCGCGCCGCGCACCGCGACAAGCTGCCGCTCGGTCAGGGTGCGGATGTCCCGACCGTCGAACAGGATGCTGCCGCTACCGATGACAGCGTTCTCGGGCAGCAGGCCGTTGACCGCAGCTGCGGTGGTGCTCTTTCCGGACCCGGACTCGCCCACGACCGCGACGGTCTCGCCGGCCGCCACGTCGAGGGAGAGGTCGCGGACGGCGGGTATGACCTCGCCACCGGTTCTGAACCCGATCGACAGGTTGCGGATCGACAGGACGGGGCCCTCGGTGGCCGGAGTCGTCACGGTCTGCTCCCTTCGTGCCCTTGGTCATCCGCGAGGCCGAGGTTGCTGAGGGCGGTCGACCACAGCAGTGCGGTGGGCAGGGGGTTGGGCGAGAGCAGACGGTTCGACAGCATGACGACGGCCACTCCTGTACCGGGAACGAGACCGATCCCGCAGCCGGTGAACCCTGGGTGCCACAGCATGGTGCGGCGCTCCCCGCCGAGCTGTACGGGCATGGTGCGCCAGCCGAGCGCCTGGCCGGCGTCGGGTCCTTCGGCGAAGATCTGGCCCGTTGTGTCAGGACTCCACAGGTCGTCGCGCTCGCCGGCGCCGGCCAGCGACCTGCCCAGCCGTAGCAGGTCGGCCACGGTGGAGAAGATCCCCGCGTGCCCGCTGACGCCGCCGAGTGCGCGGTAGCAGTTTCCGTCGTTCACCTCGCCGACCAGCTCGTACGACCTCCACGCCACGTCCTGTGGTGCGTAGAGCACGGGGTACGGGGACCCCGTGCGGATCATCTCCTGCTCGATACCGTCTCCGTTGGCACTCGCGGCAACGTCACCGGTCACGGGTCCGTACCCGGTGTCGTTGAGCCCGAGCGGTACGGTGACGAGCTCGGACACGGCCTGGTCCAGCGGCATCCGGGTGACCTTCTCGACCACGTGCCCGAGCAGGATGAAGCCGAGGTCCGAGTACGCGCGATGGTCGTCGGGCGGGTAGCGCAGGGGCAGGGCGGCGAGGGCGTCGAACGGGTCCGCCCGGTCACCCTCGGGGGTCCGAGCCAGGTACAGAGGCTGCCACTCCCACAGCCCCGCGCGGTGCCGCATCAGTGTCGCGAGAGTGGTGCCCGGGGCGCAGGAGGTCCCGGCGATGAACGTCTCCAGCGGCTCGTCGAGACGCAGGTCCCCGAGCGACGCCAAGCGGTGCAGAGCACTCGTGGTGGCCACGACCTTGGAGACGGAGGCCACGTCGAACCGTGTGCCGGGTCGGAGCTGCCGTCCCGCCGCATCCGCAACACCGGCCGCTTCGATACGTGTCCCCTCGTCGGTCGAGACGCCGACGACGACACCCGCCGGTCCGGACGTCAACCTGTGGACAGCACGCGCAGCTCGTTCGACGGCGTCGAGCACACCCTCGGACCTCGTCCCGGTCACACGAGTGCCTTTCGCAGCTGGATCTCCGGCTCGCCGAACTCGTCCTGGATTCGGGTGACCCCGTCGGGTAGCCAGCCACAGGCAGCGTAGAAGCCGATCGAGGGGGCGTTGTCGGCGAAGACCCACAAGGAGGCGGAGGTCGCGTGAGCGGCCGCGAGGTCGGCGGCGGCCCGATCCAGGAGTCGGCGGCCCAGGCCAAGGCCACGCGCATCGGGTGAGACGTACAGAGAGTGGACGAGGCCGGTCGAGCCTGCCTGGGCGTACCGCGTGACCCCCAGCACCACGTCGCGGACGGCGATGACCACGGTTGCGTCCTTGTCGGACAGGGCGCGTCCCCAGAGGTCGTTCGCGGCCTCGTCGGTCATGCTGTCGACGAGGCGGTCCGGGAGCACTCCGCGATAGCTCTGGCGCCAGCAGTCGAGGAATACCGCGACGACGCCGTCGAGATCGTCCGGGCCTGCCTCGCGGATCTCGAGGCTCACGAGCTGGTCCCGTCCAGACGGATTGACCGGATCGGCGAGGCGGGCTCGGGGAGCCGCAACGGTCCGGTACCGGGCGTGATGCTGCCCAGGATGCGCGGCTCGCGCGCGCCCGTACCTCCGGGCCAAATCCCGGGCAGGCCATGCAGGGTGCACCACCCGATCACCGCGAACAGGATCGCTTCCTTGCCGTCCGTCGGCACCGACAGGTCGTCGGTGGTGACGACCTCGACGCCCGGCAGAGCTTTCCGGATCCCTACGACGAGAAGGGGGTTGCGGACACCGCCCCCCGACATCGCGAGGTAAGTCACGCCGGCCTCGCGAACCGCGTCGGCCACCGTGCGCACGGTGAGCTCGGTCAGTGTCGCCAGAAGATCGGTCGGGGAGACCTTGTGGCCCAGTCGGGCGACGACGTCGCCGACGTAGGACGCGTGGAAGTGCTCTTTGCCAGTGCTCTTCGGGGACGGCAACGCGTAGTACGGGTCGGCGAGGAAAGCGTCGAGCAGCTGTGCGTTCACGGTTCCGCTCGCCGCGAGCAGGCCTCCGTCGTCGTAGCCCTGCGGGTTGAGCCGCTCGGTCTGTACCACGGCGTCCATGAGCGCGTTCGAGGGGCCGATGTCGAACGCGTAGACGCGCTCGCGCGTGACCACAGTCATGTTCGAGATCCCGCCGAGGTTGAGGGCCGCAGGGACGCCCTCATGGTTCCCGAGAAGCAGCGCGTCGAGGAACGACGCCAGCGGGGCTCCGTGGCCGCCCACCGTCAGGTCCCGGGCACGGACGTCGGCGACGACGGGCCGACCGACGCGCTCGGCGATCCAGGCGGGCTGTCCGATCTGCAGGGTTCCCAAGGCGTGGTCGTCGACGACCCAGTGGTAGACGGTCTGGCCATGGGAGCACACCGCGTCCACACCAGCCACTTGCTCGGACGCATCGAACGCGGCATCGGCGAAGGCTTGTCCGATGAGGGTGTCCAGCTGGCACATCTCGGACAGTGTGGTGGCCGACGGGGGCAGCGCCGCGACGAGGCGGGTCCTCAGCTGCGGGTCGTAAGGGACGGTCTGGCTGTACAGCACGGTCCCGTGCAAGACGTCACCGTGCGCCTCCAGATCGACCACCGCCACGTCGATGCCATCGTGCGACGTGCCCGAGATCATGCCCATCACTCGCATCAGTGTGCCTCCAGTGCTTTGCGTAGGTTGCCGCCGGCGTCGCGCAGCCGGACGGCCGCCCTGTCGGCCGGCTCGTGTCGGGCGAGCATCAGTGCTGCTACCCGGATGTCGTTTCCCGAGGCGTCCAGGGCGGCCGCGGCCTCCTCGCGTGATGCCGAGGAGATCTGCTGGACGATCCGCCGCGCGCGTTCGCGAAGCTTGTGGTTGGTGGCCCGGACATCGATCATCAGGTTCCCGTAGGTCTTGCCCATCCGGACCATCGCGATCGTCGAGATCATGTTGAGGACGAGCTTCTGCGCCGTCCCGGACTTCAGCCGGGTCGAGCCCGAGATGATCTCTGGGCCGACCAGCACCTCGATCGGCAGGTCCACCGCGTGGCTGAGGGTTGCCTCGGCGTGGCAGGAAAGCCCCACCGTGAGCGCCCCGAGCTGTCGGGCTCGCGCGACTGCGCCGACGACGTACGGCGTGCGACCGCTAGCGGCGATCCCGACTACCGCGTCGAGCGCCCCGATACGAGCCGCGTCGATCGCTGCGGCACCGGCGGAGCTGTCGTCCTCGGCCCCCTCAACCGCAGTGATGAGGGCCTGCGGACCTCCGGCGATGATGGCCGAGACCTGTCCCGGTGGCGTGTTGAACGTCGGGGGGCATTCGGACGCGTCGAGCGTCCCCAGCCGACCGGCTGTACCGGCACCCACGTACACCAAGCGTCCCCCTGCGGCCATGCGCTGCGAGATGGCCTCGATGGCCGACACGATCTGGGGCATGGCCGCGCGTACAGCCTCCGGGACCGTCCGGTCCGCGTCGTTCATGAGCTCTGCCAACCGCGCGACCGGAAGCGTGTCGAGGTCGGCATAAAGCGGGTCCACTGACTCGGTGAGCAGCGCTGACAGCTCTGCGCCGTCGTTGGACTCGTCGGGCATTGGGGGGTTCATCTGGCGCCACGCTTCCTCGGGTCGAACGCGTCGCGCAGGCCATCACCTAGAAGATTGAGCCCCACGACCAGCAGTACGACGACGACGCCGGGCGCGACCATCGTCCACGGCGCCACGTACACGAGCGTCCTGGCCTCGTAGATCATCGACCCCAGGGACGGCGCCGGCGGCGGCGTGCCCAGCCCGAGGAAGCTGAGCGACGCCTCGGTGAGCACCGCCCACGAAAGAGAGAGCGAGACCTGGACGATCACGATCGAGGTGATGTTGGGCAGTACGTGGCGCAGCATGATCATCAGCCGACTCTGACCGGAACTGATCGCGGCCCGGACGTACTCGATCCCTCGTAGCGACATCACGGGGCCGCGGGCGACGCGGATGAAGATCGGGACGTACACGATGGCGATGGCGACGGCGACCGTGAACCAGTTGCGCTCCATCACCGAGGCAAGGGACAGCGCGAGCAGCAGCGGCGGGAACGCGAAGAGCACGTTGGTGACGCCGCTGATGACGGCGTCGGGGCCCTTGAGGAAGAAGCCGGCCACGACACCTAACAGAGTGCCCACCAGGGCAGCGGCGCCCACGGCGACCAGCGCGATCCGGGCCGTGTTCGCCACCCCGGCGGCCACGCGGGAGAACACGTCGCGACCAAACTGGTCAGTGCCGAACCAGTGCGCGGCCGTCGGACCCTGCAGCCGGATAGCAGGCACCTGGGTGAGTGGGTTGTAGCCGAGCAGGCCCACCGCCTGAGCGACAGCCACGATCAGCAGCAGGCATACGACGACGAGGCCGGCCATGCCACTCCGGCTGTGCAGCAGCAGACGGAGCCGCTGCCCCCCACGTGGCGGGGTGCCGACCACCATTTCGACAGTCATTCGGCACGCACCCTGGGGTCGATGATCCGGTACAGGATGTCGGTCAGCAGGTTCACCACGACGAACAGCAAGGCGATGACCAGAACCGTGCTCTGCACGACCGCATACTCCTTGCCCTGGATGCCTATAAGCACCTGTCGCCCAATGCCGGGAAGGCTGAAGATCTGCTCCACCACCACCGCACCGCCCAGCAGGTAGCCGAACTGGAGGCCGGTGATCGTGACAATGGGTACGAGCGCGTTGCCAAGGATGTGGCGGACCTGCAGCCGTCGCATACCCACTCCCTTGGCGCGGGCTGTACGGACGAAGTCCTGGGACCGCACCTCCAACAGGGCGGTCCGCGTGGTCCTCATGATGGGCGCAGCGATGCCGAAACCCAGAGTCAGCGACGGAAGGAGCATCTGCCGGAGGTTGCGCACCGGGTCCTCGGTGAGCGTTGCGTACGCCTCGCCGTTGGGGTTGAAGCCGAACTTGGCCGAGAGGATCGTCAGAAGGGCGCTCGCCAGCAGGAACGACGGGACGCTCAGCCCCGCGAGTCCGATGAGCTGGCCGATCGCGTCTCGAGGGGAGTCGGGCTTCGACGCCGAGAGCATGCCGAGCGGGATGCCGATGAGGAGCGCGAGAAGAATGGACAGTACAGCGAGCTCGAACGTGACCGGCAACGCGTTGAGGGTGAGGCTGAGGACGCTTACCTGCGAGCGGGACGAGAAGCCTAGGTTGCCGGTCAGGACGTTCCCGAGCCAGGTGAAGAACTGGACGACGAGTGGCTTGTCGATGCCGTAGTACGCCTCGAGGGCGAGGCGCTGCTCCGGTGTCAGAGCAGCGGCTTCGGTGCCGAGGCCGGCGGTGATCTGGTTGCCGGGGATCGCGCGCAACATGATGAAGACGAAGACGGCGACCCCGAGCAGAGTGCCGAGCATAGAGAGGATCCGGCGGATCACTCTCCGCCACGGGATGTGCATGGTTGCCTCCGGGTTGGTAGAAGTGTGACGGCTGCGGGCCCGTCACGGGGCCCGCAGCCGGTCACATCAGCCCAGGGAGGTCGAGCGCAGGAACTGGATCGATGCGTTCGCCATGGGGGTGTACCCACTGACCTTGGACGACGTCACGGTGTACTGGTATCCGGTGAACAGCCAGATCCACGCCGCGTTGGCCTCGAGGTTCTGGGAGATCTTGCTGTACGTGTCCTTACGAGTCGTCGGGTCGCTGGACTGCCGGCCCGCCGCGAACAGAGAGTCGAGCTCCGGGGAGCTGTAGCCGGCCACCTTGTTGAGGTTGCCGGTGCTGGTGAAGTACCGCCCGTACATGCCGTCCGGATCCGGACGCCCGCCGTTGAGAGCCACGGCGGCGTCGAAGTCGCCGGCAACCCAGCGGTCGACGTACGCGTTGGAGGCGAGCACCTCGAGGTCCAGAGTGATCTTCGCGTCGGCCAGCTGCGCCTTGAGGTTCTGGGCCTCGGCGACCGACGTGGCGTACTCGCCCTGGGAGACAATCGTCTTGATCGTGACGCCACCGGACTTGCCAGCCTTGGCAAGGTAGTCAGCGGCCTTGGCCAGGTCGCGGGTCGGGCACGGGCGAGCCGCGGGGTCAGACTTGTATGCCGGCGACGTGATCGGGCCGGTCACCTCGCCCTCACCGAGAGCTGCGGTGTCGAGGACCTGCTGGCGGTCGATCGCGCACTGCATAGCCAGGCGTACGTTCACGTCCGAGAGCACACTGCGGCTCGCGTTGAGCTGCAGCACGTGGTAGCTCAGTTGCGGCGTCTTAGCGACCGTCAGAGATCCACCCTGCGCGGTCTTGGCGACTAGCGGGTCGTCGAGCACGGCGAGCTGGACGTTGTTGGACTGCATCGCCGACACGATCGAGGTCTCGTCAGGGATGATGCGGAACTCGACTGAATCAAGTGGCGTCTTGTCACCCCAGTAGGCGTCGTTGCGAGCCACGGTGATGGACTGGCTCGGCTTGCGCTCCTTGAACACGAACGGGCCCGTACCGTTGGGCGTCGTCTTCAGGGCCTCTTCAGTAGCGTTGGACGCCAGGATGGCCATGTTGACCGAGGCCAGGTTTGCCAGCAGCGCGGCGTCGGGAGCGCTCAGGTGGAGCGTCACGGTGTTCGCGTCGGTCGCGTCGACGCTAGTGACCGAGGCCAGGGACGCAGCGGCCACAGCGGCCGTCGTCTTGTCCTTGATCTTGTCGAGGGAGAACTTCACGTCCGCGGAGCTGAACGGGCTGCCATCGGCGAACTTCACACCCTGGCGCAGCTTCATCGTCACAGTGAGGTTGTCGGACGAGTACGTCCAGGACTGCGCGAGGCCAGGGACCACGTTGAGGTCCTTGTCGAACTCGGTGAGCGTTCCGTACAGAGTCTGTAGGACGTTCACTGCCTGGAACTGTGTTGCCTTCCAGGGAAACAGGTTGTCGGGGTCGGTGGTGATGCCGACGACAAGGTTCCCGCCCACCTTGGGTGCGGTGGAGGTGGCGACGCCTCCTGCGGTGGACGAAGAACAGCCGGAGACGGCCATCGCGAACGCGAGGCCGAGACCGATCAAGGAAAGGGAGCCACGCGTCAAGCGTGAACCTCGAGTCATCCGAACTCCTTACGAACCAGAGCCGTTGTCGTTGGCCCTCACTGGGCTGGATGTGGACACCGGGTGCTAGGTCGCTAAGTTACATGAAATCCACCGCTGAGGTACTAGACTTACCTACCGTCTGTTACCCAATTGCAACCACTGGAGAGGAGGGCCCCTTTGGCATCAGCCACGCGCCCTGA
>Ga0182021_10010491_pt1 | contig 10985 bp, 16 predicted proteins | sample 612E3MmetaG_FD_120493 | JGI IMG/M metagenome (GOLD analysis project Ga0182021, IMG submission 120493) | Permafrost microbial communities from Stordalen Mire, Sweden - 612E3M metaG (Illumina Assembly) | ecosystem: Environmental > Terrestrial > Soil > Wetlands > Permafrost | place: Sweden...
ATTCAACTATGCTAACGATGTCTATGTTACTGTTTGGCACTTGTTTTTGCCTCCTCTATGACAGGTTTTGCTTCTTGTGGAGCCACCATGACTTCAGGTTCCGCAACTGCAGGATTCGCTTCTTTAGGCAGCTCTTTCTGCTTTTTCTGCTTAGGCGGGTTTAAAGCGTTAAGAAGCTTAACAACACCATCTAAGATTGCTTCTGGACGCGGTGGACATCCGGGTATGTAAGCAGTGACCGGAATTATTTTGTCCACGCCACCAACCACGTTGTAGTTACCTGCGAAAACTCCGCCACTACACGCGCAGGCACCGATGGCGACGACAAACTTTGGTTGTGGCATCTGGTCGTAGATTCGTTTTAGCCGTTCGGCACATTGTTGTGTGACACAGCCTGTGACCAGCAATACATCGGCGTGTCTGGGTGATGGCTCGAGTTTTACGCCGAAGCGTTCAACATCGTATTTTGGCGTCAGCAAAGCGACTATTTCGATGTCGCATCCGTTGCAGGCGCCTGAGTTAAAGTGTAAAACCCATGGGGATTTTACTCTTGCCCAAGTTGTTGTGTTTGTCATTATTCTTTACCTCCACCTTCTAAAAGTACCAAACCTGCGGCAAGAATTATGCCCAGGTACAAAATCATATAAAGCGGGTTTGTGCCAGCCAAAGCAAAAGAAGCATAAGCAAGTAATAGAACGGACGAGTCAAAAATTACAAAGTAAATCAGGTACTTGAATAGTGAAACGTTAATTTGCGGTCCATGGAATGTCACGTTTTCTCCGCAAGCGTAGGCTGAACGTTGAGCGTCTGTTTGGACGGGTTTAGGTGATACTCTGCGTCCCAGTAGGTAGACCACTGATGCTGCTGTCAGAATTAGGATAAAAGCGATTATGGCTTCAATTATCACTCTATTTTGCCTCCACTGTAGAAGATTTGAACAGATTTACTACTTTTCCCCGCAGCTCTTTCCACCTGTTCACAACAGCGGTCTTTGCTTCGAATATATTTAAGGCTATCGTGATAACTGTTCCGCGATTGTTCAATGAAAACATTGGGAAATATAGCTAAGCGACCAAACAGAAATTTTTCGACCGAACAGCAGCCCCCATGCCGAATCGGCATCGCACGCACAACTTTGCTCATGATGGTCCGAGCTTATTCCACATAGAGCATCGTTTCCCCCTTTTAAGGTTTAGCCACCCGCAACAGTGCATTTTATCATAATTTAATGGAAAAAACGACATCTGACTAGCTCTGGTTTGCTCAAAAAGTGGTGCTTTCTGGGTTATTCGTGTTCTGCAGCAAGAAAAATACCCGACTATGCGGGCTGCCAGCAAACATGTGAGAATAGCTAACAGTCTCCATTGTTCTTTGGCGCCAAGTAAAGTTTAAAGCCGACGCAGATAGGTTTTTATCTTCATCTACTGGCGATGTCTCCCGCACTCCCCCTTTTTCCAAGAAACTTGATTTCCTCATCGTGCTATTTTTCGTATTTCTCTTTATCCTGGAGGCTTCCTGGTGAATCAGAAAGAGATTGAAGCCGCAAAGGTTTGTATGCAGATTTTTCTCGCAGGGTTAACCCTGAACTTTAACGCTAGCTTTCATGAGCCTGAAGAAATCACGAAGCGCGCTTTGCTCGAGGTTGAGACGGAGGCTACCTGATGGAACCAATTCTGACCTGCGAGGAAAACGCCACTTGCGTGGATTGTGCGGACTGGTCTGGCGCTTGTCATAGTGAAAGGCGAGAGCGGCGCCTAAGAATCATCCAGGTAGCTTGCAGCGAAGCCTGCAGCGAGTTCAAACCAAAACCCCAAACTGTTCAATTGCCCGAGGTGCCTGTTTGAATCGGTATCAAACTTGGGCGTGGCTAAGCCCGGAGGGCAAAGCAGCTTGGGGTCACGTCTTCCCTGAAGGCAAGGTCCCGCTACAAAGCATAATCCCTCACCCAGCTACGCTTAAAGGCATGCCAAAAGCTGAACGGGTATTCCTCGTAGACTGGAAAGAACTGACCACCCAGCAGCAGGACGCGGTTCTTGAGAAACTCTGCAAACTAAGCGGCACCAGCAAAGACGCAATCCTGAGAACTATTCTGAAAGTTGGGTTGCCGCTGCGAGAGAGTTACACCGAGGGCTGCGGAACTACCCTAATGGAGCTTTTCACGTAGAGGACTGATTTTTGGAAAAGGTATCTTTGGATAGAAGTCAAAATTTTTCTCTTTCAAAGTCTAAAGTCAAATTTGACTTCTGCACGGTTCGCACCCGAGTCATCCCGATCCTTAAGGGAATCGAGGTGAAAATGTACCCGTCCAAGATAGGGAGAGCCCGCGGATGGACCAAGCAACATGTAGCTTACTACGTGCGAAAGTTGGAAAAGGCGGGCTTAATCCGCAGGGTAAAGCGGAGCAACTTCGTGGACTACGAGCTGACTGGGCAAGGTCAAAACTTTCTCATATCATGTGAGGGCGTGCTGTTCAGCTCTGGCGTGTTTCGTTTGCATCGGTGCTTTTTCAAGTTCCCGGTGCTTCGCGAAGGCGTTTACCCAGCGGGGGATTTTAAGCGGGTTGAGATGCAGAATTGGGCGGCGCTTCTTGGTTTGGAGCAGGGTGTTAAGGTTCGGCATACGACGACGTCTTGGATTGTTCACGTGGAGACTCTTTATGGTCGCAGCCCAGGAGAGCTGGTGACTGTTGCTAAAAACTTAGCTGACCGCGTCGCTAAAGGTCTCATGAGCAAGTACGGTTGCTTTCTGGGTGAAGGACAAATCAACAGGCGCCACGAGCTGGGCGTGGACGACCCAGTTGCAAAACTGTTGAATCGCTACTTCACGGTGAGTACTCCTAAGCGGGTAATTGATGACAGCCCGGGAGAAGACGAGGGCGAACTGGACCATTTGGGGCGAGACGCTGCAGTTGAGTATTTGATGATGCCTGAGCGCGTCAAGAAGCTGGAGGGCCAAGTCGAAAACGTAGTGTGCGATTTAGAGAAAATATCCGGGAGCCTTGCGAGGCTAGAGAAGATGGGTTGCGATTTGGCGAAGGTGGCGCAGGTTCTGGGTCGGCTGGTGGACTTTGAGGAAGCCAACCAAAAAACGCCAGCAAGTCCGGTGGAAGGAGGAAAAGCCTACGTCAAATAAAACAACTTCAGCTTTAATGGCAGTGGAAACCTGTTCAAAACCACTTTTGGCACCTGCTGCGGGCCATGGGAAAAGACCATGCATTTCACAAGTCAAACTTCTGCAGGCGCCAAGTCCTGATTACCCACCGCCAAAAACTGCTCAGCCCGATGGAGCCGTTTTCTTGGAGTGTGCACTCTGACATGGGAACCAACCAAAATCCTGTTCAAAACCCCAAAAAACGGCGCAGCCAAGCCGACAAAATAGGCCGCCTAAAATACAACCAACAACTCCTCAAACAAACCCTATCAGAAGTCGAAGAAGTCAAACTCATGCTCCGCACGATTTTTGCCGGATTGAAAGGCACCTTCAATTTTGAGCAGTCTCTAATTGAGCGGGTCGCCTGCGCGGATGAGGTTGACCGGGAAATATTGCAGTTGCTCTTCGAAGTGGGAGGTCCAGGTTTGCTGCCCAAAGACCTCGCAGTCAAACTCGCCGCCAACAAAGTGACTCGTCACCAGGCAAGTCGAAGAATCCTCAGGATGAACAAAAGATTGGAGAAAGAGTTTGGTGAACAAGTGGCAGAGAAACGAGGGTGGCATTGGGCCTTGACCGGGTTTATAATCGACAACTGGAGAGCAACCGAGGAAGAGTTGCAAAAGCGTTAGTGAAAATAATTTCGGGGATAAACAAAAAATTTATTGAAAGCAGGCAAGTATAGTAATTACACATGTTAGAACGTCGTTAGGGTCGGTTCTGCTTATTTTAGGCACCTCACTGTTAGTCCAACTTCACATTCATTTTCCAAGCATAATCGGTGCAAAACTTTGGATTTCTTCTATTATTCTTGGCATAGTACCAACCAGATTTCTTCCTTTTTCAGTTGCACTGCACACTCTCCCGTGTCTACTCTCGTTAAATTTGATTAGCCCTTTCCGTTCCATTGTTGACAACCTTGTGTAAACGACGTTTGGGCTCCGTTTACCTCCAAACTTCTGCAAAATCAAGTTATCAATTTCATATGCCGTCATAGAATTATTTGACATAAATTGCAAAATGATAATGTCCAAGAAAGCTCGAAGGCATCTTTCTTGACTACTAGGTTCTAATTTCTCCTTCAAAGTCAATACCCCTCTATCCATAGTACGAAAAAATCAATAGCACCAATAACAACCCTGTAGCGTTCGTCAAATAAAAACTAGTCAATACAGCACATCCTGTTTCTTGATGTTTAACAAGTATACACGGTAATATGGAAAGATTTGCGTCTCAAAAATCTAAAAACCCCTTGCTTTCAAACTAACCTGTTTTCAGCGGCCGATTAATCTCTATTTATCGTGTTAGACTCAGAACTTGTGTAAAAAATCTTATTCCTCATTGTACTTCTAACAGCAACATTTCTGGTAAGATAACTAGTAGCAAGAAACAATAATAAACTTTATATCCAAAACAAAAGAGAACTGGATTGCAAAAGAAAATGCCTTTTGCAAGAGTCGATGATAAGATATTAGGAGGTGATTTTGGTGAACAAGAGAACTTTATGGTTTCTAAGCATTAGTTGCTTGATCTTCTTTACACTGCCCAGTTATTTCTCAGGGGTAAGTGCAAAGATTTATGATGATACTGCGGTCTTCACTGGTTATCCAGTAACTTCGTGGGAGACTAAACATTATGTTGATCCAGTGACAATGGAAGTTAGGGAACTCCAAGCACAAGGTGTTAGTGATGAGCAGATAGTATCGAAACTGGCGACAATGGGCCTGGGGTGGGATCCTGAAACAGGAAGTACTTGGGTGGGCATAAGATTGTCGTCGGAAGAAGCCTATGCACGCGGGCTAGCAAAACCCGATTTTGGAATGAGCCCGTTAACTGATGACAAAAGAACATCGGTCTGTAGAACATCTCCAGTTTATTATTACGGAATAAAATGCTCAATGAAATGCGGCACGATGAACATTGATCCTCAGAATCAAGCCACTTGGCTCCAATATGTAACAACTCAGCTAGGGCTATTCTCATACGACCCGAGAAGCTGGACGGAAGTTTACGTATCGCATACGAGTTCAGGATACCTTTGGATGGCTTATGACAACGATGTTGTTCAAGGGGGATATTTCTATAATTTTGGAACAAAAACCAGCGGAACAGAGACCTATGATTCATATGAAATAAGGGTGACTGGTTTCAATTACGGCAGACAAGAATGGGGCTATGCAATATACATTAACCAAGCGTTCAAACTAAACGGCTTTTTAGCTCAAAACAGTTACAGCAGTTTCCAAGCCGCCTATCAAAAAGAGATATTCTCTCACACAACTGGCACTTTCACTTCCGACAGCACAAATGCAGCTTGGCAATCTAGTCAGTTGTACGACCTTGAGTTGTGGAACAACTGGGGAAGCAGCATAACAACTGAATTGGGAGCCGCTTCGCCATTGACCTACTCATCAGGTATTTCCTCTGGATGCCGATACTTTAATACGATAACTTCATAGAATACCTTTGCAATTCGGTATCTCTCATCCCCTTTTCTTTATAGACATACAGTTTAAACTGCTGGATTCCAAAGGCAGAAAACCCCAGCCTAATTTCAAATACCTCAATTCAGCGTCAGAATTTGACGCCAGAATTTTGTTATACAAAAAACTCTGATTTCGTGACATTGTCAACAGTGGGAATGACTAAACATAAATCGTCTTCCAGAGGCGAAGTGAAATTTCCTTAATTGATTATTCTATAAAACGCATTCATACCAAAACATTAACGAAAAAAACAATATCAGGTTCGCGCTGAAATCAATCTTTTACAGTTCTCCTTTTTAGAATTGTTTTTGATTTTCTCTGTTTTAAGGCTGTGGTAAAGATGATACATAGAGCGCGAAGATATCATATCTGCCTATGTCGTGACTGCCCGTCTCAAATAGCAAATTGAATGATGTTGTTTCGCCGCTGTTTAAATTGAATTCATAGCCCGCAAGGGTATTCTTCGGCTGGGTAATATCAACAGTTTTAACAATACTTCCATTTTGGCTAAAAAGTTGAGCCGTTAAAATAATAAATGATGAGTAGGAGCCGGTTATGTTGCCGATTGGAGCATTAGAGTTAATTTCCGTTAGGTTTTCAGCATCAGTAATTATATAGTCGTTTCGAACAGTCACTGTGATCATGAAAACTGGATCTCCTTGATGAATGACATTCGACGATGAAGTGTATGCAGGATATCCAATGTTGGTGTCGTTAATCTGCCAAGTGCTGTACTTAGGTTTGGCCGAAACCAAGAAGAGCTTAGTTTCTAAGCCTCCAATTGTCAAGTAGTGTGGAATTGTTGGTTGAATCGTGAGCTCATTTAGGGCATTTTTCAGTTGAGTCTGGAGATCTTGAATCGCGTTATCCTGTTTTACAATTATATTTTGGAACGATTCCGATTGCACATACTCGTCAAAGGCAAAAAAAGAGCTTAAGAGGAGAAGGGCTGTAAGCAAAATGATAAGAGGTTTTATCCAAGACTTCAAGTCCACTTTCTTATAGAGTTTTTCTCTGTCCTTAGTTGCGTGACTTTCCACTGTCTGAACTATGAAGAGAGCGTCTTTGCCCTGATCTGAAATTGAGTAAGCTCCATAACTATCAGTCTTTATCAAACCGTTTAGTTTGCTCAGGTGGTGTGATAGATGACCACTGCTATCTATTCCAAGTCTCTTCTTCAAATCGGCAAACCCCATTGATTCATTACTCAATACCTTAAGTATACTTATCCGTGTGGGGTGGCTAAGAGAATCAAAGACTTCGGCACGTTGTTTGTCTTCGGGTAAGACAACCAAATCTTCGGTCATCGGACTCACACTTACACATGTCCACTAAGGATATTTAATTCCTCGTTTGTAGACCACGTAATATGATGTGCTTTATTGGAAAGACAAAACGGAAACTGGGCTATTTTCGAGGCATTCATAGATTTTGTGATGATGACGCGCAACAAATTCTCACCATCGAAAAACTCTTTCAAAGGTTTGCACTTTGTTTTTTGCTTCATTTGTTTCAGTTTTTCTTACTCTGCTCATTAACTTACTGCCGCTTTCCCGAATGTGGATAATCCATATTTTCCCTCAGCCCAAGTTGGTGGCAAGGTCGCATAATTCTCCAGATGATAACTCAAGTGTCTGCTGTCAATTTCTAAGGCTTCAGGGATTTCTGAAAAAGATAATTCTTGGTCTTTAAGGATTCGCAGTATTTTTCTGCGGATCGGATGCTTCAGCGAACTGTAAATCAACGAATAAGTCTCTTCATTATTTTTTTTATCCGACATTGCTTTCAATCTCAATTAGAAAACAGGCACTGTCCTTTTTTAGGATTTTTTAACTCTTTTTTCGTCATTTGTAGAAGTTCCAGTCGAAATCAATCGATGAAAACACTGAAAATCATTGGAGTTTTTTCGAACAAATTATGGAAATGGCACTATTTCTTCAAGGAATCATTAACAAATCTAAGGCAGGACAATGCCAGAAAGCATTTTCTTTAGTTGTAAAAAGGCTTTTGATGAAGAAACCTTTACAAACAATTTTGAGGAAATGCAGTTGCTGGTGAATTTTCCTTCACCCATAGAAACGTTTCGGATAGAAATTAAAGGTCTTTACTGTTTTGCGAAGGCATCTTCAAAATGCAATTCCACATATTCGCTCCTGGACCTTCTTTGCTTTGAGGCTTCTTGGTCTATTCTCTGCAGGATTCGATTTGAAAGCGCTACACTGACGGGGTGTTTTCGCATAATCTGCTTCCTCCTGTTAGTTTCTGCATTATTAGTATTTAATAATTGCTGTTAACGTTTATTGAAGCTTAACAACAGCCTTTTTCAGCAAAACACGCCTGAATTAAACCTATATGTCAAATGCTTGTTGCAATGAGTGTAAGCGGGTTCACGAGCACTTAGCGTCAATTCTCCCATTCAAACTCCTCGAGACAGTTTCTGGTGAGCCGTTGCGAATCACTGGTGTGGCGATGGCGGCGGGGATGAGCCGCAACTTCAACGTATACATACCCGAAGAGCTCCAAGCCTTCGCTACCCAACTCGTCGGCGCTCCCATGTATATTGAGCATGTTGCAGTGCCAAATGCTTCGGGCAAAGTTACCAAATCCTGGTGGGACCCAACCTCCCGTTGCTTGATGTATGAAGCTGAAGTTTACGACGCCGAAACAGCCGACAAAATCCGAAAAGGCTTAATCCAACATGTCAGCATCGGAGCAGACTACGATGCTATAGACGTCGTTGATGGCAAAGTTCCTCATGGCTTGCACAACGCCGAACTAAGCCTTGTGGCGGTTCCAAGCATTCCCGAAACAAACGTCCAAGTCATGGAGAAGCTCTCAGACGCCAAGGTTGAGACCCTCCAAAAACAACTAACCGAATCCGAAAACAAACTTACCCAAACAACAACGCAACTAACTGAAGCCCAAAAAACCATCGAGGACCTGCGTAAGCAGTTGCCTGGTGGCGGTTTGCTTAAGGATCCGCCTAAGATGATTCCTGTTTCTGAGGCTGTCAGGCTGGTTGAGTCGGTGTTGCCTTCGCTTGTGGTTCAGCGGAGTTGGAGGCTGGGTCCACAGCGGCTATGCCAAGAACTGCGCAGCGTTGTTCTGCAGCTGAAGCAGTTGGCGGGGGCTGCTTGATTTATGCTCACTTTTGTGGGGAAGAGTACCAAAGGACGAACTTTGGGAAATTCAAAAACTTTGAAAAGAGCGACTTTAATTGACTGATTTAACTGGCAAAACAGGTATGGACGTTGGCGACTCGGACGATCCAGCAGCTGTCATAGAGTCTTTTGAGGCTGCAGCAACCATAACCAAGGGCGACCCGGTTTACATGAGTGCAGACCACAAGGTGTCGGCGGCTACTTCAGCGCAGGACTGCATCGGCGTAGCCGTCCAAGATGCAGATACAGGCGAGCAATGCCCGGTCCTGACTTCTGGACGTGTGAAAGTTACGGCAGGCGGAGCCATCACCCGAGGCAAAGCGGTGCAGGGCTCAGACTCCTCAAAACGCGTCACCATGCTAACAGACCAGTCGGTGAACGAAGGTGGCGCAGCAACTTACACGGTCTACCGAGGCCACAAGGTAGCAGTCCCCCGTAAGATTTTCCGCCTCACTCGCAAAGACGAACTCTGTGGCGTCATAGTCTACAGCTACCCGCCCCCCGCGTGCTACGGACGACGCCAAGTCCTCCCACGAATGACCATGCAGGAAATGAACAAACGACTCAGCATCATAAACCGCGTTGTCATCCACCCAAAATACAGAACCATAAGCCTAGGCGCAAAAATCATCAGCGAATCCCTGCCGCTGGTAGGAACGCAATACGTTGAAATGATCGCAGTGATGGCTAAGTATAACCCGTTTGCTGAGAAAGCTGGTATGAAAAAGGTTGACGAACAACAATCGATAGAAAGCGTCTCAGAAGTCAGTAAAGTGCTTTCGGATCTGGGTTTTGATCTGCAGCTATTGGGCAGCGAACACTACGTGGAAGGAAAGGTTGGAAACTTAACACTCATCCAACTAAACCAGCTCAAGGACGCCTTCATCAAAAACAGGCACCCGCGCTTCAAAAAGGAATTCGCCTCAAGCAGACATCAACCCTTCGGAAAAACATCCGACTACGCTAAATACATCGAAAAGGCAGACAAACTAAAAGTTGCCAAACTGATTAAACTTGTTGGGATTTTACTGCAAACCAAGGTCTACCTATTTTGGCCAATCTGAAATTAGCAGATTACTTACGGGTCGCGTTCGTAGGATTTTTCAAATTAGCAATATATCCTGTTCTCAGTTTACAGTCACTTCAAAAAATGCAATAAGTGAGAAACTAAGAAGGCAAAGTTTTTTTGACAAAACAAACCTTGACAAAAAACTTCTTAACCAACTTAGATCAATAGTTGAATGGTGGCTGTGGCAGTGAAGAGAAGAACAATCACAGTTTACGCCTTACTCTTTGTGCTGATAGCTTCAACGGTTGGATTAGGATTTGTAAGCTCGGTTAAAGCAAATTTTATTTGGGTGCCTCCTGATATTGTAATCAACTCTCCTGCAAATGGGACAATATGTTATAGTTCTGATGTTTCCGTAGATTTAGTGGTCAACGACCGAGCGCCTTCTTATCCATTTGGCGTTACCTTTGCCATTTGCCGACTAGATGGCGAAAACCCCATTAACGTAACGTTTGTGTTATTTGACGGAAATAATGCATACTGGACAGGCAACGGCATCTTCAATAATGTTTCTGGGGGAATCCACTACCTGACCGTAGAAGTACATTTAAGAGATTACAGCGGTGGGAATTTTAAAAACACATACAATGCAAGTTCAACTTTCTACGTTGACTTGCCAACTCCAACAAACCCACCAGCCATAAACTTATCTCTTGCTTACAGGACCTACGATAAACCTGTAGTTCCATTGGTTTTTAACGTAAATGACTCAACCTCATGGTTAGGCTACAGTTTAGATAATCAACTAAATGAGACCATAAGCGGTAATGTCACTTTGACAGACTTAACGGAAGGCAACCACAGTCTGGTTGTTTATGCTAATGATACGTTTGGGAACATGGGAAAATCAGACACTGCTTATTTCGCTGTTAGCCTCCCAGCACCAACTCCAAGCCCAACCCCAACGCCCTCAGCTATGACAGCCACTTCGCCTTCTGTGCCCGAGTTCCCAACCTGGACCGTCATTGCAGCTCTCGTAATAACAGTGCTGGCAGCCTCCACTTATCGTAAGAAACGCAAAACGCAGGACAGCTAAAGAAGTCTTAGAGCGGTTTCAACATTAACTATTCTGATTCCATGGTAGCTTTCTAAGCACAAAAGATGTTTGTCTCCTGACACAAT
>Ga0182021_10010492_pt1 | contig 10984 bp, 10 predicted proteins | sample 612E3MmetaG_FD_120493 | JGI IMG/M metagenome (GOLD analysis project Ga0182021, IMG submission 120493) | Permafrost microbial communities from Stordalen Mire, Sweden - 612E3M metaG (Illumina Assembly) | ecosystem: Environmental > Terrestrial > Soil > Wetlands > Permafrost | place: Sweden...
TAAGCTTTGTTGGACCTTCAGCCCTTCCAGAAGTTATCGAAACTTTCATTTGTACCACTTAAATTTAAGTATTGAAAAATAACATAGTCATATCCTATATAATAAAGGGTTATCTATAAAAGTTTACATATCTAAACATAGATAGGACAATGGTATTATACAAGCTATTTGGAAGAGTAAAGATCATGAATTGAATATGAATTTTGTTGATCTCTTTTAGATTTTATAAAGATTCAGAATTTCTTTACTGGTTTATTGAGAATCAAGTGGATATATCGGAGGTAAAAAATGTCAAAAAAGGTATTAGAAGTTAAAACCTTAAAAGTTGGTAAATATGTAATAATAGACGGTGAAGCATCAAAAATCACGAGTATTCAAACATCATCACCTGGAAAACACGGTGCTGCAAAGGCAAGAGTTGAAGCGATGGGAATATTCGACAATCAAAAAAGAAATTTTGTTAAACCTGTTGATTCCAAATGTGATGTTCCAATGATCGACAAACGTCTAGGTCAGGTTCTGGCCCTGATGGGAGACGATGTTCAGCTCATGGATCTTGAAACCTATGAAACATTCGAAATTCCAATACCTGACGAACTTAAAGGCAAGCTTAACGAAGGTTCTGAAGTAGATTATATAATGGCAATGGGTAAAAAGAAAGTAATGAGAATAAAGAGCTAATACAATTGTGGATAACCCATAATTCCATAATTAAATTCCCCTCAGGGTGAATTCAATTATAAAACAAATACTTAATGAATTAATGAGTCGAGAATAATATGCTTTTTTATACAGAAAATGTATTGAAATTCGCATTTTCAATTGAAACATCTGCGATCGACGCTGAACTCCATAATCCCGATGATAAAAATATTTTTGGTATCCTTGGAGTACCATTTGACGGTACTACAAGTTACATGCCCGGTGCACGATTCGGACCCAGATCGGTAAGGGAAGCCTCTTACAACTTCGAAAGATACAACCTATTTTTAGATAAAACCCTTAATACAGAAGTATACGACTTTGGAGACCTTGAAGTTGTCCATGGAAACTTTAAAAAAACTTGTCTAAACCTAAAAACAACGATATCTGAAATCCTGGACATGGGATTGGTACCATTAACCATAGGGGGAGATCATAGCATTAGCTACTGTATACTGAAAGCTATGGAAGAAAATGATGGATTAAACCTCCAAAACATTACGATTATTTATTTTGATGCCCATATGGATCTTAGGAATCTTTATATGGGAGATAAATATTCTCATGCAACTGTTATGCACAGGATATTCGACATGGATCCAAAGGATATGATCCAGATCGGTGTGAGATCCTCATCAGAGGAGGAAGTAACATTTGCATGTGAAAAAAATTTAAGTATCTACACTTCGTATGATGTAGATGAAAAACTTGAAGAAATAATCACATTTCTAAAAAATATTAAAGGACCAATTTATCTGAGCATCGATATCGATGTATTGGATCCTGCATATGCACCTTCTGTTGGCACTCCATCATCCTGTGGTCTGAATCCTAAGCAGGTTGAAAAATTGATATACAGTCTAAAAGGTAAAAAAATTGTTGGTTTCGATATTGTAGAGGTTTCATCAACCAGTATAGGAGATATAACATCTTTAAATGCTGCAAAGATAATTTATGATGTTTTATTCCTCCAATAATCATAAACCCCTTAATAAATTATATGATCCAATTTCCCCGATATTAATTCTACTATTTTTACAATTATTTAATGGTTTAAATACAGAAATTTTTATAGTGGAACAAAAATACTCTTAATCTATTATTGTTCAACTGATAGATTGATGTCAGAATTGATCTTAAATTTATAGGATAAAAACTTAAATCTAAACATCTTATGATTTTGATTTAAAATAATGGTGAATAAAATGTACAAAAGAGAAGTTAAACTTTCTGGTCATATAATAGACTCCCTAATCCTTCCAAAGGCTCTTGATCTGATAATGGATATGGGGGGAGATTTTAAGATACTGGAGTTTAATGTGGGTAAACTCAAGGGAGATGTAAGCCACGCCCGAATTCTAGTTGAAGCCTCAAACGAAACACTCCTGGGTGAAATTCTAGATGAACTTTCTGAAGTTGGAGCAATAGTTGTTGAACTAGAAGATGTTAGGCTTTTAATATCTGAAATGGACAAAACACTTCCAGATGATTTTTATTCAACAACCCATCATCCAACTCAAATACGATTCAATGGGGAATGGGTAGTGGTTGAAAACATAGAAATGGATTGTATGATAGTTGTGGATCCGGAAAGTGGACGAGCAATCTGTGAACCCATTGGACGGATCAAAAAGGGAGATCTTATTGTTGTTGGTAGGGAAGGCATACAAGTTTTGCCACCTGAACGTCCTAGGGGTAAAAAAGGCGTGTTTGAGTTCATGTCTAGCGATGCATCCTCTGAAAAGCCAATTAAATCCATAATAAAAAAGATATCATCCGAAATAAAGGAAATTAAGAAGAGAGGAGGGAAAATTGCTGTAGTTTCGGGTCCTGCAGTAGTGCACACAGGATCAGGATCATTATTAGCCAGTATGGTAAAAGAAGGAATTATTGATATTATGTTTGCAGGAAACGCCCTTGCAACCCATGATATTGAAAGTGCCCTCTATGGAACTTCACTAGGAATGTGCATCAAAACCGGAGAAGCAGTGACAAGAGGTCATAGACACCACATATATGCAATAAATGAGATAAACAAGGCAGGATCCATTAAAGATGCTGTTGATAAAGGCATACTCAATAAGGGAATAATGTACGAATGTGTAAAGAATAATGTTCCATTTGTACTTGCAGGTTCAATAAGGGACGATGGACCACTTCCTGATGTTATAACAGATGTTTTAGATGCTCAGGATGAGATGAGGAAGTATGTGCAAGATGTAGATATGGTTATTATGATCTCAACTATGCTTCACTCGATTGCAACAGGAAACATGCTACCGTCACATGTGAAAAGCATATGCGTAGATATAAATCCAGCAACAGTTACCAAACTTAGCGATAGAGGTAGCGCCCAGGTTGTAGGGATAGTAACAGACGTTGGCACATTTTTACCGATGTTGTACCATGAACTTAAAACAGGTAATTAATCATTCCTCAATACCATATATTTTATGATTACTATTAATCTATTTTTTTTGAAGTATTTTTATATTAAATAGATTATCCCAACCTCAAACTATAATTAATACCAGAATAATTCATTAATTAAAATAAGGTATTGTGGGGATATTTTTATGGCATTGGTAAGAGGAAATCTATTGAATGTTTCTACAGAAGAAGTTTATGGTGCCGAAATCACATACTTAAATGGGATAATAACTTGTGTTAAAGCTGTTCATGGGAATTATAAAGGTTTAATTCTACCTGGTTTCATCGATGCTCACATACACATAGAAAGTTCCTTGTTGACACCTTCAAGATTCGCAGAAGCAGTTGTACCCCACGGAACAACATCAATTGTTGCTGATCCTCATGAAATTGCAAATGTAATGGGTTTAAATGGTATAAATTACATGGTGAACGATGCATCGACTGTACCTCTTAAGGTATACTTAACAGCCCCGTCATGCGTGCCTGCTACCCCTTTTGAAACATCGGGAGGGGTAATTTCTGAGTATGAAATAGAAAAGCTTTTAGAAGATAAAAATGTTGTTGCTCTTGGTGAAATGATGAACTTTCCAGGCGTAATCAATGAAGATCAGAATGTAATAGCAAAATTAAAAGCTGCAAAAAGAATTGGAAAACCTGTAGACGGTCATGCCCCACTACTATCCGGATCAGAACTATGCAAGTATATTATGTCAGGAATCTCTACGGACCATGAATGCACAACAAAAAAAGAAGCACTTGAAAAAAGAAGATTAGGAATGAAACTGATGCTTCGTGAAGGTTCTTCTGCTAAAAATCTCAAAGAATTGGCATCTATTGGCGGATACTTCATTGTATCAGATGATAAAGATCCTGGAGATCTTTTACAGGGACATGTTGACGGAATGCTAAGAAAAGCTTTTGAATATGGTATTGACCCAATTGAAGCCCTTAAAATGGTAACACTGAATCCAGGGGAACATTATAATTTAAACACTGGAAATATAGTTCCAGGAAAAGCTGCTGATCTAATTTTTATCGATAACCTAAAAGATCTAAATATTGAAAAGGTAATAGTAGACGGAAATCTAGTAGCTCAAAATGGAAGACCCTTATTTGACGTGAAACCAAAGGAAATTCCAAGTACATTTAAATTAAAACCAAAAAACCATTCTAACTTTGATGTTCCAGGAAAAAAATCAAAAGAAACAGTGAGGGTTATTGAGATGCTTGAAGATCAACTAATCACACATGAATCTTCAGCTGTTTTAAAATTGGTAGATGGAAATTTAAAATCTGATTTAGGTAATGATATACTTAAAATTGCAGTTGTAGAGCGTTACGGTAATGAAAGGATTTCAAATGCATTTATAAAAGGTTTTGGTCTGAAAGACGGTGCAATCGCATCTAGCGTTGCCCATGATTCTCACAATATAATAACCGTAGGCACTAACAGTCAAGATATGACAAAGGCGGTTAACACAGTTTTAAGAAATAAAGGAGGGCTGGCAGCAGTTTCAAAGGATATATTTTACGAACTTGAACTTCCTGTTGCAGGGCTCATGAGCACCAAAAGTGCACTTGAGGTATCGTCTGATCTGAAGATCTTACATGATGCAGTACTGGATATGGGTTCAAAACTCAAATCTCCATTTATGTCAATGTCTTTTATGACATTATTAGTAATTCCAAAGCTTAAAATAAGTGATATGGGCCTTTTTGATGTTGAGAAGTTCGATTTTGTTGAACTGATTAAAAATTAGAAGAAATTTATCCTAAAGATCTATTTTACTCAGTCTTCGTACTTTGAGAAGGCTTTTGAAATTTTTTTCATAGCCCTTTTATGTTCTTCACCACCTACTTTGTTGACTATACGGGAAATTTCCCCCATTCTATGACGGTAGAGCTTTTCCATATCCCCAGAAACCATTTCCATTCGTGTTAAATAAACCAGGCCTTCTAGTATACCATAGATTGCCCTGTTTAAAGGCTCTACACATTCTTTTTTTTTAACAATGTCAGTAACCTCAGCTTTTAATATTGTAGTTAAAGAAATTCCTAATTTATCTTCCATTTCAACATCTTTTAAACTGGTGACCCTAGCCATTAAAAAAGCCTCTGTATCTTTTATATAAAATTCATTCTTATAGTTTTCAAAATAGCTATTAGATAAATCATCAATCGTTGATTCAACAAAAACCATTGGATCCTTGAGTATGTTTACAATAAAACTATTATTTCTCTTAATGTTACGGACAGTTCTGGATCCATGGTGAAGGTAGAGAACTATCTCTTTTTTATTCTTACATATCACACCTATAGGTGCTGCATTTGATGTTCCATCCTCATTCACCGACGTTACAATTGTTTCATATAGAAGGCCCTTCTCCATGCCAATTGATCCCAGATCCAACATATTCATCCCCTAAATTTCTTTTCTTAAAATAAAACCTGTTAATGTACCATTAATTATACAGTCAAAGTCTATTTTCGTGTGCCAGCTATATTCCCTGAATATATCCATATAACATAGCCCAATAATTTTTCCATCCTTTTGCAACACATTTTCAATTATTTTATTAATCTCTTCAGGTCTTACATTGGCCTTTGGCATTGCCAATCCACCTAAAATTGCAACTACATCTGCATGTGGATCTGCAGACCCACCAAACTGCATTCCTTGTTCTGTGATCTCCATTTTTTTTGCACTCTTGATATCTGTACCTGTGATGAAAACGGATTTCTTCTCCTTCACAACATATGCAAAAAGCATCGCAAAAGGGCTGCAAACTCCAGGCATACCTATAAATGTGATTCTATCTGCATCCATTACTTCTTCTTTGAATGCTAATAGGTTTTCTGTAATTCCTGTAAACTCACTTATCATTTTCATGGCAATCCTCCTGATCAAGTTTAAACAATTATAAGATTATTATAATAAATTTCAGAACTAAAAAATAAAAATAAATGTTCTTTAAAGCAGTTTTAGGTTATTCAGTAGTTATCTGGTGGTCCCTTCAAAAAGATATATATTACATAAGCAATGATTAATACTATTATAATTGGTACTAACCATATGAAGATATAGAATAAAATAACTGCAAGAAAAAGAGCTATTATAATATAAATCAGATCTCTTAATTCCATGCTATACTGTTGGTTTGTAAGTAATAAATATATTTTCTCATATTCACGAAAATCATTAGAAATTTAAATGAAAAGCAGATAAAAACTTTAAATATCTGCTTTTAATCTATTTAATCAAATTTGAGGAGTCAATAAATGAAAATACTCGTTATTAATAATCATGGACAGTACAATCACAGGATCTTCAGGAACCTTCAGTACTTAAAGATTCCTTCAGAAATAGTTCCTAATACCACTTCAATCAAAGATATAAAGAAAAAGGAACCATTAGGCCTGATTCTCGGCGGTGGTCCTTCGATAGATCGATCAGGAAACTCTATGAGCTACGTTGAAGAACTTGATCATCCAATATTAGGTATTTGTCTTGGACATCAGATAATAGCAAAGGCCTTTGGTGGAGAAATAGGTGCTGCTGGAATTGAAAGTTATGCCAAGATCAAGATAAATATACTTGATGAAAACGATATACTAAAGGGTTTTGGAGAAAATGCAAATGTTTGGGCATCACACAAGGATGAAGTTATCAAGCCACCTGAAAACTTCAAAGTACTTGCTTCTTCATCAATATGTGGAGTTGAAGCAATTAAACATAATACTAAACCTATTTATGGGATACAATTCCATCCAGAAGTTCATCATACAGAAAATGGTGGAAAAATATTTGAAAACTTCTATGAGGTGTGTCAAAAATTCCAAAAATCAAGGAATAAATTTTAAATTATATTTACATTATTAATTGTAAGATAAATTATAATCGGAAATATGGGAAATACATTTTTAATATTTGTTTGAAAAGATTATAACTTTATATTCAAGGTGAAAATATGTTAGATCCATCTGAATTTATAAATGAATCAATTAAAGAAATAAAAAATACAATAGGTAATAAAAAAGCCATAATAGCCCTATCTGGCGGAGTTGACAGTTCTGTAGCTTCAGTATTAACATCAACAGCGATTGGTGAAAATCTAATCGCAGTATTTGTCGATCATGGTCTCTTAAGAGAAGGAGAATCTGAATATGTTAACAAAACATTTGGTGACCGACTTAATCTTAGAACAATTGATGCTGAGGAAGAATTTTTAAATAGACTTGAAGGTGTTTCAGATCCTGAGGAAAAGAGGAAGATAATTGGCGAATTGTTTATAAGAGTTTTTGAAAGGATTGCAAAGGAAGAAGGTGCAAAATTCCTTGTACAAGGTACAATAGCTCCTGACTGGATCGAAAGTGATGGACAAATAAAATCCCACCATAACATTGCACTTCCCCACGGACTGGTTCTTGAGATTGTAGAACCAATTAGAGAACTTTATAAAGATGAAGTTAGAGTGGTAGGAAAAGAATTGGGTCTTCCGGATGAGATAGTAAACAGACAACCATATCCCGGTCCGGGTCTTGCGGTACGTATAGTTGGTACCTTGACTCCTAAAAAAATAGAAATTTGCAGAAAAGCCAATGCTATTGTAGAAGAAGAAGTAAAAAAAGAAGGTCTTGATGCTACTTTATGGCAGTACTTTGCTGTTTTAACTGATACTAAAGTTACAGGAGTTAAAGGTGACATTAGAGATTATGGTTACCTTATTGTGCTTAGGATGGTTGAATCCATTGATGCAATGACTGCAAATGTTCCCGAACTCCCATGGAAAATGGTCAAAAATATGTCTCAAAGGATAACAGCTGAAATACCTGAAGTAACTCATGTCTCACTTTCTGTAAGTGATAAACCTCCAAGTACGATTGAATTTGCTTAAAATAACTGTTTTTTAAATTAAATTTATTTTTTTTATATTTTCTAAAACCATGAATTATTTAATTTAGTCAATCCATATATATAATAATGAAACCCAAGTCAAAGGAGAAGGATGGATTTGTACCTATCTACTCAGTAAAAACTGGAAAGCTAGAACTGGTTGAAAGGATAAAAAAGACCGATGATGAATGGAAGAAGATTTTAAGCAAAGAATCATATAACGTGGCAAGACAACAAGGCACCGAACTTGCATTTTCAGGAAAGTATCACAATTGCCATGAAGACGGGATTTATGAGTGTGTTTGTTGTGGAACAGACTTGTTTGATTCAAAGACGAAATTTGATTCCAGAACAGGATGGCCGAGTTTCTGGAAACCCATTGCAGATGAAAATGTTAAAGAACATCAAGATAGAAGTTATGGTATGTTGCGGATTGAAGTATTATGCGCCCGCTGTGATGCGCACCTAGGTCATGTGTTCGACGACGGTCCAAAACCAACTGGACTGCGTTACTGCATGAATTCTGCATCTCTCCATTTAGTTAAAAGATAAAACCTATAATTCAATATAAATTCTAGCGATTGTATGTTTGTGCTCTTATTCTGAATACTCCTTTTACATTATAATTTTTGTATTCAGATATTTCAAGGTTCTTTTATCTCATTTTGTATACTTAATTCTTTGATAAGAAATAAATACTATTTCTTAAATATTAATTTTAAAATCTAACGTTTATAGGTTATCATAAATGTTTTAAGATTTTTTGGATCCTAACCTGACTTAAGTCCTCATATCATCTTATAATTCCATGATAACAAAATTTATAATTCATTAAATTAATGCTCTAATAATCAGTGCATTTTATAAATTTAATACAATTATTGTATATTCGAATTTAAAATTGGTATATTATTTGATTCTTTTAATATACAATGAAACATAAATTGGACTTGAAAATATTATATATATGATTTAAATCAATAGAGAATAAAATCCTTTTTTGAAGCTTTTTATTTAATAAAAAAATTAAGGATTATATTTAGTAAAATAGTTTAAAATTTAATGTAAGTTATAGGACAGTAAAAAATGATTGTTTTATTAGTAATTTTATTGGAAACGAACTCCCCTATAAACAATGTACTTTTGGAGATATTTTATAAATCTTTCAAAAATGGGGCATAAACAATGGTTAATCCATCCCAAACTGATCTTAGAGAATTTGATTGGTACCAAAGTAGACTAAAAAAGTATTTCTGGATTATTCCAAGTATTGTGGTTTTTTTCATAGCTTTGATTCCTACCTTAACTAATCAATGGCCATTAACCGTTGACATATTCGTTCATGTACGAGCAGCAGAAGTTTTCGGTCAATACGGACTCACATTTGTAGATCCGCTGATTAATCCACCAGGTGGAAGTTTAATAACGTATCCTCCACTTTTTAGTTTGCTTATAACATTTTTAGGAAGTATATTCAAAATCGATTATTTCCTTGTTGCACGTATTTTACAGCCTATTATGGCGTTTTCTGTTGTTTTATCAGTGTCTTATGTTGCTAAAAAATTCTATGGAGATATTGCAGGAATTTCAGCAGGATTCCTTATTATGTCAAGCTATCTATTCACACGTTTGGTATCTCCACTTCCGGAAACAATGGCCATTATATTTGTACCTTTGGCAATTTACATGTATTACCAATCCATAGTTACTGAAAAATATAAATATGCTTTAATAGGTAGTTTCCTATTCTTACTGGTAATATTAACTCATCAAGCTACAACAAACATATTACTCCTGGTAATAACATCCATAACTATTGTTTTAGGGATTTTAAATAGAAAGAAAATTTATTTAATCAGTTACGCATTATTTCTGTCTGTTCCTCTAATAGCTGCCTTAATTTTATCAATTGTCTCACTTTTATTATTCCCACACTTTGCACACAAAATTTTAACCTATGGAATCGCTTTGATTAAAACATCGGTCCCCTACAACGATCCAATAAGTAATTTAAAATATATAACATATTTGGGGATCGTAATGATATTCACTATCATCGGATCCATTGTTGCATTAAAAAGGAGAGAAACTAAAGATATATTCCTTATTGTATGGATTGTAGTACTTTTTCTCTTGAGTAAATCTTACTGGTTTGGAGTTAATGTTTACACTATAAGACTACTAATTCATTTGCTTCTACCTCTTTCAATCCTCGGTGGTGTGGGTTTAAGCTACTTATATCTTGATTTCAAGAAAAAAGAATTTACTTCAAAAAGAATCAGAACAATATTTTTAATTACAATATTTTTAATTTCAACGTTGTTTGCTATTGTTACAGTTACTGAATCGAATTTTCAAGTTATACCACAATACAATACACAACCATATGGATCAAGTGAGTTAGTTGTTCCCCAACTTGCACCACCAACAATTTCAGATGATGAACTTGCTAATTGGTTTAATCAATATGGTGATAAGAAATCAGTAATAGTTTCAAATAACTATGAAACAAATTTATTCCTAGTATCTACAACGGATCAACCCATTGCAGCTGTAAAATCTTCTACACACGTAATTAAGCATAACTTTAACAGTACAGAACTAGCTAAGAAAAATGTAGGATATTTAGTATTCGATAAAAGATTGGTCTTTTCTAATTTTAACCAAACAACGATATTTAAAGGCTTTGTATACTACAATAAAAACTATAATATAACTTCTTTCTTACCTGCAAACGCACAATTATTGTATGAAAATCAATATTATATGGTTTTTAAAGTTTAAAAATAAATAAAGCTAAAATAAAGTAAATTTTATATTAAGAATAATGTGAAAATAATGTTGTTATAATAAAACCGAACTCAGATTTTATTTTATTACAAATACACCGAATATAGATACTACTCATACGCTCTCATCGATTTTATTAAGTGTGTTAGATAATAGTGTAAACAA
>Ga0182021_10010493_pt1 | contig 10984 bp, 7 predicted proteins | sample 612E3MmetaG_FD_120493 | JGI IMG/M metagenome (GOLD analysis project Ga0182021, IMG submission 120493) | Permafrost microbial communities from Stordalen Mire, Sweden - 612E3M metaG (Illumina Assembly) | ecosystem: Environmental > Terrestrial > Soil > Wetlands > Permafrost | place: Sweden...
CCCGCCGCTCCTCCGGCTACAGCACCGGCCTGGGCAGGTTTCGATGGATCGGGCGGCCGGGAATCTGTTTGCGCCTCGGGCTGAATATCGGATAAATGGAGTTTGTGCCCGCCTTTTCCCACGACCAGCGCGTAAATCGGGAGATCCTTGGTCTCGCGGTGGAATTTCAGGTTGAAACGTTCCGCCAGCAGCGACTGAAGCAGCACCTTGGTCATTTCCTTGGTGAGATTCGGCGTGTCCGCCTTGGCTTCGATGTCGTATCTCTCCGTGTTCAACCAGCTTGGTCCGCCGGTGATCTGGTAATCCCTGACGTCGTATGCATTCTGAATGAGCATCCCCACCGTAATGCCCGAGGCTGTCCACCGCCCTCCGGGAGAAGCCCCGATCCTTACCATGAACATGCCGTTCGGGGAGGGAGCGCTGGGTTTAATGGAAGCCACCTCAAACGATGTCGGCGCCGCGGCCTGGTTTTGTTGCGACGCAGCGGTTCCGGCCTGCGACTGGGCCGTTCCCAGCGGCGGATTGTTGAAGCAGATCAGGACGGTTAAAATGGCGAAACCAGCTGTGATGGACCGCATCAATCCCTTTGATGTCAGCTTGCTTTGCATGGGCACCTCAATTCCTCCGAACGAACATGAGTCTCGCGAAACAACCGAGACTAACACATTCAATACTTACCTTCCATGCGTCAAAAGGTTCCAATTTGTTGATAAGCTCGGGGACAGGCTCCCTTCCCACTCTCAGGGAGCTAATCGAATGTCCTACCTCTGCCTGAGTTTTAAGAGAGCGCAGCCTGTCCCCGAGGTTATTTAGTCCTTGGATGGGCGCTCCACATGAGCGATGACGAGGAATCCCTCTGGCCCCTTAGTCGCCACGAGCTTCAACCCGAGCTGTTTCTCAAACATGGTAAAGATCGATGGGCCGGAAGGAAGATCCGAAGGCTCGGCTTGCGGAGCAGGTTGAGCTCCGGGTCGTTGAGGCATAACTGTGGTCTCATCTGCGCCAAATTCCACATGGAAAGTAAACAATCCCGTAATCCCGGTCTTGTCGATGACAGGGCGGTGCAGGATCAAAGCGCCGAGCGTTCGTGAGACCCTACCAAGATCTTCCCCGGTTGAGTCGAACGTGAAATTAGGCCCGTTGCGGCCCAAATGGCAACCACACAAGGGCTTCTCTCCTGAACCGGGCATTCTATTCGGACCAATGGGATCGGGCGGAGTGCAACCTCCCTCCTTCACCGGTTGCAGTTTGAAGCCGCTCTTCGCCACCGTCAGCGCATAGGCGGGGACCTCTTTGACGTCTTGACGGATCTTCAACTGGAACCGGTCTTCGAGAAGCGCCCGGAGCATCGCGCCCATTATCGTCGTCGTGGTTGTAGTACCCTCCGCTTTCGCCTCGATCGTATAACGATCGGAATAGACCCAGGCCGGGCCTCCCGTGATCATTTGGGAATCAAACAGGTTGGGGTTATTGAGGGGAGGAGGATCGCCAAACTGAACATACGCCCTTCTAATGATCTCCGCCACGCTCATGCACTGAAAGCTGACCCTTCCGGGAGACGAGTCCAAGGAGCCGCCGCCCCTGCCGCCAGGGGGGATGGATTGGCTCCCGCAGGGCTTGATCGAGGCCACTTCGAACTTCGGAGTGGCCGCAGCCGCGGATTGGGCCTGGGTTTGCGGGGCGCTCAGGAGTCCGACGGCCATAGCTCCGGCTGCCACGGCCATTGCGACCGTTGCCAGCAATAGTTTCTTCCCGAAGTCCAGTTTCTGAGTGATGCCACGCTTCATAATTGTCTCGATCCGTTTCTTGAGATCGGCACCGGACACTCCGGACACACAAGCCAACGGCGACTGCAGATAGAACTCACAGACCTGCAGGATTCCTTCAGCAAGAAAATTCGGTGACAAAATTCGGTGACAGGCTACGCTTTTCCGAGTTTAGAGTAGATGCGCAATGTTCGCTCATCCTCAGGAAATTGGGAAAAGCGTAGCCTGTCACCGAATTTGACTGAATTTCATTTTTTTACTGCAGGCGGATTGAATCTTGCGTCATCGACAGGGACGTTGTGAGTGATTTCCTTGAACTGGAGTGTATTTCCGGCGGACGGGTCCGGCGGCGTGTATCGGATTGTGAAGGGCAGTTTCACGCCGTCCACGTCCCGGTAATCCTCATAGTCGATCTGTTCCGGATACGATCCGACCACCGTGCTGATCATGTCGCGCCGTTGAATAAGCAAGCCAGTCTGGGCATCGAAGAAAAGCTGTGCCCGCTGGCCGTCCGCGCGCACCATGACCTGCAACGCTTCCCGATCTCCCACAGTAGTCTTGCCCATGACGCGCGGGCTCAGGGCTACTTCTCTGAGCTTCAGGAAACGCGCCATGTCCGCTTCGTGTTTGACCCTCATCAGCTCGTACCCTGTTAATTCCGCCTGTCCGCCGGGATCGCTTTCCCAGCCTATCGTGCCATTGTAGCCGCGCGCCGCGAACCCGTTTGGCAACGTGACAATCATCTCCATTTTGTCTGGCGCCGCCTGGTAAACCTCCAGGGGGTATGAAGTCCCCTTGCCGTCTATCAAGGATCCCTTCATGACCCGGCTCTTTAGTTTCGCATATGCCTCGCTGCTTCCGATGGCGGCCAGGTACTTTCCCATGATCTGATCGAATGTAGGAAGGCCCGCGCCGGCAGCATCGGGGCGCGGCGGCTGCGGGGGTGCCGGCGCGGCTGGTTGCCCGATGGGTGGCACGGCCACCGGCTGTGCCTGGCCCCGATGGCAACTGTAACAAGAGACCTGTGTTTGTCCCTGGAAGGACCCTTTGTTTACATCGATGACCAGCTGGATCATCCTGCGCGTTGTTTGCTTGGCACGCTTATCGTCCTTCTCGTAAGCATCCGGCACATGGCACTGATCGCACTTCATTCCGACTGAGGCGCTGATGAGGTTCATGACGGTTTTCAGCTGTGAGGCAGGCGTCCCCTTAAGCACCTGAATGTTTTTGTATGCCTGGTCCGCCGTAGGTTCGGTCGCGCCGGCATTTTGTGTGTTTGCCTGGCTGCCAGCCGATTGCGCGGCCTGAAGGAAGGCCGCGCGTGCGGATTGGGATGCGGTCAAACAGGCCAGCATCAGAAAGCCGGACGCGAATCCCCAAATCGCGGTGCGCGAACCGCCTCTTGATAACATCTTGACCATTTGGTTTCTCCTGAAATTCGGTGACAGGCTACTGGACTGTACCCCTATCGACAGGAGTACAGTCCAGTAGCCTGTCACCGAATTTTTCGATTCATGCCGCAACCGTCAAAAGCGTTCCCATAAACAAAGTCGTCAGCCAGAGGATTGCGCTGATGGTCGAAACAATCATCAGCCGCGGCCAACCCTCGGCCACGCCGAGCCTGCGCGTGCGTCGCTCCACCGCCAACAGAAAAACGCCGTTGGCAAGGAGCAAACCGATTAACGACATCTTGATCCAAAACACTTTGGAGACCATATAGGTCGCCGTGTCCGCAGCCGCCATCAACGCGCCGGTGACGCCAAGGACAACAATCCAGGAAACCACGTGCTTGTGGCACCTGCCCAGAATAACCATCACCGCCTCGCGCTCCTCGGCTCCCTCCTTCGCTGTGCGCAGAACCTGACGGTCGGCAAACAAGCCCGTGCCTCCCGCAAGAATAAGCGCAACCAGATGCAGGAAGCGGATCGAAACCGATGCGATCTGATGATTGCCGTAATAGCTCGACCAAGGCGCCAACATGCCGCCCAATAAGTGCATGACTGATCCCTCACTCCACGAATATCAAATGCAGGCAACGAGGATCACAGCCCAGAACAGCAAGAACAGTGGGCTTGTGCGTGTGGCTGCCAGGAAACCCGAGAATCAAATATATGACATCCGTCTCCGGAAAACCAATCGGTGTTTTGTTGAAACCCGAAGATCGGCTACAATGGCTCGCCCTGAAAACATGATTCGCCGTATTCTCTACAGGGCACGATCGATCGACCCAAAACTGGGGCTTGCCCGATGCCTCCTGACGTTTCTTCCCGCGCCACGCCAGAGCCCGTCAGCGCCGTTGACCGGCGCAATGCCTTGATCGCGTCTTTCCTCGGCTGGACACTGGACGCGTTCGACTTTTTCATAGTGGTCATGGTGCTGACCGAAATCGCTGGCACATTTCACAAGTCGATCGGAGCCCTCACTCTGACCCTCACAGTGACGCTTGCCTTTCGCCCGGTGGGCGCCTTCCTGTTTGGATTGATGGCGGATCGATATGGGCGCCGCATTCCGCTCATGATCGACGTTGTTTTTTATTCCATCGTAGAAATTGCCTCCGGCCTGGCGCCGAACTACACCACGTTTCTGATTTTGCGCGCGTTGTTCGGCATCGGCATGGGTGGAGAGTGGGGCGTGGGCGCTTCCCTGGCGATGGAAGCGGTCCCGTCGCGCTGGCGCGGAGTACTATCAGGCGTTCTCCAGGAAGGTTACGCGGTCGGTTATCTGCTGGCGGCGTGTGCGTATTACCTTGTCCTGCCGCACTTCGGATGGCGTGCGATGTTTTTCATCGGCGGGCTGCCGGCGATTCTGGCATGGTTCATCCGCCGCAAGGTCAAGGAATCCGCTGCCTGGGAGCGGTCGCGACGCAAGGACTGGAGCTCTCTTTGGGATGCGGTCCGCTCGCATACCGGTTACTACGCGGCTGGAGCCGCAATCGTCTGTGCGCTCGACTCACTCCTGTCGATCTGGACGCACCCCGCCTCGCAGGGCGCGGTCTTCTCGGGAACCGGCTTCTGGGTGCGCGCTGCCGGCGTTTTCGTTATTGCCGCCGTCGTTCTGTTCATGGCAGACGTGACGTGGCACGTTGCCGAAGGCCATCGCAAGCTCTTCCTATATCTGGTTGCCTTGATGGCAATGATGAATTTCGTTTCCCACGGAACCCAGGACCTGTACCCGACGTTTCTTAAATTGCAGCGTGGCTTTTCTCCTCAACTGACGGCGCTGGTCTCGATCATCGCCAACCTCGGCGCCCTGGCCGGCGGCATCTGCATCGGCTTTTTCTCAGATCGATTCGGACGGCGCCGCGGCATGATTACGTCCCTCCTGCTCGCGGTGGTGGTAATTCCGCTATGGGCTTTTGCGCCCACAACCGGGCTCCTGATGCTGGGAGCGTTCCTGATTCAGTTCGGAGTGCAGGGCGCGTGGGGCGTGGTTCCCGCACACATTACGGAGTTGTCGCCTGATAATGTGCGCGGATTTATGCCCGGGTTCGCCTACCAGTGCGGCGTGCTGATCGCGGGCACTGTTCCGTATCTGGAAAACAAGCTTGCAGGGAGTCTGAACTACGACAAGGCCATGGCGGCGACTGCATTGACGGTCTTCCTTGTATGCGCGGCCGTGATTTCACTGGGCAAGGAGAAAAAGGGCATCGAGTTTGGAGCCTGAAATGCTGCGCGTGAAAGCGAAACCCACGACCTCAGCGATCGTATACTCAGGTCAAATCGAAAAGTGCGCGGCAACTGGAGCATGAAATGAGGGCAGAATCGTGTCGGCAGGTCCATGGCATCTTCGCAACATACGCAAGCTGATTTATGCAGCACTGATCCTCACGATCCTTGGGGTTGCGATCGCCTCAACGTGGGGTGTGCCGGATGCAACCCACGCATGGGTAGGGGCGCGCGAGCTGTTTGGTTTGTGGGCGCTCGGCCTGCTCCTGGCATCGATGATTCCCGGGCCACTCACTTTCGTATTGCCCTGGATTCCATTCAGAGGCCACCTGATCTTGGCCCGGCGAGCTTTGGGGATCTCCAGCTTCGTCATGGCCGTGGCGCATGTGATTTGTTACCTCGGCCCGACATTATTTCACAACTGGCACGATCTGCTTGCACCGGGGGCATTATGGATCGCCGGTTTGTCGATCGGGCTGCCCGCCTTCGCGGGCCTTGCTGTTCTTGCCCTCACAAGCCGCAGAAGCTGGATCCGTGATTTGGGCCCGCATCGCTGGAAGCAATGGCATCGACTGGTCTACCTGCTCCTGCCTGGCGTTCTAATCCACGCTACATTCCTCGGAGCAGACTTCGGCCTGAACAAGGGGCCTGATGTCAATGCCGAGGTCGATGCTGGCTGCCTGATAACCATGCTGTCAATCTCAGCCGCATGGCTGATCCTCTTCCTGCTGCGCAAACGGCGCATGAGTTGGACGCCGGCCTTTCTGCGCGCTACGCGCTTTCCTGGGCCGTGCGGGCGATGATTTCTTCCTGATGGTAGATGTCGAGATCGACGAAGTAATCGCTGTAGCCGGCGACGCGCACCAGCAGATCGCGATAGTTGTCCGGATGCTTCTGCGCGTCGCGCAGCGTCTCGGCATCCACGACGTTGAATTGGATGTGATGGCCGTCTAATCGGAAGTAGGTGCGGATCAAGGCGGCCATTTTGGCCAGTCCTTCTTCTCCCGCAAGCACGCTCGGCAGGAACTTCTGATTCAGGAGGGTGCCGCCGGATTTAAACTGATCCATCTTTGCCAGCGACCGAATCACCGCCGTCGGCCCGTGCCTGTCCGCTCCGTGCGAGGGCGAAGTGCCGTCGGACTCCGGCATATGTGCAAGCCGGCCGTTGGCGGAGGCGCCGAGCATCTTGCCGAAGTAGATGTGGCAGGTCGTGGAGAGCATGTCCAGGTGATATTCCGTTCCTTTGGTGTTGGGCTTGCCGTCGATCGTTTCAAAGAGGGAAGCGTAGACGCGCTGCATAATTGAGTCGGCATGGTCGTCGTCATTGCCGAAAGCCGGCGTCCTGTTGACCAGCATCAGGCGCAACGCTTCCTCGTCTTTGAAATTGTTGCGCAAGGACATCAGCAGCCGGTCCATCGGGAAGGTCTTATCCTCGAACACGTGCTTCTTTATCGCGGACAGACTGTCCGTGATTGTGCCGATGCCAACGCACTGGATGAAGTTCGTTTGGTAGCGCGGCCCGCCATTGTAGTAATCCTTGCCTTTTTGGATGCAGTCGTTGATGACTACCGATAAAAATGTCGCCGGCGCATAGGTGGCAAACATGCGTTCGATGTAGTTGTTCACGCGGACCTTCAGATCCACGATGTAGTTCAGTTGTTTGACGAAGGCATCGTAAAGCTCGTCGAAGTTCTTGAACATCCGCGGAGCGCCGGTATTCAGGCTGATCTGCTTGCCGGAGAGCGGATCGACGCCGCCGTTCAATGCCAGTTCGAGAATCTTCGGAACGTTGAGATAGCCGGTCAGCACGTAGGCTTCCTTGCCGAAACATCCGGTTTCGATGCAGCCGCTGCAGCCGCCTTCGCGGGCGTCCTCGACGGTTTTGCCCACGCGCACCTGCTCTGTGATGACCTCATCGGCATTGAACACGGAAGGATATCCGTAGCCCTTGCGAATCACCCGGCAGGCAGCCTTGAGAAAATGATCCGGGGTCTTACGGCTCAACTGGATGTTGGCCTGTGGCTGGAGGAGGTGCAGCTCGTCGATCACTTCGAGGATGATGTAGGAGACTTCGTTGACACCGTCCATCCCGTCGCGCTTCAAGCCGCCGAGATTGATATTGGTGAAATCGTTGTAGGTTCCGCTTTCGGCGGCGGTGACCCCCACCTTGGGCGGCGCCGGATGATTGTTGAACTTGATCCACAAACAGGAGATCAGCTCCTTGGCGGAATCGCGCGTCAGAGTTCCTTCCTTCATCCCCTTTTCGTAAAACGGAAACAGATGCTGATCCAAGCGTCCGGGATTCATGGCGTCCCAGCCGTTCAGTTCCGTGATCGTGCCCAGGTGGACGAACCAGTACATCTGGAGCGCTTCCCAAAGATCGCGCGGCGCGTGCGCCGGCACCCGGCGGCAGACGTCGGCAATTCCGAGAAGTTCCTTCTTCCTCGTTTCATCGGTCTCCGTTTGCGCCATCTTTTCGGCAAGTTCCGCGTGCCGCTCCGCGAACAGGATCGCCGCGTCGCAGGAATAGTCCATGCCCTTCAACTCTTCCGCTTTTTCGGTGGCTTCCGGATCGTTCAGGTAATCCAGTTTCGCGAGGCTTTCCGCGATCTCCCGCTTGAAGTCGAGCATTCCCTTCTGATAGATGGTGCCGTCCAGCGTGGTGTGGCCGGGCGCGCGCTGTTCCATGAATTCGGTGAACATGCCGGCTTCGTAGCAATCCTTCCACTCTTGCGGAATGTTGCTGAACACCTTGGCGCGCATGCTGCGGCCTTGCCAGTATGGGATCACCTTGTCGCGGTAGACCTCTATGGTCTCAGGGACAACGACAAACGAGGTCATTTTCCTCGAATTCAGGATCTCGAGATCCTCGACGGAATGGCAGTTCAACTCCGGATATGTGGAGACCGATTTCGGGAAGGGACCCCGCTCGCCCACGATCAGCTCGCCGGGTCCGATATAAACGGTCTTCTTGGTGCACTGATGCTTGAAGTGAAGGCCGCGCATCACCGGAATGGAGTACCTCCCTTCGTTTGCCATGTAGAAGTCAGTCAATAGCTCGGCGCGCTCGTGAGAAATGCGCGGCTTGGCCTCATGGCTGGACTGTCTGAGCTTGCGAACGCGATCATTCATGATCATTGCCTCCGATGGTCACGCACAAACCGAAACCGCTCAAAATGCCGGCAACTTCTCGAACGTGCTCCGGATCGGGAATGGCGAGCTGTTAAAGGCGATAAGTATATCCGAATCTCTGGTACTTGCCGCCTGCAATGGCATGGTAAGGGAGTATGTCCACTTCAGGAATTCGCGGCAGCCTGCGTAGAAACGCGCCCGTCTTTTCGACATTGTCACGATCATCGTTGATCCCCGGGATCAGCGGAAACCGGATGCGAATGGCGACGTCGAGGCTCGACAGGACGCCGAGATTGTCGAGAATGCGCTCGTTGGTCACTCCCGTGTACTTCCTGTGAATCTCCGGATCCATGTGCTTGAGATCGTACAGGAAGAGGTCGGTTCGGCGCGCGACCTCCAGAATAGTGTCCTTCGCGGCATATCCCGACGTATCGACCGTGCGCTGTATGCCGTTTCCCGCGCAAGCGTCCAGTAGATCCATGAGAAAGGCCGGCTGCATCAATGGCTCGCCGCCTGAAAACGTGGCGCCCCCGCCGGATTCATCATAAAAGGAGATATCCTTCTTGATCTCAGCCATGACATCATCGGCCGACATGCTGCGGCCGACAATTTCGCGGGCGTCCGAGGGACAGACGCGGGCACATTCGAAACACAACAGACACTTTGGCTCGTCGCGCGCTGCTTCCTCATCTTCCATGATGGAAAGAGCATGGTTCGGACAGTTCTCAACGCAGGCTCCGCACCGGATGCAGCGATTGAGCCTCAGGGAGAGCTCCGGCTCCATGGAAATTCCCTCTGGATTGTGGCACCACCAGCACTGGAGCGGGCATCCTTTCAGAAAAACCGTTGTCCGGATGCCGGGACCGTCATGAATAGCATAACGGCTGATGTTGAAAACGACGCCGTAGTTCAAACGACCCCCTCGGCCTCAAGTTTTGGAAGTGGACAGAGCCTGCCGCAGATATGTTTAACACATCGGCATCGCGCGTCAAAAGACAAACCTCGAAGGCTCAAAGACTCGAAGAGCTAAGAAGGATTTGATTTTGAGAATCTTTGAGTCTTTGAGCCTTCGAGGTTTGTCTTTGCACCTTCTTTATAGGAAATTCAATGGATACGGCCAAGTGGTTTGAATAGAATGGGCCACCGCTCAGAGAATATTTGTTTACTGCGCCCTACTGAGTTGAGATGTGTGACACTTGGAATCGAGAAAGGAATTGAGTATGAGAGGTCGTTTTTTGGACAAAGTCGCCCGCAAAAAAGTCATTTTTTATGGATGCTTTGCCTTGATGCTGCTCGCAGCCGCGGTGTGGGCCTCGGGAGCCATCCAATCCCAGCGGTCGGGAGCATCGCCTAGCCAGCGGACCACTGCGACTCCAGTGCCGGGTCCGATCGATCCGCAACATTGGCAGGACCAGCAGGACATGACCTGGAACGACTATCATCCGATCCCCGGCGTGGATTGGGCGGATCCGTCTCTGGTTCCAGTGCGTAAGCTCAGAATCGCGCTTGTCGCAGTCGATTTCCCGGATCAACCGTTCGTGATCACTCTACCGAAAAAATCGGACCTCTTCGGCAATCCGCAGATCGACCCGGTGGCGCGCGCAGCGGTGCCGCAGTTTTACGCCGACTTCTATGGCAAGCCGTCCGTGATCAACCACGGCCATACGATCAATGGGTACTGGATGGAGCAATCACGCGGCAAGGTCGGCATTCCGCCGATGGATGCTTTTGGCCCGTACCGGATGCCGAAAAATCTGTTCCAGTACGGCTTGAACGAATATAACCAGCAGAGCGCATGCCCGAGCGGATTCACATGCGACGGCCGCCTCGAACCGGATGCCGATGCTTTGTGGCAAGCCGACAAAGGCAAGGACATCACTTCGAAATACGACATCATCCTGCGTATTTACGCGGGCTATGACGAAACGAGCGTCTGGCAGGAATTTGGCGAGATGAAGTTCCAGACGAAGGAGGACATCCCGCCGGAATGGGGCAATCCCGATACGACCAAACCAAGGTGGGTCATCACCCGCTATGTGCCCTGGACCACGTGGAAGGCCGGCCAGATGCAGTGGGGTCTCTCGTCGATGCGTCAGGGGGAGAACTCAGGCACGATTACGCATGAGATCTCCCACCATGCCTTCCGCGTCGGGGACAACAACAACAATCCGTACGTCACGCCGTGCCGGAGAGTCGGTTCCGGCCCCTGGGACATCATGGATCGCGGTTCATTCAACGGTCCGGGCGGTCCGCACGTACGCGCGGTGGTGCCCGCGACCCAGGGTGCTGCAATGCCTGCCGGATTCATGCTGCGCGAGCGCATGCGCTTTGAGTTCGTGCACCCGGAATATGTCTTGAAACTCAACCGGAATGGCCTCGCAAAGTCGGGATTGGCTATCGCGACAATCACGGCTCGCGCCG
>Ga0182021_10010494_pt1 | contig 10983 bp, 7 predicted proteins | sample 612E3MmetaG_FD_120493 | JGI IMG/M metagenome (GOLD analysis project Ga0182021, IMG submission 120493) | Permafrost microbial communities from Stordalen Mire, Sweden - 612E3M metaG (Illumina Assembly) | ecosystem: Environmental > Terrestrial > Soil > Wetlands > Permafrost | place: Sweden...
GAACGTGTGTGTAAACTTTTTAAATGTAAATTTGCCAATGTACAGCCGCACTCTGGCGCTCCGGCCAACCTGGCTGTGTATGCTGCACTCCTAAATCCTGGAGATACTGTGCTCGGTATGGATTTATCTCACGGCGGGCACCTGACCCACGGACACCCGATGACTCTGCCAGCTAAGATTTATAAATTTGTCACTTACAAAATGAAAGACCCAGATACGGGTGAAATTGATTACAAAGATTTGCGCAAAGTAGCCCTAGAACACAAACCCAAAATAATTTTGGCCGGATTTTCAGCGTACTCGCGAACACTCAACTATAAAAAATTTGTGGAGATAGCGCACGAAGTCGGAGCGGTGACAATGGCCGACATGGCGCACATTGCGGGCTTGATTGCCGCCGGAGTTTTGCGCAATCCTTTTGATGATGGTTTTGATATTATTACTTCCACTACACATAAAACTTTGCGCGGTCCGCGCGGAGGAATAATTTTAACTCGCGACAATGAAGAAATCGCCAAGAAAATAGACAAATCAATTTTCCCGGGTATTCAAGGCGGTCCACATATGCACACCATTGCCGCCAAGGCTGTAGCCTTTGGGGAAGCGATGACACCGAAATACAAAAAATACGCCACGCAGATTTTAAAAAATGCCAAAGCCATGGCGGAGGTTTTTAAAAAAAATAAAATCAGAATGATTGGCGGTGGCACCGACAATCACCTTATACTGGCTGATGTTTTTGGATCTTTGGGGGTCACCGGTAAAGAAGCGCAGAGCGTGCTCGATGAGGTGGGTATAACACTTAATATGAACTCAATCGCGGGCGACGTCAGGAAGCCCCTAGATCCTTCTGGTATCCGCTTCGGCACACCAGCTATCACTACCCGTGGGTTCAAAGAGAAAGAATGCAAACGCGTGGCGGAGTTGATGATTTTGACGCTTAAAAACAAAGATGATAAAAAAATAAAAGAAAAAGTACATAAAGAAATAAAAGCATTAGCCAAAAAATTTCCGATACCAAAAAAGTTTGTATAAAAAATTATGGATTTAAAAAATAAAACTATTGTTATTACTGGATCGACTAAAGGACTAGGCAGAGCCCTTGCTTGTGGGTTTTTAAATGAGCAATCTAATGTCATTATTAACAGCCGATCGAAAAAAGAATTGCAAAAAGCGATTAAAGAAATTGGAACTATCGGATGCCTTGGTGATGTGACCAAAGAAAAAGATATGCAAAAGCTTGTGGATTTTGTGGTAAAAAAATTCGGGAAAGTTGATATTTGGATAAATAATGCGGGAATCGCGATGGCCTATTTACCAATCGAAGAAATTAATTCAAAACAAGCTCATGAAATCATGGAAGTTAATTTTTGGGGAACATTTTACGGCTCTAGGGCAATAATGAAAACTATGAAGAAACAAAAAAGTGGCGCTATTATTAATATAGTTTCCACTAGTTCTCTTTCTGGACGACCTCGCTCAGCGATTTATTCTTCCAGTAAGTGGGCTGTTCGAGGATTTACCCAGGCACTTCGTTTGGCCGTTAAACAAGAAAATGTTTATGTTATTGCAATATATCCCGGGGATATGAAGACAACCCTGTTGAAAAAATTCAAACCCAAAGAATACAACAATGCAATGGAACCATCTTTTGTGGCGAATAAAATAATTCAGAATCTAAAATTAGGAAAACTGAAGGAGGAATTAATCATAAAAAAATAGTTTTCTATTTATTTCATTTTCTGCTATATTTCTTATATGGCAAAAGGTAAACTAATTGTAATAGATGGCACGGATGGTAGCGGGAAGGCTACACAAGTCGCTCTTTTGGAGAAGAAATTAAAGAAGGACGGCAAGACGGTAAAAATCGTTGATTTTCCAGAGTACTATAAGAATTTTTTCGGAGCTTTTATTGGGCATTGTCTTTCTGAGCAGTATTATAATTTCTTGAATGTTCACCCCAAAATTGCTTCGGTGCTTTATGCCGCAGATCGTTTTGAATCTAGTGAAGAGATGAGGGGCTGGCTGAAGAAAGGATACATTGTGATTGCCAACCGTTATGTTTCCGCCAACCAGATTCATCAGGGAGGGAAAATCAAGAATGCAAAAAAAAGAAATGATTTTATAAAATGGTTGGACGAGATGGAATACAAAGTCTTTAAGATTCCGCGACCGGACATCACTCTGTATTTAAGCTTGCCGATAAATATTGTTTTGCAACTCTTGAAAGATCGCGAAAGTAGCAAGATGAAGCGGGCTTATTTGAAAAAGAAAAAAGATGTGCACGAGGCGGATGTGAATTTCTTGAAAAATTCCATCAAAAGCGCGCTCAAATTAGAAAAAGAAGTTCCGAATTTTATAAAAATAAATTGCGCGCCGGAGGGAAAAATTTTATCCCGTGAAATAATACATGAAATGGTTTATGCAAAAGTTAAAAAAATCATCAAAAAATAAAAAATGCGTATCAAAGTTAAAAAATTAAAAGAGGACGCGAAGTTGCCGAAGTATCATCATCCGGGGGATGTGGGGATGGATATGTATGCCATGGAGACAGTCACGATAAATTCAGGTGAGCATTATCGTTTTTGGCATGGTTTTGCTTTGGAATTTCCTTTTGGTTTTGCTGCTGTGGTAAAGGACAAAAGTAGTATTTCCAAGGTTGGGTTGCATACCATGGGCGGAGTTTTCGATGCTGGCTATCGCGGAGAATACAATACGCACTTGGTAAATCTCTCCGATAAACCTTATAATGTAGAAGCGGGAGACAAAGTTTCCCAATTGCTGATTACTCCGGTAGAAATTGTGGAATTAGAAGAAGTGGTGGAGTTGAGTGATTCTGTGCGTGGGGAAGGAGGGTTTGGAAGTACGGGAAAAAAGTAATATGGAAAACGAAATTAAAAATTTAATTAAAGACGCACTGGAAAACCTGAACATAGAAGTTAGTGATTTTGCCTTGGAACACCCGGCGGATTTAAAGATGGGGGATTATTCCACCAATGTTTCCCTGGCTATCGCCAAAAGTATTGAAAGAAATCCGAAAGAACTGGCGGAAAAAATTGTTGTAGAAATAAACAGACTAAATGTGGACAAAAACATAGAAAAAGTTGAGGTCGCCGGCGCGGGTTTCATCAATTTTTATTTGTCACGGAAATTTTTCGGCAAAAGTGTCGAAGAAATTTTAAACCAGGCGGAAAATTTTGGAAAAAATAAAACCTTGAACGGAAAGAAAATAATGGTGGAGTATACGGATCCGAACCCATTCAAGCCTTTTCACATTGGCCACCTGATGACGAACGCCATTGGTGAGTCTATCGCTAGAATTTTGGAACACTCCGGCGCAGAAGTCGCTCGGGCGAATTATCAGGGCGATGTGGGTCTGCATGTGGCGAAAGCCATTTGGGGGCTCATGCAAAAAGGCCTACCGGCAGAACATTTTTCCAACACAGAAAAAGCCAAATACATCGGGGGATGTTATTCATTCGGCTCGGGAGAATATGAATCCAACCCAAAAGCCAAAGAAGAGATAGACGAAATAAATAAAAAAATTTATACACGAGATGATAAAAAAATAAACGATATATATGCATGGGGTTTTGACATAACCATGGAGGCCTTTGAAGATTTGTATAAAATGCTCGGCACCAAGTTTGATTTTTATTTTTTGGAAAGTGCGATGGCGGATATAGGCAGAGGAATCGTAGAAGATAATATGGGTAAAGCCGTAGGTCCCGAGCACGGCCGAGGGATATTTGAAGAATCCGATGGGGCAATTGTTTTCAAGGCAGAAAAGTATGACTCGAAGCTGCACACCAGGGTTTTCATTACTTCTGCCGGATTACCTACATATGAAGCCAAAGAACTTGGATTGACGGAGGAAAAATTCAAGACAGACCCGTATATGAATTTGTCCATCGTGATAACAGCGAGCGAGCAGATGGAATATATGCGCGTTGTTGCCAAAGCTATTTCACTGATTCATCCGGAATTTGAAAGCAGAATGAAACACATTACCCATGGGATGATGCGTTTCGCATTTGGCAAGATGGGCTCCCGAAAAGGGAATGTGATCACTGGAGAATCATTATTAAATGACGCTCGTGATACTATTTTGGAAAAAATGACGGACCGGGAGTTTTCAAATGAAGAGCGGGAAAAAATTGCTTCCGATGTCGGCGTAGCCGCCATAAAATATTCAATCCTTAAACAAAATATCGGCGGGGATATTATTTATGATTTTGAAAAGTCCATTTCGGTTGATGGCGATTCGGGACCATATTTGCAATATTCTTATGCTAGGGCAAATTCCGTTTTGGAAAAAGCGCAGAAAGAAAATATTTTGCCGGATCCGCACGCTTTTCCACCCGAGACTTTTGAAGTGGAAAAATTGTTGTATAAATTTCCTGAAATTGTATTTCGTTCCGCGTCGGAATACGAGCCACACTATGTTGCCAACTATCTAATAGAAGTCGCCCGCGCGTACAATAGTTTTTACGGCAACAATATGATTGTAGACAAAACAGACAAAGCTTCATCCTACAAAGTTGCTCTGACGTATACCTTCTCCTTCGTAATGAAAACCGGCCTGCACCTCCTTGGTATAGAGGATCCAAAGAAAATGTAGTAGAATAATTAATAATGACTCAAGAACACGCTCTAAATATTTTAAAAACCGGCGCGAATGTTTTTTTGACTGGCGAGCCGGGAGCAGGGAAGACATATGTTGTAAATGCCTTGGTTGATTATTTGCGCGACCATGATGTGGAGCCGGCTATCACGGCTTCGACTGGTATTGCCGCTACGCACATCGGCGGTATGACCATTCATTCCTGGAGCGGTATTGGCATCAAAACCAAACTGGACAAATATGATTTGGATAAAATTGCCAGTAGTGAATATATCGTTAAACGCGTAAATCGCACCAAGGTACTGATTATTGATGAGGTTTCCATGCTTTCGCCCAACATGCTTGATATGATAGATATAGTTTGCCGAGAAATAAAGCAAAATCCGGAGCCATTTGGCGGCATACAAATTATTCTTGTTGGTGACTTTTTTCAATTGCCACCCATTATAAAAAAAGATTTTGCAGATGAAAAGCAGGGTTCGCTAATTACAGAGGTCCGACCTATAGGGAAATTTGCTTATGATAGTGGCGCGTGGCAGCGGGCTAGGTTTGTCGTCTGCTATCTGACGGAACAGCACCGCCAGGATGATAAAGATTTCCTATCTATGCTTTCCAGCATACGTTCCAATAATTTCTCAGAGGAACATTTGAAACACTTGAATTCCAGGCAGATTGATCACGATGATATGCCGGAGAATATCACCAAACTTTTTTCGCACAATGTGGATGTAGACAAAGTAAACAACAATGAACTTGCAAAATTAGAAGATGAGAAGAAATGTTTTAAGATGTCCGGGAGCGGAAAGGAAAAAATTGTAGAAACTTTGAAAAAAGGGTGTTTATCACCGGAAAAATTGGAGCTGAAAGTTGGCGCCGTGGTTATGTGTACCAAAAATAACCAGAAAGAACATTTTGTGAACGGTACATTGGGCACCGTCGTCGGTTTTGATGAATTTAGCGGATACCCGATTGTTAAAAACAGAAATGGAAGAAATATTGTAATAGAGCCGATGGATTGGGTGGTGGAAGAAAACGGAAAAATTCGCGCGCAAATCACGCAAGTGCCGCTTCGGCTCGCTTGGGCGATAACTGTGCACAAGAGCCAGGGGATGAGCATGGATGCGGCGGTGATGGATCTCTCTCAGGTTTTTGAATACGGGCAGGGGTATGTGGCCCTCTCGCGTGTCCGCCGGCTATCGGGGCTGTATCTGCTCGGACTAAACGAGCATGCACTCAAGGTGCACCCGGATATTTTGAAAAAAGATATTGAATTTAAAAGAAAATCAATTGAAGCGGAAAAAGTTTTCGGAAGTCTTTCTGTAGATGAACTTAAAAAAATGCATGAGAATTTTGTGCTTTCCTGCGGGGGGAAAGTGTCCACCCCGCTCCGACAAAAGGTCGGAGCACCCCTCAAGAGGGGAATCAAAAAAGGAGAACCTTATGCTGAAATTAGAGCAAAACATCCAAATGCGTTTAAGCCATGGAGCAAAGAGCAAGATGAAGAATTAAAAAAATTATTTACCGAAGGGCAAAAAATAAAAGACCTGATGGTAACTTTTGGACGAAAAAGAGGGGGAATAAGAGCTCGTCTTGAAAAACTTGGGTTGGTGGAGAAATAAAAAAATCTGTGCTAAAATCAGCAAATAATGGCTGAAATAGGAAAAACTACCCCAAAAAGCGAAACTGCATTACGGGAAGAAAAAATTCTGGAATTTTGGCGCGAGAATAAAATTTTTGAAAAAACTTTGGCTGCTACGGAAGGGAAGGAAGAATTTATTTTTTACGATGGTCCGGTGACGGCAAATTCCAAGCCGGTTTTACACACCATGCTGCCTTTTTCGTTTAAGGATATTATTCCACGGTATAAAACTATGCGCGGATTTCATGTGCGCAGGAAGGGCGGCTGGGACACGCACGGTTTGCCAGTGGAACTGCAAATAGAAAAAAAGCTCGGTTTTAAATCAAAAAATGATATTGAAAATTACGGTATTGCCGCTTTTAATAAATTATGCAAAGAAAGTGTTTGGGAATATATTGGATTGTGGAAAAATTTCACGCAGAGGGTGGGGTATTGGGCGGATCAAGATAATGCCTATGTCACTTATTACAACGATTACATTGAATCCGTCTGGAATGTTTTGAAAAAAGTTAATGAACAAAAACTTTTATATAAAGATTACAAAGTCGTGCCTTGGTGCCCACGTTGCGGCACGGCCCTCTCTTCGCATGAACTTGCGCAGGGCTATGAAGATGTGAAAGATTTATCGGTGACAGTAAAGTTTAAAATAAAAAATCAAGAAAATACTTTTATTCTTGCGTGGACAACTACTCCGTGGACCTTGCCAGGCAACGTGGCTTTGGCTGTGGGAGAAAAAATTGATTATGTAAAAATAAGAACGCTGGAAGGAATCTTTATCTTGGCCAAAGCGCGACTTTCTATAATTACCGAAACTTATGAAGTTATTGAAGAGTTAAAAGGCAAAGATTTAATCGGCTTGGAATACGAACCACTTTACCCATACCTGACCAATACTATTTTTGAGACAGAGAAACACAAAATGGAAAAAGCTTACAAGGTTTACGGCGCGGATTTTGTGACCACCGAAGATGGTACCGGAGTGGTGCACACGGCGGTGATGTATGGACAAGACGACTTTGTGCTCGGTACGAAAATCGGCTTGCCGAAGCATCACTTGGTGGGCTTGGACGGCAGATTCTTGGCCGGCACGGGAATATTTGAAGGGCGTTTTGTCCGAGATGAAGATGTGGCGGTGGACGTCATCAAAGATTTGGCGCATCGCGGACTTTTGTTTAAAAAAGAAAAATACGAACACTCATACCCGCATTGTTGGCGTTGCCACACCGCGCTCATTTACTACGCGCGGGATTCTTGGTATATCAAAGTGTCCGACCCGAAAGTAAAAAAGCAACTCATCAGAGAAAATGAAAAAATAAACTGGGAGCCGGCACATATCCGCGACGGGCGTTTTGGCGAATGGCTACGCGAGATAAAAGATTGGGCGATTTCTCGTGAGCGATACTGGGGCACGCCGCTACCGGTCTGGATTTGCGAAAAATGCAAGAAAGTGGAAGTGGTGGGAAGTATTGCAGACTTGAAAGAAAAAACAAAAAAGTCCGGCAATAAATATTTTGTGGTACGACACGGTAAGGCCGACAATAATACTGATAAAAAATTTAGTCGCAATTCCCAGCACAATGCGGCGTTAACTGAGCTTGGTAAAGAGCAAGTATTGGAATCAATCAAGAATTTTAATGAAAAAATTGATCTGGTTGTCTCCTCGCCATTTCTCAGAGCCCAGCAAACTACAGAGATAATTTGTGAACAAATTGGTTTTCCTTTGGAAAAAGTTGTTTACGATAAACGAATTCAGGAATGGGAAATAGGTAATGAATTCGAAGACCAACCAATGCCCAAAATTGAACAATATTATGAACATGACTATGTTTACACACCGCATAAAAAGTTTTTAAACGGTGAAAGTTATGCGGAATTGGTCAAACGGGTGGGGGATTATATTTATGAAATCGATTCAAAATATAAAAACAAAAACATTTTAATCAGTGGTCATGGCGGGGCAACTTCTGCACTGGAATTTATTGTCCAGGGTTTTGAGTTTGCTAATCTAAAAAAAACAGGTCCGATCCAGGAACTAAAAAATGCCGAAATAAAAGAATTTGATTTCATTCCGTTTCCACATAATGAAAATTACGAACTTGATTTACATAAGCCTTATATTGACGAAGTGAAGCTTGTTTGCTCTTGCGGCGGCAACCTCATGCGCACAAAAGAGGTTATGGACGTGTGGTTCGATTCCGGGGCTATGCCTTTCGCCCAGGACCATTACCCATTCCAAAATAAAAAGTGGGTGGATGGACCTGGCTACCCGGCGGATTTTATCTCTGAAGCCATAGATCAGACTCGCGGATGGTTTTATACTTTGCACGCCATTGGCGTATTGATGGGACGGGGTAAGGCTTTTAAAAATGTTATTTGTTTAGGGCATCTTATGGATGCGAAAGGCAAGAAAATGTCTAAATCTGTAGGCAATGTTGTTGACCCATGGGAAGCTATGGATAAATACGGCGTGGATACGCTTCGCTTATGGATATATTCTGTAAATCAGCCGGGCGAGTCTAAAAATTTTGACGAAAAGACTGTTGCTCTCTTACATAGTCAGGTTTTCGGTTTGCTTTATAATGTTTTGGCATTTTATGAATTGTATAAAGACCCCTCCCCAACCCCTCCCCAAAGGGAAGGGGCCATGCCTAAATCCACAAATATACTTGATCAGTGGATTCTTGCCAGATTAAATGAACTCATAGAAATATCTACAAGTAATTTAGATAATTATAAATTACTCGAGCCAGTGCGAGCTGTGCGGGATTTTGTCGGTGACCTTTCCACTTGGTATTTGCGTCGTTCACGAGACAGAATAAAAAATGAGGCAGCAAACCCCGAACTAGAGCAAGCTCAGTACGGGGCTAGGCAGACTTTGTATTTTGTATTGAAAACATTGGCAAAGGTCATGGCGCCGTTTGCGCCTTTCGCCGCGGAAGATATATGGATGAAATTGAGAAATGAAAAAGACCCTGAAAGTGTGCATTTGGTTGAATGGCCAAAAGCGGACAAAGTAAATTCTAAAATTTTGGAAAATATGAAAATTACCCGTGAAATTTGCACCGCCGGCAATGCCGAAAGACAAAAATATGATATTCCTATTCGTCAACCATTGCGTATTTTATTTTCCAAGGCCGGTGTGGGTGAAGAATATCAAAAAATAATCAAAGATGAACTGAATGTCAAAGAAGTTGAAATAGATGCAGATTTAGAAAATGCTGTGGAGCTGGATAGGGAAATTACTCCAGCATTAAAAGCCGAAGGAGAATATCGTGAATTTATGCGAGAACTCCAAGATAGGCGAAAAAAGCTAGGGCTTAACCCGAGAGATAAAATGGCTATGAGTATAGAAGATATATATAAAAAATATAAAATCCCGCCGAGTTTACAGAGACATATGCTCTGGGTGGCAGCCGTAGCAAGTATGATTTGCGATAATTTTGAAGAATCTTTGCTGAAAGAAGATATAGTTACTGCTTGCTTGTTGCATGATATGGGGAATATCGTGAAATATGATATGGATGTATTCCCGGATCTTTTGGAGCCGGAAGGAGCGGAATATTGGAAGAAAGTGCAAGAAGAATTTATGCAAAAATACGGTAAAGATGACCATCAAGCTAATTTAAAAATTGTTAAAGAACTGGGTTTGTCTATCAATATAATTCAGTTCGTGGATAGGGTTGATTTTCCGTTATGGTGCGCTAATTCCAGGGACAATAATATGGGTAATAAAATTATGATTTATTCTGATAGCCGAGTATGCCCTCATGGAATTGTTTCTTATGAAGAACGCATGGAAGAAGGGAGGAAGAGATATCAAGACAGAAAAGATAACAATCTCAAAGAAGAAGAGCGCAAAAAATTAGTTGCCTGCGGCAAAGACATAGAGAAACAAATTTTTGCGAAATGTAAAATAAAACCGGAAGATATAAACGACGAAACAGTCAAACAGATAATTGAAAAACTGAAAGATTTTGTGGTAAAATAAAGGGATGAAGATAATTAAATTTGAACAATCGGGTGTTATTTTTGAAACCGAAAAAGGTTCTCGGCTGGCTATTGATATTGGCAACTATACTCCGGTTGAAAAATTGGAAGGTGTCAGAGTGGATGCGATGATTGTCTCCCATATTCATCCCGATCATTTTTCTTTGGAGCAGATAAAAAAAATATCTCCCAAAAAATTATATATCGGGAATGAGGGTAAAGAAGCCCTTGCCGGGGAAATGCTCCCATTTGAAATCATAGAAATAAAAGCTGGCAGCCATTTCAGTGTCGGGGATATCGGTGTTGATGTTTTTGATGTTGACCACGGTCCGAATGTCCGCGAGCCGCTGAAAGACAATTTTGGTTTTTTGATCATAGGAGACAATCAAAAAATATATTTTGCCGGGGAAATGTTTTACGAATCGGGTATAGATGTCGCAAATCTCGAGGTTGATTATGCTTTTTTTCCGATCGGCTCATTTTATACTTTTGGTCCGGAAGAAGCCCTTGCTTTTGCCAAAAAATTAAAAAAAATCGGGAAAATTGTTTTCATGCACGACCGAAAAATTCCCGGACTTAGAGAAAAATTTTTGAAATTAGCTGAAAAAGAAAATTTTATAGTTGAATAATTCTAACCTCACCCTAACCCTCTCCTGAAAGGAGAGGGGAAATAAATTCGAACCCCTTCTCCTTTCCAGGAGAAGGGGTAGGGGATGAGGTTGAATTTGTGGTA
>Ga0182021_10010495_pt1 | contig 10983 bp, 9 predicted proteins | sample 612E3MmetaG_FD_120493 | JGI IMG/M metagenome (GOLD analysis project Ga0182021, IMG submission 120493) | Permafrost microbial communities from Stordalen Mire, Sweden - 612E3M metaG (Illumina Assembly) | ecosystem: Environmental > Terrestrial > Soil > Wetlands > Permafrost | place: Sweden...
GCTCCGCCGGTCGCGGGAGAGCTGGTGGTGTTCTGCACAGACGACAAGCGAGATTCCACTGGTCAACGAAAACGATGGGAGCGCGCAACATACTTTCGAGATTGGGATAGTCAACCGTAGGGCGGCGAATCCCCTCACATTCTTGGATGCCGTGCCCAGCCCGACGTTTCGCCTCACCGGCTGCCCAGCGCGACGAATCCAGCCACCGCTGACGGCGACGGGAGAATCCGGCGAAGTCGTGCTAGACCGCGAACTGGACATGCCCCAAACCAGCCGTCGCGTTGCGACCTTCACCGAATCCGTCATTCGCCACATGACCCGCCTGGCCGATGCGCACGGGGCCATCAACCTGTCGCAGGGTTTTCCGGATTTCGACCCACCCGAGGTGCTCAAGCAGGCAGCCGAGCAGGCCGGCCGCCACGGGCCCCATCAGTACGCGGTGACCTGGGGCGCGCCCGCCTTCCGTCGGGCCTTGGCGCGCAAGCAAGCCCGATTCACGGGCCTGGACATCGACCCGGACGCGCACATCGTGGTCACCTGCGGCAGCACCGAAGCCATGATGGTCGCGATGATGACCGCCTGCAATCCCGGCGACCGCGTGGTCGTGTTCTCGCCCTTCTATGAAAACTACGTCGCTGACACCATCCTGTCGGGCGCCGAACCCATCTACGTGCCGCTGCACCCGCCCGACTTCCGCTTCGACGAGGCCGAGCTGCGGGCGGCCTTCGCGCTCCGACCCAAAGCGATGATCCTGTGCAACCCAGCCAATCCATCAGGCCGGGTCTTCACAAGAAGCGAGCTCGAGCTGATCGGCCAGTTCGCGGTGGAGGCCGACGCCTTCGTGATCACCGACGAGGTTTACGAACACATCGTGTTCGCGCCCCACCAGCACACGTATTTCGCCGCCCTGCCGGGCCTCTTTGAGCGAACCATCACCTGCGGATCGCTGTCGAAGACCTACTCGGTGACCGGCTGGCGACTGGGCTACGTGATTGCGGCACCGACCGTGATCGCCGACGCTCGCAAAGTACACGATTTTCTCACCGTGGGGGCGGCGGCGCCCTTGCAGGAAGCGGCGGTGGCCGGCCTGAATCTTCCCGACAGCTACTACGCCGAACTGCAAGCCAGCTACAGTGCGAAGCGCGAGTTGTTCCTGGGGTTTCTCCGGCAGACCGGACTGCGTTTCACCGAACCCGAGGGCGCATACTACGTCCTGGTGGACATTGCGGAGTCGGGATGGACGGACGATCGGGCCTTCTGCGACTGGCTGGTCAAGCAGGTCGGTGTGGCCGCGGTTCCTGGCTCCAGCTTCTTTCGCGAGCCGGTGCACAACCTGATCCGGTTCCACTTCGCCAAACGGTCCGAGACCCTGGAAGCGGCAGGGCGTCGCCTCATCGGCCTGCGCGAGCGGGCGGCACGAGCCCCGGGCCGCGTGTAATCGACCAGCGGCTCACCCGACCAGCCGGAAGCCGGCCGAGGCGAAGTGGTGCTCGAAAGCGAAAGCCACTCTGATCCCTTCGCGTTCCATCAAAACAAAGCTGGTGGCGTCCACGGCTGACAGTTTGTGCAGGCCCGGCTGAGCGAAGGGACGCCAGGCCGCGGCCAGATCCCGTGCGCCGCATTCGCAGAGTCGAAAGTGAGGCACGCGAGCCAGTGAATCCTTCCACGCCAACGCCACGTCACGTGTGGTGTTCCGCTCAAGGAAGGTGAAGGTTTCCAGCACGACCGGGATGGAGGTCACGATCCGAGCCCCTGACGATCGGAGCTGCTGCCACGCGGCTTTGGCACGGCCGTGCATCGGATCGTGAGTCAGGGCAAGAGCGATCCAAGCGCCGGTGTCTACGAAAACCGCCTCCCCCAGGCGCATCATGGCACGTCGTAGATGCTATCGTGATCCACCGACGTCCGCTTGATGGTCCCGCGCCAAAGACCAATGGGACCCTCGGTCTCCGCTTGCAGCCACACCCGCTGTACGGCCTCCCGAATCAGGGCGGCCACGGGGCGCTTCGTGCGCCGGGACACCTTGTGCAGCGCTGAGAGGTCGCTTTCCGGGAAATACACCTGCGTCTTCGTCATGGGTGTCATGATAGCATGGTTCGTGACACCTTTCACGAGATACGGGACAGACAGCGTGGGCAGGTCGGACGCTCTTGCACCCTCGCAACGAAAACGGGGCGCCGAAGCGCCCCGTTGTATTCGGATCACGAACAGACGACTACTTGGCGAAGGTGATGCCGGTGATGCAGAGGCTGGACACCGTGATCGCCGCGGTACCTGACGAGACCTGCACGCTGATCTTGTCGATGTTCGATACGTCCGCAGCCGTGATGGCCACGCCCGGCGACGCTGGGGTATAGCAAGTGGTGCTGAAGGAGGTAAACGGCATGGCGCCCGCGGTCAGTGTGGCGCAGTAGGAGGTCGCATCCGGATCACCCTTCTTGTGGACCATGGCGCGCAGCCCGGTCGACGGCGAGCCCGAGACCGCGATGGTGATGCTGGTGAACGACTGGCCAAGGCCTCCCCCGACAATGGTATCGGAGTTCACGCCAACCGAGACTCCCCAGTTTCCAGTGTAATCCGGTGGTGTCCCGAGGGCAGGGACTGTGCCCGAGATGCAGAGTGAGCCGGGGGAACTCCAGGTGGTCGAGGTCATGCATGGAGTGGCGCTCGTGATAGGCGTCTTGCCGGGGCCGCAGGTCGGATCGCTGACAGTGTCCGCGCTGCCCATAGCAACCCAGCCGTAGCCGACCATGGCGCCGGAGGCCTTGCCGCTCGCGAAGGTCACGGTGGTGCCGGTGGGCGTGGAGCTCGCCGTCCCGCCCGTCGGTGTCGGGGTCGTGGTCACCGGGGGCGTAGAGGTCGTCCCGCCCGTCGGGGTCGTGTACGTGGGCGGCGTGTAGGTCGCCCCGCCCGTCGGGGTCGTGTACGTGGGCGGCGTGTAGGTCGCCCCGCCCGTCGAGGTCGTGTACGTGGGCGCCGTATAGGTCACGCCGCCTGTCGGGGACGTGTAGGTCGAACCGCCCGTCGGGGTCGTCGTCTTGGGGGGTGTATAGGTCGAACCGCCCGTCGGGGTCGTCGTCTGGGGCGTGTAGGTCGTCCCTCCACCGCTCGGGGTCGTGATCAGGCTGGTGTTCCCTCCTGACGGGGTCGTGGTTGGGGTCCCCGTGGTGCCACCGTTTCCTCCGCCCGAGCCACCCGTGTCGTCGCTCGCAGCGGGCAAGCAGTTGGTCGCGCCAAGGAATAGAAGGCCGACACAGCAGACTCGTGCGAGAGCCCAGGCTGCGCTACGAAACGATCGGCTGAAGTCTACGTTGTACGTCATGGTTCCCTCTCTTGCCGTCACGTGGGCGCGACGGAATCTAGCCAAGTCTTTATGAAGCAACAACTCCAAGGAGTGTGATGGGAAACTATAGATCATTTTAGCCCCATCCTAAGTCCAATCGGCCGGATCTTGCGCAGGCCGACAAGCCCAAGCCCCTGAAAAAAGCCTCACCCTGGCACAGTCGAGCGCGGCGCACCGAGTTAACGCTACTTGACGTGCTGACCTAAGCCGTGGCGCCGGTTGGCCGCGGCCGAGGAGTTTCATCCGCGGTGAGGCGGTCCACACCACTTTTGTCCGAAGCGATTTCGGGCGGCGGGCACCAAGCATCGGCAAGGCAAAGCTAGCTGCAGGTGTCTTGGTCATCGATTCCATCCACCCGGAGATTCGAGAAAATGCACAAATCAGTTCTTCTCATTGCGCTCCTCCTCCCTTTGACTGTCGCCGCGACTGGATGCAGTGGCAACTCCAGCCCCGCATCCTCGGGTGCTGCCGGCAAGACCGGCAGCACTGCCAGCTCCGGCGGCATGAGCGCGACCGGAGGCGGCGTCGCCTCGGGTGGCACGACCTTCACGCCGAACGGCGGGACGACTGCCGCGAGTAGTGGAACGACTTCTGCTCCAGGCGGGTCCACCACGGCCGCTGGCGGAACGACCACGGCCCCAGGCGGGTCCACCACGGCCTCGGGTGGATCCACCTCCGCTTCCGGCGGGTCCACCGCCAGGACTGGTGGAACCACGACGGCCCCAGGCGGGCCCACCGCCGCCACTGGCGGAGCCACCACGGCTTCAGGCGGATCCACCACGGCCTTGGGTGGAACCACCTCTGCCAGGGGCGGATCCACGGCTGCGACGGGCGGGTCGACCACGTCCCAGGGAGGCGGGACGGCCGCCGGTGCAACGACTGGTGGCTCCAACGGCGGTTCCACCGGGTCAGGTGGCATCAGCACAACCGGCGGCAGCAGTGCAACCGGCGGCACCACGGCCAGGGGCGGTGCGACGGCCGCCGGGGGATCGACGGCCACGGGTGGCACCACCTCCACCAGTACCGGGCCCAGCGTGGCCGTGTCCGCGGCCTGTACCGCGCTCGAGACCAAGCTAGCCTGGCCGACTGCCAAGGGCAGCACGGTCACCATAAGTGGCACCAAGTCGGTGACCGACTACGACGGAGGTGGTGCCTTGCACGAGGGAACCCTGAATGATTGCACCACCGGCGATCAGTCAAGCACCAAGCCGATCATAGAGGTTGCCGACGGTGGCTCGGTCAAGAACGTGATCTTCGGCAAGAACATCGGTGACGGCATCCATTGCCTGGGAAGCTGCACGATCGACAACGTCTGGTACCCGTACATTTGCGACGACGCCATCACCGTCAACAAAGACGGTACGGCAAGCAACGCCTCGACCATCTCGAACAGCGGATTCAAAGGGGCGCGCGACAAGATCATCCAGCACAACGGCGGCGACAGCACCCTCAATATCACCAATGTCTATGCCGAGGTCGGGGGCAAGCTCTACCGCTCTTGTGGTTCGGGCGGCGGTTGCACCACCAGCGCAAAGCACACAGTCAACATCAGCAACGTCATAGCCATTGCCGTCGATCAGGTCGCCGGAGTCAGCGAGAACGATCAGGTGACCCTGTCGAACATCTGCAGCTTCCGCACCCCGACCCTGTGCAACACCTACAAGGTGAACAGCGACACCGATTCCACCAAAGGAGCCAATGGAACCGGTGAAGGCCCGAGCCCCAATTGCACCTACAAAGGCTCCGACACGCACGCGCTGGTGGATCGGGTCGGGGGCGCGACGCTCTCGACCGACGTCCTGTGTCCGGGATCCAACTCGGCCAAGAGTGGCAGCACGGCCACCGCCTGCATCTCGGGCTTCGACGCCTGTCTCAAGGTCTGCGCACCAGGCATGTACGGCTTCAAGCAGCTCACCTGTTCAGGTGGGTTGTACGCCAGCCCGGCGACCGGTGGCTGCGCCATGGTGACCTCGGCGGAGAACAGCGCCGCCGCAACGGCACTGGCCAGTAGCAATTCCTCAACCGCCACCTCGAACGTGACCAAGAACTCGGAATGCTCCGGGAAACAGTGGTCCTGGGGCAAGGACAGCTCGAGCGCAGCGAACTACTGCGTTTGCACACAGAAGCCCGGCTACTACGGTGTCACGTCCTGGCTGGTCTGGGACTGCCAGTCGCCCTGGTGGTAGATCAGTTGCAGCTTCCCGTGGTCATGTACTTCGACCGCTTGGACGTCTTCTGGATGCTGTTGGGATCGGTCACCGCCACTTCCAGGCCCCAGCCCCGCAGCCCAGCGAAGGTACCGTTGCTGGTCATGTCAAAGGGCTGATCGGCGGCGCAGTCGCTGTTCTTGACACCGCCCCAGGACCACGGAAGCCAGCCAATCTCGGAGGTCTGGGCCACCGACAACAGAACCTTGTACGCAAACGGAGAGCTACTGCACCCGGACACGGCGTGTTGGGCGAATTCGCCGACGATGAGGGGAAGGTTGAGGCTCACGGTCTGGGCGATCTCGGTCGTCACCTTCGTTCCATTCGGATCGTTCCAGTACATGTGGCAGGAAAAGATCAGGTTGTGGTCGGGATCCGAGGTGAGCAGGCCGGGCCCTGTCGACTGCAACTGGTCGATGTTCTGCCCCCAGCTCGAACCATCGATGACCAGCGGCGTGTGAATCCCGGCGTTGCGCATCTGCGTGATGGCGCCCGTGTACGCAGACGTGAACGCGGCGTCGGTCACGCTGCCGTCTCCCACCTCATTGCCCACGTTGACCAGCAGCTTGTCCTGATACTTCTTGATGATGGCGACGATATCGCTCCTGGTCCAGTAAGTGATCTCCGTACCCAATGCGGACAAATTCCCGGTGGCGTCGTTCAGCACAGGCATGGGAATCATCTGGGCAGCGATCGCGTTCGCGATGGCCGCTCCGAGCTTGGCTGGCGTTGCCCCGGCTGTACCTGTGTTCCATGTGATGCGAACGCTGTTGGCGCCAGTCTTGGCGATCTCCGAGAAGTAAGGAGTTCCATCCTTGTTGCCGCTGTAGACCACCATCTCGTTCACTCCCCGCAACACGACCTTCTCGCCGCAGGGATCGTACAGATAACGACCGTTGACGTAGAAGCCAACATGCGAGGGACTGCCACCGTTCCCCCCCGATCCGCCGGCCGCCATCCCGCCGGTTCCACCCGTGGCAGTCCCCCCGGTTCCGCCTGTAACCGTGCCCCCCGCCCCGCCAGTAGCCGTTCCTCCGGTTCCCGTCGTGCCGCCTCCCCTAGCGTCGCCAAGCCTATCGGCCGAACCATCGGCCGGACGAACATCCGCCCCACCACCGTCGCGTCCCGCGCCGCCGTCAACTGCCATGCTGCCCCCGGTGCTGGTCGTTCCGCCCGCAGCGGTGCTGCCGCCAGCGGCACTGCCTCCGCCTGTGCTGGAGCCCGCGCTGCCGCGGCTGCCACCGGTCGTTGTGCCGCCGGACGAACTGCTGCTGACCGTGCTCCCGCCGCTCGGGCTGCTGTTCCCACCCGCAGGCGACAGCGTGCTGGAAGTGGAAGGGTTGCCCCCGCTTGCGCTACTTCCGCCCGCGGCTGTGCTGGCAGAGGTGGTGCCACCTGTGGCGCTGGTGCTAGCAGCGGCGGTGGTGCCACCTGCGGCGCTGGTGCTAACTGCAGCGCTGGTGCCTCCGGTGATGGTCCCACCCGATCCAGTCGTGCCGCCCGTCTGCGTACTGTTGTTTGCCGCATCGCAGGAAGCCAGGACCAACAACCCCAACGCAACGTTGAAAGCTTTCATTCGATTCCTTTTCATTGGCGGGGTGGAAGCCCAGGCAGTGATCGAACCTGATAGCCGCACTAATGTCCCGAGAGGTCGCGATCCTTCACGAAAAGAGCCGTCGTCCCTATCATCTTTTCGCGGCGTTCACCTGTGAAGGCTGCCAGCCTTGGATTGTGGAGGCCAGGGGGGGCGAAATGCAACTGCCTACCCCCGCTGGTTGCGGTTTTCTCCGGGGCCGGCAGGGGTGTAGAATCGCTCGGTGCCGATGCCTATACGCAAGAGGGTACTATCTAGCACTGCAACTGGTTTTCTCGCCGCGCTGATCCTGGCGCTTGCAAGCCCCGCGCGTGGCGACGACAGCGCGACTGAGCAGGCCAGGCAGCACTACGTGACCGGCACCCAGCAGTACGACCTGGGCCATTGGGACGATTCGATCCGAGAATTCGAGAAGGCCTACGAGCTGCGGCCTGATCCCAGCTTCCTCTACAATCTGGCGCAAGCCTACCGGCGCAAAGGCGACACCAAGCGGGCCCTGGATCTCTACCGAAACTATCTGGCCAAGGTTCCCAAGAGCCCGCAGCGTGCTGAGATCGAGGAGAGAATCAAGGGCCTGCAGAAGCAGATCGAGGAAACGGCCTCGGCCAAGCCAGCCCCGTCCGCGCTGGAGCCGACGGTCACTCCGCCTGCGCTGCCTGCAAGCCCGGCGATCGTTCCAGCCCCGGCAGAGACGGCCACGACATCTTCGCCGCAAGCCGGGCCCGCGCTGACACCTGAGGCCCAGCCTGCACCCACCACGGCCTCACCGCCACCCGAGCAGCCCGGCCAGGCCACTCCGGCGAGCACCGCAACGACGAGCGGGCCGGCCGCCGCTGTGGCCGACGCCCCTTCACCGGCGCCGCGAGGGCGCGGCCTTCGCATCGCTGGGATTGTCTGCGGCGCGGTCGGAGCCGCCGAAATCGTTTTGGGAGTCGCGTATGGGCTGCAAGCCCGATCTCTCTCGAACAAGGTTGCCGGCGCCCAGACGTTCAACCCGTCGGATGACTCTGCCGGCTTGCGGGACGAGAAACTGCAGTGGAGCTTCCTGGGCGGGGGGCTGCTCGTAGGCGCGGTCGGTGGCGTCCTCTACTACTTCGGCGTGCGAGCCGCGCGGGCGACACCCTCGGGTGTCAGCCTGGCCCCTGTCGTGGGCCCCGGAACCGCAGGCGTCTCGGCCATGGGGGTGTTCTGATGACCACCGCAAGGCGAAGCTTTGATCTCGCACTGGCGTTCGGCCTAGTGCTGGTCCTGTCGTGCAAGTACGATCCCCATCCGAAGAGCGGAAGCCAGACCTGCGCTAGCGGCTCCAAGCAGTGTCCCAACGGATACGTGTGCCATGCCGGCGCATGCTGGATTCCGGCTGAGATTCCGCCAGAAAACCAGGACGCCGCCATTGACGGCCCTGTGGGCAGCGGAAGCGGCACCGCCACGACGACCGGCACCGGAACCAGCACCGGCCCGGCCTGCGGCGGGCTGAATCGGACCTGCTGTGCCAACAAACAGTGCAACGCAGTAGATACCGTATGCAACGACAGCGTGGTCTGCGTGGCCTGCGGCATCACCGGCCGGCCCTGCTGCGCCAACAACGTCTGCCCAGGCGCCGGCTCGATCTGCGCGGCGAACGGCAACTGCGTCGTGTGCGGCGTTAGCGGCTACATCTGCTGCGCTGGCAACACCTGCATCGGTGACACCATCTGCTCCTCCGGCAATTGCGTTGCTTGCGGAACCGCGGGCCAGCCGTGCTGCGCCGGCAAGGTCTGCGGCGCCCCTTTGGCGTGCATCGGCGTGACCTGCCAGTTGCCCGGTGTGGACGGGGGAGTCTCGACGTCCACGGGTACCGCCACCACCACGGTACGCGACGCTGCGATCGACGTCGGCACAGGGACTCTCACGAGTACCGCGACAGTACGCGACGCTGGGACCGACGCGGCAACCGCCACGTCCACGGGCACCGCGACCGCCACGAAGACCACCGCTGACGCCGGCAGCGACGCCTCAACCTCAACTGGCATCCTCACCAGAACACTTCCCGTCACCATCATCCGCACAAACACGCTGTCCGTCATCTCCACCGGCTCAGGGACAGGCAAGATCACGGGCATAGCTACCGGCGTCCTGCCCCCGGCAACGGCCATAACCACCACCGCACCGTCAGTGCACTAGTTCAGCCAGCGCCTGTGCGAGCTGGCGGAACGCAGCCGCGCGGTGAGAGAGCCGATTCTTCTCCTCAAGAGCGATCTCGGCCATGGTGCGCCCGAGCGACTCAACCAAGAACAGCGGGTCGTAGCCGAAGCCGCCCGTGCCCCGCGCAGACTCCAGCAGGCGGCCCTCGCAGGCGCCCGTGCGCACGATCTCCAAGCCGCGCGCCGGGTCCGCGAACGCAGCGGCGCAGCGGTAGCGGGCGGTGCGCTTCTCCATGGGAACGCCGGCCAACTCGCGCAACATTTTCTGATTGTTCCGCGCATCGTCGCACGGCTCGCCACTCCAGCGCGCCGAGTACACGCCCGGGGCCCCGCCCAACGCATCTACCTCGATGCCCGAATCGTCGGCCAGGGCCGGCAACCCGCTGGCCGCCGCCGCTTGCCGCGCCTTGGACCGGGCATTGCCCTCGAAGCTGGGCTCGTCCTCAACCAGCGAGCACCCGGGCGTGACCTCGTCGATCGAGACCAGGTTCCACGGCAGGCCCGCATCGACCAGCAGCACGCCGATCTCAACCAGCTTGTGCCGGTTGCGACTCGCGACCACGACCCTCACGGGAGCTTTGCCGCCTCCAGGGCTTTCTGCTGGAGAGCGAAGATCTGCTTCGCGCCCAGGCTGGCCAGGGCAACCAGCCTCGCGTAGTCGTCGGACGAGAACGGCTCTCCCTCGGCTGTGCCCTGGATCTCGATGAAGTGGCCCGCATCGGTCATCACGAAGTTGAAGTCCACGTCGGCCGTCGAGTCCTCCTCGTAGGCCAGATCCAGGCGCGGCTCGCCGGCCACCATGCCCACCGAGACCGCCGCCACCGCCCGGCGCATGGGATCGTGGGCCAGCTTCTCGCTCTTCACCAGCCGTCGCACGGCCAGGGCCAGCGCGACCCACCCGCCGGTGATGGCCGCCGTGCGCGTGCCGCCGTCGGCCTGGATCACGTCGCAGTCCACGGTCAGTTGCCGCTCGCCCAGGTGCGCGGTCCGCACCGCCGCGCGCAAGGCCCGGCCGATAAGCCGCTGGATCTCCTGGCCGCGCCCGCCCGGACTGCGGAGCGAGCGCGTGTGGGTCGCGCGCGGGAGCATGGCGTATTCCGCCGTGACCCAGCCCTTGCCCTGCCCCACCAGGAAAGGCGGCAGCTTGTTCTCGACGGTGGCGGTGCAGATGACCTTGGTCTCACCGAACTCGACCAGGGCCGAGCCCTCGGCGTAGCGGTTGCAGTCCGGCGTGATGCGGATGGCGCGCAGTTCGTCGGGTCGTCGGCCGTCAGGGCGCATGGTTGCAGGGAGGATCCCCGCCCCGCGCAGCCCTGTCAACATCGACCTCGTTGGGATTCGGTTTCGGACAGTTGGTTGCGCGAATCGAGGGCGACACCAAAAATGATAGGGAATCGCAGCTGCTGCAGTACTGATTGCAGGCGCCCGCTCCGACATTGCTGAAGCAACCTTGCTGTCCGCTGCACGTGGTCGTCTGGTTGTCATAGGTGCCGCACGGCGCCGCTGTGCCCGTGCTGCCCGGGACGGTGACCGTGCATCTAGGCACCAGGTCGCATGTATCCAGCTCGGAGTCGATCGAGCCTATTCGCAGGTGCCTGGGTCGGCGATCGTGGTTTCCACCGAGAAGTCGGAATTGATGATGTGCCGCTCGGCGAA
>Ga0182021_10010496_pt1 | contig 10983 bp, 7 predicted proteins | sample 612E3MmetaG_FD_120493 | JGI IMG/M metagenome (GOLD analysis project Ga0182021, IMG submission 120493) | Permafrost microbial communities from Stordalen Mire, Sweden - 612E3M metaG (Illumina Assembly) | ecosystem: Environmental > Terrestrial > Soil > Wetlands > Permafrost | place: Sweden...
CTGGACGGCTTCGACGAACTGGCGGCATTCTTCGCCGGCTTCCTGCGGTGATTTGACGACGTCCACGCGGCCGGCAGGAATTTCACCTCTGGCATAGACGGGCTGCCGGCCGATGGCTTGTGCGCGAGACCCGCGAAGTGGCGACCACGGACGGTCTCCGACGCAAACTGAGACTCAATTGCTCCGACTGCTGCCTATCAATGTGTGTCCCGCCACTGAAGTGTCACCTTCGGGCGTCTCTGCTTGCGGGCTCGGCCGGAAGCACGGAGCCGGTGACATCAGGACGGCGGATGTCTCTTCAGGGTCGGCGTTGATCCGTCGAGCCAAGGACGAGCAGTCGTTCGATGGGGTCTGGACAATTTTCGGCACCCGTCGAAGGGTGCATGCGTACCGCCACCTCCACGGTCTTCGGCAATGTCAGCAGTGCCCCTGGTAGCGGCCGCTGGCGGCGAGGCCGGGCAACTGCAATGTGTCCGAGACGGTGAGTCCGAGGGCTGGCGGCCACCGGCAGCAACCTGCAAATCGCTCAACGCTTCTGGGGTCGAAGGACTGCAGTACCGGCCGGTCACGGGTCGCGGGCACCAACGTGTCGAACCGGCGCGATCCGGTTCAGCCCAGTGAATTGGGTGACGGACAGTATTACCGAATGTCCGGGCGCAAGGTGGCGCTGAGCGTCAGCGTCCCCTACTAGACATGATGGTCGCCCTGTCTGTTCTGGTCAGCAGGACCCTGCGGCGGCCAACTGTCAACCGATGAACGACACGCTAAGCGTGGCCTCGTACATGGTCTGCACGCACGCGTGATCGACGAGCGGTCGGCGCAGGCGGCCGTGCGCGATACGCTGGTCGCGTGGCTAGAGACTGCCAACGACCCGGTGCGCGATTTCGCGACCAGCAGCCGTTCAGGCAGAACTACGTCGAGATTCAGGCCTTCTGGAACGCGAGTTCGGGCGACTGCGCGGGTCGCCGCCCCGCCTGTAGTCGCCATGAGATCATGAATACATGGGCCGCGCACACCGTGCGTGGCGGCATGGGCGCAGTCAAACGGAGTCGAGATGGTCACCAGAAGATCGGCGCACGCAGAAGACGGGGAGGCCAAGCAGGGCGGCTCCCGAGAGCCGCTGCCGGGATTGGCGCTGGCTGCCATTGGCATCGTCTTCGGCGACATCGGCACTAGCCCGCTGTACACCTTGAGCACGGTGTTCGACCCGGCCGCGGGCCTGACCATGGACGCGGCGAACATTGTCGGCGTGGTGTCGCTGATCCTGTGGTCGCTGACGATCGTGGTTTCGCTCAAGTACGTGCTGCTGGTCATGCGGGCCAGCAACCGCGGTGAGGGCGGCATCATGGCATTGCTGGCGCTGGCCGCCTCGTCGGTGGCCGACCGACCGCGGCTGCGCCAGGGACTGCTGATGACCGGCGCGTTCGGCGCGGCGCTGTTTTACGGTGACGGCGTCATCACGCCGGCGATCTCGGTGCTCAGCGCCGTCGAGGGCTTGCAGGTCGCAGCACCCCCGTTGAAGCCCTGGGTAGTGCCGATCGCCTTGGGCGTGCTGGTCGCGCTGTTCGGTGTGCAGGCGCGTGGCACGGCGCGCATCGGCGACTTCTTCGGCCCGGTCATGGTGACCTGGTTCGGCGTGCTCGCGCTCATCGGTGCGGCCGACATCCGCCTGGCGCCGCAGATCCTGGCCGCCTTCAACCCTGCCGCCGGTCTGCACTTCCTCGGCGCCCACGGCTGGGTGGCTTTCGTGTCGCTGGGCGCAATCGTCCTGGCGCTGACCGGCGCGGAGGCCCTGTACGCCGACATGGGCCATTTTGGCGTCACGCCGATCCGCCTGTCCTGGTTCGGTCTCGTGTTTCCGGCGCTGGGCCTGAACTACCTGGGGCAGGGCGCGGTGCTGCTGACCCGTCCGCAGACCGTGACCAGTCCGTTCTTTCACATGTTTCCGACGTGGATGCTGTATCCGATGATCGCGCTGGCCACGATGGCGACGGTGATCGCCTCGCAGGCCGTGATCTCGGGCGCCTTCTCCATGACCAAGCAAGCCATGCAATTGGGCTTTGTGCCACGCATGAACGTGGTTAACACGTCGGAGCGGGAGCCTGGCCAGGTCTACGTTCCGGCCATCAACGCGATGCTGCTGGTGGCGGTCGCGGCCGCGGTGCTGGGCTTCGGGTCGTCGACCGCGCTGGGGTCGGCCTACGGGATTGCCGTGACTGGCACGATGCTGATCACCACCGTGCTCGCGTTCTTCGTGGCCCGCTACGTCTGGCATCGAAGCTGGCTGCTGTGCGTGCTGGCGACCGGGTTCTTCCTGGCGATCGACGTGGCGTTCTTTTCGGCCAGCCTGTTGAAGTTCGTGCAGGGCGGCTGGTTTCCGCTGCTGGTGGGCGCGGTAGTGTTCACCACCATGTCGACCTGGAAGCGCGGCCGGGAACTGCTCACCGCGCAGGCGCAACGGTATGCGGTCGACGTCCCCCTGCGCACCTACCTCGACACGGTGTTCCGCACGCCGCCGGTGCGCGTGGCCGGCACCTCGGTCTTCCTGACCCCCCACCCCGACGCCGTGCCCGCCGCGCTGGAGAAGAATCTCGAACACAACCAGGTGCTCCACGAGCGCGTGCTGTTCGTCAATCTGGCCAATCCTGAGATCCCTTACGCGTCGCCCGCCGAGCGGGTCACGGTCACGCCGCTCGGGCGCAACTGCCACCAGATCCTGGTCACGCGAGGCTTCAAGGATGTGGTGAGCTTGCCGGCGGCGCTGGTTGAATGCGCATCCCAGGGGCTGAGTGTCGAGCCGCTCAAGGTCTCCTATTTCCTCAGCCGGTCGACCGTGGTGGCCACGCCGGGCTCGGGAATGTGGCTGTGGCGGGAGCGGCTTTTCGCCGCCATGTCGCACAACATCGGCAATCTGGCCGCGTACCTGAAGCTGCCGGCGACTCGGGTCATCGAACTCGGCTCGCAGGTGGAGATCTGACGCCGACGCCGCGCCGCGACGTTCACGGCGGCACTACCCGGGCAGGAGCATGCACACGGCGGCTGCGCCCATCACCGACGTGGCGATCCAACCCAGCACGACGATGGGGCGACTCGCGGTATACGCGCCCATCACCGACTTCTTCGACACCAGGAGAATGATCACGACCATCAGAGGCACGGCGACAATGCCATTGATGACAGCGCTCCAGAACAACGCCTTCATTGGGCTGATCGGCGAGTATTGGATTGCGAGGCCGGCCAGCACGCTGACGGCGATGACCCCGTAGAAGCCGCGCGCCTCGCCCGCCTTGCGCTCCAGCCCCCACGGCCACCCCATCGCCTCGGCCAGCGCATAGGCAGCTGAGCCCGCCAGGACGGGCACGCCGATCATGCCCACGCCCAGGATGCCCAGGGCGAACAGCACGTAGGCGAACTCGCCGGCCAGCGGCCGCAGGGCGCTGGCGGCCTGCGCGGCGGTGTTGATGTCCTTGACCCCGGCGACGTTGAGCGTCACGGCAGTGGCCAGGATGATGAAGTACGCGGTGAGGTCGGAGTACAACATGCCGCTCCAGGTATCCCAGCGGATGCGCCGCAGCTCGTGCGGCGCGGCGCCGGCGTCGGCCAGCAGCGACTTGGCGCCCGGCGTGGCCTGCAGGTCCTCGACTTCCTCGGACGCCTGCCAGAAGAACAGATAGGGGCTGATGGTGGTGCCGAAGATGCCCACGATCACGGCGGCCGATTCGGCGTTCAGTTTGAAGTGCGGCCACACAGTGCGCTGCGCGACGTCAGCCCAGGGAACGTGGACGGTGAACAGCACGGCCGCGTAGGCCAGCAGCGACAGGGTCAGCCATTTCAAGAACGAGACATAGCGGTGGTAGGGGACGAACACCTGCAGCGCCAGGGTGGCGAAGACGAAGAAGGCCGTCATCAGGTGGCGGTTCAGGCCGATCACGAGTTCGGCGACCTCGCCCATGGCCGCCACGTCGGCAGCGATGTTCAGCGTGTTGGCCACCAGCAGCAGCAGCACGACGCCCTGGAGCACGATCGGCGGGAACGCGGTCTTGATGTTCGCGGCCAGGCCCTTGCCGGTGACGCGGCCGATGAGCGCGCACATCGACTGAATCGCCGCCATCAGCGGAAAGGCCAGCGGCATGGTCCACAGCATGTTCAGCCCGAATTGGGCGCCGGCCTGCGAGTAGGTCGCAATCCCGCTGGGGTCGTCGTCGGCCACGCCCGTGATCAGTCCGGGTCCCACCCGCGCGAGCGGGCTGTCCTTGATCCGCTCCCACAGCGGGGCGAGCGCCGCGCCGCCGCGGGGTGTCTTGCGCTCGTTCCGGGAGGGCTTCATGGGGTTGCACGGTGCCTGTTGAATGACGACGGCCAGAATAACCGTTGGCCGGCGCCCTTTTGATGTCCTCGGCCAGAAAGTCTGCCTCGCCGGGGGAAGGAGGTCGCCTCGCTCGAATCAATGGGCCGCTCTCGAGATCTCCCTAACGCAATCTGCGCGTCCAACAAGCGTTCTCCTTAGCAAGAAGTCGGCGCGCATTGGCGTCGAATGACAAGGCGCAGGTCAGCCAAGTTCGTCGTGTCTTTGGGGCGGGAGGTCGCCGGAGAAAATTTGATCGCGTTTCTTTTATACCGACTTCCGGCATTGCCGCCATCTGCGCACAGTGGTCGTGCAGCGACAGTCATATCGCTGAAATCAACGTCGGACAAAAGTTGCGATTCCGTCAAGACCGCGCCATCGCGCTTCAGAATTCCGCATGAACGCGCAGCCCGAAGATCTTGACTGGTCCTCGATCGGCGTTATACGCCGGGTTCGAAATGTGCTGGAAGTCCGCGCTGATGGTCAGTGATCTGTTGATGCGCGCGGAATAGTACGCCTCGACAATTTGCTCACCTGCGTAGTGCGGAAGTTGTCCATCGCCAATCAGAATGCCGTTGCCACCGGCTGCAAGATACGCCTTTGCCTGTGATGAAATTGCGTTGACCGCACCGGCGATTCCCAACGTATCGTCCGCCCGATGCCAAGGCTGGCCCTTGACGGAAAGGCCGGCTGCGATCGATCGGTTGATCTCGGTAAACTCGATGGCCTCGACCTTGCCGTCGTTGCTGCTGAATCGCGCAAAGGCACCGATACCGTCCAAGACTTCCTGCTCCAGATTGACCGCATAGCCGGACTTGCTTGTGCCCCGGCGAACAGACGCCGCGTCGGGTTGCGTGAGTGTTGCAGCTGCATGCGCAATGGCATCCTCGTACCTGGCAAAATTGCCTCGATCGACGAACGCGAGGAGTCTGATCGCACCGGGCCGATCCAGGAGCTTGAAGCGACGCTCGACTTCGGCAACGACGGAGTTCTGCGCGAAATTGGTCTGCAGTGATTCGCCGTTGGGCATGGTCGACAGCGCAAAGTACCCGCCGCGCAGCGTCCAGTCACCCTGCCGCCATTCGACCGCCGCTCCAACCGTGTAGCCCCACGAGTCTGCCGCATAGTCAAACGCACCGGATTCGACCACGGCCCAGTTCATGAAGTCGGCTCGTGGATCGTGCGCATAGGCGTTCGTGTCGAAGATGTCGACCGCGGAGAACTTGCCCATGGTGAGCGTCACATTGTTGATTGCCTTGGTGCCGGCCAGTGTGTTGGGACCCGACTCCACCGGACCTTCTTCACCGCCCAGTGCGAAAGTCTGCCGAAGGAAGGCACGCGGCATGCGGTAGTACGGCGTCCAGTTCCCGATCTTGTACGCTTCGCCGCTCGGAAACCCTGCGAGTCCCAAGGTGTTGGCAAGACCGTAGCCCTGATCAATTTCCGGGTTCAAATAGAACTCCCCACCACGCCAAAGTCGGACGCCGAGAAACAGTGTCAGATCGACGGTCTCCATCGCCTGTTCGGCCGACGGTAGGCTGTTGGCGCCGGCATATGGCGAGCGGAATGTTGGATGTTTCTGCGTGACGTTGGTGAACTGACCGTGTACGCTGAATTGCGCTGGCAGCGTCTCGGAGTCCGCTGGTGCCGCGGATCGAGGTGGCACCGTCGCCGACTGATCCGGCGAGATCTGCGCGCGGACGCTGCAGGCCAGACCGATCATTGCTAGATGAATCAGGCATCGACCGACTCGATGCACGCACTGAATGGAGGAAACCATATTGTTCTCTATTCTTGTTGGGCGAAGTGAACTTGCCAGGCCCGATGATGGGCCTGGTCGGTTTCGCGACAGTGACAGTTGGGGTAAGGGGCGGCGCTGCGCGCCGCCTTCAATGCGCCGACAGGGCGACCTGGACCAACTTGACGATCAACATGCCGGCTGCGATGACGAGATAGCCACGCAATACCCCCATCCAGGCCTTGTTCAACGTCGTCAGCCGGGCGGGAGGCAACTGATCCAGCGCGGGCATGCGCCACGTGCTGCGCAGACTCGGATCCACGGGCGGGTCCTTCTGACGCTCGATGCCGTGGTAGGCCTCGTACGCCTTGACGCCCAGTGTGAGCAACGCGAATAGAACAGTACCACCCGCCAGGACGCCCACGATGCCGCGCTCACCCATGTCGGGGAACAGGACGGAGGCGGTCAGAATGACCGAAAGCATCACGAGCACCGCGATCACGCCCGCTGTGAAGACGTTGAAGCGGCGTGTGTTGACCCACGGCCCCAGCACCGCACGATCGTTGCAAAGCAGCAGCAGAAAGACTGCGGCGCTGGGCAGCAACACGCCGGCCAAGGTCTGAACCAGGTTGGTCAGAAAGCCCAGCGGCGTTCCGGGTGTCAGTACCAAAGCCGCTGCTATCACAATCAGTCCGGCGAAGACAACGTAGAACGCCTTTGCATCGCCCACCTTGCGGTGCAAGGAATGGCGAACCGCAAAGACGTCACCGATTGCGTAGGCCGTGGACAACGACACCGCCGAGGCGCCGATGATTGACGCATCGATCAGAGCCACGGCGAACAAGACCCCAGGCATGCGGCCGAAATACCTCTCCAAGCCGCTGGCCACGGCCGCGGCGTCAGTGAAGTTGCCGAACTCCGGATGCCCTGCGAACGTCGCCGCCGTGAACGACATCATCGCCACCGCACCGATGATGACCAGCGCGATGCCCAGCCACAGATCAAACCGCTCGTAGCGCATGAAGCGCGGCGTGATCCGCTTGTCGATCACGTAGCTTTGCTGAAAGAACAGCTGCCAGGGCGCGATCGTGGTGCCCACAATTGCGATCACCAGGAGCATGACGTCGCTCAACTTGCTGCCCGCCGGCATGTGGGGTACGAACAGATCGTGGGTGATCTGGCGCATCGGTGGATGGACCCACACGAAGATCGGTACCAGCAGCAGACTCGCGAACACGAGGAACAGCGAGATGCGCTCAAATCGACGGAAGTCGCCAGTGCTGGCTGAACCGATGATGATCAATCCGGACAGGCCCACGCCCCAGAGTTTGGACAGGCCCAGATAGTCCAGACCCAGGCTGATGCCGATGAACTCGGTGACGATCGTCAATGCGTTGAGCAAGAACAGGTCGATGACGCTGAAGGCCCCCCAGAATCTGCCGAAGCGCTCGAAGATCAGACGGGCATGTCCGACACCGGTCACGGCGCCCAGTCGCAGCACCATTTCCTGGTTGACGTAGAGCACCGGGATCAGCATCAACAGCGTCCACAGCAGCGCGGTGCCGTAGTTCTGGCCCGCCTGTGTATAGGTGCCGAAGGCACCGGCATCGTTGTCGCCGACCATCACAATGAGACCGGGGCCAAGAATCGCCAGCAAGGTCTGAGCGCGGTGACGCCAACTGGTGCGCCTGGCAGTGTCACCACGGTGGATCGTGCCGAAGGCGCCATGTATGTCGCCGACGTGGGCCACATCGAGGACAGCACCGAGCGACGTGGGCAGCGTCGATTCGAGGGCGGTTTGGGTCATGGCATGGTCCCCGAATCCGTCAGCACTCGAATCCACTGAGCAAGGCCATGTAGGCTCCGCGCAGCGCAAGGGTGTTCTGCTCGAACCGCTGATCGGCCGACTCAAGGTGCGCGCGGCGTGCGTCCTGTGGGCGCAGCAGCGCGGCGCCGACCGACTTCGTTTGGCGGCTCGCGGCCACCAGCCATTGGATCTTCTTCGTCATGATTGCACCTCGCCAAGTCAAACCCCCAGGAATACGGGCGGTGTGAGCCTTGCGGCGCCGCGCGACCGATTGCGATCGGGCACGCTCGCAGCGACGAAACGCTGCGAAGCATGACTGACGGCAAACGTCGCGACGGGCGCGATTGAATATCGGGGAGGTGCGAAAGGCTGCCGAGATCCGGCAACCGGTGAACTGGTTCTAACGCACCGTCGCGCTGTGATCAGCGAGACGGCGACAGAGCTGGACTGCCTTAGTACGCGCTGATCAGTCCGCCAGGGACGGACAGGTACTAGGGACAGAATCCATGGATTGCTCCGTTGCTGCGAGACATGAATTGTTCTATTCGCGAAGACCATGTGTCAAGCACGCATTTCATGAAATATCGCGAAGGCACATTGGTTTTGTGGAACGTCGGCGTTGTATTGAGATCGAGTTGCAGTTCGCTCTTGATCGGCCGTGTCGCGCGATGGCGGTGCACTGAGCACCTATATTCGGCACGTTTCGCCACGAAGAAGGAAGATGATGGAAGTGCTGCGTCAGTTCAATTTGCAGTCGATGCTCGACACGCTGGTCAGCCTGATCAGCGCCTTTCTGCTCGGCGGCGTGATCGGCTTCGAGCGCCAAGTGCGACAGCGCACGGCTGGGCTGCGGACGAATACCCTTGTGGCCGTCGGTGCCGCGGTCTTCGTTCATTTGGCCAAGCACCTCGGTGGTCAAGACGGCGCCGTGCACGTCGTGGCGTATGTGATTTCCGGCATTGGCTTTCTGGGTGCCGGCGCAATCATGAAGGACGGGGCCAACATCTCCGGCATGAACACGGCGGCCACCTTGTGGGGATCAGCGGCGGTCGGGGCCTGTTGCGGCACGGGATTGCTCGGTGAAGCGGTCCTTGCCGCGCTCTTTGTGCTGGCGAGCAATACGCTGCTCAGACCGGTCGTCAATCGAATCAACCGTCAGCCCGTGCACGAAGAATCCAGTGAGGCGACGTACACGGTGTACGCGATCTGCCAACGCAGTCGCCAAGCCGAGGTGCGCGAAAAAATGGTCGAACTGCTGGAGTTTGCCAAGTATCCGGTGCGCGACGTTGACCAACATGCATTCGGGCAGAGCGACGCAGAAATTCGAGCCACCTTGTACGCTACCTCCGTCGAGGCACAGGAGCTCGACGCCGTGACCTCCCAAATGGAGGTCGAACCGGGCGTACTGCAGGCATTTTGGAATACGAGTTCGGAAGACTGACGCACGGAATGCTTCGGCAATGCCTGACCGCACATTTGCCTGGGCAACACCATCTTGCTGATGGACTCCACAGTGGGCCGGAATTTGAATGTGTTGCGAACGCATTCGCACTGAGTTTGCGGTGCAACAAAGTATGTCCAAATGTCGTTGGCCTGGGGTTTCCTTCAGGGCTAAAAGCGATCGTTGGATTCGCTGGGTTAGCGCACCGGCATTACGGGAGAGAATGATGAACCTGATGCGTGAGTTGTGGCTCGGATTGCTCGTCGCAGCGGTTGGAGCGGCAGTTGCCCAATCGGCGGAACCAGCCAAACTTCTTCGGCTTGAGTTTCGGGCCATTCCCATCGAGGGCGTCACATCGCCCGAGCACAAGGTGACGCCTTACCGAATCTACGACAAGATTGTGGTCACGGTTTCCGACCCTGTCCTGTGCGGCCAAAAGCCGATCGAACCCACGGTCTCCGTCAAGGACAACAAGCTGCTGCTGAGCTACAAGCTCACACCCTCAACCGCAGGCGCGCAGGCCTGCACATTGGTCTCTGAATTTGACGTCTTTGATGCGCCGAAGAGGGACTTGGAGGTTAATTTCGCCGGTGGGCCCGAGCCATATACGGTGGCGACGATGCGCAAGTGCCCGTATTTCAAGCCCGCGACCTCGGACATTTGGGAGTGCCTGGTGCCGGCAGCGAAGTAGCGGGGAGGTTTACGCGAGCATAAGGCCACTCTGGAGTGATTCAGGACTGCCGATCCCACTGCACGCTCACGTTCAGCCCTCCCAATTCGGGCGACCGCCCAATCTGAAGGACAGCTCGGTGCGCGGCGACGATTCGTCGAACGATGGACCAGCCCAAGCCGCTACCGCTTTGTTCGCTGCCGACGATTCGAAAGAATCGTTCGCCGACTCGCGCCATGTCGGCAGGGCTCATTCCCGGCCCGCTGTCCTGGACCTCCAAGCGAACATGAGGTGGGGTTCCGCTCAATGCGACGCGCACTCGTCCGCCCGGTGGGGTGTATCGAATTGCGTTGTCCACCAGATTGCGCGCGAGGACCGCCATCAACGTAGCGTCTCCTTGGATTGAGCAGATCCCGGTATCCTCGAATTCGATCAGCTGCCGCTTACCCAGAGCAATGGGTACAAGGTCTGCGACGACATCGCGGATCACCGCATTCAGATTGACCGGGACGAGCAGGGGCGCCGTGCCGGCGTCCAATTGGGACAGGGTGAGCAACTGCTCAACGAGGCGGGCGGCTCGGTCACAGCCCGCTAAGGTTGCCTGTAAGGCGTGCCGGCGTTTGGAATCGTCGGACTCGCCCGTGGCCACCTGTGCCTGGGTTCTGATGGCTGCGATCGGCGTGCGCAGCTCATGTGCCGCATCGGCTGTGAAGCGCCGCTCCGATTCGATGAGCGTCTCGATGCGTTCAAATAACCCGTTCAACGCGATCAGCATGGGCACCATCTCTGTAGGAACTCCCTCTACAGACACCGGCGTCAGCGCCCCTGGGTGTCGCTCCGCCAACTGGCGCTCAAGCCGCGTGAGTGGTTCGGCGCCGCGACGAACGGCCCACCAGATGGCGAGCGACAGCAATGGAAGCGCCAGCAGCGTGGGCCACAGCGTACTGCGCATCACGGCCCAAAGTATCGCGGTCCGTGCGTC
>Ga0182021_10010497_pt1 | contig 10983 bp, 10 predicted proteins | sample 612E3MmetaG_FD_120493 | JGI IMG/M metagenome (GOLD analysis project Ga0182021, IMG submission 120493) | Permafrost microbial communities from Stordalen Mire, Sweden - 612E3M metaG (Illumina Assembly) | ecosystem: Environmental > Terrestrial > Soil > Wetlands > Permafrost | place: Sweden...
CAGGGAGAACTTGACCAACGCATCACATACGAGGGGCAAGACGAAATAGGCGCACTGTCCAAAGCTTTCCGCCGGATGATCGTCTACCAACAAGAGATGGCCTCAATGGCCAATGGCCTGGCCCAGGGCGATCTGACCGCTGACATTACCCCCCAGGCCGAGAAGGATGTGTTGGGGAATGCTTTCTCCCAGATGGTCAACAACTTGCGCGATCTGATCCGGCAGGTAACGGAGAATGCCAATGGCGTCGGCGCGACTTCGGAGCAGATGGTTTCCGCTACCGAACAAGCCGGCCAAGCCACGTCCCAGGTTGCCACCACCATCCAACAAGTTGCGCAGAGCACCTCTCAACAGGCCGAGAGCGTGACCAGAACCACTGCGTCCGTCGCTCAAATGTCGCGGGCGATTGACAGTGTCGCCAAAGGCGCACAAGAACAAGCCGTGGCTGTGAACAAGTCGGCGGAAATCACCGCTCAACTCTCCACGGCCATTAAGCAAGTGACGACCAATGCTCAGGGCGGAGCCAAGGACGCAGCCCAGGCTGCTCAGGTCGCCCGCACCGGAGCCAAGATCATCGAAGAAACCATCAAGGGCATTGAAAATATTCGGGCCAAGGTGGGGCTATCGGCAGAGAAGGTCAAAGAGATGGGCCAGCGCTCCGAGCAAATCGGCGACATTATCGAGACGATAGACGACATCGCCTCACAAACAAACCTGCTCGCGCTTAATGCGGCGATCGAAGCTGCACGAGCCGGCGAACACGGCAAGGGCTTTGCCGTGGTGGCGGATGAAGTGCGCAAGCTGGCAGAAAAGTCGGCCGAGGCGACCAAAGAGATTGCCAAGCTTATCAAAGGTGTGCAAGCGACGGTGACCGAAGCCGTGCAAGCGATGAATGAAGGAGCCAGTGAGGTGACGTCGGGGGTGGCCCGTGCCAACCAGGCGGGCACAGCCTTAACCGGCATCCTGACGACCAGCGAGGAGGTCAGCCGGCAGGTTGATGAGATCGCTGCCGCCGCGCAACAAATGGGAATGTTGGCGAACAGCCTGGTAAGCGCGATGGACACGGTCTCGACGGTGGTAGAGGAAAACACGGCTGCTACAGAAGAGATGGCGGCCAGCTCGAGCGAAGTCACGCAGGCGATCGAGAATATTGCCAGCATTTCGGAAGAGAACAGCGCCTCGGCCGAAGAAGTAGCGGCAGCGGTCGAGGAAGCGAATGCTCAGGTGGAAGAGATAGCTGCTTCGGCGCAGACGTTGGGCCAAAGGGCGCAAGAGCTGCAAACACTGGTGGCACAGTTCACCTTGCCGGATGTGGTTACTCCGGCGCGGACGCCTCGCTCGCTTACTGCTCGCAGCGGCGGCGCGAACGAGCCGGCCCACTCTGGCCGTGCCCGTGCGGCGCATACTCAAGCGTGAGACGTGAAACGCTACGTCTAGAGCAGTTCCCAGGTCAGTTTACGATATGTCATGCCCGAACGTTTCTGTCGGGCATCCAGGTTGACCATTTACACCTTGTTTTGACAGGCAATTGGATTCCCGCCTAAAGCATGCGGGAATGACAGCCTGACGTGATACCGTAAATCAACCTGGGAATCGCTCTAGCGAGAGATTTGTAAGCGCGTCTGGTTACGAATCACGAATGACGTAGCACGTCGGAGGAGGATCTATGGAACGCCAATTGGTCGTTTTTGTGCTGGGCAAAGAGCATTACGGCGTGAGCATCGCCGCCGTGCAAGAGATCGTCAAGCTGCAGCCCATCACCTTCGTGCCGCGTGCGCCTGCCTTTGTCGAAGGCGTAACCAATCTGCGCGGCAAAGTGCTGCCGGTGATTGACTTGCGCAAGCGGTTTGGCTTGCCTGTTGGAGAAGCTACCAAGAACACTCGCATCGTGGTCGCCGAAGTTGGGCGAGCGGGTTCGGTGGGCAACACGGTGGGCATGTTGGTGGATGCTGTAAGCCAGGTGCTGCGCGTACCAGAGACTGTCATCGAACCGCCATCACCCCTGGTGACGACAATCGATTCGACTTTTATCACCGGTATCGCCAAAGTCGGCGAGCGGTTGATCATTCTGCTGGATCTGCAAAAGGTGCTTTCGCCGGAAGAAAGAAGCGATCTGCAAACCGTTCAACAAGCCCAGGCAGCGCCGCTGCAGCCGGTTCATGAAGAATTGCTGCAACCTGTCGAGGAGCCACCGCCGTCGAGCGGCTCATTCCCATGCTGACGGACAGCGATTGGGACATGCGCCGGGTTGCGGCGGGGGTCTTGCAAGATTGGCGCGCAGCTTGAGGACGCTGTACTTTGTGCCCGCGCCGCCAAGCCGCTTGCTGCAGCGCTTGTGGAAGGGGGCGCGCGTCTCTGTTCAGTACGTTCTGGACAAGCCGGTGGCGCTGTCCAAAGTGCGCGCTGTTGCCCTGGAGGCATTGGCGGCCAAGCATGAGGGGTGATCGCGCCTGCCGGGGCGCGCAACCCCGCGGCTAGCACGGGAGAGGGCAACGGAAAAAGCTGCTCCCGGAAAGAGAGGAACAAAATGTTCACATGTTCAGTAATCTCAAGATACGCAGCAAGCTCACTCTGGCTTGTGGTCGGCCTGACAATCATCGTAAGTGTGATTGCAGATATAAGCCAGAGCAACGCGCGGACCGCAGTCGCCACACTCATTGACATGCAGTTCCGCGCGGTGCAAGCCCAGGTCAAGGTCATCCATTCAAGGCCGATGTGGCTGCCTCCGACTTGAGCCAGGCTCAGAAAGGGCAACTGACCACCCTGGTCGACGAGGCGCTCCCGATCGAGACCGCGCTGGTCAGCCGGATTCAAGACGCGAGCGGCACAGTGTGGAGCATTCGCCCGGAATATTTGCGCGGCATCGTCGAGCGGGCAACGAGCGATTCGATGGTGATCTTGAATCTGCCGGCCCTGCTGGCCGATAGGCAATTGATCGTGCACGAGGAAATTGTGTAGGGCTTTGCGTCGTGGCGGTCGAAGCGCGCAACCTGGCCGAGCAATCCAAGCTAGCCACGGCGCAGGTCAAAGCCATTCCGTCGGAGATTCAAAAGGCGACGAACGCGACGGTGATGGCGACCAGTGTTCACTGCCCTTTTTGAAGGAGGTTACTTTGTGATCAGACAGACGCAAAATTGCCGCCCGAAACCCATCGTCTTTTCCGGAGCGTAACCGGCGCTGGACAGTGATTCCAGACAACCGGCATCTCGAACCAGAAGGAGGTTACCATGTTAGACAATCTTAAGGTTACAGTCAAGCTGACCGGCGGCTTTCTGGTCGTTACGCTGGTCCTGGCGGTTGTGGCCGTGCTGGGCTATGTGAATCTCCAGACGCTCAGCGACAACCTGAACAAAATGTACACGGATAGCGCCCTGCCGATCGAATACTTGGCGAAATTTGAATCGGCTATGCTCAAGATGCGAGGGGACTTGTACAAATACGTCGCCATCCCCGAAGAACGCGCCACTATTACCGAACCAGACATTGCGACTCAGATCGGGAATGCCAGCGCGGCTTTAAGCAAGTTCGAGGCTACGGAGCTATCTCCAGACGAAAAGGCCGAACTGCCCAATCTAAAGAATAATTGGGCGGTTTATCAGAAAGAGGCCGCCAACCTTGTCAGCCAGGCCAAAACGGGCAATGACCAGGAGGCGCTGGCGTCTATGAAGTCAGGCGGGGCGGCCTCTACTGCCCGCTCAGACCTGCAGGCATCTGTTGACAAGCTCACTGGGGACAATATCCAATCGGCTGACCAGAGTGCCCAACAGGGCCAGCTGTCGGCTAGTCAAGCCATCACGATGATGATAGGGGCTGGCATCATCGGTGTGCTAGTGGCTATTGGACTGGGAATCGTCATCAGCCAGAGCATTACCAGGCCGCTGTCCAAAACTGTAACAATGATCCAGGAGATGAGCCTGGGACACCTGGGCACTCGCTTACGCATGACGCGACAAGACGAGATCGGCGTCATGGCCCGGACGATGGACCAGTTTGCCGACGACCTGCAAAACACCGTGGTCGGCGCGATGAGAAAGATCGCCGCAGGCGACCTGAGCGCCGAGGTGACGCCCAAGGACAGCCAGGATGAAATCGACCCGGCCCTCAAGCAAACGATCGAGGCCCTGCGCGGGCTGATCGCCGAGGCCAATATGCTGACCACAGCGGCGGTGGAGGGCAAGCTCTCGACGCGCGGCGACACGGCCCGCTTCAAGGGCGGCTATCGGGAGATTGTGGAAGGCGTGAACGACACGCTGGACGCCGTCATCGGCCCACTGAATATGGCGGCCCAATACATTGACCAAATCAGCAAGGGCCAAGTCCCAGACAAGATCACAGACAAGTACGCCGGAGACTTTAACGAAATCAAGAATAACATTAACAACATGCTCGACTATCTCAGCGAGATGGCTGGCGCCGCCGATCAAATCGCCCAAGGCGATCTGACTGCTGACGTCAAGCCCGTATCAGAAAAAGACAGGTTGGGGAATGCCTTCCGCCAGATGATCGTCAACCTGCGTGGCTTGGTCGGGCAGGTGATCGAAAGCGCCAACGGCGTGGGCGCGGCTTCCGAACAGATGGCCTTGGCCGTCGAGCAGGCCAGCCAGGCCACCAACCAGGTCACCACTACCATCCAGCAAGTCGCCCAGGGCACAGCTCAACAAACTGAGAGCGTGAGCCGGACGACATCTTCCGTCGAGCAGTTGGGCCGCGCGATCGACGGCGTGGCCAAGGGCGCGCAAGAGCAAGCCGCCGCCGTGACCAAGTCAACCGACATCACGGGCCAGATTTCGACCGTCATCAAGCAGGTAACCGCCAATGCCCAGGCTGGGGCCAAAGGCTCGGCTCAGGCTGCCCAGACCGCGCGCGCCGGGGCCAAGACGGTCGAAGAGACGATCAAGGGCATCGAAAGCATCAAGGATCGGGTCGGCGTTTCAGCGCTCAAAGTGCGCGACCTGGGTGCACGGTCGGAACAGATCGGCGACATTATCGAGACGATAGACGACATTGCCTCGCAGACCAACCTGCTGGCGCTCAACGCCGCCATCGAAGCCGCGCGCGCGGGCGAGCACGGCAAGGGCTTTGCCGTCGTCGCCGACGAGGTTCGCAAGCTGGCTGAAAAATCCGCCGAAGCCACCAAAGAGATCGCCGCGCTCATCAAGGGTGTGCAAAAGACCGTGGTCGAAGCAGTGCAGGCGATGGAGACGGGCGCGGCCGAAGTGACCGTGGGCGTGGACCGCGCCAACGAAGCGGGACAGGCCTTGTCCAACATCCTGGTTGCCAACGAAGATGTCAACCGGCAAGTGAGCGAGATCGCCACTGCCACCCAGCACATGGATACCCTGGCCAACAACCTGGTGAACGCGATGGATACGGTCTCGGCGGTGGTGGAAGAGAACACTGCCTCCACGGAAGAGATGGCGACCAATTCAAGCGAAGTGACCCAAGCCATCGAAAACATTGCCGGAATTTCCGAAGAGAACAGCGCCTCTGCCGAAGAAGTGGCTGCCTCCGTCGAAGAGGTCAATGCCCAGGTCGAAGAGATCGCCGCCACGGCTCAGTCGCTCAGCGAGATGGCGCAGACCTTGCAGACGCTTGTGGCGCAGTTTACGCTGCCCGAAGCGCAGGAAACGGGACGCAAGATGCAGGAGATGGGAGACAAGCCGCAGGCCGCCGGGCATGTGGCAGCGCCGCCGGTTGCGCCGCTGGTGCACAAGCCCGCGCTCGTTGCGCCCAAGCGCAAGGCGTAGAGTGTGGAGCGAGGAGCGTGATGCGTGAACGCAACACGCAGTACGCCATACGCAACACACAGTACCCAACACGCCTTGCACAAGGAGATTCCGATGGAAGATCAGATCGTCGTCTTTATCCTGTCGAACGAGCATTACGGTGTGAGCATCGCCGCCGTGCAAGAGATCGTCAAACTGCAGCCCATCACTTTCGTGCCGTGCGCGCCTGCCTTTGTCGAGGGCGTAACCAATCTGCGCGGCAAAGTGCTGCCGGTGATTGACTTGCGCAAGCGGTTTGGCTTGCCCGCTGGAGAAGCCACCAAGAACACTCGCATTGTAGTCGCCGAAGTTGGGCGAGCGGATTCAGCGGGCAACACGGTGGGCATGTTGGTGGATGCCGTGAGCCAGGTGCTGCGCGTACCCGAGACGGCCATCGAACCGCCATCGCCCCTGGTGACGACCGTCGATTCGACGTTTATTACCGGCATCGCCAAAGTCGGCGAGCGGCTCATTATCTTGCTGGATCTGCCGCAGGTGCTTTCGCCGGAAGAAAAGGGTGACTTGCAAACTTTAACGCCGGAAGCGCTTCTGCCAGCCGTCGAAGAGTCTTTACGATCGACCCATGAAGAACTGCCGCCAGTCGAAGAGAGTCTGCCGGCAAGGTTGGAAGAGCGATCGGCATTGGATCAGGTCGAGGCCTCTCAACCGGTCGAGAGTGAAACGCCGCCAACACCAGAGGCCATCCCACAATCGGATCATGATGTGCTCCCAATAAACACCTTAGCCGAGACGATGCCAACCACGGACTGAGCGAGCGCAGGTGTTGCGCGCCGGCCGATTGGTGCGCCATCCATTTCACAAGAGATGACCTATGAATAACACGCTAACTTTTAACTTGGAAGCTGACGAACTAGAAATATTTGTTCAGGACGTCAATGAGCAATTGCGCGCCATGGAATCTGGCATCCTGAGTTTGGAACAGGCCGCCGATCCCGATACGCTCAATGCCATCTTCCGCGCCGCCCATACCCTCAAGGCGGTGGCCAGCACGGTCGGGCATCATCCGATGGCCGATCTAACCCACACGCTGGAAACCCTGTTCGACGCGCTGCGCGCAGGCGCGTTTTCTCTCACTCAGGAGATGACCGATGACCTGTTGACCGCCGTCGATGTATTGAGGGCCTTGCGGGATGAGGTGATCAGCCGTCAGCCGAGCGGCGTTGACGTCGTCTCCATCATCGATCGGATGCGTCAACTCATCAAAATGGGCGTGGCGGGACAGGCCACGGGCGAAGAACGTGCTGCCCCAGCGCCAAGTCATGGTCCCGGCGCAAGCCGATTGCTGACACCCAGCCAATCGGCCCAGGCTAACCGCTGCCGCGAACAGGGAGACACGCTTTTCGAAATTCAAGTCGCCGCTAACCGCGAGTCCTTTGCTCCTGCCGCCCGCCTTTTGCAGGTGATGCTGACCCTGGCCGAAATAGGTCAAGTCCTTGCTCAATCTCCCTCGGAAAACGATTTGCTGGGGGATTGGCAAGATAACCACTTGTGGCTCGTCCTTGCCACCAAGACTGAGATCCCTGCTATTCAAGAGCGCCTGGGCGATGTTTCCGAGCTAGCCGAATTTCAAGTGCGACCTTATACCAGCGAGGTGGAAACAACCCTATCCTCTCTTTCTGCTCTCCCCCTACAGAAAGCCAACCATGTGGAGAAGCCCGACCAGGAACAAGACAAGACGGTCCATATCAGTGTTGAGCGCCTCGACGCGCTGATGGACCTGGTGGGCGAGATGGTCACTGACCGCACTCGCCTGGCGCAAATCAAAGAGACATTGCGCGCGCGATATGGCAAACGTGAAGAGCTCGGCGCGTTGAATGACACGCTTGCTCACATCGGGCAAATCATCGACCAGCTGCAGGATGAAGTGATGCGAGCCAGAATGCTGCCCATCGCGCAGATATTTTCCAAGTTTCCGCGCCTGGTGCGTGACCTGGCCCGAACCGCGGGCAAACAGGTCAACCTCGTCATCGAAGGCGAAGCAACCGAACTTGATCGCTCTCTCATCGAAGCCATTGGCGATCCGCTCATCCACCTGCTGCGCAACGCCATGGATCACGGCATCGAATCTCCCCCGGTGCGAGCGGCCGCGGGCAAGCCGCCGGTGGGCACTGTTCTGTTGAGAGCAGAACACAAGGAAGGGCAAATCGTCATCACGGTGCAGGACGACGGCCAAGGCATTGACCCGCAGCAGACGCGCCAGGCCGCAGTGCGCCTAGGGTTGCTTTCAGAAGAAGAATCCCTGCGCCTCAGCCACGACGAAGCCATTGCGCTCATTTTCCAGCCCGGCTTATCGACCGCCAAGCAGATCACCGCGGTATCGGGACGGGGCGTGGGCCTGGATGTCGTCCGCGCCAATATCAGTCGCATTGGTGGAACCGTGGTCGTAGAGAGTGAAATGAGGCAGGGCGTCACCTTCCGTGTGACGTTGCCTCTCACCTTGGCGATTGTGCAAACGATGCTGGTGGGCTTGGGGAGCGATGTCTACGCTATTCCTTTGACGAGCATTGTCGAGTCGCTATACCTTTCAGGGGTCCAGATCAATAGTGTCAAGGGCAATCCGGCTACCTGCTGGCGAGATGGGGTGTTGCCGCTGCTCAACTTGCGGCAATTCTTCTACAACCCGCGAGCCGATGGTCACCAGTCGCCTCCGGGCAAGCCCGCGATTGTCGCAGTGACCTGGGGCCGGCTGCAGGCAGGTTTGATTGTGGATCGGATCATTGGTAAACAAGAGATCGTCGTCAAGCCATTTGGGCCGGTGATGGGCACTGTGCCGGGACTGGCAGGTTGCACGATCCTGGGCGATGGACGCATCGCCCTCATCGTCGACGTTCCCGGCGTCATCAATCTCATCCTACAGGCTCAAAGGCAGGAAGGCCCACCATGAGCGATCGGGCTGTGATCTGGAACGATATCATCGCCGGACCGGAAGCGGAAAGAATGCTAAACGCCGCGCTGGAGAATGTGGCAAGCGGCTTGTCCAAGATGGCGGGGCAAATCATTTACCACACTATGCCAGAGATCAATCTCTTGACTTTTGACCGAGTAACAGCGCGCTACAACGATCTCGAAGCGGAAACCGTAGGGGTCTATCTGGAGATACAGAGTGGGCTGCACGGCTGGGCGCTGCTGATGCTGCCGCTGGCTTTTGCGTTGAACCTGGCCGATTGGGTCATGAACAAGCCGCAAGGCACAGCTACCGGGCTAGGTCAAATAGAAAAGTCGGCGCTGGCCGAGGTGGGGAACGTGACGCTGGCCTACTTTCTCAATGCCCTGGCGGTGCTTACCCACCGCCCCGAGATTCTGATGCCGTCCCCGCCGTTCGTGATGGTGGATATGCTGGGCGCCATCCTGGAGGTTATCTTGACGCCGATGGCCGCCAGCCGTGATGACCTGCTCATCATTGAAACGAATCTGCAGGATAAGGCGGAGGCCATGCAGGCCTGTTTCTGGGTGTTGCCCCAGCTGGCAGAGTAGAACGATTGCAAAATAGGAACGATCGTGGCTGAGAATCTGCGCGTGGTGTACATCGGCGAGATGGTCGTCAGCGATGCGCGTGACGATGTGTTGGTAGCCTACGGGCTTGGCTCGTGCTTGGCCGTTTGCCTGTATGATCCCTTTGCCAAAGTAGGCGGCATGTTGCATGCTTTACTGCCCACCATGCCCAACGGCGAGCCAGCCACGCGCGTCAGTTCGCCGCCAACCGGTTCGCACGGCAAGCCCACTAAATATTTAGACCAGGGCGTGCCGCTGTTGATTGAGGCGCTGGTCAAATTGGGCGCCCGGCGCATTTATTTGACCGCCAAGCTATGCGGCGGCTCCCAGATGCTGTCCAGGATTGGCGCCAACAACCACCTCAACATTGGCGAGCTGAACGTGCTGGCGGCTGAGGCGGTTTTACACGCGGCGCATATTCGGATACAAGCCCGCGCCACGGGCGGACACAGTGGCCGCACGGTCAAGTTGTATTTGGCGAATGGGCTGGTGATGGTGAAAACTTTGTATGAGGGTGAACAAGTTCTGGGATGATGCGCCCGTGTCTAGCGATGACGGCGTCCCAGTCGGCAGGAGATTTGCTGTGACTAAAATCATGGTTGTAGACGACAGCCTATTCATCCGCAATCATCTGGAAAAGCTGCTCGGCGAGCATGGCTACGAAACGGTCTCGGCCGAAGACGGCGAACAGGCCATCCATCTTTATTCGACAGCCCGGCCCGACCTCGTGCTCATGGATATTACGATGCCCAAGACCAACGGCCTGGTTGCTTTACACATGATTCGCTCGTCTGACCATGAGGCCAAGGTGATCATGCTCACGGCGATGGACGAGCAAGTGATGGCGAAATACGCCGTGCGCTTAGGCGCTAAAGATTTTTTGATGAAACCGGTTATGCCCGACACGCTGTTGGCCACGCTGGAAAAAGCGTTGAAACAGAGCTGCTGAGGCTGCTTCCCGGATAGGAGACGCGGTGGCTAAAGTATTGATTGTCGATGACAGCCTGTTCATCCGCAGCCAGCTCGACCGGTTGCTCACCGAGCACGGCTACGAAACCGTCCTGGCGGAAGATGGCGAGCAGGCGATCAGTCTTTACGCCTCAGCCCGGCCCGACATCGTGCTCATGGATATTACGATGCCAAAAGTGAACGGCCTGGACGCCCTGGCCCAGATTCACGTTCAAGACCCCGGCGCTAAGGTGATTATGCTCACGGCGTTGGATCAGGGGCCGATCGCGTCACGGGCCGTGCACATGGGTGCTAAGGATTTTTTGGTGAAACCGATTCTTCCTGCTAACCTATTGATGGCGCTGCACAAAGTGTTGAGGTAATTCCATGGGAAACGCCGTTCGTCTCTTGGTGGTGGATGATTCGATCTTTATGCGTCAGACGCTCACCAGGCGGCTGGAGGCTGCTGACTCTGACATCACGGTCGTCGGCAGTGCTGTCGACGGGTTGGACGCACTGGCGAAAATCAAGACCCTCAAGCCCGACGTGGTTATCCTTGACATCGAAATGCCGAACATGGATGGCTTGACGGCCCTGCGGCGCATCATGGCCGAATGTCCAACGCCGGTCATCATGTTCAGCACCCAGACCCAACGGGGTGCGCGCGCCACGATCCAGGCGATGATACGCGGGGCCGTTGACTGTGTTGCCAAGCCCTCCTCCGTCGTTGACATCCAGGAAGTGATCCAGGATTTGG
>Ga0182021_10010500_pt1 | contig 10981 bp, 8 predicted proteins | sample 612E3MmetaG_FD_120493 | JGI IMG/M metagenome (GOLD analysis project Ga0182021, IMG submission 120493) | Permafrost microbial communities from Stordalen Mire, Sweden - 612E3M metaG (Illumina Assembly) | ecosystem: Environmental > Terrestrial > Soil > Wetlands > Permafrost | place: Sweden...
AGTTTTCCGATATTACAGCCAAAGAAATCATGGTGCCGCGTCCTGATATTGTGGCTCTTGACATTTCGATGTCTCGAGATGTTCTCGTGCGAAAAGTGATTGAAGAAGGGTATTCACGCTTACCTGTCTACAAGGGTACGATTGACCATATCATTGGTGTTATTTACAGCAAAGATTTGCTCAGTCTTTTAGAGCATCGCTCACTTATCATTCTCCAGGATATTATTCGTCCTGCATATTTTGTTCCGGAATCAAAAAAGATCAGTCAACTCTTACATGAATTCCAACAAAATAAAGTTCATATCGGTATTGTGGTAGACGAGTATGGCGGAACAGAAGGCATCGTCACAATGGAGGATATCGTCGAAGAAATTGTCGGAGACATCCTTGACGAATACGACGAAGTGCGCAAATCAGTAGAACAGGCCGGAGATGGGTCGGTTATTGTAGATGCAACAATATCCATTGCTGATTTCAATCAGCAGTTTCGTTCGAAGCTGCCGGAGGCACCGGAGTATGAAACAGTAGCAGGATATTTACAAACAATCACCGGAAAACTGCCAGAATCCAATGAAGAAATCCGGGCAGAGAATTTCGTCTTTGCAATAATCTCGAAGAGCGCACGTCGGATTCGGCAAGTGAAGGTAACTCCTCTTCTGAAATCGACTGCGATTGAGGATTGTTAAATGATTTCAATGAGCGAAATGTGAAGTCTTACTTACGGTAATGCCAATGAAGAAAACTCAACAATTAATAAGTATGATAGCAACTACTCAGGCTACTATTTCCAAAGGTTTTTATAGGATGCTGAGTTAAGCTGTTTTCTTTGCAATGATGAATGCATCGCCGTTTCCAGAATACTCCCCGAATCTAATTTTTCTAAATATATACCGACAATACGAAAGAACCCGATGATATTGGGGTTTGCCGCCACCGGTATTCGGATCATATCCCATAGAAGACACAAAAAAACCTGAATATTCGAATAATTGTTTAAGCAACGGAAGAGGATAGGGGCGAATGTGTGTTATATCTAACCAGAAGGTTGATGTCGCCACTTCTATATCTTTGAAATTTGGTGTTACGACGATAACTCGTCCATTCTGATTAAGCCGTTTGTTCGCAAGTTCTAACAGATTGATGAGATCAGCAGGTTGAAGGTGTTCTATAATGTGACTCAGCATCAATCCGTCATATCTGTTTTTCTTTTTTTTGAGATAAGAAAGTGCATCACTATGTTCCATGCGAAGACCTTTCGATAAACCTTTTCTGACAACATCGGGTGATGTGTCTATTCCTATTCCATTTACTTGTCGTTCCCGTAATAGTTCCAAAAACGTTCCGCTTCCACATCCTACATCCAGTACACTTTCTTTCGGTAAGAAAAGATCTGCATATTTTGATTGATATCGACGGATATCAGATGTATTCCCATAAAATATGCTTGGGTTAAAAGGATGTTTCTTCATTTTAACGTTTCTCAGTTTTATAAAACAATTTCTTGGTCTGTTCCGTTTTTATAATCGTTCATTTTTCTTTTGTACCATCATTACTTCACGATAAACATCAATAGTTTCATTTGCGGTTCGTTTCCAAGAATATTTTCTAGCCTGCCGCTTGCCGGAGATGATCAATGAAGAACGAAGATCATTGTTTGTTTGAAGTATCTGAAGTGCTTGGATAAGTGCTTCCGGAGCATCTGGATCGATGTAAAAAGCAGCATCACCTGCCACTTCAGGAATAGAACTTAACTTCGTTGTAATAACAGGAGTTCCTGCTGCCATTGCTTGAAGAACAGGCAGCCCGAATCCTTCATAGCGGGAAGGATAGATAAACGCTGCACTAGCACGATAGAGTAAGGGGAGATCATCGTCGGGGACATAACCTAAAAACTTTATGAAACGTTCAATACCGAGAAAGCGAATGGTTTTTATCATATTTGGATATTCGCGTTGGTCTTCGATACGCCCAGCAAAGGCAAGAAGAGGACATGTCTGACCAGTGGCAACGAGAGCTTTCATTGCTTTGAAAATGATTCCTATATTTTTTCTGGGGTCGATACCGCCGATATAGAGCACAAAGGTTTCAGGTAATCCATACTTTGCACGAAAGTTTACGATATCGGAAGGGTGCCACTGATGAGAATAGCGCTCCTCAACAGCTAAAGGCACGACACAAATCTTATAAGAAGAAATGCCATAATATTTCACAATATCTTTCTTTGTATGTTCAGAAATTGCAATCACCATTGCAGCACCATGAACGATGCGCCTTACATATTTATGAAGAATATTGTATTTGATTTGTTGCGGAAAGGGATATAACTCTTTGGCAGAAAGTGTAATTGTGTCCATTACAGAAACAATATATGGACATCGCGTTAAAAAAGATGCGTCAAAATGAGAAAGATAATGTACAAGTGAAAACTTACGCGTTGAAATAACTCTTGAAAGTGTTCTTTGTGTTTCAATTAAATTTAGTGATTGTGGAAGATGAAGATAAGAAGAATGATACAGTAGATGTTTGTCAAGAATTAATTCATCGATCGGAAGCCCTTTTTCCTGGAGGAATGTGAGGTCACCTACCGATTCAGAGGTAATCAATTCATTAATAAGTCTTTGAGCATAATAGCCTATGCCTCGATGTTTGTGAGCCTTGAATCCTTCTTGAAGTGCACGTGCATCAATAAGAATATTTTGCATAGTCATAATGTTATTGTATAAGGGTTCCGATTGTAAATTATGACTTTCAATTGTTCGAGATCTTTTTTTGTAATAACGCGGAGGAATATCAAAGCAGCAAAATACAAAATTACACCTGATGCAATAAGTATCATAATATGTAATTTACCGGACAACAAACCAAGTGGTATAAGAATAAGTGACGCAATGAATGTCCTCGTAAGGCGTCCCATTTGGTAAACCCAGCCGAATTGTTTTGCGACAATACTGGTTAGTAAGACAATTCCGACCACTTCGGTTGCAACAGTTGTAATAGAAGCGCCGACCGCTCCATATCTTGGGATAAAGTAAAAATTTGCTGCTACATTAAACCCTGCATTTATTGCAGAGATATAAAAAACTTTATTTTGTTGTCCAATTGCAGCGAGGATATGTCCAAGAGTATTCGTTGCAAAGGAAATAGGAACCCACCAAATAAGAATGCGAAGCGAGGCACTCGCCTCCGCAAAGGAATTCTTATACAGGAAATTAATAATAGGTCGCGCTAATGTTGTTGCACCTATGGCAATTGGAAATGCAATCAACAAAGAATAGAACATAGCGTTTGAAGCAATCCTAACGGCTTCTTTTGGTTCCTTGTTAAATTTTCTAGCCACCATGGGAAACAAAGCAATAACAACAGCAGCAGAGAATGCGTTCAAGGAAAAAACGATGATTGTTGCAGCTCGGTAAATACCAGTCTCATGCTCTCCGACGAGTGTGGAAAGCATAACAGTATCAATTTGAAAATATATTATAACTGAGATACTTGTGAGAACAAAAGGAAGACCGCCTTTAAGTATGGAAACCGCATATTGATAACTGATAGAAAGATAATTAAGATATGAATGCCGATGCGCAAGGAAATATGTATATCCTAGTTGAAACAGCGCTGAAACGAAAAGAATCTGGAAGAGAAAGAAAATGTCAGCTTTTAAAAAGAGTGCAATGAGTACTGCGACGAGGTCAAACGCTTTTGCTGCAATCTGAATCATTGAATCAAGCGACAAGTGTTGATTTGCACGGAATAATCCAGAAAATGTACCTGAAAAACTTCGAAGAGATACAACGGTTGCTACAATAATAATTAATGGGAGAAGGGAAGTAGAACGATAAAAGAAATAGAATGAACCTGCAATGAACAAGATGCTTGTAATAGTCAGCACGGATTTCAATACAAGAGCTGTTCCTGCTACTTCACTTCTTTTCTCTGGATAGAGAGAGAGTTCTCTAATGATAAAAGTATCTATGCCAAGATCACACAACGGTGTGAAGAGTGTTGCATAGGCAAGAAGAAAATTGTATCTGCCAAAATTGTCAACATCGAGATAATTGGTAAGTAAAACGGCAGTTATGAATCCACCGACCCTCGTCACTACTTGTGCAACAAGCATGATCATAACGTTACGAGCGACGGTTTGCTGTGCGTTTTGTGTCATTGTTCTTTAATTTAAGATGGAAAAAAGTTAACTTAATTGCAAAGGATTTACATAATCATCGTCTTCAGTGTTGAGATAAATTTCTTCTTACCATGCGTATTGTTCTTGATGCAAGAAAATACTTTGATTTTGGAATCGGTACATATATCCAAAATCTTATCCCGCATATTGGGTCACGCTGTGAGCTGGTTCTCCTTGTCTCACCGAAAGATGCAGAGCGAATTACTCTACCGTCTTCAATCCGGAAGGTAATGAATTCCTCTGGAAAATATTCACTTGGCGAGCTTCGATCGATCGCGAAAGACGCAAACAGACTGAAGGCAGATGTATTCCACGCTCCGCATTATACTGCTCCCTTTGGCCTCAAGATGCCGTGTGCGACGACCATCCACGATATATTACACGTTAGAGGTAAAGAATATTTTTCATTTCTCAAAAGAGTATATGCCCGGACAATTATTTCTCATGCATGCCGAGCTTCAGCCGCAATTATTGTCGATTCTGAATTTACAAAACAAGAATTATTGGATATGTTCCATGTGAGCGAGACTCAAGTCCATGTTGTTCATCTTGGAGTTTCCCCGATCTATTCAGAAAAATATTCAGTAAAGAGTGTTCGAGAATTTCGAAATAAATATCATCTCACCAAACCGACAATCCTCTATACGGGTAGTCTCAAACCTCACAAAAATGTTGAAGTTCTCATTCTTGCATTCGCACACATGAAGCAGCGATCAGATTTCCAATTAGCTTTTTCCGGCGAATCGATTACAAGAAAGAACAATCTTTGGAAATTGATCAAGGAAAATGAGATTACGAAAGAGGTAGTAGAGATCGGGCAGATTTCTCCAAGAGAACTTGCGCTCGCATACCATGCCGCATCAGTGGTTGTGCTGCCCTCGTTGTATGAAGGTTTTGGTTTTTCGGTATTGGAAGCTATGGCGGCCGGAACTCCTGCAATTGGATCTCGTGTAGGTTCAATTCCAGAAATAATGGGCGGCGGAGGCATATTATTTGATCCGCATTCTGTTGAAGATCTCACAAGTGCCTTGGAGAAAGTTCTGGATGACACAGAGTACCGATTGACTGCCATCAAAAAGGGATATAAAAACGTCGAGCGTTTTTCATGGAATAAATGTGCCGAGCAAACATTTAAAATATATATGGATATAGCATGAGCCGCATCGGTATCTTTGGTGGAACATTCGACCCGCCTCATAAAGGGCATATTGCTATTGCAGAAGAGGCGATGAAACAGCTTTCTCTGGATACAATCTATTTTGTGCCCGCCTACTTGCCACCGCACAAATTGAAGCATTATTCCATGACAGCAAAACATAGACTCACGATGGTGAAGTTGGCTATTGATGGACATAAAGATTTCAAAGTCTCCACGATAGAATTACAACGCCGTGGGATATCCTACACTGTTGATACACTCAAAGCATTCAGGAGTCGTTTCCCGAACGCCTCTCTTATACTGATCATTGGTGCAGATAATCTTGAACAATTTCAATTATGGAAGTCACCAAAAGCGATCCTTCAACTTGCTTCCCTCGCTGTTTATAAGAGAAGGGGATTCAATCAATCATTGAAAAATCAAAATATTGCATTTCAACCAATAAAAGGTAAGCTTCTACAGGTATCATCCACGGAAATCAGAAATAGACTTGTGAAAGGATTGGCCGTCTCGAAACTACTATCAAGACCAATAGAGAGATATATCAAACGACATTCATTGTATTTACATTCACATTCAATTGTCCGAAAAAGAAATTTAAATGAAATCAACCGCAAGCATTGACGACATTTATCGCATCATCTACACGGAACATCATGATCCATTTTCAGTGTTAGGTGCCCACATTCTCAAACGGGAAGGGAAACGTGTCGTTGTTGTGAGGGCATTCCAACCGGATGCACAGGAAATGTTCGTGCTCGAAGTTGGCAAAAACGAGAATGCTTTTCAGATGGAAAAAATGAGAGATGATGGATTCTTCGAGATTGTTTTCAAGAATTACTCTGAGATATTTCCTTATAAACTTAAGAAAGTAACACGAGATGGTTCAGTAGATATCTATTATGATTCCTATTCGTTTCTTCCAACCCTTACTGATCTTGATTTATATTTATTTAATGCCGGTGACCATCATCGTATCTATGACAAGTTAGGAGCACATTCGATCGAAGTGACTGGGGTAAAAGGTGTACAGTTTGCCGTATGGGCGCCGAATGCACGAAGCGTGAGCGTTGTCGGAAACTTCAACAACTGGGACAGGCGAAGACATGCGATGCGTGTGCTGGGAGCTTCAGGAGTATGGGAAATATTTGTACCGGAATTACCGGAAGGTGAAATTTATAAATTTCAAGTGAAAACAAAATCCGGAAATGTGCTGGATAAGGCAGACCCATACGCAACTGAAATGGAGCTGCGGCCGCATACTGCATCAAAAGTGAACTTTCTTCAACGATATACGTGGAACGATGCAGAGTGGATGAAAAGCCGTGCAAAGTCCGATCATCTTGGTGAACCGATTTCCACTTATGAAGTACATCTTGGTTCTTGGGCACGCATTCCTGAAGAAAACAACCGTTGGCTCACCTATCGCGAGTCAGCAGAGAGAATAGTGGCATATGTGCAAGAGCGAGGGTTCACACACATTGAACTTCTTCCTGTGATGGAACACCCATTGGATGCATCATGGGGATATCAAGTGACTGGCTATTTTGCACCTACCAGCCGATTTGGCTCTCCTCAAGACTTTATGTTTTTCGTAGATATTTGTCACCAAAATGGCGTCGGTGTCATTCTCGATTGGGTGCCAGCACATTTTCCAAAAGATCAATATGCACTTGGCGAATTTGACGGAACACATTTGTATGAGCACGCAGATCCGCGGAAAGGCGAACAACAAGATTGGGGCACGTTCATATTCAATTATGGGCGGAAAGAAGTTCGCAATTTTCTTATCAGCAACGCGCTCTTTTGGATCGAAAAATACCACATTGATGGTCTTAGGATCGATGCAGTCGCTTCGATGTTGTATCTTGATTATTCACGCAAAAAAGGTCAGTGGGTTGCCAATGAATATGGCGGACGCGAGAATTTAGAAGCTATTGCCTTCCTGAAAGATACGACCCGACTTATGCATCAGTATTATCCGGGTATTCTTACAATTGCTGAAGAATCAACTGCCTATCCCGGCGTGACGACAGATCTAGCGTATGGCGGACTTGGTTTCAGTCTGAAGTGGAATATGGGCTGGATGCACGATATGCTGCAATACTTTTCCAAAGATCCTATTCACCGAGCTCATCACCATAACAATCTTACATTTGCGTTGTTGTACGCATTCACAGAACGATTTTTACTGCCGCTTTCCCATGACGAAGTGGTGCATGGCAAATCTTCCTTGCTCCATAAAATGCCGGGAGATGATTGGCAAAAGTTTGCGAACCTTCGACTTCTGTTTGGACTGATGTATGGATTTCCCGGAAAAAAATTAATCTTTATGGGTGGAGAATTCGGACAGCGAGATGAGTGGAATCACAACAAATCACTCGACTGGCATCTTACCAAATACCCACCGCATGCCGGTATCCAAAAATGGATAACGGACTTGAACCATGTCTATCGCGAAGAAAGTGCACTGCATCAAGTGGATTTTCACTATTCCGGATTTGAATGGATTGACTTCCAAGACAAGGCGAACAGCATTATAGCGCTTATGCGGAAATCGAATGATGGTTCCGAGAAAGTCATTGTTGTCTACAACTTTACACCGGTGCCTCGAATAAATTATCGTCTCGGTGTTCCAGAAGAAGGGCAGTATCGAGAGATTCTAAATAGTGATTCTTCCTACTATCAAGGGAGCAATGTTGGCAACATTGGAAAAATCAAAGCTGAATCCATATTGCATCATGGCAGACCATTCTCATTAAATTTAACACTACCGCCGCTTGCTGCAGTTTTCTTAAAACGCATCCCATAAATACGTCTTAGGTATTATGCATCGCGGAAAAAAAAACAAAGGATCGTATGTCTGAAATAAATCCAACACAAGACCAGCAGGCTGAAAGTGTATTGCGAAAGACCTGGCATGAAATCACTCAACCTTTTATTGATCTGGTGCATGCTCCGCGTGCATTATGGGGAGTGAATCTAGCTTATACGATTGAAGGACTGTCCTACTTTGGGATTCTTACATACTTAGCTATTCATTTCTCGGATTTCGTCTTCAAAGGTGTCGAGCATGCAGATATATGGTCTCACGAGATGGTCATGGTTCTGACTGCCGGTATCGCAATTGCAATGGTCCTCTTAGGTTTTGTACCGGACAAGTTGGGAGTCCGTCGCGCTCTCATATTTTCATTCGTATTTCTCCTCATAGGAAGAATCGTGATGTCCGCTGCTCCAACGGTCTTCGGGATGATGCCAAATGGACTCTGGTCATCCCTTCACATACTCACAATGGCCGGGATTGTTTTTGTCGTTATCGGATATGGTGTCTATCAACCTGCCGCGTATGCCGCTGTACGACAGTTTACCACGCCTAAAACAGCTTCTATGGCCTATGCAATGCTTTATGCGCTCATGAACGCCGGTTCATCGCTGGCAATGATGGCATTCCTGCTACGTGATGACAAATTTCTAGGTCTCGGTATTAATGGAACTTTTTGGGTTTACACTGTCTTCACTCTTATTTCGCTGCTGGTGACCATCTTTGTTTTATCAAAAAAAACAGTTGAAAAAACGCTCGCAAGTGTAAGAGCAGACAACGCTTTGATAGCATCAGATAACAAGCTACTTGAGACGGAAAAACAGAATACTGACATTGGAAAGCTGCTCATCCCATTAAAAGTGCCTATCACTTCGTGGATTGTTCTTGCCGGTATTTTGATAGCAATCTATTTCAAAGTTCCAGAACCTTGGCGTTATATCTTCGGAGCGATCACTGTTGCAGTTCCACTCATCATCGCACTTTTACCGGATCGCTTCAAAGTTCCTATCATTCGCTGGGTTGCTGCACATCCCTTGGCAGACCCGAGATTCTTTTTCTTTATTTTCGCACTTATGCCAGTGCAGACACTTTTCACATATAATTGGCTTGTGTTGCCTCAATACATTTCCCGGGCTTTCGCTGGCGGTTGGATCGGCGAGTATTATGAGATCGCATCCAATGCAAATCCTATTCTTATCTTCATACTTGTACCGGTAATTACGGCACTAACGTACAAGAGAAATGTGTACAATATGATGGTCTGGGGAACGTTCGTTATGGGTTCTTCAGCATTTATTCTGGCACTTGGGCCAACCCCTATAACTCTTATTGCATACATCATTCTCATGACAATTGGTGAAGCTATGTGGTCGGCACGTTTTCTTCAATACGCCACCGAAATTGCACCCGCAGATCGAGCAGGACAATACCAGGGAGTGGCACAACTCCCATGGTTTCTTACAAAGTTTCTCGTCCCACTACTCTATTCGGGCCAAATAATGGAACGTTACTGTCCAGCAGAAGGCCAGAAAGATACTGGAACAATGTGGCTCATCTTCGGATTTATTGCGGTTATGAGCCCAATTTTATTGTTACTTGCACGAAAATGGATGATGAAGGATTTCAAAATCAAACACGAGGGATAGAAATTATTGAATAAATTGAGCTCAATATCCCCCCCACAAAAAAAATGCACTTATCACTTGCGTACTCATTCCTATTTCAGTTATTGTGATTTTATTAATTCCGAACCATTGAATAATAGAACTGCCATAATCCATCTTGCAGCTTCGTCTTACAGAAGAAATCCGTGGTAAAACAAGCGCAGGAAATTGTTGATACAAGAGTTGATAAGGATTGTAAAAAACGCCAAACAGAAATAAATAGGAAGAATAGTGATGATGGTTCACGTAGCAGTCGTTCAAACAAATCCGATATTTGGTGAAGTTAAGAAGAATATTCAAGATGCTTTGGATTTGATGGAAACAGCAGAGGCAGATCTCTATGTTCTTCCCGAATTATTTAATACGGGTTATAATTTTATCGAACAAAAGGAATCAGCTACATTGGCAGAGAAAGTAGATGGATTGACTTGTAAGATGCTTTGCGAATTCACGAAAAAGCAAATGTGCTACATTGCATATGGATTTGCAGAGAAAGCTGACACGATATATAATTCCTCGTCTCTTATTGGTCCTGAAGGCTTCATCGGTGTATATCGAAAAGTACATTTATTCTACCGTGAAAATTTATTTTTCGCTCCGGGGAATCTCGGCTTTCCTGTTTTTGATTTGCCCATCGGCAAAGTAGGTATGATGGTTTGTTTCGATTGGCTCTATCCTGAAAGCGCGCGATCACTTGCATTGAAGGGAGCGCAGCTTATTGCTCATCCTTCTAATCTCGTTCTTCCATCCTGTCCAGATGGAATGGTCACACGAGCTTTGGAAAACAAAGTATTTACTGCCACATCTGACCGAGTAGGAGAAGAAAATCGTGGCAGTATTGATTTGAAATTCATTGGGACAAGCGAGATTGTATCACCCATAGGTAAAATCCTTTGTCGCCTCGGAACAAGTGAATCGGCAATAGGAGTTGCCGAGGTAGATCTTTCTTTCTCCGATAAAAAGCAGATCAATGAATATAATCATATACTCAATGGGCGAAGGACGGATCAATACTCATTATAATAAGGAGTTGATATAGCTGTGATGTTGTCGTATATTTGATTCAAGATGAATACATTTATGCCCCCGTAGCTCAGATGGATAGAGCAGCGGTTTCCTAAACCGTTTGTCGGAGGTTCGAATCCTCTCGGGGGTAC
>Ga0182021_10010501_pt1 | contig 10980 bp, 12 predicted proteins | sample 612E3MmetaG_FD_120493 | JGI IMG/M metagenome (GOLD analysis project Ga0182021, IMG submission 120493) | Permafrost microbial communities from Stordalen Mire, Sweden - 612E3M metaG (Illumina Assembly) | ecosystem: Environmental > Terrestrial > Soil > Wetlands > Permafrost | place: Sweden...
CCACTGAGAACGTGCTCTTCAGCGCGATCGGTCGTGAACAGGCACTTCGTGACGTGCTCCAGTCGCCGGCAGCAGAGCGCTATGACTACGTCCTGATCGATTGTCCGCCGACACTCGGCCTGCTCACGCTCAACGCTCTCGTCGCATCCGACGGCGTCATCATTCCGGTCCAGACCCAGTACTACGCGCTCAAAGGCTTCACCGCGTTGATGAACGTCATCACCCAGATCCGCACCAAGGGACTGAATCCGCGCCTCCGTGTCCTGGGTCTGTTGGCCACTTTCTACGATGGGCGAACCATTCTCGGGCGCGACATGCTCCAAGAGATGCGCGACCTGAGCGACCTTCACATATTCGAGAACATGATCCGGCCGACCGTCCGGCTGGCCGAAGCCCCGCTGGTCGGCAGACCCGTGACTTCGTATGCGTCCAATACCGAGGCGGCGCGCGCATATCGCGGGCTGGCACGGGAGGTGATCGAACTTGGCTAGACCAGATTTCCGCCGCACGGCCGCGCGTCGACTCGCAGAGGAGCGCGACCTCTCGCCGGCGATCCTGAGCCTGATCACGCCCGATGCAACCGACGTCCCGACTGGGATTCGGAACATCTCGCTCGACCGAATCTCGCCCAACCCGGAACAGCCACGGATGAACTTCGAGGAGGAGCCGCTGGCGGACCTGGCAGCTTCCATTCGCGAGCACGGCGTCCTTCAGCCAATTCTCGTCCGGCCAACCGCCGAGCTCCACCACTTCCAGCTGGTCGCCGGCGAGCGCCGCTGGCGCGCGGCGCGTGCCGCCGGGCTCAAGGAAATCCCCGCCCTGATCGAACAGCTCGATGACGAAACGGCGCTCGAGATCGGGATCATCGAGAACCTCCAACGCGAGGACCTGTCGCCGCTCGAGGAGGCGATGATCTACGAGCGCATGACGCACGACCACGGCTACAGCGTGCGCAAGCTGGCCCAGAAGCTGGGCAAGGACAAGGGCTACATCGAGAACCGACTTCGGCTCGCCGGTGCCCCGACGGAGATCAAGCAGCTCGTGTCTTTGCGCAAAGACACGTTGTCGCACGCGTACGAGCTGCTCAAAGTCGAGGATCCCAAGAAGCGCCGCCGGCTGGCGGAGCAGGTGGCCAGCGGCACGCTGAGCCTGGTCAAACTGCGCGAGAAGATCGAAGGACGGCCGGCCACTTCTGCGACGGCTCGCGCGACCGACGCTGAGACGGACGCCGACATGGACCTGGACGTCGAAGTCGCCGCGACTCGCCCGCCACGCGCCATGCCCACGGGCGACAACGCGTTGCTGGTGGCCAAGCAGATCCTGACCGAGGCCGTTGAGCAGCTCGCCGACATCCTCGGTTCGCCTTCAGTTCTGGTCGACATCGGCGAGGTCGATCGCGCCAACCTTGCCAAGTACCTGACGATCCAGAAGCTGCGCCTCGAGAACGCGATCACGGTCGTTCGGAGCGGTAAGCCGCTCGAGCACTGACTAGGTCACGGACGACAGCCAGCCGAGCGCGACGAGGCAGATCGAGACGGCCTGGAGCGACCAGCCGGCCTGGCGGTCGCGCACGGGCGATCGCGCCGAAAGGACCAACCCAGCGAGCGCGGCCAGCGAGCCGGCGGCGAGGATCAGGTTGACCTGCGCCGAGAGCGCGGCCAACGTCAGCCAGGCAAGGCCGTGGATGACGAGCAGCAAGATAGCGATGACCGCGAGCGCCCGGCGCTGGCCGAGGCGAATCGCGAGGCTCGAAGTTCCGGCGCCCTCGTCTGACTCGACGTCGGTCAGGCCATTGGACAGCTGGAGCGCAGGTCCGGCCAGGACAGCGAGCGGAACGACCAGCTGGATCTGCGGTGGAAGCGTTCCAGCGGCGCCGAACCAGGCGTAGACCGGCAGCGCGGCGAAGGCAACCGAATAGCACGCCCAGCTGAGGACGGTCGGCTTGAGGCGCAGGTCGTATAACAACCCGGCGCCGAGCATTACGCACCACAGTACCAATGGGACGACCCCGCTGAACGCGGCGGCCGCGAGACCAACCAAGGCGGCCAGCGCCGCGAGGTAGCGCGCTGTCCGGGCGCCGATCAGGCCGGCAGGGATCGGCTTCCACGGCTTTGTCCGAGCGTCGAGCGGCTCGTCGACGAGGTCATTCGTGAGCCCGATGCACAGCTGCAGGCCGAGCATGCCCAGGGCCAGCAGCGCCGCGGCCGTCAGCGAAGCGTTGGCGACCACGGCCAAGCCGAAGACCAGCGCGGTGTTGAGCAGCGACGGGAAGGGATGGAAGACGCGCAGCGCGCGCAGCCGGCTGCTCACCCGCCGACGACCGTGCGCCGGCTAGATGTAGACGATCTCGTCGAAGTTCGAGACCAGGTAGTCGATCAGCCGGCTGCGCGCATCACTCAGCACGGCTCGCGCCCCGCTCACGAAGTAGTAGAGCGAGATCGCCGGGACCATCAGCTCGCCCTTGTCGGTCGTGCCTATCGCGGCCGCTGGCCCTCCCCCGGCCGTGTAGATCCGGCGCAACCCGGCATCGTCCGTGCCGAACGAGTGGCGCAGCTCCTTGACCACCTGGCGCACACCGATGCGGATCGATGTATCGCGCATCAGCTCGGCGGCCCAGCCGTAGACCCGCTCATCGGGCTGGTCGTCGAGCCGTTCGCGGTATTCCTGCGGGGTCGCCGAGAGGCCCGTCGCGGTCAAGATAGCCCTCCATCAACGTCGGAGGGCCGATTATCGCATCAGCCGCCAGGCGGTAGCCGTCGGCGGGAACAGGCGAACGGGCGCAAGCACGATCAGCTCGATCACGAATCAGCCGATGTCGTTCGCCAGTGACACCCCTCATGGTGGTGTCACAACCTAACAACCGCGCTAACTGGCCGGAATCAGCCTCAGGGCGAGGACCGGGCAGGCAGCGATGGCTCGTCGAGCGTACCCGGCGAGCTCGCGCGGCACCTCCGACGAGCGCAGGATCGGATAGCCCCAGTCGTCCAGCTCGATCAGCTCCGGCAGCAGCTCGGCGCACAGGCCATGGCCGTCGCACACGATCGGATCGACGACGAGCCGGCCGACGGTCCGCTCGATGGTCCGTTTCATGCCGCCCGCCTGAGCGCCGTCGCGACCTCACAGCCGCGACCGCGAGCGTGGCTGGCGAAGTCGGGGCCGAACGCGGCGATGGCCGACATGAGCATGGCCACGGCGCCATCGGGATGACGGCACGCGCCACGGCCGTTGATCTGGCTCGCCCAGCGCTCGAGTCGCTCGAGGTCATGGGCACCGGCGCGACCGTTGGCCACGGCAAGTGTGGTGTCCGCGATCGAGCGCAGTCCGAAGACACACGGCCCGCACTGCGCCGCGCTCTGCGCGGCCATGTACTCGAGCACAGTCGCGGTTGCGGCCACGCCACATTGGTGTGCCGGAAGGAAGCTGACGACGCCTGCACCAAAGGTCGCGCCGGCCGCGCGCAGCGCCCCTGGGTCGAGAGGCACGCCCCACGCCTGCTCGCGCGTCAGCCAGCGGCCGAAGTAGCCGCCCAGGAGCACAGCGTGCGCAGTCTCGGGCGCTACGCCGCTGACGGCCGCGAGCTCACCGAGACGCATGCCGAGCTCTATCTCGCGCACGCCGCCATTCGGTGCGCCACTGACCGTCACGAGGGCAGTGCCGCGCGTCTCGCCGCGACCCGGCGAGCGAAACCACGCGTCGCCGCCACGCGCGATGAGCGCGACGTTGGCCAGTGACTCCACGTTCTGGACGAGAGTCGGGTAGCCGTCGATGCCGTTCTCGAACGGCCGTGGCGGAGTCACGGTCGGCCGCGCATCTGACTCGTTGATGAAATGAACCGCCGCCGACTCCTCCCCCGCGACGTATGCGTCGGGCGCGAGCACGATGCGCACCGGAACGCGCAGTCGACCGCGCTCCGCGATCGCGCGCTCGAGCGAGCGCTGCGCGTCGACATGCCTGGCACCGACATAGAGGACGATCTCGCGCGCCCCAAGGACGCCGGCGGCTAGCAGGGCGCCATCAAGCACGAGATGCGGCCGCGAGCGCATCAGGGCTCGGTCCTTGGCGCTAAGTGGCTCTCCCTCGGCGCCGTTGACCAGGATCCGGGCGTCGCCCAGGGAGCGCGACTCGACCGCCTGCCATTTGCGCCCAACAGGAAAGCCCGCTCCGCCGCGACCCAGCAGCCCGCTCGCCACAAGAGTGTCGATGAACTCCGGCCGTGGTGGCGGCAGCGGTCCGAGGCGCGCCCGGTGGGCGGCGAAGGGTTCAGGGCCTTCGGCGAAGGCCGGACCTGCCAGGAGCCGGGCCTCGAAGGTCACCGGTGGTCACCATCAGCGTACGGCGCATGGACCCGGCGCGACGCGCCAACGACGGCCGGCAACTGCTCCCGGTTCGTCCGTCCCGCAGCGATGCGCCAGATCAGCGCGAGCGCCACGACGCCGATGCACAGCGCCTCGATGCCCATCATCCACGTCGCGAACGCGTCACTGCCCGAGCCCATGCTGTGCACGACCGCGAGTGGCCATCCGGCGTAGGCGACCCAGTGGACGAGGCGCCACGTACGCTGGCCCAGGCGCTCGCGCAGAAGGCTGGTGATGATCAGGGCAACGAAGAGATAGACCGAGATGACGCCGAGCCCGACCCACAGCGGGCGGTAACTCGACGCGAACGGGATCGTCGCCGCGTAGATGCCGAGGTTCGTGAACGGATCCAGGATCGCGCTCGTGACGTGTACGCCGAGGAAGACGACCGAGAGCAGGGCGAGGTTGGCGTGCAGATCGTTGATCAGGAAGCGGGGCCACGTGGGCCGTTGCCAACGGACCATGCTGGTCAGGCCGAGCACGGTGACAGTCGTGAGCAGGAGCAGCGAAACGATCCCCGAGCCGCGGCTCGCGTACCACAGAACCTGGTCCATTACGCCGCCGACGCGGTTGACGCAGCTGCGTCGGCCGGCCAGCCAGAGATGTAGCTGACCGAGCCGTCGCGTCCGACGAGTCGAGCTGGCAGAGAACGCTGCTCAAGCCAGGCGGCGGCGGAGTCGCCGAGGACGATCGCGGCCGTGGCCGCGGTATTGGCCGTGACACAGTCCGCAGCCACGACCGTTGCGCTGCGCCACGGTCCATCCGCCGGCCGTCCTGTGCGCGGGTCGATCAGATGATGGACGAGCTCGCCCCGCGCCAGCCAGCGGCGGACGGTCGTGCTCGACGTGGCCAGCGCACCGTCATGAACTGCGACGACAGGTGTCGCTGGATCGAGCGGCGCGCTGCTGTCCTCGGCCAGCTGGACGATCCAACCGCCGCGCGGCGGCCGGCCCGCGGTCATCATGTCGCCGCCGATCGATACGAGCACGCCTCCGCCGTCGGTCAGCGTCTCGGCCGCCGCGCGCGTCGCGAGGTCGACGATGAGCGCCTTGCCCGTCGAGCCGAGATCGAGTTCGACGCCGGCCGGCACGCGCAGCGTGCGGCGCGTGCGGTCGAGCTCGACCGCACGCCATCCTTCGACCGCGACGAACTGCCATGCGCGGGGCGCCAAGTCGCCAGTGTCGAGGTCGCGCCCGCGCAGCTGGTCGAAGTCGCGGTCGTAGCCGATGAGCTTGATCGCCGAGCCGAGCGCCGGATCGACCAGGCCGCTCGTCTTTGCGGCGGCGCTCAGGGCTACCTCGACGGCCTGAACGAGCAAGGGGCTGACGCGCAGTCGCCGGCCGGGCGAACGATTGACGAGGCTCAGCTCGCTGTCGTCGCGGAATCGACTGAAACACAGGTCGGCGGCGTCGATCGTCGATCGGACGGCGTCGGCCGCCATCTCCAGGGAGCCGTTGCTGACGACGACATCGACGTTCGTGCCGATCTGGCGCCAGCGCTCGACGCGCGTTGCCATCAGCCCGATCCGCCCGACGAGACGTGGGTTCGACGGTGCGTCGTGGTGCTTGGCGGCTGCGCCGGGACGAACTGGTGCGTGCTGGGCTGCTGCGTCGCCAATGAGCCCGTGCTGTTTGACGGATTTGTGCTGTTGGCCTGCGGTGTAGAGGTCGTGTCGTCGACGGTCACGGGATCGCTACCTGCGGGCGTGCCCCCGTAGGTGATCGCGGCCAGGCCGCCGAAGCCGACAGTTGCGAAGGTTCCGGCGATCGCGCTGGCCGTGGTCAGGCGGGACAGTCGACCGAGCGCCCGCTCGCGCTGGTTCACGCGCAGGCGTGTGGGATCGATCGGTCGGCGTTCGTCGCGTGGCATGGCGCGAATAGTCGCTGAGTCGGCTGGGAAGTCGCTGTGTGCATGCTGGGCGGCGGCGGACGAATCGCCGCCAGTCGAACTTGAACACGGCCTCTGTGTAGGAGCGCGTGACACCCGTGTACCCAGCATGTAGGGTCGCCGCGTGGGCCGAAAGACACGGGGCGATTACGCTCGCAACCTGGCCGAGTCCGCCGGGATGCTCGCCCTTGGTGCGCTGATGGCGCTCATGGTCGCGAGCCCAACGGCACGCGCCTCCCAGGATCGGTACCAAGCCGTGGTCCCCGCTGGGCTCGAACATCAGCGGCGACGGCGCGGTCAACAGCGCGGTGCAGGCGATTGCCGTCTCGGGCAGTGACTTGTACGTGGCCGGCCAGTTCTACAACGTGGCCGGCATTCGGGCAGCCCAATGCATCGCCAAGTGGAATGGCACGACGTGGTCTGCCCTGGGTTCGGACGTGAACGGCAACGGCCTGATTGGTGGCCCTGTCTATGCCCTGGCTGTGTCCGGCGGCAACCTCTACGCGGGCGGCGACTTCGAGGACGCTGCAGGCATCGCCACCGCCGACTACCTTGCCAGATGGAACGGCAGCGCGTGGTCGGCAGTCGGATCGGACGGCGCCGGCAACGGGGCTCTGAACCGCGCCGTCCGGGCAATCGCGGTTTCCGGCTCGAAGGTGTTCGTGGGCGGCGATTTCACTGACGCTGCGGGCCTGACGAGCGCCGACTTCATCGCCATGTGGACCGGCAGCGCGTGGTCTGCCCTGGGCTCGGACGGTTCGGGCGGCGGGGCGATCAGCGGTGCGGGCGGCGTGTGGGCGCTCGCCGTGTCTGGAAACGACGTCTATGTTGGCGGCATGTTCAGCGACGTAGCTGGCATCGCGGCCGCGGACGCCGTCGCCAGCTGGGACGGCAACGCATGGTCGGGCCTCGGCTCAAACGGCTCGGGCGACGGGGCCATCTCCGGCTGGGTTGATGCCGTCAACGTTTCCGGGAGCGACGTTTACGTAGGCGGATTCTTCTACGACGCCGCGGGCGTCCCTGAAGCCGACATGCTCGCCAGGTGGACAGGCAGCGCCTGGACGGCCGTGGGGTCGAACGGGTCGGGCGACGGGGCGCTCAACAGCGAGGTGAACGCCATCGCGCTCTCGGGCAGCGACGTCTGCGTGGCCGGCGACTTCACCGACGCCAGCGGCAGCGCAACTGCCGACTACATCGCCCGATGGAACGGAAGCACGTGGTCCGGACTGGGGTCGAACGGCCACGGCGACGGGGCGTTGAACAACTACGGTTGGGCGCTCGCGGTTGGCGCAGGCGGGCTCCACGCCGGCGGTTACTTCACCAACGTTGCGGGCATTCCCAGCGCCGATTTCATCGCGCGCTGGGCACTCGTCAGGTATCGCCGCCCGGACGCTCTCGTCCGTCTCGGGAGTGGCACGTTTGTCGGCAACAACGTCTACGGCGTGACGGGTGCTGCACAGAGCGAAACTGGGTCTGCCGCCCCAGGCGCGACGATCAGCTTCACCGTGTCAGTCGAGAATGACGGAACCGTCACCGACAGCTTCAAGGTGTCGGTGACCGGGAGCGCGGTCGGCGGCTACAAGGTGAGGTATTTCTCGGGCGCCCGAGACATCACGGCGGCGATCGTCGCCGGCACCTATCGCACGCCGTCACTTGTACCGGGCGCGTCCTACCTGCTCACCGCCAGGATTGCCGTCAAAGCCGGCGCGGCTCCTGGCTCGCACGTGGCGCGGCTGGTGACGATCACCTCGGTCTCCGACCACGCGCAGAAAGATGCCGTCCACTTCACCGGCATGCGGGTCTAGCGAAACTCGAGCCTAGGCTGACCGATTGAATCGGTCACGTATCAACCAGCGCCGGCGAGGCTCGCCGCAGCCCAGCGGGCCAGCTCGATGTCGGCGTCTTCTGGCAGACCGCTGACCCCGATCGCGCCGATCACCTGGCCGGCCACGATGATCGGGACGCCACCGCCCCAGCCCACGTAGCGCGGGTCTCCGAAGTTGGTGATCGGGAAGCCCTCCGTCCGGGAGCGCTCTCCAAGGACGCGCGATTCGACTCGTTCGCGGGCTGCGGTGAAGGCCTTGTTGATCGCGATGTTGATCGAGGCCAGGCCGCAACCGTCGGTGCGCAGGAACGCGACGAGCTCGCCGTGCGCATCGACCACGGCCACCGCGGCGCCCAAACCACCCGCGTCAAGTCGGTCCGCGACCATCGCGAGGAGGCCTCGCGCCTCCACGGACGAAATCTCCCTGCGTTCAGGCATCACGACTTCTCCTTGAGCGACAGCGTGGCGTCCGTCCACGCACCGTTGGCGCGGCTAGAGGCAACCGCCGCATCGACGAACTTCACGCCGATGGCGCCGTCCCGTTCGTTCGGGAACCACAGCGCCAACAGGTCAGGCGAACGCCCAGATCGGCGCGCGGCGACCGCCTCGGCAGCGTCCGAGTAGATGTTGGCGAAGGCCTCAGGGAAGCCCTCCGGGTGCCCGGCGACGATGCGGCAGGCCCGAGCTGAAGCCGGCAGAGTGCCCGGGCCATTGGGCGTGTAGACGCGAGCAGGTCCAACGAGCGGCTTGAACACAAGCTGCGTCGGCCGTTCCTGCTGCCACTCCAGCGTTCCTTTCGTGCCCGACACGCGGAACCCCAGGCTGTTCTCCACGCCGGCTGCGGTCTGCGTGACCCAGAAGCTGCCGCGCGCACCGTTGTCGAAGTGCAGCATCGCGGCGCCGTAGTCGTCGACGAGCCGTTCCGGGATGACGTGCCCGATCTGCGCCGCGACCTCCGCGACCTCGAGACGGCTCACGAAGCGGACCAGGTTGTGAGCGTGGGTGCCGATGTCGCCCATGACCAGCGACGGTCCGCCGCGCACGGGGTTGTACCGCCAGGGCAAGCCGTGCGCCGGGTCAGGGTCCGTCTCTGTGGCCTTGCCGCCCTGGACGTACTCGACCTGGACGAGCCTGATCTGACCGAGCTGGCCATCCTCAACGAGCGCGCGGGCCTGGCGCACCATCGGGTAGCCGGTGTAGTTGTGCGTGAGGCAGAAGACGAGCCCGGTCTCGGCGACCTTGGCCACGATGTCCAGGGCCTCGTCGAGCGTGTTCGTCATGGGCTTGTCGCAGATGACGTCGAACCCGCGATCGAGGGCCGCCAGCGCATAGCGGTGATGGCTGTCGTTCGGGGTCATGATCGCGACGACGTCCGCGCCGTCCGCGCGTCCGCGCTCTGCGTCGAGCATCTCGGTCGCATCGGCATAGGCGCGCGAGGGATCGATGCCCATCGCGACGGCAGCCTTGCGCGATCGCTCAGGGTTCGTCGAGACCACCCCGGCCACGAGGTCGTAGCGGCCGTCGATTCGTGCGGCCGTCCTGTGCATCGCACCGATGAAGCTACCCGGGCCGCCGCCGATCACCGCCAGGCGAAGCGGACGGCCGAGCATCTCGATGACCGGATTCGCGTCCATTGGCATCTCCTTCACTCACTGCTCGCGCTGCTCTGCGAGCCTGGCCCGACTGGACTCACCCGGCGCTCCCTGCAGGTGACGCGAGGGGGAACTCAGGGCAATCCAGATGGGCTGGAGCGAGTCGCAGTGTACCCATGGCCGGCTCCAGACTCGTCGGAGAATGTGCGTGCCCCGGAGCGCGTCCTCGCTGATCGGATGACCAGGGGCAACGCTGGAATGTACGTTGCCGACGCAGGCATGCCAGGCGACCGTCCCAGCGCCGATCGGGTATCCGACGAGCAACCGAATGAGTCAACTCACGGACGTGCACTTTCGGTGACCGGCAACTCCATGCGGCCGGGCGACGAGACGACAGCGGCAGCGCTCTACTTCCCACCGAGCGCGGCCCGAATCGGTGCCAATCAAGGCAATGTCGCGCCGCGCCGCTATGTCTTTGGTTGAGGGGTGTCAGCAGCTGGCGAGTTCCGCGACGTTGTTCGCATCTCCTTGGCAGCTAGGCGAAATGGCACTTGCCCGCACCTCGCGACCCTCGCTACGGTGACGGTCCAAGTGGAGCATTGGATCGAGGGAGTTCGTCATGAAGCGACTCTGGTTGATTGTTCCTAGGCTAGGGCGAGCGTCCGTGGCCGCAACGGCCTTGCTCATGATCGCGCTGCTCTCATCGGGCCCCGTGCTCGCCGACACCAATCTAAGCACGAGTGGTGTCGTGGGAGCGCACTCGCTCGTCGACACGCCCAGCAAGGCGGGCGTCACCTGCAGCTACAACGCGATCCACGACGCTGGCTACTACTACGAGGCACTGCTCAAGTACCTCGACGTGCGCCCTCCGCGCATGCGCGCGGCCAGCGGCACGCAGGCCGTCGCCTGGCGGTTCGTCGTTCTTCGGACAAGGCTCCCGCACAAAGGGGCTGCGACCACAAAGAAGACGTACACGAGCCCGTGGCAGACCGGCGTGGCGACGACGACAAAGAACGCCAAATTCAGAAACATGGGCGTCAACGTAATCGTTCCGCGCGATGGTCGAAAAGGCGACGTGTACTACGAATACATGGTCAACGTCGAGATGGACTGGTTTCAGCCGGGTGGGCCGGCCACCGGGATCTCGGTGCACCGCATCGACTACGACCGTACCGTGCTAAACGGCTTCCCACTCGGGACAGCCGTGGCAATCTATGTGGCACCGTGCGACGGCTGGACGGGGATGGAGTCGTAAGGTCGCTCGGATCGCTAGAAGGAATTGGCTCCGGCGGTAGGATTCGAACCTACGACCAAGCGGTTA
>Ga0182021_10010502_pt1 | contig 10980 bp, 8 predicted proteins | sample 612E3MmetaG_FD_120493 | JGI IMG/M metagenome (GOLD analysis project Ga0182021, IMG submission 120493) | Permafrost microbial communities from Stordalen Mire, Sweden - 612E3M metaG (Illumina Assembly) | ecosystem: Environmental > Terrestrial > Soil > Wetlands > Permafrost | place: Sweden...
CCAGTGATTGGTGGCCATGCATCAACCACCCGTCTTCAAAAGCCGATTCCGTGGATGTATGGATCACGTGTCTCAGCAGGTACAAGGCTGTCTCACAAGGCAAGTTGATTGAATCACTTTCCAACGGTAATAATACAACGACGTACAAATGGAAGCACCGTTATCCGATTGCCTCATATCTTGTTTCTGTCACGCTAACAAACTTCGATACTTTTTCCGATTGGTATACATACTCGCCCGCTGATTCTATGGAAGTAGTGAATTATGTAACACCGACCATTGGAACAAACTATCCGTCGTATCGAACCAATGCTGCGAAGACACCGCGTATGCTGCAAATATTTTCAGATTTATTCGGACAATATCCTTTTATCAAAGAAAAATACGGACACGTGGAATTCGGCTGGGGCGGCGGAATGGAACACCAGACGATTACATCGTTAGGAACATATGAGTTCACAGAAAGCACGATCGCCCATGAACTTGCTCATCAATGGTTTGGCGATATGATCACATGTCAAACCTGGCCCGATGTTTGGCTGAATGAAGGATTCGCTTCATACTGTGAAGCGCTCTATTATGAAAAGCAGTACGGCATGCCTTCCTATAGGTTGGAGATGGCAAATTTCCTATTTTATGCGAAGCACGCTGTCGGAAGCCTGCATCTTGCTGACACTGTTTCAGGCGGCGGGAGTGCAATGTTTGACTATTTCCTGGTATATAGCAAGGGCGCAGCAGTACTTCATATGTTGCGGCATGTTCTTGGTGATTTTGTGTTCTTTGCTTCCATGAAAGCATACGCGAACGAACCATCACTTCGTTTTAACACTGCCTCAACTTTAGATTTTCGTAGTGTGTGTGAACGTGTTTCAGGAAAAGACCTGAAGTATTTTTTCGATGAATGGATCGAGGGGGAACGATATCCAAGCTATACACATTCCCTTCAGGTTTCCCAACAGGGAGAGAACTTTCAGGCGACAGTTCACATTCAACAAACGACCGGCACGGTCAATCCCGTCTATTTTACAATGCCGATTGATCTGCGGTTCCTTGGTTCCGGCCTCGACACAACGATTACGATTTTTAATACCGACGGCAATCAGTCGTTCTCTTTCACATTTGCGGTGCGACCCGATTCTGTTCAGTTTGATCCGGACAATTGGATTTTAAAAGACGTACAAAAAGTTCCTTCTCGTATTCAAAGGGATCTTTTGATTCCTCAAGAAACGTCCCTGCAGCAAAATTATCCTAATCCGTTTAATCCAACGACAACGATCGAATTTCAAATCCCCCCATCCCCCTTTTCTGAAAAAGGGGAGCGAGGGGGATTCGTAAGTTTGAAGGTGTATGATTTATTAGGCCGTGAAGTAGCAACACTAGTGAATGAAGTAAAACAAGCCGGTAATTATCCTATCGAATGGAATGCAGCGGGATTAGGAAGCGGTATATATTTCTACAAAATGCAGTTAGGATCGTTCTCAATAACGAAGAAAATGATTTTAATGAAATGATGAATTTATATTTGCTCTTACGCGAGATGAAATTCAGAGGATATCTCAAACTGTGACATCCTTTGATGGATGCACCACAGAAACCAAAGCGCGAGATCGCCTGCCCGCCAAAAAGCATGTCCGACAGGACAACCTCAGCTACGGGTAATCGCGGGAAAGCATGTTCGACAGGACAACTTCAGCTATGGGTAATCGCGGGAAAGGAAAAAGCCCCCGTAGGGGGCTAACGTTTGTAACAATCTGAAAAGAAATATAACCAACTCCATCGGAGTTGAACACCTACGGCGTTCCCTGTTTTCGTGTTGTGAGAATTACAAACATACAACTTCTGATGGAGTTTGTTAAGTAAAATTCTTTGAGGTTCCAAATTGGAACCACAAACATTCGCGGACGCGGAGGGAGGCGTTCCATTTCCAAGCTTTAGCGAGGACACTCAATTCTTGCCCGTCTTTTGCGGAATCTCCTCATCTCCTCATCGGCTCTTTTACTCTTTTTCTCAACTACTCAACTTCTCATCTCCTCACCGGCTCATTTGCTCTTCTTGCATTTGTTACGAAGATGAAGTACTATTTATTAGCGCGCTGATTCAATTTATCGATAATCGAAGTAAAACAATCATGAAGTAGTCTCGTTCCCAAGCTCTGCTTGAGCGTGTGATGCTAATCCGGCGTAAGCCGGATTTCAATAAGAACGCGGATATTATTCCAGATGGAATGTTGAAGCTCAGCTTCTAATATCTAGAAACCCTGATGGGATGCAGTCGATATAAGATATATAATACTGAATATCCGCATTTTCTGACAATGACAGTTGTGGATTGGCTGCCGATATTTACCAATCGAGAAGTGGCAGATATTATTCTTAGTTCATTGAGGTACATCCGGGAAGAGAAAAAAGCGGAACTCTATGCATACATTATCATGGAAAATCATCTTCATTGTATAGTTCAAAGCGATGAACTGAGGAAGACGGTACAATCATTTAAATCATACACAGCACGCGCTATTATTGATTACTTCACGGAACGAAAGAATAGAGATGTGCTCAAGAAGTTAAAACAAAATAAATTAAGCCATAAAACAGAGAGCGAGTATCAGGTATGGTAGGAGGGGAGTCATCCTGAAGAGATAACGACAGATGAGATGATGTATCAGAAGATAGAATATATACATAACAATCCTGTTCGACGAGGGTATGTTGAAGAATCGAGCTATTGGCGTTATTCGAGTGCACAAAATTATGAGGGCAAGGAAGGATTGGTAAACGTCGATATGGTGATTTTTTTTATAGGTAAGATTAAACGTCCCCTCTTGAGAGGGGAAAGAGGGGTGTGCGATTTTGATTGTTGCAACAATTTAAAATAAAAAAAGATGACACACCCCTATGAATTTGACACGAATAAATTCGTGACATTTTCAGGCCTCCGGCTCCTCTCTCTAAAATTAATTCTTATGTGAGAGGGGACTTTGTGCCAGCGGGATATCCGGTCACAATCTGTGACCGCATCAAGACGGAATATTCGATTCCTTCCATATTTATTTACCGAGCATGGGGCATTAATGGCCGCAAATATTTTAAAAAGTCCTCGTGCGATCGCAATGAGCGTCTATGTGGTTCGGGCATTCATTCGTCTGCGTGAAATGCTTGTTTTGCATAAGAATTTGGCGCAAAAATTAGCGGATCTTGAACAGAAAATTCAATCGCACGATGGAGAACTTCAAGCCATTGTTCAAGCATTGCGTCAACTTATTTATCCCGTGAGATATCTTAGAATGATTCATTAAGGCATCCGATGAATTATCTCACGGGATGAACCCCCAGAAAAACCCAAACGCGGCATAGGCTTCCTTGTAAAAGAACACGTTGCGCGATACAATGCGAGTAAGAGTATAAAATGATGACTTTATGTTGTTCTTACGCGGGATGAAATCCAGAGGATATCACAAATTGTGACATCCTTTGATAGAAGCACTGCAGAAGCCAAAGCGCCAGATCGCCTGCCCGCCAACCAGCCCGCTGCGCGTTCTGGCGGGAAAGCATGTTCGACAGGACAACTTCAGCTACGGGTAATCGCGGGAAAGGAAAAAGCCCCCGTAGGGGGCTAACGTTTGTAACAATCTGAAAAAGAAGCATAACCAACTCCATCGGAGTTGAACACCCACGGTGTTCCCTGTTTTCGTGTTAAGAGAATTACAAACATAAAACTCCTGACGGAGTTTGTTAAGTGAAATTCTTTGTGTGTATTGGCGGAAAATGCCACTATACAGGCAAAATGATTTTATAGCTGCGATCGACTTGCCCTTTTGGGGTGGTCGCGGTCTTGAGGTAACCAATGAGAATTGCTGAGGTCATCCGCTCGGCAAAACGGCGGACAGGACGTCCTTGGCTACTGGTAATCGCATGAAAGGGAAAAAGCCCCGTAGGGGGCTAACGTTTGTAACAATCTGAAAAGAAACATAACCAACTCCATCGGAGTTGAACACCTATGGCGTTCCCTGTCTTCGTGTTAAGAGAATTACAAACATAAAACTCCTGACGGAGTTGTTAATTGAAATTCTTTGAGGTTCCAAATTGGAACCACAAACATTCGCGGACGCGGAGGGAGGCGTTCCATTTTTATGTTTGAGCGGGGACATTCAACTCCTGCCCGCCTATGGCGGAATCTCCTCATCTCCTCATCGGCTCTTTTACTCTTTTTCTCAATTTCTCAACGTCTCATCTACTCATCTCCTTTTCTTCTTGCTTCTTCTATAATTACTCGCTACTATTTTTATGAGAAGCGTGTTGGGGGTTTAAGCATGCACTCCAATATCGCCAAGTTTTAAAACCATTATTCTTTTTTCAAACGCAATACCTGTTTTACGTCTAAACATAAAACAGAACTCGATAGAATGTTAAACGAATTTGATAGGTCGGGAGGAAATCTCCCTCCCAGCTTGAGAATATTTAATTTATCTCTGATGTCGATGAAGGATAAGAATTAGAGAGGAACAATACAATGAATCTTAAGTGGGTACATATACAAAACTATCGTTCCTGTAAAGATGTTAAGATTCAACTTAGTGGCTTAAATGCATTCGTTGGAGCAAACAACTCTGGAAAATCAAATATTATTAGAGCAATAGATTTTCTCTTTAACCCTTCGACATTGAAACTAGACGAAGAATCGTTTTGGAATGGAGACCCGAAACTTGGGATTTGGATTGAAGCCTTATTCGATCAACTTACAAATGAAGAAAACGAAAAACTGAAAGGTTATCTTAGACCTGATGGAACTTTCTTGATGGCTAGATCTGCCAAGAGAAAAAATGAAGAAAGTATAGAAATAATCTCTTCTGAAGAAGGAGATACTGAGTTTGAGATTAGCCAACATTATTCTAAGCCTATCCCAATTCAACCTTGGCTTCAAGAGGAGAACATCAATGGAGAAAATATTGCTAATTGGTGGAAAGAAAAAGATAGGTTGATAGTAAGAGAACACAGTTTTGTCACTTTTGTTGGGGGATAAAAAGCCTAACGTGGGAGAATGGAAAGAAAAGGCTAAACAATATATTGAACAAAATCTAATGGAAGAGGATTTTGAAGAAAAGTGGATACCAAATCCTAAAGGCTATCCAGGAGTTCTAAAAGGGACGCTTCCATATTTTATTTTTATTCCGGCTGTTAAGGATGTCTCGGATGAAGCTAAGGTTACTAAAAATAGCCCCTTTGGAAAATTACTTTATGCCGTTATTAAAAACATTACGGATGAACAAAAAGAAAATCTTGATGAATTATTAACGAATGTTCAGAAGAAATTAAATCGAGTTGGGGGTACAGATCGATTTCAAGGAATAATTGATATAGAAAATAGGCTCAACGATATCTTAAAGGAATATATGGCTGCGGAGCTTGAAATAGAGTTTGAATCACCAACACTTGAGACTCTTTTAACTAGGCCTAGATTATTTGCAGACGACGGTTTCCGGAATATTATTGAAAATAAAGGCCACGGTTTACAAAGGGCTGTCATATTTTCTATTCTACATTGTTATTCCGACTTGGTGTCCGGAAAGGGCACTGAAAAGAAAAGGCCAATAATATTCGCTATTGAAGAGCCTGAAATATATATGCATCCACAGGCACAGAGAACGATTCGTCGTGTTTTTCAGAAAATTACCTCCGATCAAGACAAGATCATTTTTTCAACACATTCGTTCCTTCTTCTCGATGTTGCCTGCTTTGACGAAATAGCCCGTGTCGAAATACTTAAGAATATCGAAGAGAATAATAAAACAGTAGAAAGTAAAATCTATCAATTGTCGATGAAAATGATGATTGATGATATTCAGGAACGACATCAAGAGCTTAAAGGAAAGATTACCGATCTTTCCATGAGAGAATTGTATTCGCATGCCTATCATCCAACACGTAGTGAAGGTTTTTTTGCTAATAAAATAATCCTTGTCGAAGGACCTACCGAGCAATACAGTTTTCCAATTTATGCTGAAGCCCTAGGTTGGCCATTGGATAAATTAAATATGAGTGTTGTTGATTGTAGCGGTAAAGGACAGATGGATCGACTTTATCGCATATTTAATGAATTAAGGATTCCATGTTATATCGTTTTTGACTATGATTGTTCAAGCAAAGACGAAGAAATAATCAATAAATCAAAGGAATTGCTAACTATTATCGCTGAAGACGTCCAACCCACGAACGAAGTCTATGTCTCAGATAAGCTTGCATATTTTCCAGATAAATGGGAAGCCAGCCTTGCAAAGGAAATACCAGATCTTGAAAATCTCACTGCCAAAGCGCGAAAACTACTTGGATTGAAAGATGATTCAGGAAAACCTTTGATAGCACGTTATGTAGCGAAACAATTAGTATCTCAAAAACCTCCATTTATTCCCCCATCAATAAAAAAGATTTTAGAGCAAGCTATTAAAATGAAGTGGAATAAATCATGCCTCATGAAGGAAGGTGAGATTAAATAATAATCTTCTAAGTCCAGGAAGAGATTTATCGGCTGTTGGTGGAAGAGGGGAAGTATTTTGAGTGAAGAGAAGAAGAATAGATAGAGATTGTGGAGGGAAAACGGAGTTGAATGAGAACTGTATGAAGAAGAAGGGAAAATGTTGGGTAGGTCAAATTTGGTTAAAAAAAGTTTTAGTTTTATGCGATATTTTGTTTATTAGCGCCAAAATATATAGGAGAGCGTTATGGGAAAATTAATAGATTATCTAGATCCCAATATGAAACGCGCAGTGGAGAACGTGCGCGAAGCGGTGGAGCGGATATGGGCAATCCCCCAGCACACGAACTACACCGATCATACGGTCAAACATAGCGAAAGGATCATCGCTTTATTGGATGGACTGACCACCGGCATGATGGCTACCGACAAGCGCCTCTCGAATACAGAGATATACATCCTGTTAGCCGCTGCGTACCTCCACGACATCGGCATGCAAAATGCACGCTTTGCTGGCGGCAACCTGGATGAAATCCGCGCACACCACCACGAGCAGACCTACGAAATGATCCAACGGGTTTTCGATGATCCCCAAAATGCCTTTCCCATTCCTTTGGTAAGTGACCCGAGTATTGTCAATGCCGTGGCACTCGTTGCCAAAGGGCACCGCGAGGAAAACTTGCAGAGTGCAGAATATGATAAGCGCATTTTCAATAACGAAAAAATACACATACGATTACTGGCGGCACTGTTAAGTCTCGGCGATGGACTAGACATCGATCATCGGCGGGTGGACATCGATATTATGCAGACGTTGATGAATGTGCCTCTCGACTCGCAATTGCACTGGTGGAAATGTTACTATGTGAACGGAGTGCTTATTGACGCTAATGAAACAATTCAGATTGCATACCGTTTTCCTCCAAGAAAAATAAATGATTATGATAGACTCATCAAACCGTTAGTGGAAAACGGAATACGCGCTCAACTTGCCTTGCTCGAAGAGATCTTTCGTCCCGTTGCGGTTAAAGTAACGTTAGCACATTCGAAAACCTACTCGACGCCTGGAGTGAGAACGCTCCCGCGGACTGTAGAAGATTTAGCATGGAAAACAATAACGCCAGGAGTACCCGTACAACAGGAGTTCTGGCGCAACTTCGCCGTTATCTTGGCTTTTAGCAAAGTTGTACACAAAGCTTTCCAGATGCTCGACTTCGCATACGGCAATAAACTGTTAGACCAAGTAGAGAACATCGTCCGGCACCCGATCAGTGAGCCGCTTCTATCAGAATTCACTAAAACCTGGCAAAGTTTTTGTCAATACTATAAAGGTTTTACAGAACAGGAATTGTTTGAGCCGGCAGAGAAAATTGAAAAGTTAATCAAGAAAGTGGATGATTCTTTTCAGTACCTGCGCGATAGTGTAACAAACATTGGAGCTAACATAGAAACATCGGTTCGGGCTATCAACGACTCTATAAATTTTTTCAAGGAGATTAAAGAAAAATTAGCCGACTATCCGGAACTGATGAAAGACATAGAAGACATCGTCCATGGACCGCGCGTAGGTAATTTTTCAAAGGTAGATCGAGCCAGTTTACGCCAGACACTCGTTGGCGAGTTCAATGACAGTGATCTGCAACAGTTATGCTTAACTTTCAAAGATAAGGTCGAGTATGCGAAACTGTCTGGTAAAACAAAAGCAACGAAGGTTCGGGCGCTCATTACATCCTGCAATGACTACGAGCAGCTCTCTGAACTTATCAATGCTACCTATAACCAGCAACCCGATAAGGTTAAACTGGACTGGCTTAATACCGACTATTCCACTCAATTGACCACCAGGACGCGTGAATTTATTCATATGACACAAACACTTGCACTGCAAGCAGATAGTTTGATCCAAAACATGGTCGAAATAATTGTTCAAAAAGAAGGAGATCAGCATGAATAACTCAACGACTATAGAAACTATCCGGCAGAAGCATGAAGAAGTTTATGGCAAAATCTTGCGCGAACCTTCTCTCGCTAAAAGCAATACCGAACGTGACAAATTTCTAGAAGAACAGGTCTATCCACTCTTAAATGACATGAAGGACTTATCTACTGCCGGCATATCGATCGAAGATTACACATGGCTTAGTGATACGGCTATTCAGTGGCAGGTTGTCTTTTCATCCATCTTTAACATCCCGCGGACAGTGGAGATTGCCTCGCCCAAACAGTTGACTCCATCTAGTGGGAACTTAACATCGGACATGTTGGATGATCTCTTAAAATACGAATCCTATATGCAGAGTCGATCGCGCATGTTGGAAGGTCTCGCTGAATATATCAGGCATTATCGTAGTGCCCCTGCTGAAATGACCCGAGATTGGCGGTATGCTCAGAAAGCTTTTGTATATTGGCTCTTAGAGGGAATGATCAATTTCGCTTATCAGATATCTTCAGCATCATTTCATTATACCGAAGAAATATGGATGGAAGAACTTAGGCAGGTTACTGCTTATTTCCATTGGGTAGCGGAGGGAAGAAAGCTGTGGACCCACGATGAAGATCTCCGATATGCATGTATGCACATTCGTGAACAATTGACAAACAAGGACATCAAGGTTGAATGTCGAGATTTTACATCTGTTCAAGACTATATCATGACCCACTATCTCACCGATGGGAAATTGGATATGACCAAGACCACTACTGTTGATTTAATCGAGAGGAAAGCACACCGACTATGGGAAAGGACTGGTGAGCAGGATTCGAACACCAATTGGCACAGGGCTGAAGATTACTCAAAGGAATATTACGAGCACATAATTCCCGCAGTAATGGAAAACGATATAGATAGTATTAAATATATATTGAATTCATTCCGACCGGAACCTATGCCATTGTATGATTCGATGACCAATTGCTTTGAAGTTCTTGTCGCAGTATATTTTTTAGACGCCGATGTATTACGGAAACACTTCAGTGAGTGGGTGGCATCAGTAGTATAAGAGCAGGAATGACAATATAAAAACGGAAGAAGAAAGAAAGACTGTGAAGGGGAAATCCTCGTAGGGACGTATCGCTATACGTCCCTACAAAAGTAATATAAAATACAATCTGCGGGTATGACAAAATAACACAAAGGGGAAAATACAAAAGGGGAAAATACAAAAGGGGTCGTTGTTTTACTTCTCCCAACCACACATGTCCCATCATCTTTCCCCAATGGGAATTTAATCGGAACTTTTCGTATCTTTCGACTGTTTAACCGATATGGTCGAAAGGTCAACTATGGAAAATAAGCTTTCGAGGGATAAGGAAGTACTCATTTTGCAAGCCGCCCAGCGCCGGTTTGCCGCGTATAGTTACTCGAAAGTGACCATGGACGAGATTGCCGAAGACATCGGTATGGCAAAAGCTTCCCTCTATTATTACTTCCCTACAAAAGAAGCAATTTTCCGGTCAGTGGTTCAGCATGAACAGGAAGAATTTCTCGTTCAGGCAAAAGAAGTCCTTGCACACAATGGTTCAGCAGGCAATAAGATGGTTGAATATGTTCAGCTCCGGATGAAGTTGACCGAACGGCTCAGCAATCTCAGCCAGATTCACCAGCAGGCGTGGCACGATGTCAGACCGATCTTCAATGAATTATTCAAGACATTTGTCGAGCATGAGCATCACTATGTGTCACAAATCCTTCAGGAAGGCAGGAAATCAGAAGAGTTTCATCTTGAAGAACCTAAAAAAATTGCATCCATGATCCTGCACGTTCTGCAGGGGCTTCATCTTCGATTCTTTCGAGGATATGATCAGCAGGCAATCAATGAATCGGACCATGAATTATTTGAACATGAAACTTTACTTTTTGTAAATACCATTCTACATGGTATATGCAAAAAATCAAAACGAGACCTCTGAAATATTAATGGCATAACGGTAGCCGCGAACTTTAGTTCGCGATAATAATCGGAAAACGCAATCTGAAGATTGCGACTACCATAGTAAAACCAATTATTCAGAGGTTTCAAAACATTAATACAACGAAAGGATGTTTTTTCATGCCACAAGACGATAAATCCCAAGGGGACAAGTCTGCAAAACAAAAACCTCCATTAACCGGGCAGCAAGAACTCAATACCGCGAACGGAAACGATGCAGCGCCGATCGAGTCGGTGCCCCTCTACAGAAACGTGAAAATAGTTATACCGCTGTTTCTTGTCGTGCTGGCGATTGCCATTTTTGCGTGGCGGTACTATATAACACTGCGCGACTTTGTCTCGACGGACGATGCATACATCGACGGAGACAGGGTCTCTGTCAGCACAAAAATATTAGGGAGAATAGATCAGCTTACCGTCGACGAAGGAGATTCGGTCCGGCAGGGACAAATTCTGGTAAGGCTGGATGACAGCGACTTGCGTGCGCAGGAAGCGCAAGCGAAAGCTTCACTCGCGTTTGCCCGGGAAAATATTACGCTTGCAAAAGTCAATATGGACAAAGCCCGGATGGATTATGAACGGG
>Ga0182021_10010503_pt1 | contig 10980 bp, 7 predicted proteins | sample 612E3MmetaG_FD_120493 | JGI IMG/M metagenome (GOLD analysis project Ga0182021, IMG submission 120493) | Permafrost microbial communities from Stordalen Mire, Sweden - 612E3M metaG (Illumina Assembly) | ecosystem: Environmental > Terrestrial > Soil > Wetlands > Permafrost | place: Sweden...
AGTCATAGTGAATATCAACAGCGATAAATGTTATGAGAACAGGGAATGGCTTTGGGGGTATAGGGAGAATGATCCACTCGGCGGAAACGATCCGTACAGCAGTAGCAAGGGATGTGCCGAGATGGTCACGACGGGATATAGAGAATCATTTTTTGGCGCGGAGAGCGGAAAGTCTTGCGCTTCAGCCAGAGCAGGCAATGTTATAGGAGGCGGTGATTGGTCAGGGGACCGGCTTGTTCCGGATTGTTTGAAGTCGCTCGAAGAGGAAAAAACTATCATAGTCAGAAACCCGAATTCCATACGCCCATGGCAGCATGTGCTTGAACCTCTCAATGGTTACATCACGCTTGCGGTTGCCTTGCATGAAGAACCGGTAAAATTTGCCGGACCATGGAACTTCGGCCCGGAAATTTCTTCCAGTGTTGCGGTTCGGGAAGTGGTTGAAAGGCTAATCCGCGAATGGAAAGATGGTGAGTGGAAGCACGTTCAGTCCGAAAGGCCTCTTCATGAAGCCGGGATTCTAAGACTTGACAGTTCGAAGGCAAATGCATCGTTGGGCTGGAGGCCGAAGTGGGACGTCCAAACGGCCATTGCCAAAACAGTTCAGTGGCACAAACAATACATGAAAAAGTCGGATATGTATAAAGGCTGTTGCGCCCAGATTCATGAATATCTGGAAACGGAAGGTTGAGATGGAAATAGATTCGGATAGGATTCGCGGACAGATATCGGAACTCGTAAAGCTTTATCATAAAGCAAAGTTCTCACCGAGCAAATTCGTTCCGGGTGAGACCCCTGTGCTTGTGTCCGGGAGGGTTTTCGACGAAATCGAGCTGCAATATCTTGTCGAATCATCACTCGATTTCTGGCTGACCACCGGACGGTTTGCTCGTGAATTCGAGAGGAAATTTGAGGAGTATATCGGCGTCAAACATGCGCTGCTTGTCAATTCAGGGTCATCCGCAAATTTGCTGGCTGTGAGCGCGTTGACGTCGCCAAAGCTTGGAGACCGGCGGCTGAAGCCGGGAGATGAGGTGATTACTGTAGCAGCGGGATTTCCGACCACGGTGAACCCCATAGTCCAAAATAATCTTGTACCGGTCTTTGTAGATGTATCTATTCCGACATATAATGTTGACGCAGATCTTTTGGAGAAAGCTGTCGGAGAGAAAACCCGTGCAATCATTCTCGCTCACACATTGGGAAACCCGTTCGATTTGGAAAAGATTGTCGAACTTTGCAAAAAGCATGATTTGTGGCTGATCGAAGACTGCTGCGATTCATTGGGGTCGACCTACAACGGTCAGATGGTTGGGCGGTTCGGGGATATCTCAACCTTCAGTTTCTATCCTGCACACCATATTACGATGGGGGAAGGCGGCTGCGTGCTGACCGACAACACCGAACTGAAGATCATAATCCAGTCTTTCAGAGATTGGGGACGCGAGTGCTGGTGCGAGCCGGGGCATGACAACGCCTGCGGCAAAAGGTTTGACCGGCAGTATGATGATTTGCCGACCGGATATGATCATAAGTATGTTTACTCCGATATCGGCTACAATCACCAACTGACCGATATGCAATCTGCTGTCGGCGTGGCACAGCTCAGAAAGCTGGAGGCCTTTATCCGGACTAGAAAAGATAACTACCGTGCCCTGCACGAAGGGCTCGCTGGACTCAATCAGTATTTGATCCTTCCGCAGCCCACTGAAAATACCGACCCTGCCTGGTTTGGCTTCCCCATAACGATCGCGCCGGGGGCGCCGTTCAACCGCAATCAATTATTGCAATTCCTTGATTCCCGGAAGATCGCTACGAGGCTGCTCTTTGGAGGAAACCTGATCAAACAGCCAGCCTACCGTGAAATCCATTACAGGGTGGCGGGTGATCTGAAGAATACAGATACGGTGATGAGGGATAGCTTCTGGATCGGAGTTTATCCTGGGATGAACGCCGCGATGATAGATCATGTTCTTGCCACCTTTCGCAATTTTGTAGCCGAGAGGAATTAATGGAGATCAAGGAATCTTGCATATCCGGGTGTCTTGAGATTACATCTCATATTCACTATGATGAACGAGGTTTTTTCGTTAAGACGTTCAATTACGACATTTTCTCGATGAGTGGTCTCATCAGTGAATGGAAAGAAGATTACTACTCTGTTTCAAAGAAAGGGGTTCTTCGTGGTCTTCATTTCCAGATGCCCCCATACGACCACGAAAAAATGGTTTATTGCACAGAGGGTTCGGTATTGGATGCCGTTGTTGATTTGCGCAGCGGGTCGCCTACATATGGATGGCATGTTTTGTTTGAGGTTAGTGAAGAAAAGGCGAATATGATTTATATTCCTCGCGGTCTGGCTCACGGTTTTTATGTGTTGAGCGAGCGAGCAACCATGGTGTACAAGGTCTCATCAGTGTATGCCCCGGAATACGACAGCGGAATCCATTGGAAGTCGGCTGGCATCCCTTGGCCTGATGACAAGCCGATTATATCTAAGAGAGACAATGGGTTTGAACAATTCCGCTATTTCAACAGTCCTTTTTATTGGAGTAATAATTCATGAACATTCCAGAGAAGGAAGTTGCACTCGTAACAGGTCCTACGGGTTTTATCGGATCACACCTCACGAGGCGACTAATCCGTGATGGCTGGACTGTCAATGTGGTTGTTCGCGAGAACTCTGATCGTCAATTGCTTAGTGAGACGTCAGGTATAGTGGCACATGTCCATGATGGTACAACTGAAAATATGATTGAAATAGTAAGGACTGCGAAGCCGTCAATAGTGTTTCATCTTGCGTCCTGTTTTATCGTCCGACACCAGTCAGCAGATATTAAAGACCTAATTGCAAGCAATATTTTTTTTGGAACGCAACTTGTTGAGGCCATGATATCGAATGGTGTTTTCAAAATGATCAATACCGGCACATCATGGCAGCATTTCAAGAATGCAAATTATGATCCCGTTAACCTCTATGCTGCAACGAAGCACGCTTTTGAGGCAGTGTTGAAATATTACATAGAGACCACAGCGCTGAACGTCATTACACTAAAACTGTTTGATACATACGGACCTGACGATCGAAGGCCGAAGCTATTCAATTTATTGAAACAAACAGAATACAGGAATATCCCATTGCCGATGTCACAGGGCGAGCAACTTATTGACGCTGTGTATATTGATGATGTAATTGAGGCATTTCTCATGGCGGGAAAGCGCTTATTGGATCGGGAGCATGCTCGGTACGAAGAGTATGCAGTTTCTTCGGGAGATCCTGTATCCCTCCGGGATCTTGTGAGGCTTTATGAGAAGTTGGCCGGCAAACAGTTGCTCATCAACTGGGGCGAACGACCATACAGGGACAGGGAGGTCATGGTGCCATGGAATCGGGGGAAGCTGCTCCCGGGTTGGTCGCCCCAATATTCCTTGCAGGAAGGATTAAAGAACCTCAGAGGAGAAGTACATGATGGAAATTAGGATGAAACCGCGAATAGATCTCGAGAATAGAACTAAACTTGAAACAGTTATACCCCTCCGTACTCCTTTTATCATAAATGTGGATCCATCCGACAGGTGCAATTTTCAATGCAAATTTTGCCCGACGGGTGATCGAGCCCGGATGAAAAGGATATCCAGGCCGATGGCAACGATGGATTTCAGCCTGTTTAAAAAGATAGTCGATGATATCGGCGAATTTGAAGCGCCTCTCAAAGTTCTGCGGCTTTATAAGGATGGGGAGCCGCTTTTGAATCCGAGATTTGCTGACATGGTCAAATATGCCAAGGAAAGCCGAAGAATATTGAGAGTTGATACAACGACAAATGCTTCTTTGCTGAACCCGAAAAGGAATTTGGAGATTATTGAAGCGGGACTGGACAGAATTAATATTTCTGTTGAAGGAGTAAGTGAAAAGCAATATAAGGAATTTTCGAATTATAGAATTAATTTTGATAAATTTGTCGAAAACATAGCGCATTATTATGAAAATAAAGGGCAATGTGAAGTTTTTATAAAAATTAATGGAGACATTCTATCCGCTGAAGACAAGTCTAGATTTCTTGAGATCTTTAAAGATAAAGCCGACAAAATAAATATCGAGCATGTGATGTCGTGCTGGCCGGAATTCGAGCTGCCAGATGGATTGGCAATAAACCGAGAGCGCGGTATATATGGTCAGGAGATCAGAGAAATTTCGGTGTGTCCATATGTTTTTTATTCGTTCTCGATTAACTCCGACGGATTGGCCAGCGCCTGTTTTCTTGACTGGTCGAGAAAATTAATAGTCGGTGACGCAAATAAACAAAGGGTAAAACAAATATGGGATGGTATAGAATTGCTTGAATATCAAAAGATGTTTTTGTTGAAAAAGCGGAAGGAACATGCCGTATGCGGAAAATGCGGGCAGATGACGCATGGAATGCCGGATGATATTGATAAATATGCAGAAGAAGTATTAGATAAACTGCAGCTCAAGGGGTAATCAAATGGAGCAGATAGAACCAATACACCGTCCGGTACGCAAGTCAATCAGGGTACTCTTTATAATCCCACCCTACATAGATCATAGTAACCAAAAGGTGAGGAGTTATAAGGCATTTCCATATGGAGTACTATCGCTTATGTCGTTCTTAGAGAAGGAACTTGAATATGTAAGCACTGATCTCATTGACTGTAATAACAAAGAATATGCTGAAAAATTGATCGAGCGCATTAATACGCTAGAACCGGATGTTATAGCCATCTCCCTTATGTTTGATAACTCATATAAACATATGGAGGATATCCTAAAAATTATATCTGGCATCTCTGATGCCGTTGTTATAGTGGGTGGTCAAGCAACAACTACAACATATCGTGAGATACTTTTGGATAATCCTACGATAGACGGGATATGTTTCTCTGAAGGAGAGATTCCCATGCTCAAGCTTCTGAGGAGTGATGATCTTATAAAACATATGAATGACGGAGGGGCTTGGGCAACAAGACATAACCTACCAATCGGACATATCCCAAAGAGCGAACTTATAGATAACTTAGACAAGGTAATAGACATAAACTATAACAAAACAGAAATAAGTGAGTACGAAATGAAAGAGGTATTTACTCCGTTCGCTCGCTCTATACAAGATAAAAAACAGTTCTATATGGTTACTTCCAGAGGCTGTCCATTCAAGTGTGCATTCTGTATGAATTCTGTCAATGATGATAAGCATGTCAGGTATGCTAGTGTAGACAAACTTATAGATCATGTTGAATATCTAGTGAATGAATTTGGCATGAATGTCCTTACCTTCTATGATGACCAGATTCTGTTCAATAAACAGAGGGCTAAAGAGCTGTTCAAGAGATTAAAGACATTCAATCTGAGAATTGAATGTCCAAACGGCCTGTCCGTAGCTTATATGGATTCTGAGATAATACAACTTATGGCAGAAGCCGGCGTGGATACAGTCCACCTGGCTATTGAGTCTGGATCTCCGTATGTGCTGCAGGAACTTATCCATAAACCTCTCAAACTTAATCAAGTTTATCCAGTGGTTTCAGAGCTAAGGAGGTATAATATTTGGGTGCAGGGCTACTTCGTTGTAGGAATGCCCGGTGAAAATGACAATCACCGAAGAGAAACTGTCGAGTTTATAAAGACAGTAGGTCTTGACTGGGCAATCATCCAGACGGCATCACCGGTAAGAGGAAGCAAGCTGTATAACGTTTGTATGGAGAAAGGATACATTCCGTCAGGGATTAAGATGGGAGAGTATGATATGACTAAGTATATAATCGACACACCTGATTATACTTCGGAATACGTTGCAGAGCAGGCATATCTTATGAATCTAGAAGTAAACTTCATCCATAATCATAGGATAAAGGTAAAGGACTATTTGGTAGCTGGCAAGAGATTTGCTGATATGGTAACTAGATTCCCGCAGCATGCTCTTTCCCATTACTGTTTATACAGAATTCAATCAGATCCCGATAATCCATATAGAGACGTATCTTTGGCGCATGCATGCTTAGAGAATACAAAACGGATCGTATCGTCTGATCAGACCTGGAAGCAATACTTCGATCACTTCAACATTTCAATGTGAGGATATAATATGAACTGCCCAATATGTGCGGGAGCTTCTGTTGAAATGACTCACTTGAAATGCGCCGACTTTGATGGGTCTCCTCTCTATCAAGATATTAGACTCAGAACTTGCAACGAGTGCCATCATGTCTTTAACGAACTTACTACAGAGGAGAAGCTAGGAATAGGCGAATACTACGAGAAAGAGTCATCGCTTATAAATATGTCCGGAACAACATTCCATGGAGATCTGCCGGGTAGTGACAACACCCTCTCCATACAGAGATATGAACAGGTATATAAGTTCCTTTCCAATCATATCAGTAGAGAAATGCGAATCCTTGACGTTGGATGTGGGATGGGAGGATTTGTCAGGTTCCTGCACAGTAACGGATACACTAACACAGAGGGAGTAGACTTTTTGGAGAGCTATATCAGGTTTGCCCAGAATGAGGGGCCCGGTACATTTCATACAGCATCGGCGTACTCTCTCCCGTTTGAGGATAGCACCTATGATCTTATAATTCTCGATCATGTCCTTGAGCATGTTCTGAATCCGGTACAGGTTATGTCTGAGCTAAAAAGAGTGAGCAGGCGAGGAGGATTAGTATACATAGGCGTTCCTGCAGCATCTCAATATGGGGACTATCCATTCTTTGACTTCTTTTGGCTATGTCTACGAGAGCATATCCATCACTTCGATGCAGCTGCAATATCCTTTTTAACCGCGTCATTCAACTTGGCTCCTGTAGATCAAGCCATAATATATAGCCAAATGATGAGTGGTGCAATGATTTTGCCTAACTCCCTCTCTCTGTTTAGGAACCAGTTGGAAAAGGTGCAAAGAGATTCTATATCTGCCTCACAAAATCTAATATCCAAAATGGAGGACTACATTGAAACTGAGGCTATGTATCTGGAAAAACATAAAAGGGTGATCAGTAGCCTTGTGGATAAGAAGGTGCCTACCTACGTGTGGGGCATAGGCAAGGAGTTATTCTGTCTATATGCTAATACGGAACTAAAATACTGCACAAATCTCACTTTGATAGACAAAAACCAGGTTAAGCAAACCTCGATGAAACTAGATGGACAATCCATCCTTGGAAATTCTATTCTGGAATCAGCTTCCAAGGACTCAGTTCTAATTGTCGCGGCGGTAGCCCATGAAGATAGTATCATAAAGGAAGCAGGACAGATTGGTTATAAAGGGAACATTATCACACTCGGGAGAACGTAAGAATGAAAGTTTTACATATTACCCCCCATCTTGGTGGCGGGGTCGGAACGGTTGTTCTAAATTGGATAGAGAAAGAACACGAAGTTAATCAAAATGTTCAGCATAAAATAGCGTGCCTTGAAAAGAATAAAAATGACATGCAGGCATATTTAGATCTGGGCATTGCAATTCATGATGACATGTATTCTAATCAATCATTACTAATGGAATGGGTAAATCAAGCGGACATCGTATTAATACACTGGTGGAACCATCCAGCCCTGTTCGATATTATGGTCAATTCAGAATTTCCGGCATGCAGATTAGTTGTCTGGAATCATGTATCAGCTTTGCATCCACCATATATACATTCAAATAAATTAATTGAATTCGCTGATCGTTTTATTTTTACGTCATCAGTAAGTTATGAAGCAGAAGAAATAATTAACTTGCCAGAGCATTTAAAAGAAAGATTAGGTGTTGTATGGTCTTCGTGTGGCACTGATATCTTTAATGGATTCAAGAAGCAAGAGCACGATGGGTTTAATGTTGGGATGACTGGGACAGTTGATTACGGCAAACTGCACCCTGATTTTGTAAAAATGTGTTCAAATATACGTATCCCCAATGTAAAGTTCATTGTCTGTTCAGGTGATTCTCAAGAGCGGGTAAAAGATGATGCTATAAGATTGAATATTGCCGACAGATTTTCTTTTAACGGCAGAGTGCCGAGCATTATGCCCTATCTGGCCATATACGATATATTCGGCTATCCCCTCCAGCCAAAGCATTTGGGCACCTGTGAACAGGCACTGGGTGAGGCAATGATGGCCGGCGTTGTCCCTGTTGTGCTGAATAATGCTGCTGAAAAATATATAATCGAAAACGGTGTTACCGGCATCATAGCCGACTCGAAGTCGGAATACTGCAGAGCTATCGAACATCTGTATCATAATGCTGACATGAGAGAGCGCATCTCAAAGAATGCAATAATCGCTGCAAGAGAGAAATATTCCATAACAAATAAAATGATGGCTTGGGATAAGATATTTGAAAATATACTGGGTCGCGATAAGCGGAAGAGATTATGGGATTCACATCACTCTGGAACGGGAGCCGATGTTTTCATTGAGTCTTTGGGAAATTATGGCGCAATCTTTTGTAATTATATTGATGCAAAGCAGCACAAGAACAGCGAGAAGCTTAGCAATTGCGAAAGACGAATTGCTGAATTGTTTCATTCAAATACGCAGTGGTACTCCGAAAACAAGGGCGGGATAAAACAATACTTGCGATTGTTTCCTCAAGATAAATATCTTAATGAGTGGAAGAAATTACTAGAAGCCCCTTTATTGCGTTTGTCATAAGTCGGTGATATTAGCAGTGATGTATAGGTGAAATCGTAATGTCAGTGTTTGGACGTCAAATAATAATAAACGGTATATCAAAGGATACAAATAATGATCACGAATAGAAGCTCTATGCTATACAATGAGTCGCCATTGGTATCAATTGGGTTGCCCGTATATAACGGCGGATTATTCTTAAAAAGAGCTGTGGAATCACTACTCGCTCAAACTTACGCAAACATAGAATTGATCATTTCAGACAACGCTTCTACGGACGATACCCAAGAAATATGCCTGGCATTTGCAAAACAAGATGCAAGGGTTCATTATTCTAAGAATAATAAAAATATGGGGATGGGCTGGAATTCCATCCGGGTATTTGAGTTGGCATTGCCATCACCCAGCAAGTATTTTATGTGGGCCCAACACGATGACCTCTGGCAGTCGGATTATATCGAAGTGCTTGTGGGCATGCTTGAAGCCAATCCAAACGCAATTCTAGGATATGGGTTAGTGTGCGACGGAGAGAGCGATGGACGCAATAGAAAAAAGTATCCTGAATTAGAGATATTTTCTCACAAGCTCCCGCCTGCGGTCAGGTTCAACAATTATATGTGGTACGAAGAGTCAGAAAGAAAAGGGATACTGAGTTTCGGCATCATGAGAAAGGATAAAGTAAAAGAGCTCCCTATACGCCAAAAGACTTTCTCTGAGGACCTGCAATACGTGGAGTGGGGAAACGACTATTTATATACGAGCCAACTATTAATAAATGGCGAGGCAGTCTACGCGCCGGAGACAGGATACTATAAGACGTTTTTCCCGGATCGCGTTTACTGTCCTCCCGATGAATTTGAATATTTTCGTCAGATTCAGGAATATTTTCAAGGCTACAGAAACATCGTCTCGAACAGTGCACTGCCGCAGGCCGAAAAGGACATGCTCTATGCGTCGATTGCAGTTAAAGAGACCATGTGGTATGCCCGTGTCCTAAAGAAGACTGACATCGTTGAAATAAAGCATACGATAGATAAATTCATCAATACCGTAAGTGGAACTCACAAAGACGCCGGTCAAATCAAAAAAGAAAAGACTGCCGATAATGCGAGACCGACCATTTCCGTCATAATACCATGTTACAAACAAGCTCACTTCCTGCAAGAATCAGTCGAGAGTGTTGTAACGCAAACATATACCGATTGGGAATGTCTTATCGTTAATGATGGTAGCCCGGATAATACGAGTGATATCGCTAAACAATTAATAGCAAAATATTCGGGCAAAAATATTCGCTTGATTGAGAAGGCAAATGGCGGACTGTCGAGCGCACGCAATGCAGGTATCGAAGCTTCTCGAGGAAAGTACATATTCCCTCTGGACGCGGATGATCTGATCGACCCTACGCTCTTGGAGAAATGCGTTGCCGTTTTGGACAGTAACCCGGGGATTGGCATCGCGTATACAGACGTCCGACAGTTCGGCACTATCAACCGTGTGGTTCCATCAATTGAATACGATTTCAATATCCTTTGCAGAATGAATTTTATGCCCAGCGCCTCTGGCCTCTATCGCCGGGAGGCGTTTGATGCCGTTGGTGGATATAACATGAACATGAAGTTGGGATATGAGGATTGGGATTTTTGGATCGCATGCGGCGAAAAGGGATTCATCGGCAAAAGGATTTCGGAACCGCTGTTTCTTTACCGGAGGCGCGAAACCAGCATGGTGATCGACTCCGTAAAACATGATAAGGAACTCAAGGCGAGGATCATTCTCAATCATCCTTCAAGCTACAGCCGAGGTCAATTGGCATGGGCAGAAGGGATATTTTCGCAAGCCAAGGAAGTCATCGCGCTTCCCAATCAGCCGCACATCATTCCGGAGTGGAATGAGCCTCTGCCGTGGGCTCTGACACGAATGCGTCGTCCACTCAAAATTTTATTCACCATGTACGGATGGAATGAAACAGGCGGGGGCACTATTTTCCCTAAAGCTCTTGCACAGGAACTTGTAAAAAGAGATTATCGAGTTTCGGTTTTTTATGCTTCGCTTAAGAATGATTCCGCTTCTGATGCGTATGCCGTGTCCAGAGAGGTTGATGACGGAGTAATTCTGTATGGTATTTATAACCGACCTGCCGTATTTATTGATCCCGATAATCCAGAGAGAGAGATTCATGACGAGGGAGTTCTCAAGAGGTTCAGGGAAGTGTTAGACGAAGAAAAACCGGATGTTGTTCATTTCCATAACTTTCATGGCCTGACTTTCGCAATGGCTGAGGAAACCAAAAGGCGTTCTATCCCGGCGTGCTATACACCGCACAATTATCATATGAT
>Ga0182021_10010504_pt1 | contig 10978 bp, 12 predicted proteins | sample 612E3MmetaG_FD_120493 | JGI IMG/M metagenome (GOLD analysis project Ga0182021, IMG submission 120493) | Permafrost microbial communities from Stordalen Mire, Sweden - 612E3M metaG (Illumina Assembly) | ecosystem: Environmental > Terrestrial > Soil > Wetlands > Permafrost | place: Sweden...
GGTTTCTGCATCTGAAACAGTTTTTGTCGGTGACACTATTGATTCTGACATTGAGGGAGCCAAAGCTGTTGGAATGAAAGCAATTTACATTGAGAGGCGTGTGGAACAAGAAATCGGGAATATCCAGCCAGACAAAATAATTAAGAGTTTAAACGAGCTTCCACTAATACTTGCGCAGTTATAGAAAAAACATCTTTGGTTTTTAGCACTTTTTCAACCCTTTATAACCCTTTCTCGCCCTTTCTAGCTCTCTTTAACCCTTAACCCTGCAAATGATTCATGCTAAGAAACAATAAATCAACTGAAAACAACCTGAAGGCAAAACAACAACACAGTGTTTGCATCTTGTTGTTTTAAGAGAGGTTATTTAGCAAATATCAAAAATAAACACGAACAGAAAACCTTATTGCCCCAACGAATAAAACAACAATGTGAAACCACATGCTCATTGGCGCAATATCAGACACTCACGATAATTTGCCACAAATAGAAAAAGCCGTAAAATATCTAAACGACCAAAAAGTTGGCTTGGTGCTTCATGCAGGCGATTACGTTGCAGGCTTTGTTATTCCAAAATTCAAGCAACTGAACTGTAAACTCATCGGCGTTTTCGGCAACAACGACGGAGACCATGAGCTCCTAAAAAAGCGCTTCAGCGAAACCATCAACTGTACAATCCACGACCGATTTGCAACGGTAACAGTAGAGGGCTACAGAATTGCATTGCTGCACGGAGAAGAAATCGAACTACTCAACACAATAATAAACTGCCAATACTTCAACGCCGTAATCCATGGCCACTCGCACAACAAAAACATCGAGAAAAAAGGTAAAACGCTTGCCATAAACCCAGGAGAACTTTGCGGATACCTAACTGGAAAATCAACCATAGCAATGCTAGACACCGTTAAGCAAGAAGCAAAAATAATTGAACTTTAAAACAAAAAAATTTTTTGTTAAAGCTGAAGAATCTGCGTACAACAATTTTCCGATTCATTTTCACTTAAAGAATTGTGAGTATTGCAACTGAAAAAACCACATTAAATCTGAAACTTAGACAGAGTGCCCCTAAAAAGAACATGTGGGAAAAGAGATTTAATAGGGTTCGATGTAAAAGAAACTAAAACGGGGCATTAACCATGAAATTACCCATAACCAAGTTAAGTGCGCTTACAGCAATAGTTTGCGCAATTTGTGTTACCAGTTTAGTATTAATTCCGTTTGCAAGTGCCGATTGGACAACATTTCGATCAGATTCTGCTCATAATGGTTTAGCCACAGGGAATTCAGCAACGGGACCCGGACTGATTTGGATGTTTCATACTGGCGCTGGCGTTTTTTCTTCTCCAGCAGTTACCAATGGCACCCTCTTCATTGGATCTGAAGACAGCAACGTTTATGCCTTAAATGCAGCTACTGGCACACAAATCTGGAACTATACTACAGGCAGCGCTGTAGACTCATCGCCTGCTGTTGTCAACGGAGTAGTCTACATTGGCTCAAATGACGGAAACCTTTATGCCTTAAACGCTAATACGGGAGCAAAAATGTGGAGCGCCAAAACTGGTGCTGAAATTTACTCTTCGCCCAACGTTGTTGGCGGCATAGTTTATGTCGGATCGTTTGACCATAACGTTTATGCTTTTAATGCAAATACAGGGACCAAATTATGGAGTTACACAACTGGAGATCAGGTCTATTCTTCTCCGGCAGTCGTTGGCGGCATATTATACATTGGCTCAAACGACCACAACATTTATGCTTTAAACGCGACTAATGGCGCTAAAATTTGGAGTTACACAACTAGCGACACGGTATATTCTTCTCCAGCGGTTGATAGCGGCGTAGTTTACGTAGGCTCATCTGACAACAACGTTTACGCGTTAAACGCAACCAACGGAGCTAACATTTGGAGCTACGCCACAAGCTCTACAGTTATTTCATCTCCAGCCGTTTCCAACGGAGTGGTCTACGTAGGATCTTTTGACGGCAACCTTTATGCTCTAAATAGTGCTAACGGCAACAAAATCTGGAATTATTCAACTAGCGGCGGTGTAGATTCGTCTCCTGCTGTCGTCGGTAATAATGTTTATGTAGGTTCATTTGACGACGTTGTTTACGTTTTAGATACCATCAGCGGCACTCAACTCTGGAACTTCACTGCTGGTGATGCAGCAAATTCATCGCCCACTATTGTCGGAGGAATAGCGTATAGCGCCTCCTCCGATGACAACGTATACGCATATAACGGTCCAGCAACCTCAACTTCAAACCCAACACCCACACCAACATCCACTTCAACCACAACAACGACCCCAACGACCTCTCCATCAACTAGCACAACTTCAACTGCCTCTTCATCGCCCACAGTCCCAGAATTTCCAACCCAACTCATAGGAATTACTTTAGCAGCATGTTTGATAGCATCCTTGTTTGCTGTAATCGTTGCAAAAAAGAGAACTACGTTCAAAAATGTTTAGTAAGTTTTTGACTTAAAATTTTATCTTTTTTTGTACAATGAATCTATTTACCGTTGTTGTATGGTTCTCTCAGTAAGTTAGCTTTCATAAACAGTTGTTTAAGTTGCTCGTCACTTGCGCCTTGGCGTATGGGTATCAGTATGTCGGTTAGGTTGTCGTTTCTCATCAAACAGGGCTTGAGTTTGCCGTCACTGGTTATGCGCATTCGGGTACAATGCATGCAGAAGTCGCTGTTCTCTATTGGATGCACCACTTCAACAGTTACATTTGGCAAATGATAGATTAGGCGGTTATGCATGAACTGTCTTTTCTCAATCGTTTCAGCCTTTTCACGCAGCATTTGTTCAAGCTCGTCTAAGCTACGGTGATGTATCAAGTAGTAGCCATCGCTGACGTTTATAGGGTCAAGCTCTATGAGCTGCAACACTGTGCCAGTTTGACGCGCATACTCTATCATGTCTGGAACGTCGCTGACATTTACGTTTTTAAGGATTACCATGTTTAGTTTTACTGGACAGAAACCCGCTTCAACTGCTGCTTTAACTCCGGCCAACGCATCTGTAAGTTTTCCCCCTGCTAACTTACGATACGTTTCCGCATTTAACGTGGGAACACTAATGTTAACACGCCTAAGTCCGCAGCTACGCAATTCCTTCGCGACATTGCTGAGCAAAAGACCGTTAGTCGTTAAGGATAAATCTTTCAGGCCTGGCACCGCAGCTATTCCTGAAATGATTTCAGGAAGGTCTTTGCGCATAAGCGGCTCGCCTCCAGTCAATTTTATTCGTGCAATACCCAAGCTGACTGCGGTTTTTGATATACGCACGATTTCTTCAACAGACATTAATTCAGCTGAAAGATTTGCCTTTTGCACTTCACCTTCTCGGTGGCAGTATACGCAGCGATTGTTGCACTGCTGGGTAATCGATATTCTGAGGTTAAGTAAGGGTCTGCCGCAATTATCCGTTAAACTCATTCGTTATTCCCGTACGTGCTTAACGATGTGAGAAGCCTCGGGCAAAATAAGCATTTCTACCGCAACCCGCACAGCATCAGGGGAACCTGGAATACAAAACAAAGCTTTACCTTTAGCGACTCCAGCGACGGCACGCGACAAAACCGCTGCAGAACCAACCCGATCAAAACTTAAACGCCTAAAAAACTCTCCGAAGCCAGGCAAAGTTTTCTCAAAAAACGGCGAAACCGTTTCAATTGTAATATCCGTAGGCGTGATTCCTGTTCCGCCAGAGAAGATGGCAATGTCCAAATCAGACATATCTATGGCTTGCTGGACGGCTTGAGAAATCATCACTTTATCATCTGCAATTATTTTTTTGAAAAGCACGTTTTGTGAGTCTTTTTTTAGCAGATCTATGATTGTGTCGCCGCCTACATCACTAACCCCTGCAATCCCTTGTTCGAGAAGCTTATAACGTGAAGTGCTGCAAATGTAAATGCCGAAATTCAAGACTTTAGGAGCTTTAGCTTTATGCTGCTTAGAGCTTTCGCTCATATTTTACGCCTGCTTAAACTTGCGCACTACATGAATATTCTCAATTGCCGTAGAAGGATACTGCCCACCAGCGTCTTTTTCATACTGTTTTGTCATGTCCCAAACCGTCAACAATGCTACAGAAACCGCAGTTAATGCTTCCATTTCGACGCCTGTTTGCGCTTTCGTCTTAACTGTTGCTGTAGCAGAAACCGTGCTCTTATCCACTACTTTTACATCTACTTCAACATTTGTTAATGGTAACGGGTGACAAAGAGGAATCAAATCACTGGTCTTTTTAGCGGCAAGCACACCAGCAATTTTTGCTGTGTAAAGCGGATCACCCTTGGCGATTTTCTCAGTTGTGATTAAAGTGATTGTTTCAGCCTTCAACTTTATGGTTCCAGTTGCAGTTGCTTCTCGGAAAATTTCAGCCTTCCCTGTTACATCAACCATCGCCATATTTAGTCACCTTATTTACTTTGTTCCCACGCTACTATTAGGTTTTCCACTGCTTTTGCCTTCGCAGAACCCTCATTAAACCTGTACATGCGAACTCTACCGTAAACAAGCACCTGCAAAATTCCCTCACCTTCCAAAATCTTCAAGTGCTCAGACGCCGACGCAAAATTAGTGTCAAGTCGACGAGCAACATCTGAAACATTTAACGACCCCAAGTTATAGATGAGCACTAAGATTTTCATTCGAAGCCTTGAAGAAAAAACCTCGTCCAACTCCATACCCATCACTCACTTCCTTTTTACATTTTGTAATGATGTGCTTAACTCTTTTTCTAACTCAAAGGCTGGAATTGAAAGCAAAGAAACCTGAGTAGACCTACCCCTAGTAATAGAACTGCCCACCTCGACTTTTAGAATTTTCAGCGACGAGAGGAACTGGGCATAATTCCACAGTTGCGTGTGACTATTGGGTCGCTCCCCCATCTCTTCGCAGATAACAGCATAAGTTTTTTCAACTTCAGAAAGTAAAGCGTAAGCCTGCTCATTCTCTTGCTTAAAGTAACGTGCGACCGCAAGCAAGAACAGTTTTTCATGAAAACCAAGCCCTGCTAACTCACTTCGACGCAAACCCGGAATAATGTTGGATACTGCCATGCGAACACATTCAGGCTCAACCCTACCTGTCTCTTGGGCATCAGCATATTTCCCAGCCCGCCACAACAACTCAATTCCAAAGCGGGCATTTCCAGTTTCACTAAAAGCCAACTCAGCAACGAGGTCAACAACATCTTCCTGAACTGCACCCAACTCAAAAGCCATGGAAACACGCTGGTTTAAAATGTCAACAAGCTGCAATTTGCCGTAACGGTCTAAATTTATTATGCTACGTTGAAGAGTGCTTCTTGCGCTGGCATCTAACTGTTCTAAAGATTTTAAATCTCGCATAATAAAGATGAACGATAACCTCTGTGGTTTGCCCTGTCGCATCTCTTGTAAACGTGTTAGCTTGTAGATAGCATCGGAGCCTTCGTTCTCAATGAGGCTATCAAACTCATCTAAAGCAAGTATCATTGTGGTTTTTTCTTCGTCTAAAACTTGCATTAGCGTTGAGAGAATATTTTCGGGAGAATAACCTCGTGCGGGGTATGTAGGTCGGAAAACAGTGATTGCATGATGTAATATTGGAAGGAGACTACCACGGTATTCTCTACAGTTGACATGAGTATAACGGAATTTTATTCCCCGTTTGTTTGTTTCCGAAGTAATTCTGGCTCCGAAGTGTTGGGCGAGGGCAGTTTTTCCTGTGCCTACATCGCCAGTAATGATTACTCGCTGCGCCATTCGCTCAGGGCAGGTAAGAATGAAGCTGAAGAATTCCGTTAACAAACGGTGTTCTTTTTCTCTGTGAGGCAGCTTAAGCGGAATGTAATTTATGTCAAGCTTAGCCTCATCTTTGAACACGCTTCGATGCGACGACAAATTGAGTTCCTCAGTGAATTTTTTCGACTTCTCGTCGTATTACTACGTCTTAAAACAAAAGCCTAATAAATGCATTCTGTAATCATTGTTTCGAACCCCAAAATGATACCAAAATACTTCTTTTTCACTAAAGGAGTTGGCAAACATAAAGAGCAACTCCAATCATTCGAATTAGCTCTAAGAGACGCCGGCATACAAATGTGCAACTTGGTTAGCGTTTCAAGCATTGTTCCTCCTGGATGCGAATTGCTCACACGAGAAAAAGGCTTGAAAATGGTGCAGCCAGGTGAAATCACTTTTGTCGTCATAGCAAGAAACGCAACAAACGAGCCACATAGACTTGTGGCATCATCGATTGGCGTAGCTATCCCGTCAGGCAAAAACCAGTACGGTTACCTCTCAGAACACCACTCTTTTGGGCAAACCGACGAGACAGCAGGCGACTACGCAGAAGACTTAGCAGCAACAATGCTTGCAACAACCATGGGCATCCAATTCGACCCAGAAACAGCGTGGGACGAACGCAAACAACTCTTCAAAACTACAGGCTTAATCATAAAAACAGCCAACACAACCCAGTCAGCAGCAGGAGATAAAAACGGCCTATGGACAACAACCGTCGCGGCAGCCGTCCTCGTGCCAGAAAACAATAAACCAAAAGAATAAACAATTTTCCCTTTACTCCAGGATGCCTGATTATATAATTTCTTACTGGCAGTATCTTAGGTTCGGTATCTAATCTATGAATTGGTTCGGCACTATTTCATTGCACTTGTTCCATTAACCTAACTGGCTTACTAATCACTAAAAAACAAAAAATAGATCGTAACCTATGAACTGGAAACTTCTTATCCAACATTAACAATAAAACGGAACAAAGAAGGCGAAAAAATCAGCACCATAGAGTTCCCAAAAAAATTCACTGTAATCGGCAACCTTGTCCTTGCCTTCTGGATTGCGTTAGACACGATAGCTTTTCTGCTCCTTAATTTGGCAGCTGGTGTAGTTTTTCTTGTGGTTGCTCTCAGTGGAATTTATGGTGTTCTCAAGTTTTTAGGCTGCCTTAGGCCTTGCTACAATTGTAAAAAATGCAGTTATGGCTTAGGCAGATTATCCGCGTTGTACTTTGGGAAGCGGAGCCTCAAAGATTACAAACAAACCTACGGTATAGCCTTAGCCATTTTCTTCTATGTTCTAATCGGGCCATTACCAGCGGTTTTTCTGCTCGCTTCCACAGTTCAAGCGTTTGCAGTCACAAAAATTGTGGTGCTTGTGCTTCTGTTGGTACTTTCGAGCTACAGCGCATTTTCTTGGCGCAATACCGCAAACATTAACACTCCGAAAGCCAATTTGTTGATCGGTCCATAAAGATTACCAAGATATTCGCATAAATCACTGTTCTTTCTGATTGAAGAATGCTGCTAACTTTGAGTTTTCACTCTTTTTAAGAACCTCAGCACAGGCTTTTGGGTCTAAAGCCTTGAACTCCAAACCAAGCGTAATAAGCAGTCTCTGAACGTCTTTGCCTAGGCTAGGAGCAACGAGCACAGCGCGAACCTCGCGGTTAACTTTGGCTTTTATCGGTTCAATGTACTTTGCCAACTGCAAAGCAGCTTCTTTTGAGGCGGTTTTGCGTTTAACTTCAACTATGACAAGTTTACCGTTTTTATCTTCACCGTAGATATCAACAAAGCCTGGTTCCACTTTTTTCTCCCAACTAATTGGCTTGAAACCTTCTTCGAGTAATTCAGGCTTTAGAAGGATTGCACGATGCATGTCATCTTCGCTAGCGTGTAAAAGAAAATCTCCAGAATCATCTAAGCTCAAGGCTGACGCCATCAGCACATCGTTAAAAGTGACTTTAACACTTTCACGTGGCTTTTGCCGAACCCCATGAACCTCGAGTTTATCGTCTTTAACTTGGACATGGAAAACGCCACCTGCAGGTTGCCAGTTGACTGGTTCATAACCGACTGGGCGGTGAACAAGTAACGAGCCGTCAGATTTGATTAATAAGAGGCGTTCGCCTAGTTCAAGAATTGAGCTTGCTCTGCCTTCATAATGAACATGGCATGTGCCTGCTACGATAAGAGTTCTTCTTTGAGCGAAAGCTTTCTCAATCAGTTTAGCTGCTTCCATAAGAGTTGGTTGTGTTAACACGGAGACTTTGTTTGGTCGCTGCAATTGCTTTCAGCCAACTATTTTAGTAAGACAGTAGGTACATAAGATTTCTTGAAGGACTTGGTAGTAATCGGTTGGAAAAATAAGCTCAAAGTTATGCAGCTTTACGATTTAACATCTGAAATGTATGAGGAGCGCTATGCTGAGGAGCAGAAAGCAAAGTACTTGATAGCACTAAAAAATGTTGAGGTAACTGAAGCTGCTGTTTTGGATGTCGGTTGCGGAAGCGGCTTGTTTTTTAAAGAGGCTGCACCTAAAGCGAGTTTTATAATCGGCGTTGACATTTCACGCAAATTATTACAGCATGCTAAACAACAAGCGGGTGATTTTGGGAATGTTTTGGTATTGCAGGCTGACGCTGACCATTTGCCTTTTCAGAATGGCTTTTTTGATGTTGTTTTGTCGTTTACAGTTCTCCAGAATATGCCGAAACCTTCAGCTACTTTAAGCGAGTTGAAGCGTGTTACAAAGCCAGTTGGAAGGGTTGTGGTGACTGGGTTGAAGAGGTTTTTTTCACTTACTCTTTTTACGGATTTGCTTGAGGCTGCTGGTTTTACGATAGTCTCTTTTGATGATTCTGAAGAGTTGAAGTGCTATGTTTCAGTGCTAGTAGACAATACTTGAATGTCAGCAACTTGTCCTGTGTCTGCGTAGATTCCCACTGTCACTTCATTGTAGCCGCCTGGGTAAGTTGAAGTTAATTTCATCTCAATATACCAATAAGGAATCAATACAACTGAATTGCCCCTTGTGTGAGGAACTAATTGTGTTGACAGTGGGTCCCCAGGAACCACATTGAAACCAGAATACTGTTGACCTTCAATTGTATAAGACATTGTTTTCACATAGTTCGTAGCAATACTCACCGCTTGTTCTTGAGAAACAGCCATGTTAGTGTTGCCAATAGTGAATAGGAAGTAGCCATCGGTCATTATGGTTAAGATGTTGTTTTGGAATGTCATCTGTAAACCTTTACTTTGGAAGTAAATACCGTCCTGATAGTACATCCAGTAGAACACAATAGTGCTGCCTGAATTAGTAATTTGAAGCGCCATGTTCCCTTGTGTGACTGTCTGAGTTGATGCGTTGGTCACAGTAGATAGCAGATTAATCATTGGAGCTAAGTATGCATCGCCAGAGTATGCCTGGTACCGATAAAGTGTCGCATTAGCGTTTTGAAGGACATCTGTTGGTTGAGGCTGCACAAATATCGGCGAGCTTTCACCCAAGTCAAGCTCGTAACGGGAGAAATGGTTGCTCCTCAAACGCAGTTGAACGTCCAAATTACTTGTATCGCTGGTTAGAGAGTACTTGATTACTTCTTCAGCCACATTAAAATCTGTACGATAGGTAATCGTGTCACTATCTGAGGATAAAGTGTAATTTTTCACGTCTATTTGAGTCATATTTTGCAGAAAAGTTGAGACTTTGTCGGCGCCAATGCCCCATGACATCAACTGCTGGTTTTCAGCTGAAAGCGACTGCTGACTGCTGGACATCTGATTTAAAGACGCGGATTGAATGGCAAACACACTTGACAAAAGGATAACCGCAACCAACAACGCAGCAACGGCAACCTTCCACTTAAACTCCAATTTCCAGCGGCGCTTCCGCTCGATTTGAGGAGCTTCTTCTACACCATTCATCGCGCTTACTGTGGCTAACCCAAAAGTGGACAGCTTATAAGTACCACCGTCCAGTTTAGAAACCAGTTCTCCGAGGCTTTCAAGATGATACGTTAAATGGGAAGTGGAAACTCCAAGGTTCTCCACCATCTCCATAAAAGTCATTGGTTTATTGGCGAGCATTCGGAGAATTTTTCGTCGGACCGGATGCTTTAGTGAAGTGAACATTATGGAGTAGATTTCTTCTTCTGAGGCAGCCATGCGAACCCCTGCATAGGTATACATAGATTAAAGCTATAAAACTTACATTAAAAACAGCCGATTCTCAACTTTAAGCCTGCGTGCTAATAAGTACATGTTTTAGATTTTAGTCAAGAAAGTTTGACTAAATATTTTATGGGTATTGCTTTTTTTAGTCAAGAACCCTTGACGACAAAACTTTTACACTAAAAAAAATTAAGAATGTTTAGGAGAAAAAACTGTATGAGCAAATGGGTAATTCCTAGTTTAGTTTTAACGTTTCTGATCGCTTCATTTGTTCTAGCGTCCCAAGTCAAGGGTGCCATAGCAGGCCAAGTCATAGCAGCAGCCGCTTCAATCAGCGTTGCAACCGTCGGTATTTGGCTTTACTTTATGAAGCCGAAAGATTAGCAAGAAACTTTTAGAAAAGAAACCGTTGGCATGTGGATTATTTAGTAAGCCAATTACATTAAATTAAGCGTTTGAGCGCTAACAAAAAGCGAGCCTAGCTTTGCATTAACAAAATACAACTACCTTAAATGATTCATTCATACAACTTCAACCCAGCATTCAGCATAAAGATGTCAAATTGTTTTAATAAGACGATTTTCCATTTATACGAACGCTCAATTTAGAGGCCAAGAAAGTTTAATGTTAATTCAAGAAGTTATACTGGAAAATTTCATGAGTTACGAATACGCTAGAGTACCGTTTAAACAGGGAGTAAACGTAATTGGTGGACCCAACGGGGCAGGAAAGTCCTCGTTACTGTTGGCAATATCTGTTGGATTGGGACAATCATACACTGAACGCTCAAGAAAACTTAGCGATTTGATCCGCTGGGGACAAGACCAAGCAAGGGTAACTCTTGTTTTAGATAACAACAAACAGGGAAATAAGCGGCCAGTGCCAAAATACCCAAAAGATCAACTTTATTTAACCCGAGTTTTGCGACGAGACGGCAAATACGGGTTTGAACTCGAAAACCGCGCTGTCGGCAAACAAGATATTGAACGATTA